>Ga0214919_10001023_pt1 | contig 47267 bp, 44 predicted proteins | sample LL1503_MetaG_FD_177994 | JGI IMG/M metagenome (GOLD analysis project Ga0214919, IMG submission 177994) | Freshwater microbial communities from Lake Lanier, Atlanta, Georgia, United States - LL-1503 | ecosystem: Environmental > Aquatic > Freshwater > Lake | place: USA: Georgia | collected...
AGACCCCATGCAAGTTTGAAACTAAAAATGGTCGTTGCTGTGATCCAACTAGACTTAGGAGTGAATTATGCTACGAACATGATGGTAAGACCCCATGCAAGTTTGAAACTCCCACTGGTCTTTGCTGTGATCCAACCAGACTTAGGAGTGAATTATGCCACGAACATGATGGTAAGACCCCATGCAAGTTTGAAACTAAAAATGGTCGTTGCTGTGATCCAACTAGACTTAGGAGTGAATTATGCTACGAACATGATGGTAAGACCCCATGCAAGTTTGAAACTCCCACTGGTCTTTGCTGCGATCCAACCATACTTAGGTGTGGATTATGCTATAAACACAACTAAGATTCCATGTAAATGTACAATAGGTATATATAATTCCTTCCATTCATACCCTTTTATTTATACTCTTCTATACTCTATCTTTTATTTATAATATGTATATATATTCTCTATTTCTACTATCAATTTCTGTCTACACTCTAATATGCCTTTCTGTTTTTATCCTCTAATCTATTCTATGTTCTTTTCTGATGCCCAAAACCCCAAAAAACATATTTTTTTTATTATTATTTTTTTTGCTATATTGGCTTTAATTGCCCTTTTAGTAATTTAAATTATTTATTAAATATATATAATGTTATATATATAGGTGTTGGAATTGAACATATTGGCAATGGATAACAATATTTCACCAACGGAAGCGGATGCTATTGCATGGGAGGCAATCCATGCAATTACCCAAAAGCGCATATGCACAGGGTCGAAGGAATTAACGACCTTTTTGCGTAATACGGGGCATTATTTCATCACTGAGAAAAAAGATTCAAAAACAAATATTATAGATCAAGGTGAGTTAAAAACATATCATTTTGATCCTACATCTATTCAAAAATTATTTATGCATTTAGAGACATGTAGATTAGAAAAGTCCGTATTACACTTTTCCGAAAAGCAATATAGTTCCGAGATTGAATATAGTGGGATTATGATAGATTTTGATTTAAAGACCACGGAAAAATATCCATTATTGAGCGATAAACATTATTTCAAAATATCCCAAGTTATTATCCGACATCTTATTACCGATTTAGATTTAAAAAACAGCCCAGAATTTAAATGCCATGTATGTTTCACCATTAAAGAATCCACCGTGGAAATTAAACAAGAGCAGGAAAAAAGCGATGAAATATTATACAAGTATGGATTTCATATATTAATCCCAAATATAATGGTAAGGAAAGAATATAAAAAGTATTTATTTCAAAAATTAAAGAATGATGCAACCATCAATAATATATTATTAGAGCTAAAATGCATTAATACAGAGGCCAATCCAATTACTGATTGCCTTGATCAAAATAGCGCATCTGTTCCGGTTTTATTTATGGGTAGTTGCAAGCGAACTGGGATCCCATATAATATCGGGGTATTTTTAGAAATAATATTAGATTTGCCATTCGATTCATTTAACCCTCCAATCATCAAAAAACTATTAGATGTTGATTTAGCCAATTATAATATTGTGGCAGAATTAAGCTTAACCTTTGAGGCGCAATATGACAGGGCAAGTCAAGACAGTAATCGAGACAGTAATCGAGAGATTACGCCACTCATTAAAAAAATGAAATATGATGTAAAGAGTGACATTGTACTAACTTCGTCTTCGTCTTCATCGTCATCATCCAGTGGCGCATTAGTAGAGGAAGAAGATGAAATTGTGACTATTATGGAAGAGGAAAATAATAATTTATCGACATTGACTTTGCACAATCCAGAGGCGAGATATATTCATGCATTATTGGATTTATTGGATAGTACTTATTATACTGATCGAAATAAATGGCGTAATGTAATATTTGCCCTTGCCAATAGTAGCCCACAATTTAAGCCCATTGCGATTTGGTTTAGTATGAAATCAAAGGAGAAGTATTCAGTGGTGGCATTGGATGAGTTGTGGGAAGAGGCGATTAATAGTAAAAACTCCATTGATAATCCATTAACGACAAGATCGATTAAATTTTGGGCAAAGACATGTAACCCATCATTATATAAGACAATTATGTCAAGAAATTATTTTACAATCTTGACTGAATATGTATATGAGCATGAAGGTGATATTCAACATTATATGATTGCGAAAATTTTACATTTAATGATTGGGAAGAAATTCTGTGTTGATGTTGATGGATCTGGTCATTATTGTTGGTTTGAATTTGTTTTGCCCAATCAACCAATGAAATATGGTGAGGTTTGGAAATGGCGAAGAGAAATTGAACCGGATGATATTTATATATATATTAGTGAGAAATTAACCACTATTTGCTCAAATATTTTGGAACATTTAGATGAGATGAAAGGAAAGGCCAAAGATGAGAATGAAGCAAAATATTTTGTAAAGATTCAAAAAAATTTCATAAAATCCAGAAAATGTCTATTTAATAATACATTTAAGAATGGGGTCATTAGTGAAGCAAAGAGAATATTTAGAGAACGTGGATTTCATGAGAAATTAGATACAGTTCCATTCTTATTTGGAGTCGCCAATGGTGTTTTGCACACTGGGAAAAAATGCAAACTTATTAATTATTTTCATGAATACCCAATTAGTAGATATAGTACAATTACGTGGAAGCCATATAATGGAACGGATTATTGGACGGCGATTGTATTTAATGCAATTTGTGATATTATAATTGAACCAGATGCAAGGGATTGGATCTTGTTCCATGCCTCTCAGGGGCTTAATAACGGACAAAAAAATTCACTCTACATTTTTCTAGTTGGGGCTGGTGGAAACGGGAAAACGACCCTCTTACGGTGGATTGCCAAGACATTACATCCATATGCTGACAAATTTAACATTCAATTAATGTCTTCGAGTCGCGAGGATGCTGATAAGCCCAATAGTGCAATGATGAGATTTAAACATTTAAATTGGGCTTATTCGGAAGAATCAAATAAAAGTCAAGTTTTAAATGTTGCTCGTATGAAAGAAATGGTAAATTCAGGAGAAGTTTCAGGTAGAGAATTAAATTGCAAACAAGAGACATTTACTATGAAATGTAATTTTGTCTCTGCATCTCAATATGATTTTATTGTTGATACGACTGACCATGGTACATGGAGAAGGCTTAAACATTATACAGCAAAGGCTAAATTTGTAAAAAATCCAGAGCCCTCTAATCCATTTGAAAAAAAAGAAGATCCTAGATTTGTTACAGAATATTCAGATAATCCAGAATTTTTATCAGGTATGCTTTCTATATTAACACATTATTATGAAAGATTACAAAATGAGTATGGTGGAGAATTAAAAAATGTTAGATCTCCAACAATAGAAGCTGAGACAGATATATTTAGAATTAGTCAAGATTCATTATTTAGATGGATTTATCAAAATATTGTTATATCCCCCAATTGCGATGAAACATATTTAATATCAGATCTAGCGGGGCTGTATGTTGCGTGGTATAATAAAAATGTATCGTCTAAAGATCACGTTATGGGTGAAGTAATCAAAGAATTAGAATCTTCTGGATTAAGCAAATATATAAAAAAATTAAAAACTGGAGTATGTGTTTTAAAAAATTGTAGATTATTAAATCTTAGTGAATCAACTGAATTGGCTGAAGGTGAAAAATTAATGAGTGGTTAATTTATTGCCTAAAATTTATTTTTTTTATTAATGTGCAATTAAATATTTTTTATATTTTTCATCATCAATAAACTGTTTCCATATTTTTTTAATATTTTCATCTTTCATTATACATTTATTAGCATTGTAATGATCCTTTTGTCGAGATTGCCATTTATATAATACCTTATCATTTTTATATGATGGAATTTTTTCATTGTCGTCTAAATATTTTTTTAAACTATTAAGCATTCTCATCCACTTCTCTTCATTTGTTCCAAAGTATACTGAATATCTTTCATCATTTATAAATTCATGCCATTTGTTATATATTATTTCATTCTTCATAATATCTTCTTTTTTATTGAAAATAGTACATTGGCGAGTTATCCATTTTCCTAAAGCTCTAATATGTTTATCTTTATCTGCGTAACTCGGTCTTTTATTAAAATTATTCATGTATGTAGATACCTGGAATAATTTATTATTCCACGCATCTTCATTTGAGATAAAATATTGTTCATATTTTTCATTATTTATAAATTCAGTCCATTTATCATAATTAATTTTATGCTTCATAGTCTTATCTTCATTATTATAATTTCTAACTTGAGTTAATACCCAACGACCTAAATACATAATTTGTTCATCTTTATCTTCACTACTTGGGCGCTTATTAAAAGTATCTATATAATTAGTCAATTTTAATAAATTGGTATTCCATATATCTTCATTAGTTATCAAATATTTTTTATTATTTTTATATTTTTGATCATTAATAAATTCAGTCCATTTGTCATAAATAATTTGATTTTTCATAATATATTGTTTATTTTTATAATTTTGTTTTTGTGTGCGTGCCCAATTAATCATTGTTTTTATTTTTTTATCATTGCTATTCCTTGGAATATCTTTAAATTTATTAATATAATCTTTTAACGCTTGTAAGTTTTGCATCCAAATTTCTTCATTATTCATTAATGAAGAAATATTATTATATATCTTGGTAAATCTAAATTCACAACTATCTTCATAAATAATTTTAGTATTTGAATTATTATCTAACTCAATTTTACTTGGTGATATATAACCACCTAATTTTTTCTTATCATATGATTGTTTAATTCTTACATCATTATTTGTTAATATTTTTAAGAAATTATTAATATCTTTTTCATCTTCAGTGTTTGAAAATGGCAATATAATATTTGCAATAATTTTTTGATCATGTAATCTCAATGCTCTTCCAATAATTTGAATAATGGCGGTTTTACTACTTGGCATATGTAAAAAGCATACACCTTTAGTAATTGGTGCATTAAATCCCTCAACTAATATTCTTACATTTATTAAAAATGGTATCTCCCCACTTTTAAATTTACTTAAAATAATATTTCTATTTTTTTTTGTCGTATCACAATCAATATATTCAGAACATAGGGGCAATAATTCATTCATAATCTTATTAATTTCAATTCCTTCTTTTTTAGTATTACAATAGATAATAATATTTCTATAATTTTGTATCAAATGCTTGCATACATTAGTATCACTTTTAATCGAATCAATATTGCCAGAAAATATAGGAATATGAATATTATAATCACATAAATAACCATCATTAATCATATCTCTAATATCTTTAGAATAATATTCGTATTCATCAATTTGGTCAATAGTCGCAGATAAAAATACATTATTGTTATATTTCTTCAATTTTTTAATTTTAGATAAATACTGTTCTTGTATTTTTACTTCTGAATTACATTCTTTTATTTCCTCTTCTGAATTACATTCTTTTATTTCCTCTTCTGAATTACATTCTTTTATTTCCTCTTCTAAATTATATTCTTCATCTGATAAATAATTTTCATCTGATAAATATTCATCATCTGAATTATATTCTGAATTTGTGTCTTCTTCATTGTAATATATTTCAGGCTTAATAATATGATGAGCCTCATCTATAAATATTTTTTCAAATTGTGCAAAATCATCAATTTTATCAATGGAATTATAAACACAAATAGTAATTAATTTATCTTCATTGAATTCAGTATTACAATCTCCAATTATTTGAATACTATCTAATATGTCTGGTAAATTTAATCCCATAAATTCATCTCTTATTTGTTCCATCAATATAATTCTTGGGACTAATATTAAAAATTTTAATGGTTTAGTGTTTTCACCGTCGCATTTGCTATATAATCTCTGAATAATATGTTGTGTTATAATTACATTTTTGCCACATCCAGTGGGTAATTGAATGATTACATTTTTATCACTACGAATTAATTCAATACATTCTATTTGATAATCACGAAGAATAATTTCTTCTTTTGGTATAATGCATTCTTCTTTTTCTAAAATAATTTTTTGGCCAGCTTTTTGGAGATCGAAAGGATACGAAGTATCCTGTAGATCGGTAAAAAGTGTATTTTGATCTCCAAAAAGTGAAGAGCAAAATTCTAATAATTCATCTCTGTCATATGTAATATCAGTAAATAATTTATTTTTAATAGATAAATTACATGATAATTTGCAATCTGAATTTCTCGTAATAATTAATTTTGACCATTTAATTTCAACTGAATTTGTTTCATAATTGAATATATTTTGACTTGCAAAAAATGTTGAACATTCTCCCCAATTTAAATGTTGTTTTCTTAATTTGCATTGAACTATTGTATCAATCAAATTGCATAAATCTACACCGGAATCATTTTTAGACATTTGGTTCAATTCTTTAAAATTTGGATCAATATCATTATATTCATAAAATAATTGGCCATATTGTTCAGACAATTTAATTGCAGTATAATATTCAAAAATTTTAGATAAATCCTTATTATCAAAATCTTTTTTTCCAGACTTTAATAATGAATGATATCTATCATAAATATATTTGTGGTATAATGCAATGATATCCATTTCTAGTGTGTTTTGTACTAAATCAATCAATAACATATATAATATACAATTTCAAATTTAATTAGACTTTACCTAATTAATATATATATTTGAATATACTAATATATTATCAAAAAGCACATTATATATCTGTAAATTTTATAAAATGAGTAATTCTATGTGTGATTGCCCAACCGCCAAATTATTTCCACATAGAGGATCTAAATGCGCTCTTAAAAATATGTTTAATGCTGTAAATGCTGAGATCGATGCAGAAGAAGCAAGAAAAGCTGAACTTGTAAGACAAGCAGAAATTGCAAGACAAGCAGAAATTGCAAGACAAATTGAAGAGGCAAGGCAAATTGAAGAGGCAAGACAAGCAGAAATTGCAAGACAAATTGAAGAGGTAAGACAAGCAGAAATTGCAAGACAAATTGAAATCGCAAGACAAGCAGAACTTGCAAGACAAATTGAAGAGGCAAGGCAAATTGAAATTGCAAGACAAATTGAAGAGGCAAGACAAGCTAGAAAAAAAGATCTTACAAATAAATTAAATCAAGCAGAAGCAAAAGTTCTTAGATTGCAAAAAGAACTTATTGCCACAACTGAAAATGTAAGCAAACTTCAAGCTGAGTTTGCAACTATGTAATTGTTTTTTACAAAAAAGTAAGAATATTTATTCAAAAAAATAATATTATTTTTTTAATTTGAAGCAATGCCAATTTGTAGAATCAAACTATGCAGTGTCATTTAAAATGTTGGATCAATATTCATGCAATTCAAAAATCCATCAATAAATTCTTCAAATTTTTCATTTAATGGTGTATTTGCTAAATATAAATTGACTGAATCTAATAATGGATCTCTAATATGATAACCATGTTTAAATTGAAAATGTCCTCTTGTTACACAATTTAAAACATTATTAATAAAACATGACAACATGCAATCACCACAACTACTAGCAAATGGTTGCCATGATATACCATAATCAATATAAATTTTATTATGCATATTTCCACTTTTGCATGGATTAGACATCTCACCTTCATTGGTTAAATCTCTCCCAGTAATATTAAAATGTATACGGCCTTTATCTTTTACAACTGTTGATAGTAAATGTTTAAATTTTTCTTTTTTATCTTTTACATTTTCTATATATGTAATAACTTTATGTTTTCTACCATTCCATTCAGTTTCTAATTTTACTCTTTCTTCTTCAAATAATTCATTTTCAGATTTAATTGGTGGTGCTATAATTGGATCACTTTTTACAAAAGCATTACCATTCCATAAAAATCTACCATCTGACACAACATTATTTTTAATTGGAACCATATTATTTTTAATTGGTACCACATTAGATGTTTTTGGCATAAATACACTCTTAAATGCTATATTTTCTACATCCTGAAATTTTAGAATTTTATCAGATTTTTTTGGAATAAATTTAATTCCTGGTGTAGATGCACTTGTAAATGGTGTAAATATACTTGTATATGGTGTATATTCGCTTTTAAGTGGCGTAGGTGCACTCATTGAACTTGAGCCTCCACCGCCAATGGCTAAATTTGAAATATTTCCAGTTAATTGATGTCTTTCAATAAATGTATTCATATTTTCTGACCCCATAGATAAATTACATGATGCACAAATTGGTCTCATATTTTCAACACTATCAGCACCACCATTATAATAACTAATAATATGGCCACAATGAAACTCCATTTGTGAAATATCTTTTTCATTACAGCATAGGCATTTTGCCATTCCAGTTGATTCTCCAATATGAGTATTCCATACTAATTGTCTAATTTTTTTTGGAATAGATGGCCTCTTTTCTTTTTTTGGTTTTGAATTTGGTGTTGAATTTGAAATAATAACAGTTGCATTTGAAATGACAACTTGAGATTCTTTCTTAGATTTTGGTGGCATTTTAAAAGCAGTTTTTGTATATTTAATTGTATAAAAACTACTTTTTAAAGTGCTTTTTTATAAAAAGTATAGTATTAATATCCGTATATTTATAATATATATGTTTCAAATATAACCTTACCTTTATCAAAACAATATATTTAAATAACACTTTTTTAAACTTTTGTATTTTATAATATATAAGTAAAAAATGGAAGAAAAATTATCTAATGAAGAATTGGCAATTAGGACTAAAGAGGAATTAATTGAATTAATAAATGCTCTATATATTAAAATTGAAAAAAAACCAAAAACAAGTGAAGCACAATTAAAAGCAATGAAAAATTATTATAGTAAAAAATCAAGTTCTGTATGTGAAACACGAAAAAAGTATTATGAAAGAATGAAACAAAATCCAGAATGGGTTGAAAAACAGAGACAGATTAGTAAAGAAAATTATAATAAAAAAAAATTAACAATTAATTAATATTATTTATAATATATGTTTATATATATAAACAAAAATATTAAAATAAAAAATGTCAAAAATGTCAAAAAAATCAAATAATTTTTATTTAGATGTTTTTAATAAATTAATTTCCATTAATGAGCATAAAATATTTATAGTCTTTGATAAAAATGAAAATATTTGGTTTTGCCTAAGGGATTTATTATTAGCATTGGGGTATAAAGACACTAAAGATGCAATTAGATCGCTTGATATTGATGATGAATTTACTATAAATATAGGTAAATTACTTGTGGGGGGAACGGTTCCCCCAACCGTAGGGTTACAGCCAAAAACAAAAATGATAAATAGCAGTGGTTTATATTTATTACTTGGAATAAGTACAAAGCCATTAGCAAAACAATTTATGAGACATTATATAAAACACATTATGCCATCAATTACAGCAACTGGTAAATATATTTCATCTGATAAAGACATGAAAAGGATAAAAGAATTAAATCATAAAATATCTGATCTAAAACATAATACAAAAATATTAATAAATAGTCAAACAAATATAATTTACCCAAAAGGTTCAGCGGTTTATATAATTAAACAAAAATTTAATAATAAAACATATTATAAAATTGGCCATACTATAAATTTAAATACTCGGCTACATACTTATAATACTGGATCTGTAAATAAAATACATTACAATTTTTATTTATTAATAAATGATAATAAAATTGATGCATGTATTAAAAATACTATGAAAAATCAAGAATATATAAAAAATAAAGAATTTTATAAAACATCATTAAATAGTATATTTAAATTTATTCATAAATGTAATAATCATATTAAAAATGTATATTGTGGATATTGTCAAAAAAATATGTCATTTGCTATTGCATGCAATCATAAATGTAAATTATTATAATTGAATTTTAACATATATCAAAAGTATATTTATATAATTATATACGCATTTTTTATTTTTAAAGAAAGAGAAAGCGTAATATGAATTGTGGGGATTTAAATCATTATTTTTCAACAAGGTTTGAACAAATTGAATTTGAGAATATTCAAGATGTAAATTTATATATTGAAAATATTTTATCCGCAAAGATAAAATATCAAGAAAATTATTCTGAATTAAGCTCAATATTAATTTCTGATTATATTAGAGAAGTTTGGATAAGTGAATTTCCACCATCTGAAAAAATGAATAAAGAAATTAATACTGTGGAAATTACAGATGATTTAATTTTAGGAAATACAAAGCCTGATATCATTGATGATAGATTGTGGAAAAAATTAAATAATGTGCATATTGCTCTAATTGACATATTATCAGATGAAGATTTATCTATTACAAAAATATTATCAGAAGAATATATTAATCATATACATTCAATTATTGGTGATGAAATTATTCCTGATGCGGGCAATTATAGGACAGTAAAAGTTAAAGCCAATGCATCATCAGTTATATATGCAAGTCCAATTATGATTAAAAATAGAATAGAAAAATTATTTGAATTTATATTAAAAAAATATAATGAAAGTGTTGAGCTAACATCTATTGATAGAATGGAATTTATTATTAAATTAGGATCATTTTTATTTTCTGAATTTTTATTAATTCATCCATATAAAAATGGCAATGGTAGAACTGCAAGATTATTAATCAATGCATTTTTTAAAATATCGGGATTAATTGTACCATTTTCATTATATTATAATCGAGATGTGTATATCTCATCATTAGAAAAAAGAAGTGATTTATCGCCACCATCTGCATTGGCAACATTTATATTATTAGCATGTAATAGAACAGCGAGTCAAATTAATTGGCTATGTTTAGAATAAAATATTACTTAAAGTATTTAAAGATAACTATAAAATGCCAAAACCTTAGGGCATGCTTTAATCTTGCTATAATCAAATTCTGTGATTGTATTACTAATATATAAACCATCTAAGCTACGAACTCGGCTCAATGCAACATATGCTTGGCCATCTTCAAAAATATTACTTAAATTAATTAATGCGCAATCTAATGTTGCGCCTTGTATTTTATGAATAGTAATTGCGTATGCCAATTTTAATGGAATTTGAATTCTTCCAATTCTATTATCATCACTATACCAAGTATTTGGCGTAATTTCAATGGTGATCCCATTCATAAATAATACAATTGGATATCCTTTTTCTGAAAAATCTTTAACAATACCACGCGACCCATTTGCAAGCCCCCTAGCAACATCTAAATTAATTAATAGCATAACTTGCGCATCTATACATAGAAACAATTCTTGCACATATGATTGATTTTTATCCATAAAATCAACAACGGTTTTTACTTCTCTGGATGAATAATTTACGCCATTTTCACTCCCACTCTTATCTAATAATGCATTTTGAATTGAAAAATCTTTAATTTCATTATTTAGTTTGTATAATTCTTCATTATTAATTTTATCAACAATATTATTCCTACTGTGCAAGTAGGTTGGTTTAATTTCTAAACTTTCATAATTAAGCCCAATACGAGAATTTAATATTTCTCGACTTTCTTCAGATACTCTACCAATTCTAATTTCATTTAATAATTGTGCAAATACTGGATCAGATTGTCTATGGTTAGTAGTTAAAAATATTGTTTGCTTAATAGATTGTTGCCAAATTTCACTCTCAAATATATATTTTTTTTCTTCTGCGAATTTTGCAATTGGAGGCAATTGGAAAAAATCTGAAGATAATACTAATTGAATTCCACCAAATGGCTTTTTATTATTTCTAATTTGTTTTCCAATTTCATTTAATAATTCAAATACATGGCAACTCATCATGGAGGCTTCATCAATTACTAAAATATCAGTTGTTCGCCATCGAATACATGAACTATATTTACCCCTTGTTTTAATATTTGTAATAATTACATCAATTGGTTCATTGCCTAATCCAATACCAGCCCAAGCATTTATTGTTTTAGCACAATTTCCTAATAATATTGCAGCGGTTCCAGTTGTTGCCGTGATTGCAATTTTTTTATCATTTTCATCTGCGTGATTCTTAAATTGCTCTATCAAAAAACTCTTTCCACAGCCACCCCCACCACTTTGAATAAATGATTTACCAGATTTAAATAGATCCATAACTTCTAATTGATCATGAGATAGCTCAAATTCCCCAAATGACGACATATTATACTATATACATATATAGATACATCTCTTCAAATATAGATTATATAATATTTGATGTTATACTGTATTACAATAGATTGCCAACATTGCAAACACTGTATTAATAATATGTGTATTGAATGCATATTTCTGAATATGCATGATACCAATAAATAGAAACTGAAAATGTAAGCAAACTTCAAGATGAACTTGCAACTATGTAATTATTCTTATAAAAAGTAAGAATATTTATTTAGCAATGGTGCATAATCTTTTATTTTATAAATTCAAAAAGATATCTATTAATATTTTTTTAAATGACCATTTTGTCATAATTTACCCAATATATATGATTTTAGGGTCAAATTTTTTTCTGTCATTAAATTTTGTTGAAGGGTATCATTTTTTACATTAAATTTTTGTTGAAGATTTTTAATGTTTTTTGCATTAAATTTTGTTGAAATTTTATTTATGCCGTATAATATATTATAAACTAAATATAAATAGATATATGGATTTTGTAAAAAAAATGTCAAGATTTGTTTGTAATACATGTCATCGAGAATTTACTACCAAATATGGTTTACAAAAACATAGTAATAAAAAAATACCTTGTACCTCTGAGAAACAAACAAATCATCAATGTAATATATGTAATAAATTTTTAAGTTCTAAGCAAAATTTAGATAATCATATATTTAATCATAGACTTGATAGTATAAGAGTAAATGGAGAAGTGCAAAATATAAATTTAGGCAATAATTTAATAGAAGATAATTTAATAGAAAATAATTTAATAGAAGATAATTTAATAGAAGATAATTTATTAGATAATAATTTATTAGTTAACAATTTAATAGAAAATAATTTTATTCCTAATAATACTATACAAATAACCATTGAAGAATATAACTATTTAAAATCTTTAGAGGATAAATTACATAAAGTAAATGATGAAAATAAACAATTAAATGATGAAAATAAACAATTAAATGATGAAAATAAACAATTAAATGATGAAAATAAACAATTAAATAATAAATTAAATACAATAATAAATACGACTATTAATAATATTACAAATGATAATAGTACAAATATAGATAATAGTACAACTATAGATAATAGTACAACTATAGATAATAGTACAAATATAACTAATAATATTCAAATAAATATTATTCCATTTCATGACTCTTTAATAAATTTTAATGATATTATAGAATCATTTAAAGATCCAAATTCTGCATTATATGATTTTTCTAAGATTTTTAATTATGAACATTTAAATTTTCCAAAATTACAAAATGGATTAAATTTTTCTCAAAGATGTAAAGATGCAAAACTTAGAAAAATAATATCTAATAATAGAAAAAGAGATATTTCACTAGTTAGTAGGGGATTTATTGATGTATTGTCTAGGCATTTTTCAAGGCCAGAATATAAAAACATAAAACAAATAACAAGAAATATGTATAAATTATATAATGGAAATGATACATGGGTCTTAATCACATTAAATGATACTAAAAAAGAATTGCACAAAAAAGTAGTAAAATCAATGACTGATAATGATTTATCAAATTCTATACCTCTACAATCAGTAAATGCCACTAAATTTATTAAAAATGATTATCATAAAAATCACCAAGAATACGACCACTACCATAACAATGAATTTATAGCTATGATTAAAAATATATAATTTTATAACAATTTTAGATTTAATCGTGAAAAAAGTAAAAATATTTATTGAAAAAATAATATTATTGTCTTTGACAGCAACGCCTTGCAGTGTTATTTAAAGCGTTTAATTGTAAACAACACATCACTCCCAGAATTTAGCGGCAAAAAATTCTCTTATTTTTTTCATAAGAATAAAATAGATCATGCGTGATATATCACTTAAACTTATTACATGTCTCCCTCCGCACTCTTAAAACTATATTTGAATGTTGCTATATTATTATAAAAAAATATATAATATTTAAACCATATATCATATTTAAACAATAATTGCCTAGTAAAATGAATAATAATCAATTAAATAGTAATCAATTAAATAGTAATCAATTTGAAATTCAAGTAGATGAGGATCGATTAGAACTTCAAGTAAATAGTAATCAAATAGAAATTCATAATCGGATAGAAGCAATGATACAATTACATAATGATAGTGTCTTATTATTGCCTCTAATCAGTGCAAATTTTGTAAATCAGATTTGTTATCTACTAGTTATTGAGCCTCTTAATCTTGGTAATCTTTATCCCATTACACAGATAATGGACATATTTAAATGGTTTATACAAAATCGAAAATCAATTCTTTTCAATAATATTCTACCAGATTGGATAGCATTGATACTGTATACGTTTGAATCAAAGTTGATAAGACATACTCAAACTATGAATTTATATAATAATGAATTTATAGACACCATAAATGAATTTAAAACATTTTTGCCAAATAATACAGAAATTCTTATATGGGATCTACCAAATACTGAAAAAGACTATATTCTTAGAAAACTTGATAATGATACATTTAGAGAATTATTTACACTAATTGAAAATTTATTAAATACTTCTAGAAACATTTAAGATAATTTTTTTTTAGTAAATTTTTAACAAAGTGTTATTTTTAAATATATTTGAAAATGTCATTGTATTAAATATATTAATAAAAAATGTCATTTGATAACTATTATTGTGATCTTGAAGATGATGATTGTTTTGCAATTATTCCATACCATTCACATGAAACGGTAGGCTCGGCTAGTCACGTCAATGCAAATTATTGCTGGTCTGCAACAGATGTGTATATTTATATTGATATTTTAGTTTTTAGTAATAAACTTATTTTTAGAACTTTTAATATACACAATCACATAGCACGCGGTCAATATTCACAATCTGGAGGTATAAAAACAAATTATTCATACTGCACATTTAATATAGAAAATAATATATTCAATAATAGTATTATTGTTGGTTTATATGGAATTAATATTATTAAAATAAATTATAGCAATATATGGAAAATAAAAATATATTCTGAGTATTTAAATAAACAACCTATTATTAACACACCAATTGCAAATCATTGTGTAGAAAGCAATTTAAAAAAATATAGTTTTGAGGATTATATTATTAATCATCCTTCAACAATTCATGAATTAAATCAATTAATTAAAATAAAAAATAAAGATATTAGAATAAGTAATTCTCAATTCGATATTATATTATTAAGTCCTACTACACCTAATAATATTTATGAAGAATCACATATTTTATTAGTAGATCGCAAAAATATTTTTAATACAGTTATTTATAAATTATATCATTTATGTAAAGATTTAAGAGAAAAGAATACAAAAAAAGAAATGCATTATGCCACACTTGAAGATAAAATGGCCAAAATGCAAACTGAAATGCGCATAAAAGATACCTACACAGAAGAAACAGAACAAATAAGAATAGATATTTTAGAATATAAAGAAAAATGCACATCATATGTAAAAAGTATTGAAGATTTGCAAAAAAAATGCTTAACATTAGAAATGGCAAATAGAGAATTAGAAAAAAATGCAATTGCAAATACTCATATAGAAGATATTTCAAAAGAACTTAAATTATTATGTAAAAGTATTGATTCAATGAAGCAAGTATCAAATTCTAATTTTTAAAAATTATACTTTATCTAGAAATTAGACTCATCTAATATTTTAGTTCTTTCTACTAATTTTGCATTTTCTTTTTTTAATTTTGAATATTTTTTATATATTACCATTAAATATTGCATTTTTTTAAACTCATCTATTAATTTGCGAGTAGTTTGATATTCTTCTCCTGTAATACAATATTGAGCCCCCCTTGGATCATACATACTTAATTTTATTAAAATATTTAACATTTTATTTATAAACTCCATATTATATGTAAATTCATCACTTACTATTATTCCTTCATTATATATTTTAATTGCACATTCAAATTCCTCACCCCTGTTTTCTTCAATTGTTGTATCTGATTCTAATTCATATTCTACTAACTCAGCTATATTATTATCATGTGCTAAATTAATATCATTTAATAACATTTGTGCAATATCTAATATTTTTTTGCTAATGGTATTATTTTTATATTCATAAAAAATGTTAAACTTAATTTCATTACTTCCATTATATATTAATTCAATACAATTTAATAAATCTAAATTATCACCAAGTACATATGCAAATCCATCTAATTTTAACGGCCATTTTTCTAAATATAAAATATCATTTTCTAATCTTGACTTAAACTCATTTATTATACTAGATCTATCTTTTTCTGGAATGATAATATTTAATTGTTCAATATTACCATCATATTCATTTAATTGTTCAATAATAATATTATTATCTTTTCCAAATAATTGTAAACAAAAATAATTGGTAAATATTTTTTTTAAATATTTATTTGCTAACAATTTTTTTGCTTTATTTGGATTATCTAAAATTTCTATAGATTGATTTCTTTCAAATCTGGCACCATGAATACAATCATAATAATAAAGCAATGCATAATGATCTATAGTTGGTAATTTATTTGTAATTTGTATTGAAAATAATACATGAATTGATATTTTAATTTCAAAAGAAGAATAAGATGAAGAATAAGAATAAGATGAAGAATGGTAATTCGAAATATAAGACATTTTATATTAAAAATGTTATAATATTCAAATATAACTTTTTTAATATATAAAAAAGATTTACCAAAACAATATATTTGAAAATAATACTTTTTATTTATAAAAGATGTCATTTGATAACTATTATTGTGAACTTGAAGATGATGATTGTTTTGCAATTATTCCACATTATTTATATAACTCACCGGGATTATTTGCTTATGAAGACACCCGATATGATAATTGGGCAGATTCTACTAGCGCTGAGTATATTGATATTTTAGTATTTAAAAAAAAAATAATATTTAGAATTTGGAAAAAAACATTATTTAGGGGACCAAATTGGGAGGCGCGTCTTATACGAGATAAAAGGTCTCATTTATATATTATATTTACCATTGAAGAAAATTTATTTAATAATCGTATTATTATAGATTTATATGGAATTGAGCCTATAAATATTATATATGAAGATATTTTTAATATATCTATTTTTTCAAAATATTTAGAAGAATGGAATTCAACAACACGGTTTCGGAGTTTTCCAGAATCGCAAATATTGCCACATGAAATTTCTCAATTGTGTATTAATACAATATATAACTTTGAAGATTATTTATCTTCTATTGATGGATATTCATTAATATATAAGTCTACTACAACTCATCGTGAATCTACTACAAATATTGATAAATTATTATTAATAAGAGATAATTCTCGTGCAAATATAAAAAATGTTCTTATTTATAAACTTTATTATTTATGTAAAGATTTAAAAGAAAATTATACAAAACAAGAAATATTGCATGTAGAAACCATTGAAACATTGCAAAAAAAATGTAATATATTAGAAATAGAAAATATGAAATTAAAAGAAAGAACTAAAATATTAGATGAATCTAATTTTTAAGAGCATTAAATGAGTGAAAAATAAATTAAATTATAAATTTTATTTATCTAGAAATTAGACTCATCTAATATTTTAGTTCTTTCTACTAATTTTGCATTTGCAATTTCTAATGTGGTGCATGTTTCTACTAGTGCTACATTTGCATTTTCCAATTCAATACATTTTTTTTGCAATGTTTCAATAGTTTCTGCATATGACGTGCATTCAATGAAATGCATTCTTTCTAATGATTCAATTTCTTCTTTTAAAGTTTTAATTTGATTTAACGCATCTTCTAAGATATTATCTTGATTGCATTTTACTGGTATAGCATCTTTTTTTGTTTGTGATGATGCCAATTTATTTAATTGTGGTGGGATAGTTTTTTTTGTATTTTGATAGGAAACCTGAACTGTTTTTTTATTTATTTTTTGATAATCACACCATTCTTTTGTAAATTCCGTTTTATATGAATTAAATGCTTTTGATTTTTCAGAAAATGGCAGTTCTAATATTTTTAGCCAAGTATGAAAATCTTTCATAGGTAATTCCCTAAAATCCATATCAGTTGTTGATCCTTTTATAATATCTCTTCTGTAACATTTTAAATATCCTATATCAATTGGTGGCCTATGTGGACTAACACCATCAATAAATTCACCTAAATGATCTAATATATTTCCTTTAAATTTTTTTCCACTATAAAATAAATTGTATTTATATGTTAATCCTTTTGTGCGAATTTTATATTCTGAAAAATCATCATTAATACATCTAAAAAATTGTTTTAATGTTAATGAATTTGTATAAGTATTTGGTGCAATATAAAATAACCAATATTTTTTATCATTAATTACATTTTTAATTCTTTCAATTGAAATATTCATATTAAATATATAATATTGTATATCTACTAATGTAGTAAATGCATCTATAATATTAAATTGATCAGAAGTACTAACATAATAACATATTTGTTTATGATGCTCTAATGTTGGTAATATCACATCAAGACGGTTAGAATAATCCAATAAGTTAGACACAGACATTTTAAAATTGGATTATCTGCTATATAATATATACATATTATATTCAAATATATTTGAATTTAGCAATATTATAACTAAAAACTACTAATCTTTACCAAAAACAATGACTGAAAATATCAAACTTGCTATTTTTGGCCCCGTATCTGCAGGTAAAACCACATTCTTTAATGCATTAATGTCAAATAAATGCAGTGGTATGGCAAGGAAAAAATTAACAATGTTGCCTCAAATTTATCAAATAGTAAATGAGGGTGAAATTCATACAATTCAGGGAATATATCAAAATAATAAATTTTTTAATGAAGAAATATTAAAACTTAGAGAAGCTGGCACATTTGACCCAGAGCAACATTTTACTGAATTAATTTATAATATTAATCCAATTCAAGATTTTATTCAATTGCCAGACATTACGGCGACATATTCAATTTTAGATATGCCAGGCTTAAATTGCGCCGGTGATACTTTATATTATGACTATGTTAAAAAAATATCACCAACAATAGATATTTATCTAGTTGTATTTGATATTAATTCTGGGCTAAATACCACAGATGAAATTAATATATTAAAATTTATAGTTGAGCAAATTCAACAAAATAATCATGGATATCTTCATATATTAATTAATAAATGTGATAACATTATTATTAATGGTGATAATATCACATTAGAAGATGAAGAATTGGATGAATTATATAAGAGAATTGAAGAGGCAATACATAAATATTGTTCTCCAATACATGATAAAGTATCATTTTCTCCATTATGTTCGCAAAAATTATATATCTATAGAAGTGTTCAAAATGATATTACCACTATTGAAGAAGAACATTTAAATAATATTATTTCAGAAGAACTTGGAAAAAAAGGATTAAAAGATTATTCTACTATTACGGCAAAAAGAGAATATGTATCTGAATTAACTAATTCTCCTATATTTGGTGATTGGATAAAAAATACTGGATATAATCAATTTATTCATTCTTTAGATAAAATACTAAGAAATTATTCAGAAATTGTATTTTATCATATTAATGCCGATCTTGTAAAATTGCAAGATATTCGTCGTATTGATTTTGATATAATGAGAGAAGAAATTAGAAAAATTAATACAAGAATTCAAAAAGCTAATCAATATACAGAATTACCAATTCCACAATATTTATTGGATAATTTAGAAATTATAAATGTAAAATTAAATAAGCATTTAATTGCTAGTTTTTCAGAATCACATATTGATATTATTGATACAATTCTTGGCAAAATTAATGATTATTATGCGATGTTAAAAAATGTATGTAAATTCAATCCATTAGAGGGTGCAAGTTCTGAACTATCAAATACTAGAATTGAATTACTTATAGATCAGTTTAAAGTAAAATTTAATAGTGACATTTTTATAGAATTACATAAAGCATTTTTTAATGAAGAAGATGATGAATATTCCGATGATGACTTTATAGATATTTTTACTGGATCGATTGAGAATACATTATCAGAAGATATGGATAGTATTATTTATATTTCAGATATTATATCTCAATTTGATCCATCAAATAAATTTTGTTATATGAAAAAATTAATTGAAATATTTACTGATTTATTAGGAGGACATGAAATTGAATCAACAGTATTTTTACAGTTTTTACCAAAATTTATTGTATACTCAAATGAATATGACAATAACTTAATATTAATTTCAAGAGCCATCACAAATTTTATGATTACAAACTTTGCTATTAATGGAGAACCTCTTTATACAAAAATAATTTGTACGGATTGGAAAGTATTAAAATCTTCTATCATTGATCAATCAGGTAGAAAAATTCAATATATATACTTATCTAGAACATTTAAAACATTTAATTCAGTTGATAGCATCTTTGAAAAAGTTGATTATACCACATATGATAATATTATGAATACATTAGATTTAATATTTGAAATATTAAATGCAGTATTAGAAAAATAATAGTAAATTTTTCTACATTTGAATATTATATTTTTTTTATATAATATTTGACAAATTCAAAAGTATATCAAAAAAAAATGGGAAATGCAGAATCTACAATTGAGAAAATTTTTACAAAAGACATTACAGATAAATTAATAACATTAGAAGATTATAGGGCATTACATTTTCTATTAGAATATGAGGACTATTACTATTCCTGTATTTTATTTAATAAATATTTATTAAATATAATCCGATGTCAAGATATAAGATCTATTAAAAAAAATATTGTTGATAGAAAGTTTAATAATTGTTATAAACCATTAGATAAAAATATATTAATTCAGACAATTAATAAAATAAATAAACCATTAAAATATGCCATTAAAATAATATTATTTAATTCCACTGAAGAAAAAGATGAAGATGAAGAAGATGATGAAGATGATGAAGATGAAGAAGATGATGAAGAAGATGATGAAGATGATGAAGATGAAGAAGATGAATTCAAATGTAGTGAAAAAGATAAGAGTAGTGATGAAAAAAATGAAGATTTAGAAAATACAATTATAAAATTAAAAGAAAATATAATTATAGATTTAAAAGAAAAAAATGAAGATTTAGAAGAAAAAAATGAAGCCTTAATTGATACAGTTATAGAATTAGAAAAAAATAATAAATATTTAGGAGAAAAAAATGATGCACTAGAAAAAAAATGCAATGTATTAGAAATAGAAAATACAAAATTGCGAGAAAGGGTTAAAATATTAGATGAATCTAATTTTTAATATATTTGAATATAATACTTTTTTTATAAAAAAGTATATCAAAAGATGGAAGAAAGAAGGCAATCAACAGATTCAATTCCAGATATTGAATTGGCAGAATTGCCACCAAATGACCAAGCATCACTTTTAATACAAACAGCAATTATAGATCAAATGGATTTTAACATTTGTTTTAAATTTATATTAATTGTTATTATCTTGAATTTTATGGTACCGCCAATATTTATTGATTTCTATTATGGAATACAAGCCATTGAGGCAAATCAATATACACCATGCTTTTTTGTCGAATTATATTTCTTTTGTAATGGTATTGTGTATTCATTACTTGCATTTATCGCAATTATTGCAATTGCCTCAGTGAGTGATATAAATAGATGTATTACAATATTATTACTAATGACTAGCTTAATTATATTTAGCTTTCATGTTATTTGGATTGTACTTATATTTAAATATTTTTAAATTAAAAATTAGATTCAGATTCATTAAATATTTTATTTTTTAATTCTTCCATTGCAAAAACATAATCTATCCTATATTTTTCTAATTCTTGATATTTAGTTTCTAAGGTATTCATTTTTTTTGTTAATTCTTCTAATTTATATAATATTTCTTCATGTGTCATTAAATATCTATTACATTGTTCTTGCAATGTTGTATAAAATTGCATTAACTGTAAATTACTATTTTCTAATTTAGAATTTTTTTCTATTAATTTTTTTATTGTTTTATTATTTTGATAACATTCTTTTTGTAATTCTTGTATTTTTTTATCCATATATAAAATATGGGTATGATGTTTTATTTGTAATCCTTTCATTCTATTTATGTGTATGTTATATTTTTCTAATAATTCTTCAATTTTATCTATTTTAGATACTGATAAATGAAGATCAATTTTATAATATTCTAAAAATTTACGATTAATTAATATACCATTTAGAGAACTAAGTGACATATTTTAAACAAAATAAATTGCTATAAGTTTAACTAATTTATAATATATTTCAAATATAACCTTTTAAAAAAGATTTACCAAAACAATATATTTGAATATAAATATCATATAATAAAAATGTCAGCATTTCAAGTAGCCGCTGCAGTTGCCACTGGTGTTTTGACTATAGAAGGGGCTGCAGTTGCCACTGGTGTTTTGGCTATAGGAGCAATAGGTGCCATCGCTGTAAATCGTATGCAGTCAACTCAATATAATATATCAGAAGAAATACTGAGATTTTATGACTCTGATTATGCATTTTATCGATATCTTCGTGAACATGAAGAGATATTTGCTTATAGTGTAAATATGTATGGCCTTACTATAGCAGTTAATAGAATGCGTGCAAATATGAGATTAGAGCAATGGCAACAACAAAATAATAATACAAGAGAAGAAATGCATCAAGAGTTACAGGTACCAAATATTAGCCAAACTACTGAAGAATGTCACTTTCAGGGAAATTTTGATGCTAGGCGGTTTACGGCATCTTTTAAATGTAGTTGGTCAAGATCTACTTTATTCAGATAATTATTTCTAGATAGATATTAAAAAAATTAAATAATTATTTTGGTCTAATATTCAGATATATATAATTTTTTATAGCTAAATTTTTTTTAAGTTCAAATTTTTTGAGATATGAAAAATATATATAAAATTTTACTCAACTATTATATTCAACATTTTTCTTAAGTGATAATATCAATATTATATTATATTAAATATATATTGCCATATATACATAATAAATTAATATAAATGCTGAACAATTCATAAAAAATTAAGAAAATTGCTGAACATATTCATAATATGAGCTATACATGTGCTATTTGCAATAAAACATTCACTACAAATAATAGTTTAAAAAGGCATATGAATAAGAAAACACCATGCTTACTACCAAATTCAACAATAAAAACAACAAATTTTCAATGTATTGAGTGTAATAAATGTTTTACAACAAATCAGACATTAAAAAACCATATTTCAAATACTTGTCCAATTATACAAAATAAGAAAAATACACCAGATCATAAAATTGAAATATTAACAAATACTGTAAATGAGCTAAAAAAAGAATTAGATAGTTTAAAAACAAGTAAAAAAGCAATTATAACTAATAATACAAATTGTAATAATACAATAAATAATATAACAAATCATATACATATTAATTCATTTTTGGATACTAATATTATAAAAGATCACATATTAAACGCATTTTTAAAAGAATTATCCGCTGCATCTGAATATGCAAAATTACCTGAATCTGAAAAGAGAAAATTAGAAAATTCTGAAAAAAATAATAAATTAATATCATTAGGGCTTTTAGAAATTGCTAATAATGTATATTCCGATATAAATAATAAAAATGCATATTTGCACAAAAAAAATATTGCAAAAGTATATGATGATGGGGATTGGAGGGTGAAAACATTAGAATCTGTTAATCGAGAATTATTTAAAATTATAGTAGAAATGGTTGAAAAAATTAAATTTAATTTAATAATACCACGGAGTATGCTAAAATATGATGTTCAAGGTGATCAAATTAAAGAAACCCTAAATACATTACCGCAAATGTATTGGCATAATATTTCTGAAATATTAAAAAATTCTGAATTTGGATTGAGTGTTTTATTAGAAGCCAATAAATCTGATATCGAAAAACTACAAAAAAAAATATTAGATAATGCTATAAAAGATAATATTGATCAAGATAGTTAGACAAATTGAATTTTTCACGTTGCCCAAAAAACACTTATTTATATTTTTTCACTTTTAGTTTTTTAACTTTTGCCAACCATTTACTAAAAATTTTCATTGCTTCTCTCATTGATGGTGTTTGGTAAAGATGATATTTAGCCCGATTATACATAGTGGTTACAACTTGTTTTTGATATATTATATTCCTGTTTTTAATAATTCGTAGGGTATCTAATGCTTTTTGTTTATCTTTAAATCCTGTACCCTTTGTTGAGGTTTTGGGGTGTGTATCTTCATATAGAGATTTATTTACTTTTTTTGGTGGCATTATAAATAATTATATATTAAATAAATATAATATTTTAATTTTTTTCCTTCAAAAGTTTTAATAAAATATCACCATGGCACTGTGAGGGCTTACACCAACAACCAAGGACTTTGCCTTCTAATTCACCCAAACTATTGTATAATGATGGTGTATTTCTTACATGATCTTCATATTTTTCTAATGCGGTTTTTAATGTATATTTTGTATTTTTTTTTGATATACTTTTTTTTAAAAAGTATTTTAAAGAAAATGGATTTTTCCATTTACTTCCTATTGTTCCAGGGACATAAGCGCACATATTTCTACCAATATAAATGTGATCTGAATTTGCATTCCAATCTTCAAAATCTTTATATCCATTCTTGTTTAATTCTTTTTTTTTAATATTGACTACAGACATTGCCTTTGATATATATATATTCAAATAGTTATATTCAAATGTAATAAAATCATAAAAAATATAGTATAAAAATATAATATAAAATGTATTTAATTATTATTTTAATTATTATTTTAATCATTATTTTAATTCTTTTGATTATACTTTTATGTAATGCTTTTTTAACCAAAAAAGATACTCAAAAAAATAATTATGTAAACAATATTTTTCAAAAAAATATATTAGGGACTGAATTAATTAAATGCTGTGATGCGACTGGATTTAATAGAGATGGTATGTGTTTTAGTAATGTTAAAGATATTGGAACTCATATAATTTGCGCAATTGTAGATGATGATTTTTTGCAATTTACAAAATCAAAAGGAAATGATTTAATCACACCATCGAGATCATTTAAAGGGTTAGTATCTGGCGATAAATGGTGTTTATGCATATCAAGATGGATTCAAGCATATAAAGAAGGCAAGGCTCCTAAAATAATACCAGAATCAACCAATGAACTTGCTCTAAAATATATTTCAAAAGATATTTTAATGCAATATGCTATTTAATTTTACTGTATCCCATGCAATGATTTTTATATAAATTATTACGCATCTTCATAAAATATCAAAAAAAAATTCAATTTATTAAAGTCGTCTGTATAAGAGACTATTATATATTAATTAAAAGTGATGCTTTTTAGATTGTTAGGAAGTCCAAGTTTTTTTAGCAATGATTTGATCTTTATTGTAATATGTAAGTCTATACATATCATCACCATAATAGGTAATTTGAAATAAATCTGATTCTTCAAATATTTTACCATACTTTAATTTTAATTCAATAAATGTTTTTACATCATACATACTTGGAATAAATTGGTCATTTAATCTCTCCATTACTGGAGCCATCATTTGAACAGATACTTCCCTTTGATCTGTTTCAGTCATTAGCCCCCCTTTAGTCGTATCACTTGCGCCATTCATTTCACCTTTTTTATTATAAAATTTGCAAATTATATTTGAATATTATAATTAAATATTTAACTATAATTTTAATTCTTTTTTGTAAACTTTTGATAAAAAAGTTTTTTGTTGAAAAAACAATGACATTTGACATTGAAAATTATATAGATTCTTTGCCCAAAGACATTTTAGAAATTAATATTAATTATAAAAATATTAGTTATTTACCAGATTTAACTAGATTTACAAATTTAAAAATATTAAGGTGTTCCAATAATAAATTGAAAACTTTACCCATATTACCTAAAACATTAGAGGAGTTAAGCTGTTCTTATAATGCATTAAATTCCTTACCCGCATTACCCGACACATTAATTGAAATATCTTGTGTAATGAATAATTTAGCACATTTGCCTCCATTGCCAAGAAATTTAATATATTTAGCATGTGATCATAATAAAATAATATATTTACCCATATTGCCAGAAAAATTAAAAAAATTAAGTTGCTCTAGTAATAAATTGACATATATTTTTACATTGCCTGAAAATTTAAAAAAATTATATTGTGGTGATAATAATTTAACATCTTTGCCACCATTATCAAAAAATTTAATAGATTTATTTTGTAATCATAATAAAATAATAGAGTTACCCATATTACCAGAAAAATTAGAGGAATTAAGTTGTTCTGATAATGAATTAATAACTTTGCAACCATTGCCAGAAACATTAGAAAAAATTGATTTTGGTAATAATCCAATATATAATATAGTTTTTCATGAGGATTTGGCCATATTAAAGAAAAATATAAATACAATTAATAATTTTTGCCATTTATATTATTGCATTAAGTTTAGAGCTCAATTTAGAAAATACTTATGGGAAAGAATAAGAGAGCCAAAAATTGTAAAAAAATATGATCCAAATTATTTAATTGAACATTTGGGCGATGATGCCGATTTAGATACGGTATTGGATGAGTGGTAATGACACATAATAGGCATTTTAATATTTTTTTTGCTATAAATTTTATAATATATAAATTTTATAATATATAAATTTTATAATAATATAAATTTTATAATAATATAAATTTTATAATAATATGTCGTCATTGATACTAGAATATAATCTTACAGTAAATAATTTTACATTACATTTACCAATATTTAATGGTACGGTAAGTTTGATTGATTGGGGTGATGGTACTTCTGATACACTTAGATATCATAGTTATACATCTTCTGGTTCATATACTGTAACAATAGATGGTAGTGGTATAACTAATATGAATTATCAACCAAATGGTGGTAGTGACTCTCCAAATGGAGCTATTTATTTAATTAGATGTACTAATTTTGGTACTATTGGATTAACAGCATTAAGATATGCATTTTGCAATTGCAGATCATTAGTGCAAGTACCAACCACATTACCTACTGGAATTATAGATATGAAAAATATGTTTGAAGGCGCAAATTCATTTAATCAAGATATAAGTGATTGGGATGTTTCATCAGTTACAAATATGTCTTATATGTTTACTGGCGCAAATTCATTTAATCAAGATATAGGTGATTGGGATGTTTCATCAGTTACAAATATGTCTTATATGTTTGCGAGCACATTAAGTTTTAATAATGGTGGAAATCCATTAACTTGGAATTCGGGTACAAGTACTCAAAATGTATTAAATATGACTGGCATGTTTACTGGCGCAAAATCATTTAATCAAGATATAGGCGGCTGGAAGGTTTCATTAGTTACAAATATGTATAATATGTTTAATAGTGCAAGATCATTTAATCAAGATATAAGTAATTGGGATGTTTCATCAGTTACAAATATGAATGGTATGTTTTATTTTGCACTAAATTTTAATAATGGTGGTTATGCATTAACTTGGAATTTAGGCACAGGTACGCAACAAGTACTGGATATGTCTTATATGTTTATGGGGGCGAATTTATTTAATCAAGATATAAGTAGTTGGGATGTTTCATCAGTTACAAATATGTATTATATGTTTAATAATGCAAGTTCATTTAATCAGGATATAGGTAGCTGGGATGTTTTATCAGTTACAAATATGTCTTTTATGTTTAATATGGCAAGTTCATTTAATCAAGATATAAGTAGTTGGGACGTTTCATCAGTTACGGATATGAGTAGTATGTTTGCCCAGGCTACTAATTTTAACAATGGTGGTAGTGGATTAACTTGGGGTGCAAATACAAGTAATGTACAAGCTATGGGTAGTATGTTTTTCCTGGCAAGTTCATTTAATCAAGATATAAGTGCGTGGGATATTTCATCAGTTACAGATATGAGTAGTATGTTCAACAATGCTACTAATTTTAATAATGCTGGTAATGGATTAACTTGGGGTGTAAATACGAGTAATGTACAAACTATGGGTATTATGTTTAATAAGGCAATTTCATTTAATCAAGATATAAGTGGTTGGGATGTTTCATCAGTTACAAATATGATTTGTATGTTTTCAGAAGCAAGTTCATTTAATCAAGATTTAAGTATTTGGGATATTTCATCAGTTACAGATATCTCTAGTATATTTGATAATAGTGGCTTGTCAATTTCTAATTATAATAATATTTTAAATAATTGGTCTCTATTACAAATACAACCAAATGTGCTATTCATTGGAAGTGGACTTGTATATTCACCTAATGGATTTAATGGTCATAATACGTTATCTACGTCTCCTAATAATTGGTTATTCAGTGATGCAAGTATATCATCTGATACAATTTATAAAAATATCAATTTTACATTTATTGTAAATACAACAAATTTGGATATATTTTATCTATCGCCCGATAGTTTTACTTTATCATCAAATGATTTATCCCCTTCTTCAATTAATATCTCGTATGATAATACTACTCAAACTACATTAAATTATCCAAATTTAATGTTTACGACAAGTGGAAATAAAATTATAAATTTACAAAATACTGATGGTAGTGTTGATATTAATTATAGAATAACGGTTTACGAACAAACAAATATTCCATGTTTTTTAGAAGATTCAAAAATTTTAACAAATAAAGGATATAAGCCCATTCAAGATTTACGTAAAGGAGATTTAGTCAAAACTTTGAGGCATAATTTTAAGCCAATTGATATGATTGGAAAAAGAGAAATATATCATCCAGCTTTAAACGAAAGGATTAAAGATCAATTATATAAATTAACTAAAGATAATTTTGATGAAATCTTTGAGCCTCTTATAATTACAGGTTGTCACTCTATTTTAGTAGATGATTTCATGAATGAAGAACAAAAAGAAAAAGTAATAGAGGTAAATAAAAAAATATATATAACTGATAATAAATACAGACTCCCTGCATGTGCAGAACCTCTTGCTTCTGTATATGAAAAGACGGGAACATATACTATTTATCATTTAGCTCTTGAAAATGAAGACTATTTTATGAATTATGGCATTTACGCTAATGGTTTATTAGTGGAAACATGCTCTAAGAGATATTTAAAAGAGTTGTCAAATATGACATTAATTAAATAAATTCACTTAGTATTTATTACCATTTTTTTTGATATAAGTCTCTATAGTTTTTAATCTTCTAAATTCTATGAAGACTATATATTTGCTAAATTGAATTTTATCTATATTTTAATATTTAAAATACTATTTGAATATTTGTAAATACTATTTACAAATTTAAAATACTATTTACAAATTTCAAGGCAATAACTAATGCCTGAAGTGAATACTCCTCAAATAATGACTGAAGTTGATACTATTGAAGACGATAGTTCTCAAATAGCCATTGATGTAGAGACTAATGTAGAGACTAATTCACACAACCACTAGTGTAATTACATTTCATCAACTGAATTTACTTTCCATGGCAAAGACCGCACAGATAAAACAAATCAAATTACAACACGGTATAATTCATTTATTCCTCCAGATTTAAAAATTGAGCCCATGCCAAATATATGTTCATTGTGGGGCATCACTGTATTTATTATTTTATTAATATATTATATCATATGGGGTGTATGGGTACTATTTATTAGCATCATATATTTTGTGATTCTATTTATAGCTATGTTATTCATCACCCCCTATTATATATTTATTGTGGTAAGTGGTAAGGGGTAATTAATAAATCATTATAATTTATATAATATTTGAATATATCAATTTAAAATAAATCAATTTAAAATATATTAATATAAAATATAAACAATTTAAAATATATGATCAATTGGATGAATTAGATGGCAAAATTCTTGGTTGTTGGTGTAAACCATTGGCTTGCCATGGTGATGTTTTAGTAAAACTACTAAAAGAAAAAAAAAGAAAAATAATATATTTTTAATTTTTGACCAATCTCAATTTTTGACCAATCTCAATTTTTGACCAATCTCAATTTTTGACCAATCTCAATTTTTCAATACACATACATTGCAATATGCCTCTGTTACATACCCATTATCATCCAATATAAAATGCTTAGCTTGGCTAATACAGACCCAACAAGTAATATCGGTTGAACTGTCAACTATCCAATTATTATTTATTTTTTTCCATGTGTATTCAAAATCATTATTGAGCCTATATTTGTCAATATTTTTGTATAATTTAGTTATCATATTTTTGAATACACATATATCACAATATGCTTCTTTTATATATTCATTCTGATCCAATGTAAAATGTTTTGCTTGACTAATACAAATCCAACAAGTAATATCAGTTGAACTATCAACAATCCAATGACCAGTATCTATTTTTTTCCATGTATATTCAAAATCATTATTAATACGATATTTATCAAAATTCTTAATTGATTTATTGAATTTATTCTTAATTTGTTTAAAAGCTACTTTGCTATTAATTATTGACTCTAAAGATTGAGAGTTCATTATAATATATATAATATGTTATTTCAAATATAATATGTTATTTCAAATATAATAATAGAATATCAAAAAATATCTTCAAAATAATATCAAAATAATATCAAAAGAATATCAAAAGAATATCAAAAGAATATCAAAAGAATATCAAAAGAATATCAAAAGAATATCAAAATAATATCAAAATAATATCAAAATAATAAAATATCAAAAAATATCTTCAAAATAATATTCTTCTAATTTAGCCAATTCTTCAAAACTATATACTGGGATATATAAAAAACGAGCAATTGCTAATGCATCACGATAGCATTCAGTGGTATTTTCTGGATAAGGAGGAAATATATTACAATACCATGGGCATGAAATTTGCAATTTATCTTTTGTCAATTTAAAAAATACAGCACGAGAAGAATTAATATTAGAATCATTAAAATTAGTTGTATTGTTATACATAGCAAATTGTAGATATTGACCCTTTTTAGACCCCCCGCTAATTCGATTATCGTATGAATCCTGTGTTTCGTATCCAAATGGTAACTTTATTGGATCAAATATTTTTTGGGATATAATTTTTATGGTTTCTACCGGTGATGTTAATAATGCAATTGGACATTGGGCATAAAAATACTTAATATGTGTTCCAATAAATGTAAATAAATACATAGATATATATTTATGTGCTGGATAGTTGTAATTAATTGATTCTAAATATTTTTTTAATTCTTGGCCTAAATATGATTTTCTATTATTTTTATAAAAAAAATCTTCATCATAAGTATGTAAAAATGCAAAAATTCCCATATATGTAAAATATGGAACACCTTCTTTAGCAATAACGGTAACTATACATTCAACATCTTTCCAATCTGGTGGATTGTTTGTTTTATTCAAAATTTTTGATGAATATGCTACAAATAAATCTTCTTTTCTTTCTTTAATCACAAAATATTCTAATCCAGACCATATACCATTACCATGGCCATCTAAATTATCAAATCCACGCATTGGAGTTATTTCTTTTATTTTATTCTCAAATTCTTTCCAAGCGTTTATATTTTCTGATGTTATTTTAACCATATGAAAATATACATCAGATTTTTCTAATTTTTTGGCGGAATATGCATCTCTCTGTGCTATTTGAGTTGCAAGATCCTGTGTAAAAAATGCCTCATTTTCTATTATTGGATCTCGAATCTTTTTTTCTAATATATTTGCTTTGGCAAAAACTGCAGTTGTACTAGGTGATACCACTTCAGTTGTACTAGGCAATACCATTTCAGTTGTACTAGGCAATACCACTGCAGTTTTTTCTATTGGTATCAAATGAAATGTTTGCAACCTACTATCAATTAAACTATTAATTTGCACAATATCATCTGATGTCAATGCTCCTCCTCTTTTTTTGATACTACTTTTATTTCCCATTTTTCAATTATATATTATAAAAAAATAAAATATAAAAAGTTTTTATAATAGATAAAAAAGTGGTATAGATAAAAGTATAAATAATACTAATAGATATATAATAATGCTATTTTCAGTATTTTGTTTTCTTAATTTATCTATCATGGATTTTTGCAAATTTTCATGTAATCTTTTAGATAATCTCTTTGCATTTAATAATCGAATTAATATATTTATTTTTTTTATATTTTGTCTATTTACACATTCGGCATCGTATAATTTATTTTGCAAATGAATAATGGTATTTGCATACTCGATATTTGCATACTCGGTATTTGCATACTCGATATTTGCATACTCGGTATTTGCATACTCGGTATTTGCATACTCGATACCATTTACCATTTTTTTGAAAAAATTCTATTATAAAAATAGCTTTAATATACTTTATACTTCTTTATATTCAATTATGAAAATATAGTTTTTTCCTTTGAAAAATTGAATTTATCTATTTTATATTGTTTGTAATATTCCATATATTAAATTTATAAATTCTCCATAATTTAAATAATTGTATTCTGGTATATATTTCAAGTGTTGTAACTGTCTAAAATATTCAAATAATAGTTGTTTATTATATGCTTCATATAATGACATTGGTAAATATCCAAAAGTATGTTGTAATGCATATAATAAATCTATTTCATTTACTTTGATACTATTTAGTATAATATAAAAATTATTCATATCATTGTTTAATGCACATAGGCATAAAATGTATGTTCTATTATTATTTGTTAAATAAAAATACATTAAATTTAGAAATATATCATCAACGGATTTGCGCAATTGCAAATAATTAGTTACAAAAAGATTTAAAATTGGTGTAAAATAATCTATTGTTGAATGAATATCATCAGACAATAATTTATTTTGATATTCATCACTATTATAATATTGTATTTTATTTTTTCGAATTTTTTGTTTTACTTCATGAATATTTGTAATAAAAATTAACTCAATTGTATAATTATTTTTATCTAATGCAAATACAATTCTATGGTATTTTATTGGTGTGGAAACTATAAAAAATGTATTATTACAATAAATAATCTTACCACTGTACCTTTTATCAGCATGCATAAATGTAAAATTGTCATTAATTAATACTTGTTCCATTGTTTGTATTTATACCTATTATCTCCCTATATACTAATACAAAAAAAAATGCAAAAAAGCCGTTGATCATAAATTACTACTAATTATATAATTACTACTAATTATATAATTCCTACTAATTAAATAATACTGTTTTTAATATTAATCATGATCTCTTTATGGTTTGAATATAGTGTATTTGATTGAATCGGATTAATGATTTCTCCATGTCTGTTTGATGCCAATTCATCAATATTTTGGATTAATGCGTCAAGTTTGTGGTTTAATTCCTCTATTAATCCATTATATTGTAAATAGTGAATAAATGCATTTTTATCTGACATCATAATTTTCTCTAAAATGGTTAATATATAAATAACTACAAATCTATTATGTCTAGTTAGAGTTGTAAGGTGTTTAATGAGACAATCAATTACATTGCCGGTTGTAAGCGTCAACATATTTAATTTTTTCAAAATGTCAATAATTGGCGTATATGAATCCAAATTGAGGAATTGTGGAAATACTGCACCACGGCAAAATGATATGGTTGCAGATTCTAAGCTACCCGTAGAATGGATCGATTCAAGTTTTTTAAATTCTAAATCTAATTGATCTATGTATTCTTGTGTAATTGAATCAAAGCAAATAAGTTGTTCTTGGTAAACAGGAATATATTCCTTAAATTTTTGAAGTATAAAATCAATAGAAAAATGAATATTTGTATTATATTTCAATTGAAATTCAATTACATATTTTTTTAAATCTCTAGGATCGTAATAAATTTTAATATTCATAGATGTTGTTTTACCTATGTCTACAATAAATAGTGAGCCAGACTGTGTCTCATATGACAATCCAGCGTTTTCCAAAAAATTGTGAATGAGTTTGTTTAAATAAATTGCATGCGGGTTTTGTACCCCCTCGTCAGTTGGCCTATCATCTGGAAATATATATTCCATATTAGATGGTAATAGTACACGTTGATCTATTAATGAAAGTCTATATGCTTCAATTACAAATGGAGAACTGACAAATTCTTGGGTTTGGCCATTTGAATTTTCAACTGCGCAATTTAAATTTTCAACGCTGTGGAAATTCATTCTTCTCAGTTTATATAATAGTATATAAATGTAATTATTCAAATATATTATTGTAATTAAAAGTAGTTTTATGCATGCATACACCTTAGCCCATGTATTGTTGCCCCAAATTGACATGGATAACAGCCCCCACCTATGACTTTTCGAGATTTTGCTTTATCACACTGATTAGGACTAGGTGGGTTAGGTGGGTTAATAGGTAAATTGCATTTATCACCATCAACTCCATATGGGCATATTTTAAAAAGTGTACATTTTCCGTAATCACTATTTTGATTTATTACATATCTACCATTTTTACATTTTTCATTACAATAACCATCAATCTTTGCCTCACCATTTGGGCAATTGCATGTGGGATTACCATCATTATCATAATTAATTTCTCCATATTTACATATACATGTATTATTATCATCAAATCCATTTTTACAATATTTGGATACAACACACTTGCCTTTTGGCGTATTTTTATAATGCCTATATGTTGTATCTATACAGTTTTGATTGCAAAAGTTAGGATCACTGGCATCTCCATTTGGGCAAGTACAACTTCCATTTTCATTAACTATTTGGCCATATTTTGGGCATGTCATACAATCATTGCCGGCATCGGTAAACCCATATTTACAATATTTAGTAACAATACACATACCATTTGGAGAATTTTGATAATGTCTATGATCAGTATTTCCGCATGATTGATTACAATGTTTTTGATCTTGTGCAATACCATTTGGGCAATATGTAGATATACATTTGCCATTATCATCATTATGATATATTATATCATTATTATTTGGGTCGCATTTTTCATTACAATTATTTTTATTCTTGGCAATACCATTTGGGCAAGTACATATGCCATTATCATTCATTTCTCCATGGTTACATATACATATATTATTATCATCAAACCCATTTTTACAAAATTTGGTCATACTACACTTGCCTTTTTCTGTATTTATATAATGCCTATATGTTGTATCTATACATTCTTCATTGCAATACAATTCATCCACATTGGATGCTTGCCCATATGGGCAAGTGCATATATTATTTACATCATCAAATTCTCCATATTTTGGGCATTTTATACAATTGCCATCATCATCAAACCCATATTTACAATATTTAGTAACAATGCATTCCCCATTTGATCTTCTACCATAGTGTTTATATGTTGTATTAGTGCATTTTTTATTGCAATATGACCCATCTTGTGCAATTCCATATTCACAATGTGTTGTTATACATTGTCCACTATCATTATTATAATATAATGTATCCCCATTATTGTTTTTTTTACAATTTTGTTTGCAATGTGTTTTATCCTTGGCGATACCATATGCGCAAGTTTTAGTTAAACATTGACCGCTTAAATTATTATAATATAATACATTACCAATATTATGTTTACATTTATTATTGCAATGCTTTTGATCCTCTGCAATGCCATATAGGCAAGATTTAGTCAAACATTGACCACTAAAATTATTATAATATAATACATTCCCAGCATTGGGTTTACATGTTGAATTGCAATTAATTTTATCCTCAGCGATACCATTTGGGCAATCAATTTTTGGGTCGTCTGGGTCGTCTGTATCATCCGAATCATTTGATGATTTTGCTTTATAAACTATACAAAGTACAATTAAAATAACACATACTAAACATAAAAATCCTATGAATATTTTGAACCACAATGTATTACACCATTTTTTATTTATATTTTTTTTATCTTTATCTGTTTTTATATCTTTATCTGTTTTTGTATCTTTATCTGTTTTTGTATCTTTATCTGTTTTTATATCTTTATCTGTTTCGCTATGAGGTATTTCTTTATTATTTGTATCTTTTATCTTTGTATGAGATGGTGTATGAGATGTTGTATTTATATGAGGTAGTATTTTTTTATGGGGTGATGCAATCATACTCCTTTTTTATAATTTTTCAATTTATATAAGTGTAATTATAATTAAAAAAAATATAATATTGTTATTTTTTATATATTTTTGGGATGTTATTGTCTGTTATTGTCTGTTATTGTCTGTTATAGTGCCTATAGTTTTGTTTGTAAATTTGTTCAGCGGGGGTGATTGGTTCAGGCTTACATGCCTTTTTGTTCATAGTAACGCCATATTCACAATATGTACAATCTCCATTTGGTAAATTATATGAGTTACTAGGATCATCGCATATTTGATTACAATTTAATTTATTATCGGCAATTCCATTTGGGCAACTTGTACAGTCACCATTGGCCAAATTATAATCTCCAGCTTTACATGGTTGATTACAATTTATACCATTTTGAGCAAGCCCATTATTTTTACAGTTGTTTTTACTTCGATTAACATCTATTATATTTTTGATCCAAAAGCAAAGTACAACTATAAGTGTAATTCCTAATAGCACAAGCATAGCTATGGAAATTGAATTTTTAGTACTATCACTTAATGTGAATTGACTTAATTTATTATCACTTACGCTTTTACTTGATTTCTCCACCAAAGGAGTTGTTTCCGAGTTTAATTCTAAATTAGATTTGGTTGAACTCATTTTTAACTATTGTATTTTATATTTTTGCATTTATATTATATAAATAAAATAATTAAAAAATAATATTACTATAAATTTAATTTATTGTATTACGCCATTGTACATATTTAGCCATTCATTTATATTTTGCATATGAGTATTATATATATCAATTAATTCCAATAAATTTTGTTTTGATAATGTTTTTATAAATAGTTTATCCTCATTAGACAATTCTCTAAAATTACTAATATTATTTATTAATCTATAATATTTTGGATCTGTCTTAATATTAACAACTCTCTCAATTATTTTATTTTGTTCTTTTATTTTGTATTCTTGAATTATGTCATTTTGGTCTTGAATTATGTCATTTTGGTCTTGAATTATGTCATTTTGGTCTTGAATGGTGTCATTTTGATCTTGAATGATGTCATTTTGATCTTGAATTTTTTTTCTCAATATCCTAAAACAACAAAACATTACAGGTATACAATATACAAGTACAATAATGCACAATATACAATATACAATTACAATATATAATAATATGCAATCAAATATGCTCTCAAATATAATATTTAAAAGTATTTTTTGATCCATTTTTCCGATACGGAATATAATCCAGTTTTTAATTTTTTTTCCATACCGTTCATTTCATCCATATAATAATAGAAAAATAAGTATTTATTAATACATGATATAGAATTAAACACTAATGTATTGCAAAAATGATAATGTTTTTCAATATTTGTTAAATAATTTTTGTCATTATTTAATTTTGGCAATAATTCTGAAATATTCATTTTATTTTTTTGCAAAGCTAAAACTTCATCTCGAATATTTGCCGGTATGGTTTTATAGCCTTTGCCAACTAAATATATTTCCGAACTGGTTAAATTTAAACTTGGTTTAAAATATATAACCTCTTCAAAATATTCAAACAATAAATGTCCCATATATAACGCCATTGGTCGAGCTAGTGGCAAAAACACCTTCATTGCACACGATCCACCTTTTTGCAAACACAACAACATTGTTACAAATTGCGAATAATTAATGTATTCAATCTCTTCTTCTTGAAATTCATATATGGCAAATTGAATCCCACAATCAGAAGTTACAATATTATACTTTTTTAATTTTGAAATTTGCTCATAGTTTAATATATTTTCATAAGAGGTAATATCTCCAGTGTTATCAGATCCATATAACCAATTATCTTTCATTTGTGGATCCGATAAAAAACCATAAACGTCATCAAGTGCGGTGTTTTTATCGGTTGCCCTTAATGATTGTGCATTCCACTCATATGATAATTTAACTCCTCTGGAATTCATAACATCTACATATTTTTGACATGCTTTAATAAATTGTCCGGGGGCTTCACATATATGAAATGCACTTATATGAGTAATTTGCCCAAGTGAATGATTTTGACTAAGTAAATGGTTTTGACTGTGCAAATTGCATAAATTGCATTCATATAAAATTTCTATCATTTTGAAAAACGCTTGTGATAATTGCCAACTTTTATGTATTAATTTTTTATCTCTAATAATTTGTTTTAATGTTTTTGTACGCCGAAATAATGTATCTAAATGTTTAAATTTTTTCCATTCAACTCTATGCAAATATGCCTTATGTAAAAACAATTCTGATTCTAATAATTCAAATAACTCTAATGAAAAAAAATTTCCCTTATTTGATGTTGATTCACAGACAGATAATGGATAATCATATTCCATAAATTTATCTACATCTTTTGAGGAAAATAATAATGTAAAGTTTGGTTTTATTTCCAATGAATTTAATATTTTAATTGCTTTTATTTTTTCCGAATCTTGTAATATTTTTAATTTTTCTAAATTAATCTCATTTTTTTCGGTTGAGTATACTAAATGCATTAATTGTTCAGTTTTTTTAATGTGATCTAATCTATTATTTCCAATTTTTTCACTAATTTCAGTTAATAATTTTATTGAATTTTTTATATCCACGGATGATAATAATCTTAAACTTGGTTTTTTTGTGATCAAAAATTTTTTATAAATTGCTTGTAATTCCGGTAATAGTTTTTCTAATTTTATTGGATCAAAATGTTCACATATAATACTTCTTGTTTGATATATATCTAAATTCATAATTGTTCGAATAATAGTTACCTTTGCGAATATATGTTGAAATATTGTGATAATATCTAATACAAATTGGGAATTATAATGCATTATTTGTATAATAACTAAACTCTTTGAATTTATTAATTGCCCAAAATGTAATAATGTATGAAATAATACACCCGCATAACATTCAACTTTTTGATTATCGGAAAATACATGACACATAAGATCAAAATATACAATATCAAAATGACTATTTGATAAATTTTCAGATAAATTATTTATCTCAGATAAATTACCTTCTAAATTTTCAGATAAATTTTGATCATCAAGAAAAATATATTCAAATTTATCTCTAATGGATATATGTTTTTGCCTATATAATTTTAGTAATTCATAATCACTATTGTTTTTTCCAATTTGTAGATATTTTAATTTTGGATATGTAAATTGTTTATATTTTGAAAATATTCCAAGATTAATACATGGAATTTTAAACAAATCTAATTTAGTTAGTTTTAGTAATTCATCAATAAGAGGTTTAAATTGTGGATTTTTATCAATGACTTTTAAATGATATTCATTTAATTGTAATGGTTTTCTAAAAATAAGTGATTGAAAATGTGTCAATGGATAAAATGCCCAAAATGAATCCTTTATATTTGGGGGTAATGGGTTTTTATATTGATGTATTGGAATTGCCCAAATTGTGTACGAGTTGTCACCCAAGTTGTCATCCAAGTTTACATTTTTTATATGTGGTAGGGTAATTTCTAATGTCACAAAATTACTGTCATTATCATCTTTATCTTTAGTATGCCCCCCACCCGCAATTAATGAATACTCATCATCTTCTGTATACTTGAATTTTTTGCTAAATATACAGATAATAAAAGCGGTTAATACAATAAGTATCAAAAGTAATATAAAAAAAATGATCATATTTTATGCTAAATGTAACAATATATTATAGTAAATTTTATAAAAAAAAAGTATAAATTAGTATATTCAAAACTCAAACAAATTCAAAACTCAAACTGTTTTAAACCTTAAATTGTTTCAAAACTCAAACAATTTTAAATTTTCCTTGATGGTAAAAATGATAACATCTATCATCATTTTTTTTATCTAATAAATGCGAAGGAATATTACACATTGGTAGTTTATCTAAATCCATTGATGGTGGCATTTTAGTTGGAAATCTTATCACTGTAAATCCAATATTAGCGCAATTTAAATTTATTTGATCATATTCTTCTTTTGTAATTGATATGTCATGTATGTCATGTATGTCACTATATGACTTTAATACTTTGTGCTCAATCCAATTGTTGATTTTATATTTTGGTATTATTGGATATTCACTTTCTGGATAAATTAATTTCATATTTGTAATAAATTGTGTTTTTTCAGTGATTTTAATCGGAATGTAAGTATAATATTCTGAAATCTCTTTCAAGTCTGCAAATACTCTATATAATATCTTTTCATTATGTATATTTATATTATATACAAATTGTGCAATAAATGTTAGATTCATCCCATATATATTAGTTGGCCAATTTTCCATTTTTGCCAAAGATGGATAGCCTCCAATATGTTCTAATCCCCCAATGCGTTCCAATTCTGCAATATCCTCCGTTTTTGTCAATTGATTGCATCTTTCCAATTCTGCAACAAAATGAATATCAAAATATTTTGGATCGCTAAATAATATTGTCTTATAATTTTCAATCTCAATTTTTCTATTAATATGAGATATTATCTTATTTACATTCTTATAAATAGATTTTATATATATATCTTTTAATTCTTTTAATGCATCTTTTAATTTTTTTCTTAAATTTTCATCTTTTTCCATACGATATCCATTATTAATCTTACTATCCTTGCCAAAAATAGTTGAAATAAATGTTAGAATATAGTTACATAATTCTTTATATTGCTCCAATTGTTCCATATCCATATCATGGAGATTATCATTGCACTCAATCAAAAAATCCACAATTGATTCTGATATGGGCATTAAATATGATATAGATAAATTTTTGAGATCAATCGACCTAAGATTATCAAGGAATGCATCCATTTCACTTTTAATGTATATTATATTATTCAAATATACTTTATTTTAATTATTAGACAAATTTAATTTGAAACAAAAAGAGTTTTATACATCATCACCACCATCGCCTTTTTTATTGTGTATTGGTTTACAATCGCCATTATCATCATTTACGGATACTAGGTAATTGCAAGGTTGGTTACAATTTCCATTTTTTGCGACTCCATATATACATAAATACCCAGAATCCTGTGCACTAACTGGCGTTGTTGTAAGTATTACTGTAATTATAATTCCAATTAAAGCAATTACTACTCCAATAATACCAACAATAACAACTGGGCGATCCCAAGTCCATTTTTTATCTTTATTCTTATCTTTATCCATTTTTTTATCCATGTTTATACTTTATACTTTATATGCAATATATTATACATTTTATAAAAAATGAATTATAAAAAAAATAATAAGTATGTGTGGAAAATTCAATATATTTTTTGATCAGTGTGGAAAATTCAATATATTGAATTTGTCCATCGGTAAAAAGTGGTTTTTTGGTCAGCGTGGAAAAAGTGGAAAATTCAATTTATTGAATTTATCGGTATTATATTTTGAATCTATTATAGAATGGATTGTCTTTATCCATAGTGATCCCATCGCATTTGACACTATCGCATAGTTCGGCCAATGCATTTGATCCAAATCTAAATTTTTTTGGGAAGGGAAATTGCACATGATAAAATTGTTGTTGGGTATCATCTTCTCTTATGTATGCCAATTTTCTGTGACCTTTAAACAATGCCGGCGCCATTTCTGCGACAAATGCCCGAGTTGGTTTTGAGAATTGATTAGAGCTTCTTTCAAAATTACTTGTGCAAACAATAGGTTCGGTAAAAAAACTAATAAATGAATTTTTGCGCAAATTAGTTGGGAGATCTGTATCATCTTGACAAGAAATAATCACTGTGATAAAACTATGTCGATTTTGATAGAATAACATTCTAAATATTTCTTTATTAAAAAATGGTTTTAATTGCGCCGCGCAATCATCAAAGATTAATAATAACCTTGGGTTAAAATTTAAATAATACAAACTATATTTTTCATCTTCGGTTAAGTGCTTTTGGCGATATAATTCGTCATAATGTGGAGTGATATATTTCTTATATAGAAGTGTAAGCATTTTTTTAAACTTTTCATTTATTTCTTTGATTTTTTCATCACGGCGACCTTGTTCATTCATATATTGTTTTTTTATTTTCTCCACCATATGATTTTTCTTTTTATTAATTATATCAATGTGTTTCATTGCGTCTTTTCTTGTGTCCTTGGGCAATTTATTAAATAGATCTAATAATACCGCAATACTATTTGCACGGGTATAAATGGCTGCCATCATTTCTTGGCGTTTCCATACCGCCTCTAGAAAACGCAATGCGCCTTTTGCGCCATCATCTTTTTTGGGGTTTTTTGGATCGGCCAAATATAAACGATAGTGAATAAAAGGCGACTCTACAAACCCCTCATAGGCTCTATTGGATGGCTCGCTCGGGGCAATAATTAATACTTGCTCAATAAATGTATCTACAGTCTTCATAATGTGCTTGATGATTACAGTCTTACCCGTCTTACTGGGGCCATATATTGCAATCGTCCTATCAATAAACAATGAAGGCGAAACCTTTAATTCGGGAACTTTTCTCTCCGATTCCAATACCAATTCTCGAAACTCATTTAACCCAGACATTCTATATTATACTATATACTATACTATATACTATATATTACTATATATTATACATTTAATTATATCATTTTTATAGTATTTTTATAGTATTTTTAGAGTATTTTACAGTAGTATTTTACTCCATTTTATGTATATTATACAGTTTGCCCCCTTATTTTGGCCAAAACCACTATATTTATAGCGTTGCATATTTGAACATTAAAAATACATTAGACAAATTTGACAAGCTTTGATCTAATTAAAAGTTTGATTTCCAGAATGTCTAACATTTCAGAAGTCCAAAACTATATTGGCGCTCTCATGCGGTGTTATGGTGTTGCAATTGATGAAGATACTGCAAGATACCAATGTTCTCTTCAGGCAAAGCAACGTTCTCTTCAGGCAAAGCAAGCAATCTCATTTGTCCAAGGTGTGAATGAAAATATTAATGAATGTGATGTGCGTAAAGTCGCAACAAATCTCAATAAAGAAATCATTCTTGATATTGAGAAAAAACGTTTCGCTATGGTTTACCGTCATGTCTTTGATGAGACATTTGGAACCGATCGAACCAAACGAAGCATTTATACATGTTTTGGGCTCAAGTATGTACTAGATTGCGCTAAGGACTCAATTACTGGCCAAGAAGTCATATACTTGACATTTTACGACGACAAGATTCGCCGAGAAGTTTACAAAACAAATGCTTAAGCGTCCATCTTCTTTTCTCAGACAAGCACGTAGTTGGCAAGGCGCCCACACACAATTCTATAGTGCTTCATTCATCCCGTATTTGATCCTAGCAATTATAATATAAAAAAACATAAACAATTTCAATTCTCTTTATGTTAGGACAATACCACCATCCATTACACAATTTTGTCACCCCATTCCTTTATTTATTGCATTTATAGAGGAATTTTCCCCTATAGCATAGTCAACCCCCAACGACTATGTCAAATGCAAAAAATAAAAAACTTGTTATTATTGCACTTTTTATTTTTTTTGAAAAATTGCCATATTTATATAATAGCTATAATTATAGCTTTGTATATTTGAACATTATAAATACTTTAGTTAAAAAATCAAAGGCAAGGGCGACTATGGAATTTACAGTCATAGAGTTCAAAGGGTTTAACGGCACTGATACCACAATATTTGTGTCATTTGGGTATGATGTTTCGGTAACTCTTAAAATACCATTTAACGCTACATGTGAGGCAAAAAATGACCAAATTGAAGAGACAAAGAAGAGTATTATTGCTAAAAGCACAAAGTAATTACACCGCAATTTAATATAAGAATTATTTTTTAATTACTATTTTTTGATCATATTTGAAAATAAAAAATATCTATAAAAAACAAGGGTAAAAATGCATATTCCAAACACTCAACTAGAGAAGTTGCATAGTGCCCTTCTAAACAAAGGTGTTAGTGTAACCCAAGGTAGTGATTGCATATCACTAATTGTCACAAAAAATGAACAATTCAAAGTTACCACCAATGATGCATGGGAGATTATTGTGGAAAACTTGAGCAATCCCAATGAATCCCCAAACAAAAAAAGCATAGAAGAAGCAATCAAATTGTTCTAAATTGATGCTATATATTCATAAATTTAACTAAAATGGGCATTTTTTTTATTTTTTTGAAGCTTTACACATATTTTGATCAAAATCACTATATTTATAGTGTTGCATATTTAAACATTAAAAATATTTAGTTAAAAAATGAGTTTTAATATTGCTCTTGGGATCGCCAATGTTTTACATGAATGTAAAATAAAAGTCAAATTATACTCAACTAAAGATCCAAACAAATTTATATTTGTTTCTGAAATAGGTGATGAGATTATTTTTGAATTTTGCCCAAGAGACATATATAGTATTAGTGTACAATCTACCACTATCCAAAATATGTCTTTTGATGGTGCTTGTCAATGTTTAGAAAGCTTGCTAACTGTTCACATATGGGGATAAGTTATTAATAATAAAGATTATATTTTTTTAAAAAATTATTCTAAGAGCAAATGTGTTTTGGCACATTTATTATTTTTTTTCAAAAAAAAAAGAATATTATAAAAATTAATTATGTACATTTAAAATAGCGACCTCTACGCAGTGATATCGACTCAAATAGACGACCTCTATGTCAATGAGTTTTATTCGATTTCATCTTCTTCATAGTTTTCGATGCTATCATTAAACATTCTAGCGCCTCTATATTTAGATGCAAATGCTTCATTTGTATCCATCATGTCATATTCGGTAACACTTGGTGAAATGGCAAAGTGTGAGCTCTTCAAAATATTTCTATTCTGAGTAAATTCACGGTTGATCTGTAATCGAATAATACGCAACACATTAGAAATAAAGAATAAATTTCGGACAACATTTGTATTAAAACGAGTAAAACCAGTAAGTGCCAAAAACTTTTGAAAAGGCGCCATTGTAAAATCCCCATTTGCAATTTTGTGGACAACTAGTGGAGTATGGGTATGCTTAGTAGCATCTTTACTTAGTATGTCTCCATAATTATAATCTTTTAAATAACTTAATATTGTATCACCACTTTTTGTTTTATCATACTTTGAATTATATCCTTTACTCTTAGGTTCATTGTCACCAGTAACATCGGGATAAATATTGTTCAGCAAGCATTTATTAAATAATTGATCGGATAAAAATTTTGGCCTACCCATACCCAATGACCCATCTCCAGTAAAAATATTAAACAATGGATTATAAATATTACCAAAACCTCCACTATGGTCAAAATTGGCTATGCTAACTTTTGCAAATGGATCTCTTAATAATCTCAAAAATTCATAAATAGTACGTTTAAGTTCATTCTTTGTACCTATCTCTGTATCTAGTTGTGGGACTTGAGACATTAAAAGCCCATACATAGATGCCGTCATAGTTTCAAAAGTATATGCATAGTTATACACATTTGCTAATGGGATATCTTGCATAAGTGCATGTACATTAATTGGGTTAATACTTGAATCAATAATGACCTTAATTCTTTCTAATTTTCTACTAATTTTCTTTTCACCATCAGAACTAATATAAAATGCTTTCATAATCTTATTAACAGAATTATCTTGAAATGAATCCTCAAGAATTTGCAAGATTAATTCTTTCTTCATTTTGCCATCATTTAGGGCAAAACTTGTTGTCCTCTCCTGAAAGTTTAATGTATTAGATACTAATGGAAATTTTTTACTTAAATCTAATATATCAGTATCTTTATTGTATAAAGAGGAGTCCCCAACAAATTGATATTTATCATCTAATAACCACAGCCCACAATCATTTTTATCTGAAGCATTTACTCCACTAGAATTATAGGCAACAATTCTTTTATATCCATGACTATTTACAACAAATCTCAATCCAATAACAAGTCTATTAATAAATTGTAGATATCTTGATTCCTCAATTGGTTTTTCACTTGCAGAGGAATTATGTCGATTTAATATTGTTTTTACTCCCGGAATTTCTTCATAGGTAAGCGCCATATTTCGCGCCAATAATTGACGAGTACCATATAACATCTTAAAGTTATTTGTGCCCAAATTATGGCCTGAAAATAATGTATGTGTGGGACCCATTTCATGCGATTGTGATAATGAGCAATTATCATTTAAAAACCAAAGAGACAATGACAATGGCATAAATTGTTCAGTATTATTTCGCAATTGATAATTTTCAATGGAGTTTTCATATGTTTCAAAATATACTGGAGTGTCTCCTAATTCTTTTAATACCTCATCACAACAATCCGATAATGAATATGCATTGGCAATAATAGAATCTAATAAAGATAATAATTTTCCTTTAAATACCTCTGAGGATTCATTTTTATCAGTAAATCGATCTAATCCCTCAATAGAAATATATCCATTTGTCTTATTTGCATTTTCATCTGTGATGTGCAAAAATCTTGTATTATCTTCATAATCTCTAATTTTTGTAAAATTGGAAGAATCATAATTTTTATACTCTAATGCATAACCTCTTGTGCCTCTTGTACAAGAAATTTTAACATTCTTTGAATTTTCAATTCTTTTTGGTTGGATAGCATCATATTTTTCACTAAATGGTTCTATTAGAGGTGTACATGTATAAAGCCTATGGAATTTTCTTTCTAAAACAAGTGAATCCAATGTACTGCCATCAATAGAAGTAATAATTGCCGCTCTTTTACTACTACCATAAATATTTTTTGTTGTTAATACAGTATGCAATCGGGTATAAAATTCATTAGTAAGTGCATCATTGTCAGTAGCAATTGCATCACCACCAAGCGCAGCATATAATCCTACTATGAGTGCATTTATATTAGCAAGTATACCAGAAATATCAATTGCAT
>Ga0214919_10001024_pt1 | contig 47234 bp, 40 predicted proteins | sample LL1503_MetaG_FD_177994 | JGI IMG/M metagenome (GOLD analysis project Ga0214919, IMG submission 177994) | Freshwater microbial communities from Lake Lanier, Atlanta, Georgia, United States - LL-1503 | ecosystem: Environmental > Aquatic > Freshwater > Lake | place: USA: Georgia | collected...
CAATCTGTCTTAGGGTTCTTGAGCTGAGGAAGCAGACTGCGGCCTTCGACTTGTTGCTTCACCTCGGCAGATAACTTCGCGCCGGTGATCTCGGCGAGCGTGGGGAAGAGGTCGAGGTGTGCGCTGAGCGCATTACACTCCTCCCCGGCAGGAATACCACCGACGGGCCAGCGGAAGAAACACGGCGAGCGTGTGCCACCCTGATAGGGCGTGACCTTACTGCCTCTCATGCCTGCATTGAAGATCTTGCAAGCCTCAGCGAAGCCGCCGTTGTCGGTGCCGAGGTAGATGACCAGCGTGTTCTCCGCGATGCCCCATTCCTTGAGCTTTGCGAGCAGTGCGCCGAAGTTCGTGTCGATGTTCTCAATCATACCGAAGAACTTCGCGACGTCCTCAGATACGCCGGGTTTGCCGAGATATTGCTGATAGTATTCCTTAGGCAAGACCCACGGGCCGTGCGCCGCATTTAGCGGGATGTAGGCAAAGAATGGCTGCTTCGCGTGCCGCTTCGCGTCCATCCACTTGATGGCTTGGGCGAAAAACAGGTCAGTGCAATAGCCCGTCGTCTTCTCCCACTGCCCATTATGCCAGAGCGCCGGATTGATGTTCGTGTTGTCTGGAGCATCGCCACATGAGCCCGGATACGTTTGCCCGATGCCGCCGCCGCCGTGGATATAGACTTCGTCGAAGCCGCGCCTATCGGGGCGATACGCTTCCTCGTCGCCCAAGTGCCACTTGCCGAAAATCCCTGACGTGTAGCCCACCGTCTTGAGCATCTGCGGCAGGGTGAAAGTCTTTAGATTCATGCGCTCACGTTCCAAGATTGTGTGAGTCACGCCGTTTTTGAACTCATGCCGTCCGCTCATTAGCGCTGCGCGAGTCGGCGAGCACGTCGGGCTGACATGAAACTGGGTGAATAGCAGGCTCTCTTTTTTGAACGCATCTACCGACGGCGTGCGCATGATCGGATTGCCCAGGCAGGCATAGTCGCCGTAGCCCACGTCATCAGGCATCACGAGGATGATGTTGGGCTTTGTAGCATCGGCGGCTTGCAGTGCGGTCAGCGCCGCAAACAGCAGAGCGTTTAGGAGAATAAGGGTGCGTTTCACGACGAAGTTTTTGTTTTCGCTTTCTAGTGCCAGGTGATTCGCGCCTGCTCGTTTTTGATGTCGAGCCACACCGAGGCCTGGCGAAATTCGCGGGTATAAGTGTAGCCCTCCCGCTGTGCCTTTCCGGTGGGCGGCCCCAGAGGGCGCTCAAACTCGGGTGGACGCTTCAGCCACGCCGAACTTTTGGTCGCATCGTAGCCGTCGTGCGCGAGGAAGTAGGAATATTTCTCCGCGCAGATTAGAAACATTGCGAGACAGTAGGTGAGTCGCTGTTGGGTCTCCGTATCCTTCGTTGCGCGACTGCGAATCTCATCTGTTAGCTGCGCGTTGCCGGTTTCGCTTAACCCGAGCTTTCCAATTCCGGCGGTGAATGCCACGATAACTCCCTGACGGGCCGCCTTCTGCGCCGCGGCGATTCCTTTGGCGACATATTCCTCGCGGGGGATCGTACCTACCGTGGTTTCGAAACCTTCGAAATAGGAGCCGTCGAAGGCGCCCAACCAACCGAGTCCGGCATCGGGAAAACGGGCGCGCACGAGATTCGCGACCATGAGTTTTTTCGGACCGATCGCCACTCGGGTCGCTGCCATCATGGCGTGATACCCATCGACGACTGCCTGCTTCCGCTCTGGCCCTATATCCTTCCGCAGATAGTCGGGCTCGAGCACCTTGACGTTGCCGTCGAGAAACACGCCGTCGATCGCAGGATCGGCGCAGAGTTGGCGCGCATTTTCTACCCACCAATCGCGCAACTTCGGGTTGGTGAGATCGTAAGCCTCGACCATATTACGCACAAGTTTACCCCTGCCGTCGTGGCTGACCAGAAACGCGTCGGGAATGGCCGCGAGCTGTGCATTGGCAGCGTAGCCGGCGTAGTGAACGATGACATTGCGATAATAGAGAATTTTTGCGGCGGGATTGATGCGCTTGACGGCGCGGGCGGCTTCTAGTGTGCCTTTTTCGGTCGAGCCGAAGTCAGTCGCGCCGGTGGTCTTCTCAAAGGCAATTAACGGAAATTCGGCCAGATAACGCAGCTCCTCCGGAGTGAATCCGGTGCTCTTCCGGATGTGCATGTAAAGAGGCACGTGGTTCCAGGAAAAAGCGGGCAGACGCGACGCTTCTGCAGTGGCCGGGACGGCGGCCCGAGCAAAGCTCGGAGCGGAAGTGACGACGACACCAAGCACTGCCGCTAGGAGTAAGCGATTGAGGCAGGAATGATGGAAACACGCGTAAGTGAAATTCATGGCGGAATTCTCGGCTTAGAATTGTGTTCGCATTGGGAGCGAATAGTTGCGCGGCGGGCTGTAAGTGTATAATCGCGGCCTTACCTCGCTCACGTAGATCTAGACCGACAGATTTTGCACGGCGAGGGAGAACGTGACTGGGCGTTTGAGCAGGCGTAGCGAAGTGAGTGGTGATTCATCAAGGGGGTTCTGGGCGGGGTTGAGGCACCTAGCAGCGGGGGATACTAGGAAAAGATCGAAGCAGGAAGCAGCCCGCTCTATAGGCTACAGAAGAGGGATCAATACATTGGCTGAATACTATCCTAAAAACGATCGCGGTCCTACCCTGTGTTCACAGGGTGGTGAGAGGGCATGAGGACCGCGGCAACGGAAACGGCTAGACTGTTGAGACGGCGAGGTGTTTTAAGGGTCGATGCGCGTGAAGGCCCGGCAAATTGCCCCAATTTTGATGGCCGGGATGCTGTCGACCTTGTCAGCTGCAGTCGCGCCGCAGGAACTTTCCCTGACCTTGCTCGAGTCGCGTCTGCTGGAAATCGACGCACAGCTGGCCCAGTTGGCCAATTACCATCTCGGCGGCGGTGTTGGGGCCATTGGCTCCCGCTCCAACGGCTACGACACCGCCGAGCAGGGCGAGTGGGTGGAAATCGAGTTCGGCGATGCGATGCCACTTGATGAAGTCGTGTTGGTGCCCGCCATCCGGCGCGATGGGGTCAACGGCTTTCAATCAGATGGCTTTCCCAAAGCGTTTCGTTTGCGGGCTGGAACCAGCGGAGACCACACCGGAAAAATCGTCGCCGAATTCACTGGCCGTGATGGCCTGCTGCCCCGCATCGCCCCTGTGGTCATACCTTGCCATGGTATGAAAGCTTCCTGGATACGAATCGAAGCTACGATTCTTTCCAGACGGGAATTCGACGCTAATTTTGTCCTCCAATTTGCGGAGATCCTCGCCTTCAGCGGCGAAGAAAACGTGGCCCTGCATAAATCGGTGCGATTCCCCGGCAATCATGAACGTAGCACTGCACCAGGCTGGCCGGATGCGGCGGTCGTGGATGGTTTTCTGCCGTATTTGATGGTGGCCGCCGCGGGAAATAAGAGCGTGGCCTTTCTCAGCTCCTCGGATCTGGGCGACCAGCCCAGCCTGACCCTCGATCTGGGTAGAAGTCTTCCGCTCTCCCGTCTGCACCTCCATGCCGTGGACCAAAGCGACACGGTGCCTCAGGCCTTTTCTGGTGATATTGGACTCCCGCGATTGCTCCGCGTCTTTGGGGCCAATATGGCGGATTTCTCAGATGCCCGAATGCTGGTCGAATTGCGCCACGACAGCCTCTACGACGTCGGACCGATTCTGATGGCGACGTTTCCTGCCACGAACTGCCGCTATGTGCGCTTGGTTGCTGTCAAAATGAACCACGACCAACTCTTGCCTTCGGCCACCCCGCGGCTGGGTTTTGCTGAGATCGAATTATTTTCGAATGGACACAATGTCGCACTGAATCGACCGGTCGTCGCCAACTTCAAGACCGATGATCCAGCCCGCCCTCTTTTAAGCCTGACCGATGGCCGGAATTTCTACGGCCCAATCTTGCCTGTCCGCACCTGGTTGAACCAGCTAGCGCAGCGGCACGAATTGGAACGGGAGCGTCCGCTGATCAGCGCGGAACTCAATCGGCGCTATGCGCAGCAGAAAACCAACTTGGCGCGTCTGGCCGGGTTGGCGGCTGTGCTCGCCTGCGGAGTGGTAGTCATCGTTCTGGTTAACCGCGTTCGCCAACAACGCGTGATCGAGGAGACCCGAAAACGGATCGCGGCAGACCTGCACGACGAACTTGGGGCCGACCTGCACGCCATTGGCTTGCTCAGCGATCTTGCGATTTCGGCCCGAGCTGCACCAGAGCGCCTAGGCGATCTGCTGCAACGGATGCGGTCACTCACAGAGCGCACTGGCAAGGCCGCCCGGAACTGCACTAATCTGCTCGAAGCTGAGAACCTGCACGGAGATTTAGTGGACGACATGCGACACGCTGCCACCCGCATTCTGGCGGACATGGAGCACCAAATCGAATTTGAGAGCGAGGCCGTGCTGCGGCAACTTAGCCCCCGCAAACGGATCGACCTGCTCCTGTTTTATCAGGAAAGCCTTATCAATATCATCCGTCATTCTGGTGCAACGTGCGCGCATACGCGGCTGTCGGCGGCTGAAGGCACGATAACTCTCGTGGTGACCGACAACGGTTACGGCCTAGATGGCCAAGTGCCCGCCTCCCTGAATCGCCGGGCGCGCCTATTGGGAGCTGAAGTCAAAGTCGATCCGTCAGTGCTGAAAGGCGCATGCATAGTTTTGCGGCTCGAACGCCGCTGGTTTGAAATTTTTACATGAAAAAAAAGATCCTAGTCATGCTAGTGGAGGACAATCCGCGCTACCGCGAGGTGATCGTTCTAGCGCTGGAACAGGAACCTGGGATCCAGCTAGCTAGTCAGTTTGGCACCGCCGAGATCGCTCTGCGCAGCTTACGGCACAATTCGAACAAGGCTATGCCCGACCTAATCCTGTTGGACCTGCGCCTGCCCGGAATGGATGGGCTCGAAGCACTGCCCCAATTTCTCACTTCCGCCCCTGGGGCCAAGATCATGATCCTCACGCAGTCGGACAACGAAGCCGATGTGTTGCGTGCGATTTCGCTGGGGGCGGGTGGCTACCTATTGAAGTCGTCCACGGTGAACACGATTATCGCAGGCATCCGCACCGTGATGGGTGGAGGAGCCTCGCTCGATGCCGGCGTTGCCCGTTTCATCCTTAACACGTTAAAAAATCGGCTCCCAAAAAATGGCGCCGATGCGCTTCTCACCGAACGCCAGATGGAGGTGCTGACGATGCTGGGTGAGGGATTGCTGAAGAAGGAAATCGCGGATCGTCTTCAGATCAGCTATGCGACAGTGGACGAACACGTCGCCCATATCTACGACCGCCTAGGTGTGCGCAACGCTCCTGCCGCGGTCAACAAGGCGCACCAATTGGGCATTTTTCCTTCCGACGGGCATCGAAACCACCAATCGGGTATGCGTGAGTAATCGACTCAGCGCTTGCAACATGGGGCGTCCTCGGGAGCGTGTGCGCACCCTTGCCTTGATTTGGCCGAAGATTGCACGATACAAAGATTTCTCGCGAACTTACTCTGGCTTGGTGCAATCAGTCGTTAGGTGCGGTATTTGTGCCGTACAACTACTTCGCATTTTGATTCAAGGGTTTTTCGACGACGAAAGGGGCGGGGAAATCGGCGCCGGTCTGCCCGCCGCGGTCTCGGAGGCGCTTATCGTTGATGCCGCCTTTGGGGGCGTTGAGTGGTATATTCATGCCGCCGAGCTCCTCCATGCGGGCGTAGAGTTTTGCCTCCATGGCTTGGGCGGTCTTTCGGTGCGCGGGGTCGTAGAAAAGATTCTTCGTTTCGCCAGGATCGGCTTGGATATCGTAGAGTTCATCGAGGTCCCAGAGACCATAATAGGTGATATATTTATAGCGTTCGCCGCGGAGGGCGAAGACGGTGGGTGATTGCGGAAAATTTTTCTCCCAGTAGTAAGCGTAGAGAAAATTATCGCGCCATGCCGTGGATGTGCCACGTGCCAGAGGGAGGAAATTGAGGCCGTCCATGTGCGGGGGCGGCGTGAGGCCCATTGCGGCCATGATGGTGGGGCCGACGTCGATGTTGGCGACGGCCTGCTCGACGGTGCGGCCACCGGAGAAGAGCGAAGGGCACTGCATGAGCATGGGGATGCGGATGGAGGCGTCGTAGGCGACCCGTTTGTCGATGAGGCCGTGCTCGCCGAACATGAAACCGTTGTCGCCCATGTAGAGGATGAGCGTGTCTTCGTAGACGCCCATTTTTTTCAGCTCGGCGACGATGCGGCCGACACTGTCGTCGACGGCGCAGAGAGTTTCGCAGTAGCGCTGATAGTATTGATCGACGTTTAGGTCGCTGTGGTAGGGAAAATCAACGCCGTGCCAGGAGTTGCGCTGGTCGCGCAGCCAACGGGGCTTGAGGGCGTAGTTCTCCGGAGTGTTGGCAGCCGTGGCGGGGCGGATGAACTTCTTAGCGGCGAACTTACCCTCGTGGCGCGCCGCCGGCGTAAAGTTGGCGTGAACGGCTTTGTGCGAGAGATAAATGAAGAACGGTTTCTCGGCGGGTTTTTGCTGCTTCATCCAATCGACGGCGTAGTCGGTGAGTTCGTCGGTGATATAGCCTTTTTGTTTTTCACGACGACCGTCGACGTTGAGCGTGTAGTTGAGAGTCGGCGGGAAATATTCGCCCTGGCCGCGGAAACTGACCCAACGGTCGAAGCCGGGCTGAGGTTGATCGTCCTCGCCGCCCATGTGCCATTTGCCGAAGAAGCTGGTGGCGTAGCCTGCGCGCTGGAGATACTGCGGAAAATAGAGCGTGCCCGGCGGGATGGGTCGGTTGTTGTCGATGACGCGATGACGGAACGTGTAGAGGCCGGTTAGGATCGAGGCGCGGCTAGGGGAGCAAAGCGAGGTGGTGACGAGGGCGTTTTTGAAGTGAACGCCATTGCGCGCGAGGGCGTCGAGGTGCGGCGTCTCGGCGATCGGGTGGCCCATAAAGCTCATCGCATCGGAGCGATGATCGTCGGTGAGGATAAGAATAACGTTCTTGGGCTTCACTCCGGGGATGCGTTCGGGGACGACGCTGGTGGGGACCGGAACGACGGCGGCGCGGAGTGCGGTGTAAGCGAGGACGAGGCAGGAGATGAGCAGACGGTGCATAATCATGGAGGTTTGGGACCTATGGTAAAGAAAGTCGCGCGAGCGCGGCGCCGATTGCACAAGGATTAGAACGTAAGCTTTGTCGTGAAGTAATAGGTTCTGGGCTTGATCGTTCTTTGCTGAGTGATGCGGCCTAAACCATCGGAGTTTGCGTCAAGAATTCGCTTGTCGTATACATTCTCGACCGTGACCGCGAAATTGATCCGGGTCCGATTAGACAGGAAGCCGATCTTTGTCTCGTAGTTCAGGTTGAGATTCATCAATGAATACGTAGCGCCAAAATAGGGTTTCCCAGTGAGAATGGCGCCGGTGGCGTCGACCGGATACCCGAGTGAGGCCTTACCGTAATAGCGATAGGTGCCGCCCACTGAAAAGCCTTTGAGGTAACTTTCCACGGGAAACGTATAGCGAGATACGACGTTACCCATATATTGCCGATGCGCTTGCGGTTGCTGCCCTTCCTGAGCTATTTGCTGGAGATAGGCGGTGTCAAACTGCACAAGCGAATCCTGGGCCGTTCCGGTAAAATCAACAGACGGCGCATTGCCAAGCGCTACTAAACTCGCCCGATTGACTTCAAGGTATTGCCGCAGGGCGGGTAAAACATTACTAACTATGTTTTTAGTGTAGCTGACATTTGCGCTGATGCGGAGTGAGTTGAACGGATTGGCCGTTACTTCAAATTCATAGCCTTCCGCCTTCTGATCCCTCGAATCCGAAAACCCGTTGAGAAACACCTCGCTCGAACGGCCGGCAATCCTGAGTAGATCATTGAGGCGAAGCACAAGGCCATTGCTTGGACCAAAATTTGTAACGTTGCCTTGCTTTGATGACTCGAAACGCCCCAAAGTACCTATCAATTTACCGTTCAATAAATCAAATTTTACGCCGTAATCTTTTCCCTTACCGACCGGCTGATCGAGATTCTTGTTGAGCACGGTTTTCGCGGCGACCTGAGGCGAAAAATTGTCAGAGATGTTGAAAAATACCGACAGGGGCTTGCTCACGGAAAAAACCGCGCCAAAACTCTTCGTGTCCGTTGTGAAGTCCTGCGACGGGTGAGCGAAATCGATCGCGGCTTGGCGCGCGTATTTGTTCCATACCCCGTTACTCTGGCGGACAAGATCGGTTGGATTAGCATTGTACAGCGTGAATCTATCTGAGCGCCAACCAAGTATAGTCGTGAGCCTGCGATTGAAGAAATAGCTCTGCGCTACGGCAAGCTTTGAGACAGTCTTTGAATAGTCTATGGAGTTAAGGCCGACGGGTATAAAACCCGTCTGCATGCCCCCCGCGGTGAAGGGTGTCTTGAAGTCGCCCATCGAATAATTTCTCGTATTCGGATCTATATAGTGTCGGCGCGTAAGACGATTTTGGGCATTACTTAAGTCAGCGGGGAGGCCATAGAGCGTATTCCCGTTGAGAATCTGCTCCTGTAGCATGGTTTTATATATACCTGAATCGCGCTTGTCGTAGAGCCCCGCAATGCGGTGGCGTCCGAGCAACGGCTGATATTTCGTCAAATCCAAGTCGTAAGAAGCGGTTAATCGGTATTCTTTGCCGTCAGTGCCATAACGCTGAACGTTGGTTTGTTCATCGTAGAAATAGCGCCCGTAATTCGGGTTCGATTGCCCATTCGGCAGCAGGGTATTCGGGTCGACCGACAGGGATAGATCTCCCACTGGCTGCCACCAGATTATATCATTTAAATACTTGGTGTAAGCTAATTCAAAGAAAAGGTTTCGGCCGACTTGTTGCTCCAAAAATAAGTCAGTTGAGGAGAAGTCCATTGGATTCGTTGCGTCAGAACCACTGATATTCACGTCTAAGGGGATGACATTCGCAGACGACCAGCCGCCGACCCCATTCCAAGTAAAAACTGGGCCAAGGGTTGAGGCCGTGTTATTGGTATCGAAATTCTGCGTTGTGCCCCAGTAGGTATTTTTCCAATTCAAGGGTACTATTGGGGCGGTAGAACCGCCGACGATTGCTATGATCCGATTAGTGGTGCCCTGTGATTGGACACCCAACGCGGTTTGCGTTGCTGCTGGAAGAACGGTTGTCCCCGTTGTTACCGGCTGACTACCACGACGAAGCCACTCGGAAACGCGGTTGGTTGGGAAACTTTTCTGCGCGCCGGCGCGGTCCATCAAGCCACGCTCGGTGTCGAATCGAAAAGTCGTTTTTAAATTCTGCGTATCGAATATTTTGATCGTGCCAGCTACATAGAGACGGTCCTCGTCAGTAAAGTTTTGCGCCTGATAGGAGCCGAGTTGTTGCCTCATCGCATCGATACGAATAGCAACACGATTGGGCACAATTATCTGATTCAAGTCAGTGGTATAACGCGCGCCACCTTCACTATCAATACGGGCAGCAATCTGGCGGAGGTTTCGAAATACCGCCTTGTTGGTGCTGACATTGACAACTCCCGCCGGATCGGCCGCACCGAAAAGAATTGAATTGGGGCCGCGCGCGAAAGTTGCTGACTCAATATTGTAGGCGTCACCCCGGCTATTCACGACGAAATAATTGCGCGCTGACTGCTGGGAAGTGGTCCCGCGAATGCGATAATTTCCACCAAATAGAAACGAGTCAGCCGCTCCATCTTGTGCGTTTTCACGTAGACTTGTATTTACGCCATAACCGATCGCTTCATCAATGTTGGTGATATTAGCGTCCGCCATGAATTCAGGCGTCATGATGGAGATTGGCGCAGGAATTTCCTTGAGCGGCGAGTTGAGGCGGCTGCCGGCTAGCGTATTGGTCGCGGCATAGCCGGTATCTTTCGATGCATCCACAACGAAAGGGGAGAGCTCAATCGCCTCTTCGCCTTTGGTGGCAGTGGTGCCTGCGGGAGTGTTGGACGTTGACGCAACGGCCGGCGCGACTTGAGCGGAGGCCGGGTTCGAAACTACAGCGGCTAGCAAGAGACTAAAGCAGGGGACGAATTTCATGGGGATGGGGTTAGTGAGTGGTCGATTACGGCTCAGACACAAATATCCGTGGGGCGGATCAGTCACTGCATAGCATCAACATAACCAATTGCCGAATCCCCGAACATCCCATGTTCGGGGGATGGTCAAGCACCCGTTCTTTCGCTACGATTGGTTCGATGTTGTGCGGCTCTGTGGGCATAAATAAACTCGGAATTTTAAATTGGATCACGACGTTAGTTAGCGTGCGCTTGCCTATTATTCCGTGCGTTTGCCTGGCGGCGTTCTGCGTGGCCGGTGGATGGGCGCATCTGGATGCCGCTGAGCAGACGCTCCGCTATTCGGCTCGACCGGCACTGAACGAAATTGTGGTCGGCGGCCGAGTAGTGCTCGCGGCCGTGGAATCAAACGTCGACAACAGTGCGGACACCGACTACCGAGGGCTCTCATTGCTGCCGCGAGAGTTTCCGCTCCAAATCGGGCTGACGACCGCTGCGCCTGGCACGCCGCAGGTAGTGCGTCTGCGAACCCGCCTCGAAGGCTGGGAAAACGATCTGCAGGACCACGATAGCCAAATGTATCTCATGCTGCGTTTCCTAGACCGGGACAATCGCCCTGTCGGCAGTGCTGCGTTCATTCGCCAGGGCGAGAGTCCGGGCTGGGGCGGCCTGCCACAGAATTCGCGTTGGCACCGGCATGCGGACGAAACCGTTGTGCCGGACCGAGCCAGTCGGTTGAGGATATTGATGGTGTCGGGTGGCGTGCCACGCACGACCGGTTTCTGGACCATTCGTCGCTTAGAACTCACAGCGTTGACGCCAGGGCCGGATACGGCCGCGGGTACGGAGCTTTATAAACTCGAACATTTGCGCGGGTCAGGTCTCGAGTCTGCCCGCGGTAATCCCCAAGCCTGGGTCCGCGATGGCACTGGTCTCAATATTCCGTGTTTGTATGTTCATAACCAACAAAACGAGGCGCCAGAGCCTCTGCTCGCGTTGGTTGATGTGGAACCCGACAACACCGGAGGCTGGCTGATGAACTTGGACGCGTCTATTCCGGTATTGCCCGGTCAGCGTCTGCGATTGGACACAGAGGAAATGTACAGCATCGGTCGTGGTCACGATGCGGCGTTGTCTTTCCGCACGCTCCCGATCGGCAATTATGTATTTCGAGCGTGGGCGACGGACGAGTTGGGCCGTCCGACGGGGCCGTCACTCCGCCTGCCGGTAGAGGTGCGACCGCCATTTTATTCGACCACGTGGTTTCGGTTGTGCGGTGCCAGTCTCGTCGTCGCCGTTCTGCTCGGGGTGGTACGGTATTTCACTTGGAGAAAGCTACAGCGCGAAGTGCAGCGCTTAGAAAAGCGCCGTGCCGTGGATGAGGAACGGACGCGCATGGCGCGCGATCTGCACGACGAGATGGGTGCGCGCTTCACCCAAATATCGCTGCTGGCCGGACGCGCCCTTAAGGCCGCTTCGCCGGAGGACTCCGTACGGGAGCCCATCCGTAACATCAACGGCGCAGTCAAGGAACTGGCGTCGGCCCTCGAAGAAATTGTCTGGGCGGCCAATCCCTCGCACGACTCGCTCGAAGGTTTTAGTAATTACCTGAGCCAGTATGCGGGGGCCGTGTTGCGCGACGCCGGCGTGCGCTGTCGGCTCGACATCCCGATCTTGCTGCCGGCGCGCACATTGCCGAGCGGCGTGCGGCACCGTCTGATAATGGTGGTGAAGGAGACATTGAACAACGCGCTCAAACATGCGCGGGCCACCGAAGTGCGCGTGCAGCTTGAAATCGACGGCGAGCACCTGCGTGTGACCGTTGCGGATAATGGCGACGGTTTCGATCCGGCGACTGCAAAACGCGGTAACGGACTGAATCATTCAGCGCGGCGTATGGAGGAGATCGGTGGCGCATGTCTCGTGGAATCGAAAGCGGGCTCGGGAACTCAGGTTCTTATCTATGTGCCACTGCCGGCTAAGGAGGCGCGCGCATGAGAGCCGGCGTAGTCATTGTAGAGGACGACCGCGCGGTGCGGGAAAATTTGGCGGCGCTCATCCGCACAGACGAACGCCTGCAGTTGCTCGGGACGTTCCACTCCGCGGAGGAGGTCCTGCGGGAAATACTCGGGCTGCAGCCGCACCTCGTAGTGATGGACATCAAATTACCCAAGATGAACGGCATCGAGTGCGTGGTGCGGCTCAAGGCCCAGTTGCCGTATTTGCTCGTGCTCATGCTCACGGTCTACGAGGATGATGATAGCATCTTCCGCGCGCTCAAGGCCGGTGCCAACGGCTATCTCGTGAAACGTGATGCGGCCGAAAAACTCTTGGATGCGCTCCATGACGTGCGCCACGGCGGCGCCCCGATGTCGGCCCACATCGCGCGCCAAGTGGTGCAGTTTTTTCACCGTAGCGAGAAGCCTGCAGCCGAGGCCGAGCAACTTTCGCCCCGAGAGCTAGAGGTGCTAGATTTGCTCGTGAAGGGACTAGTCCTTAAGGAAGTCGGGGAGCAACTCGGCATCGGCTTGGAAACAGTGCGCACACACGTGAACCACATTTATCTAAAACTCCACGTGCGCAGCCGTATCGAGGCCGTGGTGAAATATCTCCGGCAGGGGTAATAAGAAGCCCACCGCGAAGCACCAAAAGCGTTAGATTTTGGGCACGATAAATGAACTCATTTATATATCGGCGCTATCGGAATTTTCCGGTGGTCGGTTTGTTTCCGAAAGTCGATATTTTAGGGCAATCACGCGTGGCGTAACTGAGTGAGCGTGCTCTTACTACCGTGCCTTGCGCTCAATTATCTGTCGGGACTTTTCGAGTTCCGCGCTCAGCGCCTTCTCATCCGGCAGCGCGAGCTTATATTCCCGCGCTAGCACCTTGTTCGGTAATCCCTCGAGTGCATACTTGGCTAGCGCATCATCGGGCTTGGAGCATAGGATGAGTCCCACCGGCGGATTCTCGCCCTCCTGCATCCAGTGCTTCCGCGCGTAGTTTAGATACATGTGTGCATCTGTCCTGCATAAGCATGAGTCAGTTTGCCGATCTTAAGGTCGATCACGACCAGGCAGCGCAGCTTCCGATGGTAAAACAGGAGATCTACCCGATACCACTCCTCGCCGATCCGCAGCCGCCTCTGCCGTCCGACGAACGCAAAATTGTCGCCGAGTTCGAGCAGGAATTTTTCTAGATGGCGCAGCAGCGCTTCTTCCAGATCTGACTCGGAGTATTCGTCCTTCAGGTTGAGAAATTCGAGGACGAGGGGATCCTTGATCTCTTCGTCCGCTTCGACGCGATCTTCCGGCCGTGCTTTGGCTCCTTTCGTGAGCATCGCAGTCTTATTGCGGGATAGCGCCGTACGCTCGTAGAAAATTGTCGCGATCTGCCGGTCGAGTTGACGCACCGACCAGCCGCCACGCAGCGCTTCGGTTTCGTAGAAGCAACGGGCGGCATCATTTTTCACCGTCATTAAGCGCACGTAGTGCGACCATGGGAGGGGAAACGCGCAGCGAACGGGTGCCGTCGCCAATTGGCCAGATACTGTCTGGCCAATCTTCGGTGTGTCGCGCGATGGCAATTGGTCAGACGTCGTCTGGCCAATCGGCCATAGCAAATAAAAGGTTCGCGCACTCTTTAAATTGCTAAGCGAGTAACCTCGTCCGAACCGGGCCGTGAGATCCTCTGCCAGTCGGGCAACCAATTCTTGGCCATACCCTGCGCGTTTTTCGCCACCCTGCTCAAATTCAACAATCCGCCGTCCAAATTCCCAGTAGGTCGCCGTCATCACGCTGTTCACGGCACGTGCTGAGACGCGACGTGCGTCCTCCAATAACCGGCTCAGATCTGCGACTAATCCCTGATAGTTTGAAGCCGAGTTAGATTAGGTGGGCGGCATGGAGATGGGACCCAAGGTCATGTTTTTTAAGAGGCAATCAATCTCGTTCTATGGTGATGACGGCCAGCCGGTAAACTTGCTCAATTTGGCGAGGTTACGTCAGAATTTCCTACTCAGGTTCTCCTGCTTTTAGGTTTCCTAGCTCTAGGACGGCTTTACGACTCCATCGCGGGGCAATTCCAGTGACATTCACTAGCGGCTGAATTGAACGACTTGCTTTAAGGGTGGAGCAGGTCAAAATAAAGCTCGTCGAGAGGCTAAATCTGGGCACCAATCGGTGCTGATGCACGAATCTAAAGCTTCAATGTTGAACCCAAAGTCGGGTACATCGCGAAAAGCCTAGGCATGTGTGTTATCCCGCAATGTTTAGAAATATACCGTAATAACACAAAAAAGTTTGGTAAAAAATTAGTGTTCAATGGTTTGTATAACAATCTAGGCGTTCTCTTGGCTCCGCTACTTACATTTTAACTTTCTTCATGCGACACACGATCTCCGTCCTCGTTGAGAACACATTCGGCGTTTTGGCCCGCGTGACCGGCATGATTTCCGGTCGTGGTTTCAACATCGATTCCCTCAACGTTGCGCCCACGCACGATGCTTCGCTCTCGCGCATCACCATCGTTCTAAAGGGCGATGAGGCCGCGCTCAGCCTCTGCACCAAACAGCTGCGCAAGTTGGTCAACGTCGTTGACGTCTCCGATTTTGGTGAAGGCCAAGCTGTCGCCCGCGAGCTTGTGCTCGTGAAAGTGCGCGCTGACTCCCATACCCGCGCCGAGTTATTGCAGATCGCGGATGTGTTTCGCGCTAAGATCGTCAACCTCTCCGCTGACTCACTCATCATCGAAGTCACTGGTGATGAGGCGAAGATCAACGCGTTCCTAGGCCTCCTTGAGCCTTTCGGTATCATCGAGCTCGCGCGCACCGGCCAACTCGCGCTCAAGCGATGATCGCTCTTCCGCAATCGATCACGTCGCCCTTTTTTTCCTAACCCAAACCTTATCTGCCTTTTATCATGCCCGCTAAAGTCTACACCGACAAAGACGCCGATCTCGGCGTGTTTAAAAATAAAACGCTCGCCGTCCTCGGCTATGGTTCGCAGGGCCACGCCCATGCGCTCAATCTGAAGGACAGCGGCTGCAAGGTCATTATTGGCCTCTACGCCGGATCCAAATCGAAAGCCGTCGCCGAGTCCCACGGCTTCGAAGTCGTCGAGACCGGAGAAGCCGTACGCCGCGCCGATGTCATCATGGTCGGCTTGCCCGACATGAAACAGGCCGACGTCTACGCGAGCGCCATTCTCCCCAATCTCACCAAAGGCAAAACCCTGCTCTTCAGCCACGGTCTCGCTGTTCACTTCGGCCTCATCAAGCTGCACAAGGACATCGACTGCATCATGGTCGCTCCTAAGGGCCCTGGTCACATGGTCCGCCGCCTCTACGCCGAAGGCAAAGGCATGCCAGCGCTTATCGCCGTCGCCCAAGACAAATCCAAGACCGCCAAGAAAACTGCGCTCGCTTGGGCCAAGGGCATCGGCTCGACCCGCGCCGGCGTGCTCCAGACCTCCTTTAAGGAAGAAACCGAGACCGATCTCTTCGGTGAACAAGCTGTACTCTGCGGTGGCGCCAGTGCACTCGTTCAAGCCGGTTTCGAGACCCTCGTTGAAGCGGGTTATCAGCCTGAGATGGCCTACTTCGAATGTCTCCACGAGCTGAAGCTCATCTGTGATCTCATGTATGAATCCGGCATCGCCGGCATGCGCTTCTCCATTTCCGAGACCGCCAAATATGGCGACATCACCCGCGGCCCCCGCGTTGTGAACAAGCAGGTTAAAGCCGAGATGAAGAAGATCCTCAAAGAGATCCAATCCGGCCAATTCACCAAAGAATGGGTTAAAGAGCACAAGGGCGGCCTCAAGAAATACAACGCCCTGCTCAAGGCCGGCGAAAAACACCAGATCGAAAAGACCGGTGCTTATTTGCGCAGCATGATGCCGTGGATGGCCAAGAAGAACCTCAAGGGCGTCCAGGCCAGCTACTGAGCACGTAACCCAACGTTGCCAAAAGCTTCCGGGCGCAGACAATTTGTCTGCGCCCTTTTTCTTTCCCGTGTCCAAACTCATCCTCGCCACCCGCCAGAGCCCTTTGGCGCTCGCACAGACCACGATGGTCGCGACGCATCTGGGCGCTCGTCTCGGCCAGGAAACGGAGTTTTTGAAAATCGTCACCACCGGCGACAAGCAGGCCGAATGGTCACTCGAGCAACGCGGTGGCAAAGGCCTTTTTACGAGCGAACTTGAATCCGCGTTGCTCCGCGGCGAAGCCGATGTGGCCGTACACAGCGCCAAAGACCTGCCGGGCGCCATGCCCAAAGGTCTGGCCATCGCCGGCTACTTGCCGCGAGCCGATCCCCGCGATGTGCTCGTCCTGCGTCAAGGCATCACGACGCCCGCCCTCGTCGCTACCAGTAGCCCGCGCCGGCGTCTGCAATTTTCCCTGCACGTTCCCTCCGCGACTTTCACCACCATCCGCGGAAACGTCGATACCCGCCTTCGCAAAATCGCCGTCGATCACCTCGCCGACGCCACGATCCTCGCCGCTGCGGGCCTCGCTCGCTTAAGCATTCATGAATGGCCCGGCACGACTTTCGTGCCCTTCGATTGCACGCGCATGGTTCCCGCGGTCGCACAAGCGGCCATCGCGATTCAATGCCGGGTGGCCGACGTGGCCCACTACGCGGCGCACTTCGACGCCGCGACCTCACGCGTGGTCACACTCGAGCGTGCTTTTCAATCCGCACTCGGCGGTGGCTGCCACACGGCCTTCGCTGCGCATGCGACGGTCGACACACTTTATCTTTTTCACGAAAATACCGGTGTGCGCACCTTTCCACTCGCCGCCGCTGATTTCGACGCTCCCGTGGCCACCGCGGCCCGCATGCTTAAACAACTCGGACTCCTATGAACCACGCCACTCCTCTTGCCGGCCGCCGCATTGCCATTACTCGCGCCCGCGAACAGTCGCCCGAACTTTCCGCCAAACTAAAAGCCCTCGGGGCAGAAGTGCTCGAACTCCCGTTGATCACCATCACCAAAGAAGTCTCCAACGACGCTTTGGCCGATGTGTTTCTGGAATTCGGTAGTTACGATTGGCTCGTGTTCACCAGCGCCAACGGGGTCCGCTACTTCTTTGAGGAAATTCGACGCATTTTCGACGACATCCGTTCCCTCGGCCTGATCCGGCTCGCTTGCATCGGCGAAACCACGGCCGAAGCAATTCGCGCCCACCACCTCAAAATCGAGTGCCAGCCCAAGGTCGCCACCGCCGAAGCGCTCGCCGCCGCTCTCGTCGAAACCGGTAGCCTCGACCACGCCAAAATTCTCGTCGTGACCGGCAGCCTAAATCGCGACGACCTCGTCGACAAACTCACCGAAGGCCGCGCCATCGTGGATACGCTCCAAGTTTACAAAACCGAGCAAACCGATCTCGCTGGCGATCCGGTCGCAGCGGATTTTCGTGCGCACGGTGCCGACGCGATTCTCTTCGCTAGTTCCTCCGCGGTCCAATCCTTTGCTGATCAAGCTGCGGCGCTTAAACTCAGCAAAAATGCCGTGCACCCCATCGCCGGCAGCATCGGTTCGCAAACCACTGAAACCATGAAAAAAGTCGGCGTCCCCGTGGGATTCACCGCCAAGACGCCCAACCTCGACAGCTTGGTCGAAGTTCTGGTTAAAAAATTAGCCTAATGAAAGTCCCGTTCCTCGATCTGAGTTTGCAGCATCAGGCCTTGCGCGAGCCGGCGCTCGCCGCCTTGACCGCGACGTACGACGCCACGCGTTTTTGCCTCGGTAAAGACGTCGAAGAGTTTGAGAAGAATTTTTCGGCCACGCTGGGTTACCCGCGCGCCCTTGCTATGAACAGCGGGACATCTCCGCTGCACGTAGCCTGCATGATCGCAGGCTTTGGTCCGGGCGATGAGATCATCACGGCCCCGTTCACATTTATTTCTTCGGCGTGGGGCATCAATTACGTCGGTGCGACGCCAGTCTTTGCGGATATCGAGGCCGGGACCTACAACCTCGATCCGGTGAAAATCGAGGCGGCTATTACGCCACGCACCAAAGGCATCATCGTGGTGCACATTTTTGGCCAGCCCGCCCGCATGGATGAAATCATGGCCATCGCGCGCAAACACCGCCTGTTTGTGATCGAAGATTGCGCTCAGGCCGTTGGCGCACGTTACCAAGGCAAGCCCGTCGGATTGTTCGGTGATGTCGGTACGTTCAGTTTTTATCCGACCAAAAATCTCGGCGGTTGCGGTGAGGGCGGCGCGTTCGTGGCGAAGGACGAGCTGATTCACACCAAGGCCCGCCATATCCGCGTGCACGGCTCGGATCGGCGCTATTATCACGACATCGTGGGCGGTAATTTCCGTATGGACGGATTTCAAGGCGCGTTGCTCAACGTGAAGTTGCCGCACCTCGCGGCTTGGACGGCCCGCCGCCAAGCCATCGCCGCGCGCTATCTCGCCGGGATCAAACTTTCTGATACGCATCTCCCTGCGCAGCCCGCCTACGGCAAATCGGTCTTTCACCAATTTACGATTCGGCATCCGCGCCGAGATGCGTTGCGCGAGCATCTCGCGAAACACGAGATCGGTACCGATCTGATTTATCCCGTGCCGCTGCATCTTCAGAAATGCTACGCTGGGCTCGGCTACGGCGTGGGTTCGTTCCCGGTTTCTGAGCTAACTGCGAGCACGTGCGTGAGTTTGCCGATTTTCCCTGAATTGACCGACGATCAAGTCGATCACGTCATCGCGTCACTGAACGTATTTTGACCCGATGATCCACGGTGTGCGCTTTAAGGTCTGCGGGTTGACCTCGCTGGTGGACGCGGAGGCGGCGGATGCCGTGGGCGCTGATTATTTGGGATTTATTCTTTATCCGAAATCGCCGCGTTACGTGAGCCTCACGCAGTTTGCGGCGATGACGCCGCGTTTGCCGCCCCGGAAAAAGGTGGCGGTCGTGGTCGAGCCTACAGTGGAAACTTTGGCTGAAATCAAAGCGGCGGGATTCGATTACGTCCAAGTTCATTTTTCACCCACGACGCCGTTGGCTACGGTGGCCCACTGGCTTGAGGTGATTCCGCGTGAGAGACTCTGGCTCGCGCCACGCGTGCCACCGGGCCAGGAAGTGAATTCGGGTTTCATCGCGCTCGTGGATCATATTTTGCTCGATACTTATCACCCTCAAGCGCACGGCGGCACGGGACAGACCGGAGACTGGACGAGTTTCAAAGCACTGCGTTTCGGATTTCCCCATGTGAATTGGATTTTGGCCGGCGGGTTGAGTCCGGAAAATATCGGTGCGGCCTTGGCCGCAACCGGAGCGCGCTGGGTGGATGTAAACAGCGGGATCGAATCCGCGCCAGGGGTGAAGGATCACGCCAAACTGCGGGCCTTTGTGAGCACGTTGCGGCAGGCTCCAGCGAACTCCGGACGTTGATGAGTATGCCGCTGGTGGACTGAGATTTAGGTTATTTGGCTAACTTTAGTTGAGGAGTTACTTGCATGCACTGGATCCTCGCCAGCCTCGTTTCAGCTTTTTTTCTAGGCTGCTATGATCTCTCCACGAAGCACGCCGTCCGTGACAACGCCGTCTTGCCGGTGCTTTTTTTTGCGAATGCTTGCAGCGCGGTAGTTTGGCTTTTGCTTCAAGCGGGCACGACGCTCGCGACGAACGCGTTTCCGCCCGCGTTGCACGTGGATACGCTCACTAGTTTTCAGCACCTGCAGTTGCTCCTCAAGTCGATGATCGTCGCCGCCTCGTGGGTCTGCAGTTATTTCGCGGTGAAACAGTTGCCGGTGTCCTTGGCTGCACCGATCCGCGCGACGGGCCCGGTGTGGACTTTGCTCGGGGCGACGCTCGTTTTGGGCGAACGGCCGACTTGGCTCGAAGGCTTGGGGATCTTGATTACGTTGGCCTCATTTCTGGGCTTATCGATAGTCGGCGCGAGGGAGGGAATTCATTTTCGGCGCAACCGCTGGATCTGGTTTCTCGGCGGTGGTACGCTGCTCGGCGCGCTTAGTGGTCTTTACGATAAATATTTGCTTGGATCGGTGGGTTTTACGGCGGCGACGGTGCAATGCTGGTTCTCGATTTATTTGGCCTTATTATTTCTGCCACTCGCGGTGGGCTGGAAATTTCGATGGTGGCAGCGGCAGGAGTTTCAGTGGCGCGGGAGCATTGTACTGGTCTCGCTGATGTTGCTTGTCGCGGACTTTCTGTATTTTAATGCGCTACGCGATCCAGAGGCGCTAGTCTCTATGGTATCGAGTCTGAGGCGTGGCGGTACGCTGGTGGCGTTTGCGGGCGGCATATTGCTTTTTGGTGAAGTCAACGCGCGCGCTAAATTACCGGCGGTAATCGGGGTCGTGATCGGGATCGTATTGACGATTTTAGGTTGAGAGTGCGCTCAGGCGATCGCGCCTTCGTGTTGGAGTAGTTGGCGTTTCACGCTCTCGCCAAAAGCGAAACCCGTGAGCGATCCGTCGGCGCCAATCACGCGATGGCACGGGACGATCAAGCAGATCGGATTTGTAGCATTGGCGCGGCCAATGGCTCTTGCCCCGCTCTTCAGGGATTTAGCCAAAGCCCCGTAGCTGCACGTTTCGCCGAAGGGTATTCTCTGCAGCGCGGTCCAAACGCGGAGCTGAAAAGGCGTTCCCACAGGCGCCAGCGAAAGGTCAAAGCGGGAGCGATCTCCTGAAAAATACGAAAGCACCTGAGACCGAGCTGCCGCCGTCTTGACGGTATCACCAACGGGGCTGACGAGGTCGCATCTGAGACGGCCCCACAGTGCGTTATCGGAGCCAAAGGCAGTGGCTAACACGGCGCCTTTATCATTCACTGCGATTGAGAAATCCCCGACCGGAGTTGTGAAAGTGTCAAAGTAGACGTTCATAAAGCAGCGGGTCGATGGCCGGAGGCGAGGCTGTGATTAGGAAAGAAGACCGACATGAGTCGAGGTGTGCGCTGATATCTGGCGGCGTCAGTCATGCGTATGGCCGGAAGCTAGTAGATCGCGTGCGGGCGTGCCGTCCGGATAATTCCGGGATAATTTTTAAAACTTAAAAACCAGGGAAACCGCCTCTGCCCTTCATGGCTTCCATTTGGCGCATCATTTTTTTTGCGCCGCCGCCTTTCAACATTTTCATCATTTTCTGCATCTGCTGAAACTGTTTCAGGAGTTGGTTGACCTCGACGATTTTAACGCCGGCACCGTTGGCGATACGTTGGCGGCGGCTGCCGTTGAGCAGGTCGGGTTTGCGGCGCTCTTTGAGCGTCATCGAGTAAATGATCGCTTCCGTGCGGGCCATTTGTTTCTCGGAGTCATCGGGAAGTTGCACGCCGCTCATGCCAGGCATCATGCCTACGATACTCTGCATGGAGCCCATTTTTTTAATCTGCTGCATCTGCGCTAGGAAGTCCTCGAGATTGAAATCGGCCTTGCGCATTTTTTCGGCCATGCGTTCGGCTTCTTTTTGGTCGATGTTTTCCTGCGCGCGTTCGACGAGCGAGACGACGTCGCCCATGCCGAGGATGCGAGAGGCAAGGCGATCGGGATAAAAGGTGTCGAAGTCGCCGGTTTTCTCGCCGGTGCCAACGAATTTAATCGGAACTCCTGTGATGCTCTTGATCGAAAGCGCTGCGCCGCCGCGTGCATCGCCGTCGAGCTTAGTGAGGATCAGGCCGGTGAGTTGGAGCGCATCGTGAAAGGCTTTCGCGACGTTGACCGCTTCTTGACCGAGCGCGCCGTCGGCCACGAGTAACACCTCATCGGGTTGGATGCGGGCGCGGAGTTTTTTAACTTCCTCGATGAGGTCGGCATCGATCTGTAGCCGCCCCGCGGTGTCGAAAATCATGCAATCAGTCCCCGCCGCATCGGCCACGGCGAGGGCGGCGGCACCGATGGCGGTGACGTCCTGCGATTGACGATCAGCGTAGAAACCGAGTTCTTCTTGTTTCGCTAGAATCTCGAGCTGGTCGATGGCGGCAGGGCGGTAGATGTCGCAAGCTACGACGAAGGGTTTGTAGCCTCGTTTTTTGAGGAGCTTACCGAGTTTAGCGGTCGAGGTGGTTTTGCCGGAGCCGTGGAGGCCGACCATCAGGATTTTTAGGGGACGGGCAGGGGAGAGGGCGGTCTGGCCCTCGCCGAGGAGCCGAACGAGTTCGTCATTGATAATTTTAACGACCTGTTGGCCAGGGGTGACGGATTTGAGGACTTCTTGGCCGACGCAGGCAACTTGGACGCGTTCGACGAAATCGCGGGCGACCTTAAAATGGACATCCGCGGCAAGAAGGGCGGTGCGCACTTCTTTGAGCGCGTCGGCCATGTTTTCCTCTGTGAGTTTGCCGACGCCGCGGAGGTTGCGGAGAGCGCTGCCGAGTTTTTCTGTGAGCGATTCGAACATGTGAGTGGTTAACGTGGGCTCATTTTTGGGAGCGAGGCAACCCCGCTTCCTTTAGGGCAGGCCCATTGGCGTGCGAACATTTTCATCCTCGTCAAGAGGCGCCGGTTTAGGGATAACGCACATCTCTATGAACCCTGTTCTAAAGCTGTTACTCGAAGGCGGTAGTCTCACGACGGCGCAAATCGCGCAAGTCGCGGGCTTCTCCGTGAGCGAAGTCGAACAGCACCTCGAACAGTTGAAGAAGGATAAAATCCTCCTCGGCTGGCGTCCGGTGCTCGATCTCTCCCGCGAGGCCGCTGCTGCAGCTACGGTTCGAGCGGTGATTGAAGTAAAAATTTCGCCTGAGCGTGGCGGCGGTTTCAACCGACTGGCGGAGCGCCTCGCGCGTTTCGATGAGGTAGAGTCCTGCTATCTCATGTCGGGCGGTTACGACCTGCTGGTTTTCGTCAAGGGGGCCTCCTTGCAGAAGGTCGCCGGTTTTGTTTCGGAGAAACTCTCGACGATCGAGGGCGTGCTCTCGACCTCTACTCATTTCATGCTCCGCTGCTACAAGGATCAGGGTTTCCTGCTCGATGTCGGCGAAGCCACCACCACGCGACTGAACGTCGCGCCTTAACCGGAGGCCCATCTCATGAGCAACGATCCCAAACGCTGGGTTGCGGGCCACGTGGCCGCGCTGCCCAAGAGCGGTATTCGCGATTTCTTCGAGCTGGTGGCCAAGATGAAGGGCCAGGACGTGATTTCTCTCGGCGTCGGTGAACCCGACTTTGTCACTCCATGGAATATTCGTGAAGCCGCCATTTTCGCCCTCGAACGCGGTAAAACTTATTACACGTCTAACCTCGGCATGATTGAGCTGCGTCGAGCTATTTCGACGTACGTGACCGAACATTTTGGCGTCGATTACCGGCCGGAGGATCAAGTGATCGTGACGGTCGGCGTCAGCGAAGCGCTCGATCTCGCGTTGAGGGCTTTCTGTAATCCCGGCGATAAGGTGATGTTTCATCAGCCGTGCTACGTGTCGTACCATCCGAGTATCTCGCTTGTGCACGCCCAGGGCGTCGCGGTCCCGACCTTCGCGAAAGACAACTTCGCGCTCACCGCTGAAGCATTGCGCGCCGCATGGCAGCCGGGTTGCAAGGTGCTCATGCTTAATCTGCCGTGTAATCCCACGGGGGGTACCTGTGATCGTGTCCAACTCGAAGCGATTGCGGCGTTCTGCCGAGAGAAAGATCTGCTCGTTCTAAGCGACGAGATCTACTCAGAGCTCACCTTCGAAGGTGCGCACACCAGTATCGCCAGTCTGCCTGGGATGGCCGAACGCACGATTTTTTTGCATGGTTTCTCGAAGGCGTTTGCGATGACCGGCTGGCGTCTGGGCTATGCTTGCGGCCCGGCCGCGCTCATTGATGCGATGATGAAAGTGCATCAATACACGATGCTCTGCGCCTCGATCATCGCCCAAGAAGCCGCTCTCGAAGCGCTCACGCGCGGCTGGGACAGCGTGCTTAAGATGCGTGAGCAATATCATCGCCGTCGCGATTTGGTGGTCCGTCGTTTCAACGAGATCGGCCTCAAGTGTCATTCGCCGCGCGGCAGTTTTTACGCGTTTCCAAGCGTAGCCGCCACGGGCCGCAATGAGAAAGACTTCGCCTCGGGTTTGCTCCTCGAGCAAAAGGTCGCCGTTGTTCCAGGCAGCGCGTTTGGCGACAACGGCGTTGGCCACGTCCGCGCCTGCTTCGCCACGAGTTACGAACAACTTATCGTCGCCTGCGACCGTATCGAACGCTTCGTTCAAGCCCCTCAAAAATAAGCCTAATCCGGCCGCCTTGGGCGCAAAGGAAGGTTGAAATCTTCCTTTGCGCCTTTCGCGTCTTTGGCGTCTGATCTCTTACACATGTCCCGTACCGTTGCCATCGTCGGCCGACCCAATGTCGGCAAAAGTCGCCTCTTTAACCGCCTGGCGCGTAAACGCATTTCTATCGTCCACGACCAACCCGGCGTCACCCGCGACGTCATTTCGACGGAAATCGCCGAGGGCGCATACACGTTGCTCGACACCGGAGGGCTTGGCCTCGTCGGTGGTGAATCCACGGCGGATCTCATTAAGCTCTCGGAAAAACAGGTCGATTTCGCCATCGCCTCGGCTGATCTGATTCTCTTCGTCATCGACGGCCTCGAAGGTGTGACCGGCCTCGATCAACGCATCGCGCAGATGCTCCGTAAGTCGAAGCGCAACGTTCTGCTCGTCGTCAACAAAGCCGATTTCAACGACGACAAAGTACAAATCGATGGCGCCTACGGCCTTGGTCTCGGTGAACCTAGCCGCGTGTCCGCTGAACACGGCACGGGTGAAACCGAACTTCGCGCCGCCATGATTCAACGTCTCGGCGAGCCGCCCGTCGTTGATCCTGATCACGTTAAAACTTCGGCCGATCCGCTCTGTTTCTGCTTCATTGGACGCCCCAATGTCGGCAAATCTTCGCTGAGTAATAACCTGCTCCAAAGCGATCGTCTTGTCGTCAGCCCTATCCCTGGCACGACGCGTGACTCCGTTGAGCTTCCTTTTGAGTTCAAAGGCCGCGACGGCGCGATGTATCCTTTTAAATTGATCGACACCGCCGGTATCAAAGCCGCCACGAAACTGGCATCGCCAGTCGAATATTTTTCCCGACTCCGTTCGCTCGATGCCATTCAACGCGCCGATGTTGTCTTCCTAGTACTAGACGCTCTCGAAGGAGTGACCCAGCAGGACAAAGCCATCGCCGGCGAAGCGATCAAAGAAAAGAAGCCCATCGTCATCGTCGTCAACAAATGGGACCTCGTGCAGGACATGTTTTCGAAGGGAAACCTGAAGCTTTCCGGCTACAAAAACGCCCGCGATTACCGCGACAAATACGAGAAAGCGCTTTTTGAACGTCTCTTTTTCACGCCCGGCTCGCCACTCATTTTTGTCTCCGCGATGAGTGGCTACGAAGTCGATCGCATGCTCAACGCCGCGGTTAAACTGAACCGCACGCTCGATAAAAAACTTCCGACCGCGAAACTCAATCAGCACCTCGCCTATCTCGCCGAGCGCACTCCGCCGCCCTCCGTTGGAGGCAAACGCTTCCGAGTTTATTACGCTACGCAGACGGGCACGCGCCCTTTCCGGATTAAACTGTTTTGTAACCGAGAAGAAAAACTTACTGAGCAATATCGACGCTACCTTGAAGCTGGCCTCGTGGATGAATTCGACCTCGCGGGCTGCCCGATTTATTTCGACCTCGTCGGTAAAGAAAAACGCGAACCCGCGCCGCACAGCAACAGCTCCTACCCGACGACGAAGGCGCAGCTAAAACGCCTCAACACCCAGAAACGCGATGCCTCCGATGAGCATGAAACGATCGCAGATTAAAGCCGGTGGCGGCGAAGCGCTCAAACTCAGCACGAGTGCGCTTACACTCACCGTCACGACGGACTGTGGACCGCGTGTCACGGCGCTTAGTTCTCATGCCGGCCGTGCCGGTAATCTGTTTCTTGAATTTCCGATCGGCACACCTCGCGCTCACGGCTACAATCTTCTTGGAGGTCACCGTCTCTGGCATTCGCCCGAAGATATTGTTCGCACCTATCAACCCGATGACGCCCCGCTTTTGGTCAAAAATCTGCCCAACGGGGTCGCATTGACGCAGCCGACTGAGGAAAAAACAGGCCTTCAAAAAGCGCTGCGACTGGAATTACTTGGCCTGCGAACCGTGAAAGTTACGCACGCGCTCACCAACCGCGGCCTTTGGTCGGTCGATTGTGCACCTTGGGCGCTGACGATGTTGCGCGGAGGCGGTTATGGGGTTTTGCCACTACCGCCGAAGGGCAACCATGCCGCGGGTGATCTGTTGCCCACGTACTCGATCGTGCCTTGGAGCTACACCGATCTTTCTTACCCGGTTTGGTCGCCGCATCGTGATTTTATCGGCATTGACGTCGCGAAAGCTCCTGCGGCGCAAAAACTCGGAATCACCAATTATCCTGGCTGGTCCGCTTATTGGCTCGAGGGTACGACTTTTGTGAAATACGCCGCCGTATTGTCCGACGTAAAATATCCCGATTTTGGCTGCTGCTTCGAAACGTTTACCGATGGCACGATGATTGAATTTGAGACGCTGGGCGCACTCTCGTCGCTCGCGCCACGTCGCACGGCCACGCACGTGGAATATTGGACTCTCCTCGACGGCTTCGCGAAACCGAATACCGACGCCGCCTTTAGAACGCTTGCCACGGCCGTGCGCCGCTGGATCGCGGGGCTATAATTTCTCGCCGGTTCTGCCCCTATTAGCCAATGACTACGCCGTTGCGCCTTGTTTTTCTTGGATCGGATGCGATTGCGCGGCCCTTGCTCGATTGGCTCGTATCCGAAGTGGGTCGCGCGCAAGTCGAAATCGTCGGCGTGTTCACGCAACCTGATCGTCCGGTTGGGCGTGGACAAAAAATCACTGCCAACGAGATCAAAACCTGGGCACTCGCCCGCGGCTTGCCGGTTTTCCAACCCGAGAAAATTACCGACGAAGTCCGCGCGCAATTGGCCGCGCTTGCGCCCGATGTTTCGCTGGTGATGGCGTATGGGCATATTTTGCGTGATACTTTCATTGCGACGCCGAGGCTCGGCACCTTGAATTTGCACACTTCGCTACTTCCGCAGTTTCGCGGCGCTTCTCCCATTCAGACCGCTATAGCAAGTGGTGAGCGCCAGACAGGTGTAACGTTGATGCGGATCGTGCGTGAACTCGACGCGGGACCGCTTGCGGATGTTGAGCGCGTTAAGATCGAACCGCTCGACACGGCGCTCGATATCGAGGCAAAACTTGCAGCCGCCTGCGTGCTGCTGGTGGCCCGCACCTTACCACGACTTGCGGCTAGCGCGCTAAATTTTAGTGCTCAGGATCACTCGAGTGCCACTTTTTGTCGCCGCCTAGAAAAAGGTGACGGAGCCCTTGATTTCGTCGCTCCCGCTGCCGAGCTCGCGGCTCGGATCAACGGTCTTTTTCCATGGCCGACTTGCGGCACTGAACTCAACGGCCAGTCCGTTAAACTAGGTCTCGCGGATGTTGCTCCGCTTTCAGACGCCGCGCTTACCTCCTCGCCTGCACCTCAATCATCCTTAGTCGCCCCCGGTACCGTGCTGGGTGTTGATGCGCACGGATTACTTGTCGCCACAGGCGCGGGAGTGCTTCGCCTGCGTCGCCTTCAACGCCCCGGCGGTCGCATGTTGCCTGCCGCCGAATTTTTGCGCGGATTTCCCGTAGCGAGCGGGACGCAAATCGCCTCCATGCCCATGCCAGCGCTTTGTGGCCCGAGTCCCTTTCCGCGTCGCTAGGAGAGCGTGCACAACCCGCTTGTTTTCCGTCCCCGCTCTTTCCAAGCTGTTTTTATGTCAAAACGTTTTTGGCTTTTTGCCCTGGTATTTGCGCTGATGTTCAGTGCGACGGGCTTTGCCCAAGTTGAGTTGGCGAATCTGCGCGAAGATATCCGTGGCCTCACCCAGCGCGTCGGTGAACTTTCTCTTCGTATCGAACAGCTCGAACGTGAAAATGGCGAACTTCACGCCAAAAGCCGATCCGCCGATAAAAATTACGTCTCGTTGGTCCAGCTTAACGAAGCCGTCGCCGACCTTAATCGCGTCGTGAAATCAGCCGTAGCGACTTCCAAAACCGAGACGCTCCAGCATGTGGCCACGCAGATGGAAAAACTGGCGAAGCAGACGAACTCGGCACTCGATGCTCTAGCCAAAAATCAAGCTGCTCGTCCTGCTGTTAATTCGAGCTTCACGGAAGATTATCCCAAGGAGGGCGTCAGCTATACCGTGCAAAAAGGTGATACCCTCGCTGTGATCGCCAAAAAAACCGGCGCCAAGCAACAGGACATCATCAACGCCAATAAAATTTCCGATCCCGCTCGCATCATGCTTGGGCAAACCTTGTTCATTCCCGTCTCCGCTAAATAAAAATCATTATGGCTGCTGCTCCCAAATCACGTCTCGGTCGCGGTCTTGGCGGCCTTATCGCCGCCGCTAAACCGGCTGCCTCCACTCCGACGCCTTCGTCTGCGCCGGCTGCGCCAGTCTCCGCCCCGAGTGTCGCGCCTAGTGGTGCCCCGGGCTATTTGGAAATTGCGACGCATCTGATCGTCCCCAGCCCGTACCAAGCTCGCCGTGAGATTCCCGCCGAGCAACTCAAGGAACTTGCTGAGAGCATCCGCGCCGAGGGGCTGTTGCAACCCATCGTCGTACGAAAACTAGCAGATAAATATGAACTCATCGCTGGCGAGCGACGCTGGCGCGCGTTCCAACAGCTCAAGATTAAAGTCATCCCGGCTCGACTTGTCGAAGCTAGCAATGCTTCCGCGGCTGCCCTCGGCTTGATCGAAAATTTGCAGCGTGAAGGCCTCAACCCAATCGAAGAAGCTCACGGTTACGCCAGTTTGATTCGCGATTTCGATCTCACGCAGGAAACCGCCGCCGAGCGAGTGGGGAAGGGGCGAGCCTCGGTCGCCAATTCGTTGCGCTTGCTTGCGCTCGATGCTGACATCCAGGGCTACATCGCCAAAAACATCCTGAGCGTTGGCCACGCCAAAGTACTTCTCGGCATCGAGGAGGCCGCTCAACGCACCCTCTGCGCTCGACGAGTCATTGAGGAAGGGCTCAGCGTGCGCGCTACTGAGAAGCTCGTCCTAACCGCCAAAGCCTCCGCCGGCGCCAAACCCGCCAGCGCCCACGCCCGCAAAATCCCGGCTCAAGACGCCGCCGCAGTTGCCGGCATTGAGAAGAAGCTCACCTCGCACCTCGGCGCGCGTGTGGCCGTTCTGCACACCCCGAAAAAGGGCCGCATCGTGATTGAGTACCGCGGTAATGACGATCTCCAGCGCCTTTTGGAAAAACTCGGCGTCGAATCCTGAATTTTCCGGCCAGCAAGCTTCGCGGCGGCTGGCCAATCCCGCCATTGACAAAATCCGCTGCGCCCGGATTCTTTGACCCTTTTCCATGAGCATCGTCCTCGGTATACTCACTTTCGCCCTCATCGTTTTGTCGTTGTTTCTCGTGCTGATCGTCTTGGCGCAAAAAGCCAAGTCCGACGGCGGCGTGGGCGCTGCGATGGGCGGTGGTATGACGGAAGCCGCTTTCGGCGCCGACACCAGCAACGTCCTTTCTAAGGCCACGATCTACGCAGCGATTGCGTTTTTCGTCATCGCTTTCTCCCTTTATCTGGGCCGCATCTACGAGCGCAAGCACGCCACGGCTGCTGCCAGCAACGCTTTGCCCACGATTGCGGTGCCCGCGGCACCCGCACCCGCACCAACCAGCGCTCCGATCTCTGCTCCCGTTCCGGCCGCTGCGGCCAAGACGCCGGCTCCCGAAGCCGCTAAGAAACCGTAATAATGGGCCAAGCCCGTCAAATTTCGCCCGCCACATTTTGGCGGGCGTTTTTCTTTTTAACCCTCGGACTAGTCGGTTTTTCGCCCGCGAGAGCCGCGGCAGTCGGAGCATCCTCGTCCACTCCTTTAGCTCAAATCGGCAAACCGGACGAAGCGGGGGCGCGTGAGTTATTGGAGCGTTTTCGCGCTGCCGGCATCAGCGGCGACTACTACTTGGAGTTTGAGTTGCAGGCTTTGCCGCGTCGCGGCGAGGCGCGCACGTACCGCGGCCGCCTTTGGGGTTCGCGCAATGCCCAAGGTGCGATCACGCGGATTCAATTATTTGACGCCGCTGGCCAAAATGTACGTTGGTTGTTGCAAAACGGCGCGGCGCCCGGCGTCTGGTGCTTTCGCGACGGCCAAGTCGCATCCTTGCCCGAGAAATCGGCATTGGCGCCACTCATTGAGGGTATTGAATTGAGCGCTTTCGATCTGTTGATGCCGTATCTTTATTGGCCGGATTTTCAACTCACGCGGATTGAGCGGGTGCGCGGGCGCCCAGCCTATGCGTTTATTTTTCGTCCACCGGTGACCTTCAGCCAGGTTCATCCCGAAGTGAGCTTGGTGCGGGCTTTTTTGGATACTCAATTCAACGCGCTCATGCAGGCGGAGCGAATCGGTGCTAATGGACAGGTGCTGACGACATTTGCTTTGGGTGAACTTAAGAAAATTGGCGAGCAGTGGATGTTGAAATCCGTCGACCTACGTAATGAAACCTCACGTGACAAAACACGGTTTGTAGTCACGGCCGCCGCGCTCAATCTTGAGTTTTCTCCTGCGCTTTTTGAACCGGGGCGTCTGAGTGACGAGGTGCCTGCGCCTCGGAATGATCGCCTCGTGCGACTTACGCCATGAGTCGGTCGCATCCGACGCGTGTTGTCGTTTTCGATCTTGATGGTACCTTGCTGAACAGCCTGCCGTTGGTGTTGCGGGCGTTTTCTCATGCTTTGGGGCCGTTTGGCGGAAAGCCGACGATGGAGATGTTTGCTCATTTTGGCGGCCCACCGGAGAAGATCTTTCAAGGCCTCCTCGCTGATGCGCGTGACGTGCCTGCGGCGTTGACCCGTTTGCATGAATTTCACCGCGATAACCACCATCTTATTGAACTCTTTCCGGGAGCCAAGGAGATGTTGGGTGAATTGCGATCACGCGGCGTTGCGTTAGCCGTCTGGACTGGACGAGATCGAGCGAGCGCAGAGCATCTTTTTACGCTTCATGGTTTGGAGGAATTTTTTACTGAGGTCGTGTGCGGTGATGATTTGCCCTCGCACAAGCCTGATCCAGCCGGACTCCGCGAGATCTTGCGTCGACTTGGTTTGAAGGCTCACGAAGCGCTCTATCTTGGGGATGCCGATGTGGACGTCACGGGTGGGGCAGGGGCTGGCGTCGACACTATATTAATTCAACACATGCGCACTGCGGTGCCCGAAATATCTGCACAAGCTTGGCGTTTGGTGGGCTCGCCGTTTGAGGCCTATGAATGGGCGCTGCGCTGCTCTTCGACCTAAATTTTTTATTGCTGCGAGCAGCGGCCCGCTGGCACGGTATGGATTCTTTACCCCGCCTTCAATCACCCCAACGTTATGGCTACCCGCTCCCGCTCCAACTCGTCACCGCTCACATTTGATTTGCCCGATTCTCTTATCGCTAAAATCGAGTCGCTGCGCCGACAAAGAAATCTCAAGTCTGTCAGTGAAGTCGTACGTCTCGCCGTGGATGAATTTGATTTTACGAGCTGTGAATTCACGACGGATCCGTTTCGCCAAATTTCCGTACGCGTGGCCGATGCGCAGCGCGGTGTGCTGAAGCGGGTTGCTCGTCAGAAGCGCGCGAGTATCGGGGAAGTTGTACGCCGCGCCATCGAAGCCTTACCCATCAAAGCGACCGTGAGCGCGAAGAAAAAACGCTCAGCGCGTTAAGCGGTTGTTGGCGTCCTACGGCTGGAGCGATCTGTCGCGCGCTGTCGAAGAGCTCGGTGGAGCTTGCCTTTGCGTGCTCTGGCTCTCTTTAGTTTTATTTCTTCACGCCGATGTCTTCTACTCTTCCGCTTCTATCTACTTGGGCTCGTAACGTCTCGCCGTCGCCGACTCTTGCTGTCGACGCGAAAGCCAAAGCGCTTCAGGCCGCGGGTGAAGACGTGTGTGGTTTCGCCGCAGGCGAGCCCGATTTCGATACACCCGAGCACATCAAAGAAGCCTGTATCGCCGCGCTTAAAGGCGGTAAGACGAAATACGCGCCCACTCCTGGCATCGAGCCGCTGCGCCAAGCAATCGTCGATCGCTATCTCGCCGAATACGGACTCAAAGCCGCACCCTCTCAGGTCATTGTGTCACCCGGCGGTAAATATAACTGCTACCTCGGCGTGCTCGCGACGTGTTCGCCGGGCGATGAAGTCATCGTGCCTGCGCCCTACTGGGTGAGTTATCCCGAGATGGTAAAACTGGCCGGAGCGACGCCGAAATTTGTCCTCGCGGATGATCGCACAGGTTTTCGTCTAACCCCGGCCATGGTCGAGGCGGCGATCACGCCACGCACCAAACTGCTGATTCTCAACTCGCCGTCTAATCCCACGGGAGCGGTTTATACCCGACAAGAGCTTGAGGCGATCGTGGCCGTGGCCATCAAGCACAACCTCTACATTCTCTCCGACGAGATGTACGAGCACCTCGTTTACGACGGCGTCAAACCCACCTGTATCGCGACGCTCAGCAAAGAAGCTGAGGCGCGCACGATTACCGTCGCAGGTTTCTCCAAGACTTACGCAATGACCGGTTGGCGCATCGGCACGACCCTCGCGCCCGCGCCGATTGCCAAGGCGATTTCGGAGCTACAGAGTCAGATGTCCTCTAACGTCACGACTTTCGCCCAATACGGCGCGCTCGCGGCCTTAAAGGAAAAGGAAAAGACCTCCGCTGCGCTGAAGCTCATGATGACGGCGTTCGACCGTCGCCGCAAATTCCTCCACGCCGAGTTGAACAAGATTCCCGGCATCACCTGTCTACTTGCCGAAGGTGCATTTTATCTTTTTCCGAATATTTCCAGTTTTGGTCTGAGCGATGTCGAATTCTGCAATCGCCTGCTCGATCAGGAAAAAGTCGCCGCGGTCCCTGGCAGCGCTTTCGGCGCCGAAGGTTATCTGCGCCTCAGCTATGCGACGGGTGACGACATCATTCAAAAAGGCGTCACTCGGCTCGCCCGTTTCTGCGCGAGCTTGAAGAAATAAATTAGCTGCCCGCGCTGAGCCGCGGGGGTTTAATTTTTTCTTGGCGGCGGCCTCTGCGCACAAAATAAGGTGCGACGAAACGTTCTTAGTAATATACTCGAGTGATTTAATTTGCAGCATAGCAACTCCACAAAAGCGGTCGTTACTTGAGACCGCTTTTCATCAATTTAGGTCTTTATCCAAGACCAACTCGCGGAGGTGATTCGACAGAAGCTTGGTGATGCGGTGACGATTCCGTTTCCGGTCCTGACGCGTCGTGACGCGGTGGCGCCACGGCTGGAGGGGAAAGCGCGGGTCGTGATCGGGATGCGCCGGTCAGGCAAGACGTCTTTTTTCTACCAGTTTCTGGCTGATCGTCTGGCGGAGGGCATCGCGCGGGATCGCTTAGTGTATTTCAATTTCGAGGACGAGCGACTGGGCGCGATGGAGGCTGAACAGTTAGGAGCCATCCTTGAAGAATACTATCGCAGCTTCCCCCACTATCGCGGAGCGGCGCGGGTTACTTGGTGCCTAGATGAAATTCAGGTCATTCTGGGCTGGGAGCGTTTTGTCCGACGAATGATCGATACCGAAAATGTCGAAGTGTTGCTGAGCGGGTCGTCGGCGCGGATGTTGAGTCGGGAAGTGGCCACGGCCATGCGAGGCCGCGCGCTGGAAACGGTGATCACGCCGTTTAGTTTTCGAGAGTTTACCTGCGCGGTCGGCGCCATGCCGCCGACGGCGCGACGACTCACCAGCGCGGCGGAGCAATCGGCTTGGCTCGCACGGTTCGACGATTATCTGGCCATCGGCGGTTTTCCGGAGGCGGGAAAACTCACCGCCGCGCGTGATCGCGTCGGTTTGCTCCAAGGTTATGTGGACAGCGTGCTGTTGCGCGATGTGGCGGAGCGGCACGGCATCGCAAATCTGGTCGCCCTGCGAGCTTTGGTGCGCCAACTATTGCGTTCACCCGCCACCGCACTGAGCGTAAGCAAGATCTATGCGGATTTCCGTTCCCGAGGGATCGGAGTATCAAAGGAGCACCTGCTCGCCTTCCTCGCACATTTAGAAGACGCCTTTTTGGTCTTCACGGTTCCGCTGTCTACCCGCTCCGAACGTCAGCGTCAGGTCAACCCCCGCAAACTGTATCTGGCCGATCACGGGCTGGCCCAAGCCTTCAGTCCTTCGGCCGGTCTAGATCGCGGACACCTCCTCGAAAACATGGTGGCCTGCGAACTCGCCCGGCAGAGTCGCGATCTCGCTTACGTTCGGACGCCGAAGGGTCATGAGGTTGACTTTCTCGCGACCGCCTTTGACGGCACGCGTTGTCTCGTGCAAGTCACCGCGGATATTTCGTCGGCTAAGACGTTTGAGCGCAAAGTACGATCACTGTCCGAGGCCGGTGCGCTCTTTCCGGATGCGCGGCGGATTCTGCTTTCGGAAACGGCACCGCCTCGTGGCCAGTCATTACCAGTGGGAATCGAACGATTTCCCATCTGGCGCTGGCTGCTCGACGCACCGGGTGGCAACGAAAGATGAAACAGGTCAGTACCACTGGCTGCCCTGCGTAGATCAAACCACGAAGTTTTGAGGCGAATCAGTCGTTTTTCGAGCTGCAAAATGATTTGTTCTGGGGTATTCGCCCTCGCTTCGTCGCGTGGAGTACGACAGGGTGCGCTATGGCTAAATCCCAAAACTCAAAGAAACAGACCAAGAAAGCGCCTCTGAAAACCGCGGCTGAGAAAAAAGCGGCCAAGCGCGACAAGAAGAATACCCGATAATTAATCGGGCTTTTTTCGCTAGAACTAGGCTTCGGACTTTCGGGTCCGAAGCTTTTTGTTTTTTTGTGGTAGCGATTCTGGTTGCGCGCCGCGGCCAAAATCTGCGGCGTTGGTCAGATGGGAGCAAAATATTTACCGACCATTCGTGATTTGAAGGCCAGTCAACGGTTCCAGCTCAAGCAAAGTGACCTGCCGAAGCTGAAGAAAAAATCCGGCTCCAAGGCTAAGAAAAAATAAGTCTTGGTTCAGCGCGTTTGCGTACGATCGAGTAATTCGTGGCTTTTCTTCACGATTTTTTCTTCCAGACCGGCGGACCAAGGGCCGGGACGACCGTAGGGAATCATGGACGTGTCGCCCTCATAGCGACCCTCGGCTAGGACACGTTCGCTGGGGATGTAGGCCATGACATCGTTGCTGTAGCCAAACACCCAGAGCGGGCCTTGGTTTTCGGCGCGCAGACGCAACGCGTAATCGACGACGACTTCGCCGCCGAGTGCGGCCCAAGCGAGATTACCCAATCGCCAAGCTTGTATGGGATAGGCGTGAGTTAGGGGGATTTCGCCGTGGGTTTTTATCTGGTCGTTCATGGCGGCGGCCCACGCCTGATGCATCTCGCGGTTGGGCTGTTCTTTTTGCTGCGCCTCGAGGATCTGCTCGTTGCTGGGGCGACGAGCGTAAGTGAGTGTGATTTCTTCGGCAGCGGCGGAAAATTTTCCTTGGATCTGCGTCATGGGACGGCCGAGTGCGCGGTCGGCGGCGTCGGCGAGGGCGAGACCGTGTTGTTCGGCGAGCTCGACGGTGCCGCGTGGGTTTGGGTTGATATCTGCGCCGCAGCCTAGGGCAAATAATACGGTCGCGCCGGGATGGCGTTTTTCGAGTTCGGCTTGTGCGCAACCTGCGTAGTCGCCGTGCCATTGGTAGAAAGAAAGAGTGGTGTTGTGGCAGGCGTAGGAGACGAGCAGGGCGGTTAACGCACCGCTGGCATTGTGTACCGCTAGGACCGGCACGCGTGGATCACTGGGGCCGCTGAGGGTTCCGGCGGCGCGGCGGGCGGGCATTTCTTTTTCGGGGTTTTCGCGACGATTCACGCCGAAGCTCGCACTATCTTCACCCCACGCAATCGTGGCCGGTACGAGATGCGAGAGTGCGTAATCGGCGGCACGAACTATTTTTTGTTCTAAATCGCGGCGGTAGGCGTTGGCCTTGGCGAGCCCGTCGGCGGGCAAGATGCGTAAGCCAATTATGCTGCCTTCAAGCCATGGCGAACAATGGGTGTGTGATACATTGATCATCACCGCAGCGCGAGGTAGTTGGTGTTTTTTCTCGAGTTGGGCGCAGACGCGGGCGGTGATTTCTCGAGTGATGCCGCAGAGATCGAGCGTGATGAGTACGCCGCGTTTGCCGCCGGGATCGGCGAAAGCGAGGGCTTTGACCCAGAGCTCTTGCGCGGTGCCATCGGCGGGATGGGTGCGTGCAGCGTATCCGGTCATCCACACGCCAGCTGGAGGGGTGATGATTTCTCGTCCAGTGCCGACCCGCCAGGAGGCTGTGCTGGGGGAGGTGGCTGCCTGGACTAACGTGGCAAGAAACGTAAGAACAAGGGCAAAGCGTACATGGCGGCGATAGGTGATGATTATCATGGGATGGACGCTTTGAGTGGGGATGTAGGAAGATGATGTGTTCAGACCTTGCGGGTGATCATGTGCGCACGAGATCGCCGGAGCGCTTTTGGACATCGGTGATAACGGTGGCGATGCGTTCCATCTCGGTACGGTCGGTCAGGAGCTTGGTTTGTGGCAACCAGAGGGCTTCTTCGATGAGCACGTCATTCACGGGGCATGCATTGCGCTCAATCCAGGCTTTGAGTGCTGTTTTGCCATAGATGCGTTGGTAGTGTGGGTTGCCCGCGAGAGCGAGCACGTGGGCGGAGGTATTAAGCCGTGTGTAGCCGCTGCTGGCGGCGACGCCTTGTTTGGCGAGAGCCTGGATAAATTTCGCTCTAGGTAGACCGGAAAAGGCTTTGGCGTCATAGCGAAACATGTAGAGGTGCCACGCGCTACGTGTACTTCCTGAAGTTAAGGCCGCAGGGGTGATACCGGGTATTTGACGAAGCAGTGCACTCAGATGGGTGGCGTTGGCGTCGCGGGTTTGGGCCTGGTTTTCGAGTCGAGCCATTTGGCTGACCAGAAGCGCTGCTTGAAATTCGGTAAGCCGGTAGTTGGCGCCGCGACCGGAACTCGGGGCAGGGCGTCCGCCGCCTGGGGTATGATAATTGTAACACAGATCGGCGAAGGCGTCGTCGTTGGTCAGAATGGCGCCGCCTTCTCCGGCGGTTAGGTTTTTGCTCGCTTGAAAACTGAAGCAACCGCCGAGGCCTTGTGTGCCGACGGGTTGACCACGCCACTCAGCGAGTGGCGCCTGACACGCGTCTTCGATAAGAGGAAGGCTCCTAGCGCGGGCCAGCGCGCTGAGAGCGTCGAGATCGGCGGGTGAACCTCCGATGTGCACGGGCAAAATCAGACGCGTAGCGGGCGTGAGAGCGGCAGCCACGCTCTTCGGATCGACTTGAAACGTCGCGGCCTCGGTATCGGCGAAAACCGGCAAGGCGAAACTGGCGGTGATGCTGTTAAACGTCGCGACAAACGTATAAGCAGGCAGAATCACTTCGTCGCCCGGCCCGATATTGAGTGCACCAAGGGCGGTGAGGAGCGCGGTGGTGCCCGAAGAGGTGGCGATGCAATGCCGCGCCTTCATGCGTCGCGCAAAGGTGGCTTCAAACGTGGCAACACGTTTACCGCCGGCGGTACGTCCCCATCGACCGCTGCGCAGCACTTCGATTAAAGCCGTTTCGTCCGCAGCGTTGACCAGCGGCCAAACGGGGGCGGCGGGCGTGATCGGGGCCGCGCTGGCCGTGGACGCAGGAGTGGCGGCGTGGGTGCGGCCAGCAAGACCGAGGGCGAGACTGGCGCCGGCGGTTTTACTGATGAACGTGCGGCGAGAAACAGAGCGGGGAGTGGCGGAGTCGGACATGGGGTGAAGCGACGGAGCAATCAATTGGAGCTCAGGTAAAATAGCCAAGACCGGAGTTTGGGTGATGCGGGTGATTGACTCTCGCTGGAGCCTGCGCAGGACGGAGGGGTGAAGCCGCATTCACTGGCCCTGCGTTCGCTCACCGTCGCCCATCATCCCGCGGTGGCGCGGCTGTTGCATCACTCTTTGGTGAGTTGGTATGAGAGCAGACTGGGGCAGGGCGCGCGGTTTGGGGATTCACCGACGCCCTTTTTGTTGTTTCCCGAAGTGTATGCGGCTTTGGATCCTGGACACGCGGTGGCGGCTTGGGACGAGTCTACGGGTGAGTTGATTGGCGTGTGTTTTGTGCATCCGCGTGACACGCATGTGGCGGTGGGGATCGTGGCGACTGCTTCGGAGGCACAAGGGCGCGGAGTGGCTCGGGCGATGTTGGCGCCGGTCATCGCCGCGGCTAAGGCGCGTGGGTTGCCAGTGCGCTTGGTCTCGAGCTTGATGAATCTCGATTCGTTTTCATTATACTCACGCTTGGGTTTTGTGGCGCATACGATTTATCAGGATTTTACGCTTACCGTGCCGGCGGCGGGACTGGCGGGTGCCGCCCCATTCGAGGCGCGGCGGGTGCGTCGCGTGACTGAAGTAGCCGAGGCGGGCCGCTTGGCGGCGTTTGAGCGGGAATTGCAGGGAATCGAGCGCGAGCGGGATTATGTTTTTTTCCTCCGCAATCAAATTGGGGCGTGGCGAGTTTGGGTGTTGGAAGACGCGAGTGGAGCGCTCGAAGGATTTATAGTCGCGAGCCACCATCCCTCGTGCGTCATGCTCGGGCCGGGCTTGGCGCGGGATGAAGCGGGGGCTGCAGCGTTGTTGTGGAGCGCTCTCGATGCGATGCGCGGCTTGAGTCCGGTGTTTTTGGTGCCGAATGCAGCGGTGCAGTTGGTCCAGACGTGTTACGGTTGGGGTGCTCGCAATATCGAATTACACGCGGCGCAGACCCTAGGAAACGTGGTTGCGGCACGAGGGATCGCGTTTCCGACGTTTTTGCCCGAGACGGGTTGAGCAACGAAAAGGTGGGTATTGCCACGGTTGAGTGCGGCCTATTGAAACGGTTTCGTTAATTCACCCCCGTCGGATTCACTGCAGGTTAACGTTTCCCCATGGCTAATATTCAAGGAGCAGGCACCCAACAACACACCTACGATGCTATCGTAATTGGCTCTGGTATCAGTGGCGGCTGGGCCGCGAAGGAGCTCACCGAGAAGGGGCTTAAGACCCTCGTGCTCGAACGTGGCCGCGACGTGAAACACGGGGATTATCCCACGGCAATGACCGAGAGTTGGGAATTTGAAGGTCGCACCAAACTTCTGCCGGCAGAGCTCGCGAAGCAGGAAAAACAAAATCGCACTGGCTACACCACACATCCGGCTTCAGCGCACTGGTTTGTAAATGATTTGGAGAACCCTTACTCCGAAGAACAGCGTTTCGATTGGATGCGCGGCTATCACGTCGGTGGACGCTCACTGCTCTGGGGGCGTCAGTCTTACCGTTTGAGTGATCTAGATTTCGAGGCCAACGCCAAGGAAGCGATCGCAGTGGATTGGCCAATTCGGTACGCGGACATTGCGCCGTGGTATGATTACGCAGAGAAATTCGCCGGCATCAGCGGCAGTCTCGAAGGTTTACCGCATCTGCCCGACGGTGAGTTCTTACCGCCGATGGAGATGAACTGTCTCGAAAAAGACGTGAAACGTCGCGTGGCCTCCGCGTTTGGTGGTCGCCCGATCATCATCGGTCGCGTCGCCAACCTTACCCAACCCCACAACGGCCGCGCGACCTGCCAGTACCGCAATCGCTGCATCCGGGGTTGTCCCTACGGTGCCTATTTCAGCAGCAATGCCGCGACGCTTCCCGCCGCCTACGCTACGGGTAATCTCACGCTCCGGCCTTTCTCGATCGTGAGTGAAATCATCTACGATAAAAACCGGAGCCGCGCAACCGGTGTGCGCATCATTGACACGCAGACCAACGAAGTAATCGAATTTTTCGCGAAGATCATATTTTCGTGTGCCTCCGCGGTCGCTTCGACTTCCATCTTGCTCCAATCTACCTCGGAACGTTTTCCACATGGTCTTGGTAATGATAGTGGTGAGCTCGGCCATAATCTGATGGATCATCATTTCAAGGTAGGGGCCGCGGGTGTTTCTGATGATTTCAAGGACTCCTATTTTCGTGGTCAGCGCGCCAATGGCATCTACATCCCGCGTTTCCGCAATCTGAACAAAGAAACCGCGCGAAAAGATTACCTCCGCGGTTTCGGTTACCAAGGCAGCGCGAGCCGCACGGATTGGGCGCGCGGCATCAAGGAACTCAATATGTTCGGCTCCAAATTTAAGGCCGATATGATTGCCCCTGGTCCCTGGCGTTTCGGCATCGGCGCCTGGGGCGAGTGTCTACCATATCACGCCAACCGTCTCACGCTGAACTCCAAGCTCCGCGACAAATGGGGCCAGCCCACGGTTACGTTCGATTGCGGCTGGAAGGAAAACGAATACGCGATGCGAAAGGACATGAAAGCCTCTGCCGTAGAGATGCTCGAAGCCGCCGGACTCAAAGACGTCACACCCTACGACGACGTTGTTAACAGTGCGCCGGGTAATTGCATCCACGAAATGGGCACCGCGCGCATGGGCCGTGACCCGAAAACTTCGGTTTTAAACAAATGGAATCAAGTCCACACCGTGCCTAATGTCTTCGTGACCGATGGTGCCTGCATGACTTCTGGGGCCTGCGTGAATCCGTCGCTTACCTACATGGCGCTGACAGCCCGGGCCTGCGATCACGCGGTCAAGGAGCTGAAACAACACAACCTCTGAACTGCGGAAATTACGACCATGTCCCAGCCCACGCTCTCCTCTGCACCTGTGCAACCCCACCTCGCTGACACGATGACTCGCCGCGCCGCGTTGAAACGCGCGGCTTTGTTTCTTGGCGTTGCTCTCACGCCTTCGTTGATCGCCAATGTCCTCCAAGCCGCCGCGGTTCCGGGGGCCAAGGCTTTGTTTCTATCGTCGGCGCAACTCGATCTAGTGACCGCTATCGCCGAGCGAATTTTACCGCGCACAGATACGCCAGGCGCTTCCGATGTCGGCGTGCCCGCATTTGTGGATCTCATGCTGGGAAAATATAGCACCGAGAGCGAACGACAGGTTTTTACTGCTGGTCTCGATGAGGTTAATGCCGCGAGCCTAGCCGCCCATGCGCAGTCTTTCGTGAAAGTAAGCGCCGAGCAGCAGGATGCGATCCTGATGAGAATCGCCGTGGCCTCGCAAAAAAAGGATAAAACCTTTTTTCATCAAATTAAGGAGCTTACCGTGGTCGGATACTTTACCTCCGAGATCGTCGGCCGCACGGTGTTGCACTACGATCCTGTGCCTGGACGCTTCCAAGGCTGCGTGCCGATTTCAGAAGTCGGCAACGTCTTGTGGACTAAGTAATTGTTCGCAAAATCTCACCGTGATTTCTCGTGGAGCTGTGGAGCGACTTCTTGGCCAAGCCATTCGATCGCGCGCAAGGCCTTCGCGTGCGGCAAAGCGGCCACGCTCATTTGAAATGTCACGCGGCTGATTCCGCCCAAAGATTCGTCGATACCACGAATTTTTTTTACAACCGTCGATGGGTCACCGATCACCAGTGCTCCTGTCGGACCGCGGAGGGCATCAAATTGTGCCCGCGTCGTGGCCGGCCAGCCTCGCTCAAGACCGATCTGCGTAAAGGTACGAGCGTAACCGGGAAAAAACTCATCGGCCGCTTGCTCGTTGGTTTCGGCGAGATAACCGATGAGGTGCAGCCCAACTTTGAGACGCTCTGGGGCGTGACCGGCGCGGCGACCGGCTTCGCGGTAGAGTTCGATCAACGGTTTAAAGCGGTGGGGTTGCCCGCCGATGATCGCGACCATGAGCGGTAAACCCAAGACACCCGCTCGCACAAACGATTGAGGTGTTCCGCCCACGCCGAGCCAGATCGGCAAGTTAGTCTGCACGGGCCGCGGATAAATTCCCTGACCTGTGAGCGCTGGGCGATGTTGGCCCGACCAATGAACCTGCGTCTCCGCGCGGATTTTAAGTAGCAAATCAAGTTTCTCCGCGAACAGGGAATCGTAGTCCTGCAGATCGAGTCCGAAAAGAGGATAGGCCTCTGTGAAAGATCCGCGGCCGGCGACGATCTCGGCGCGGCCCTGCGAGATCAGATCGAGCGTGGCAAAATCCTGAAAGACGCGCACCGGATCGTGGGCGCTGAGCACAGTCACCGCGCTGGATAGCCGAATGCGTTGGGTGCGAGCCGCTGCTGCGGCCAGGATGATGGCTGGCGCTGAATCGAGAAAATCTTCGCGGTGGTGTTCGCCGATGCCAAAGACGTCGAGCCCGACTTGATCGGCGAGGGCTATTTCTTCGATTAGATCGCGCAGGCGCTCCGCGGGTGTGAGGGTTGCACCTGTAATTGGGTCGGATTGGATCGCGACGAAACTATCTAGACCGATTTCCATACGTGATTTTTTTAACGGGCACTAAAGCCGGGCTAGCAGTTTAGGCTTTTTTGACGAAGCAGGCTTTGAGGGCCATTGAGCTGCCTTCGATTTTGCAGGCGATCTCGTGATCGCCTTCCTGGAGGCGGATGTTTTTGGCCTTGGTGCCGGATTTGAGTACTTGGGAGCCGCTGCCGAGTTTAAGGTCTTTGATGAGCGCGACGGTGTCGCCTTCAACCAGGATGTTACCGTGGGCGTCCTTGACGACGCGTGTGGCTTCAGGAGCGGCTGCCTTGGGCCACTCGTGGCCGCAGGTGGCACATTCCCAGTGGTTGGGGTGGCTGAGAATATCATCGACGGTGCAGGCGGGGCAGGGCGGGTGGCTCATGTTGAGATTGATGAAAGAGTTTAAAGGCAGCCGTTGCGATCGAGTAATCCGACGCTGTAGGCGAGTAATCTGAGCCGGCACGAGGGCGAAGCTTGATCCCTTCGTTGCAGCGTATGTGCTCGCTAGGTGCTGACCACTCTTCGCCGCGCGGAGTACGCTGAACTCATTGGACTGTTTTTTCTGCTCGGCGCAGCGCTGGCCATGTGGTTCGTGCCGCTCAGTTCAGTGCTCCAAGCCCATGGGCTCGCTCAAATCCGGCCCTACGCCTTTGCGGCTTCCGCAGTAGCGGCTTTTGTGTCGCCGCTGCTATTTGGGGCTATGGCGGATCGTCACACTTCACCGGTGAAGGTGTTGCGCTGGCTCGGCTTCGCCACGGCTTTGGCGATGGTGGCGGCGAGTACGGCGATTCGTTACGGGGCGGGGCCGTGGGTCGTGTTAGCGTTGATTCAACTCCATGCCTTTTGCTCGGCGCCAATCTGGAGCATCGCCTCGACGATTATTTTTTCGCGGCTCGATGATGCCAAAAAACAATTCGGGCCGGTGCGCGCGGTGGCCACGGTCGGGTGGATGTCAGGTTGCGTGTTTGTGAGCCTAATTGGGGCGGATCGTTCGACGCTCGCGGGTTACGCGGGCGCGGTGACCTGGATCGCGGTGAGTCTTTTTACCTTCAAGTTGCCGGAGCTGGTGATTCCTAAATCGATCCAGTCGTTGTCGTGGACACAACGGCTCGGCCTGGATGCGCTGACGCTGTTGAAGCATCCGGATCATCGGGTCGTATTTTTAACCGGGGCGTTATTCACGATTCCATTGGCGGCGCTTTATGTTTATACTCCTGTGCACATGCAGGAACTCGGGCTTGTGCACACGACGGCGTGGATGAGTGTGGGGCAGATTTCGGAGGTGGTGGTGATGTTGTCCCTCGGGGCGCTGATCGGGCGCTGGCGGTTAAAATGGATTTTGGGGTGTGGCTTGGCATTGGGTGTTATTCGCTACGGATTAAGTTCGTGGGCTACACCGCCGGCTTTGATCGCCGGAATTACGTTGCATGGAGCTTCGTTTGCACTGGTGACGATCACAGAGCAAATTTACCTCGATCAACGTGTCGATCACGCATGGCGGGCCCGAGCGCAGGCCTTGATGGCGCTGCTCAACAGCGGCGTGGGTAACATGGTGGGTTATTTGGGCTCGGGACTTTGGTTCTCCCACTGCTCCAGTGAGGGGCGTACGCAGTGGCCAATTTTTTGGGGAGGACTTGGCGTGGCGATGGTGGCGGTGTTGATCTTTTTCCTTGCGATGTACCGCGGCCGGAATCGAGCGGGTGCGTCGATGCATTAAAGTTTACGGTTCTTGTCAGCGCGTGTATGGGCGCGCGTACTGTTTCTAACTATGGCTTTTACCGATGAGGAAGAAATCTTGTTCAACTCGATTGGTGAAACCGTGCTCAAACGTCTGCGTAAAACGCGCAACCCAGCAGATCTCCTCGCAATTTTGCGGAGCGAGCAAAAACAATTTGAGCGTGCTTACATGACGGCCCCGGCTGCGGCGCGTTCTAGCGTCGCATGTCGAGCGGGCTGCGACGCGTGTTGTCACGTGCCCGTGGGAGTGCAGGCGCATGAAGTACTCATCGTGGCGGAGCATATTCAGAAAAAATTTTCATCCGAGGAACTTGAAAATGTGATCGCGCGGACGGTGGCCCATCGGGCGGCTTTTGCCGGTAAAACGAACCGGGCGCAGGCGGCGCTGAAGTCCCCGTGCGTGTTACTGCGCGCCGGAAATTGCACCGTCTACGAAGCGCGGCCCGAAGCGTGTCGTTCGCACCACAGTCACAACGCGGCGGCTTGCGGGCAGAATCTCGATTTCAGTCGCGAGGAGATTGACGTGTATGTGCCCGGCGTGCGCGGGCGCATGTTTGCGGTAATGCTTGGAATCGACCAAGCGGTGGCGGAGGCAGGCTACGATGGGCAAGCGTACGATTTCGGTTCGGCGCTTTATGAAGCACTTACGGACAGTTTCTGCGCCGTGCGTTGGACGCAGAGGCAGCGGACATTTTCCGATGCAAGTCGCGAAGAAGGATCCGAAAACTCCGATGGAGAATCAGGCGTGATTCACGCTGAAGGTTTTTTCCAATAAAGCTCCGTCGCCTCTGACCCCTACGATGGCAGCGCCTCAGGACATGATTTCTGGGGGCGGGCGGGCTTTGATGCGCTCCGCCCCTCATTTAGGCAGGAAACAAGTCCTGCGGCTTTGCTCACACTGAAGCTAGGATAGTGTTGAGCGTCTGGCTCGGGCGCAGCGCGGCGGAGGCTTTGGCGTCGTCCGGTTTGTAGTAGCCGCCGATGTCGGCGGGTTTGCCTTGGACTGCGATCATTTCGGCTACGATCTGCTTTTCGCTCGCGGTCAATTTTTCGGCGATGGGTGTGAAGCGGGCTTTGAGGTCGGCGTCTTTGGTTTGAGTGGCGAGGGCTTGGGCCCAATAGAGGCAGAGGTAGAAATGGCTGCCGCGGTTGTCGATGCCGGCGCCTACTTTGCGAGCTGGCGATTTGTCGTATTCTAGGAACTTGCCGTTGGCTTCATCGAGGGTCTCAGCGAGGACTTTGGCCTTGGCGTGGTTTTGAGTGATGCCGAGGTGTTCGAAGCTCGCCGCGAGGGCAAAGAATTCACCGAGGCTGTCCCAGCGGAGGAAGTTTTCTTCGGTGAATTGTTGGACGTGTTTTGGAGCCGAGCCGCCGGCGCCGGTTTCAAAGAGTCCGCCACCATTCATCAAGGGCACGATGGAAAGCATTTTGGCGCTCGTGCCGACCTCGAGAATTGGGAAGAGATCGGTGAGGTAATCACGAAGGACGTTACCGGTGACACTAATGGTATCGAGGCCGGCTTTGAGGCGCTCGAGGGTGGCGAGACAGGCTGCGGCTGGCGCTAGGATTTTTATGTCGAGGCCGGCGGTGTCGTGTTGCGCGAGGTAAGTTTTAACTTTGAGTATGATCTGTGCGTCGTGGGCGCGCGCGGCGTCGAGCCAGAAGATGGCGGGCGTCGCAGAGAGGCGGGCGCGATTGACGGCGAGTTTGACCCAGTCTTGAACGGGGGCGTCTTTGGTCTGGCAGGCGCGCCAGATGTCACCCTCGTCGACGAGGTGCTCGAGGAGAATTTTGCCTTCGGAGTCGACGACCCGGATGGTGCCTTTACCGGGGGCTTGGAAGGTTTTGTTATGCGAGCCGTATTCTTCGGCGGCTTGGGCCATGAGTCCGACGTTGGGGACTGTGCCCATGGTCTTGGGGTCGAAGGCGCCCTGTTTTTTGCAGAATTCGATCGTGGTGGCATAGACGCCGGCGTAGCAGCTGTCGGGGATGACGCAGAGGGTGTCTTGCCCTTTACCGGCGGCGTTCCACATCTGGCCGGAGGTGCGAATCATCGCAGGCATGGAGGCGTCGATGATGACGTCAGAGGGGACGTGGAGGTTGGTGATGCCCTTGTCGGAGTTTACCATCGCCACGGCGGGGCGCGCGGCGAATACGGCCGCTATGTCGACTTCGATGGCCGCTTTTTGATCGGCTGGAAGGGTGGCGATTCTGCTGAGGAGGTCTCCGAAGCCGTTGTTCAAATCAACGCCAAGAGCGGTCAGGGCGGGGCCGTGTTTGGTGAAGAGGTCTTTAAAGAACACGCGCACAGCCAGACCGAACATGATGGGGTCGGAGACCTTCATCATGGTGGCTTTGAGGTGGAGCGAGAACAAGGTGCCGTCTTTCTGCGCTTTGATGATTTGTTGCGCGTAAAAGGCGCCAAGTGCTTTCCGATTCATGAAGGTGGCGTCGATAATTTCGCCGGCCTTTAGCGGAGTTTTTTCTTTAAGGACTATGGTTTGCGCGGCCTTGGCGACGGCCTCGGGCGAGGCGCCAGCCGGGGCGGGCGCGGGCACGAACTCAATGCGCACGGTGGTCGCGGCGGGGACGGTGACGGACTTCTCGTTGGAGAAGAAATCATCTTTGCTCATGGTGCCGACGGAGGTCTTTGACGTGGGTGACCACGCTCCCATGGAGTGCGGATGCGCTCGGGCATAGGCTTTGACCGCTTTGGGTGCTCGACGGTCTGAGTTGCCTTCGCGCAGGACGGGATTCACGGCGGAGCCCATGACTTTGCCGTAGCGGGTTTTGGCGTCTTTCTCGGCGTCGTTGGTGGGGGCTTCGGGGAAATCGGGTAGCGCGTAGCCTTTGGCCTGGAGTTCGGCGATGGCGGCCTTGAGCTGCGGCACGGACGCGGAAACGTTGGGCAGCTTGATGATATTGGCCTCGGGCTTGAGGGTGAGGGCACCAAGTTCGGCGAGGGCGTCGGGCACGCGTTGCGCAGTTGGGAGCAAGTCGGAGAAGGTCGCTAGGATGCGAGCGGCGACGGAGATGTCGCGGGTTTCAACGGTAATGCCGGCGTGTTTCGTGAAA
>Ga0214919_10001025_pt1 | contig 47184 bp, 39 predicted proteins | sample LL1503_MetaG_FD_177994 | JGI IMG/M metagenome (GOLD analysis project Ga0214919, IMG submission 177994) | Freshwater microbial communities from Lake Lanier, Atlanta, Georgia, United States - LL-1503 | ecosystem: Environmental > Aquatic > Freshwater > Lake | place: USA: Georgia | collected...
CAAGTTTTCTTTGCTTTAATAGCTGCCCAAACAGAAATGGGTTCAAAATCACTAATTATTAAATCGTATTCTTTAACTTTTAATGATTTAATGTCTTTTAGTAGCTTTCTTGATTTTAGTTTTAAAAATGTTTTCCAAAAATCTATCCCACCATTTTTACCAAAAATGAATGAAAGACCGCTAAATTTATATTTTACCTTAAAAGGCAATTCAATATCAGATTGTATGCCGCTTACCAGTATATCTAGATCACCTTTCTTTTGAAGGTATTCTATAATTTCAATGGCTCTTGTAATATGGCCATTTCCAGTACCTTGAACAGCATACAAAATTTTCATTTTTTAAATTTTATTTCTGTTTTACCATTGTTTTCCAAAAAGCCGTCTAACATTTTATTGAAAATTTCAGAATTATCTAATGTTGTTAATTCATCTTCTTCATCGAGTTCATGATTTTTAAAATCTTCTTCATCGTATCTGAATAGTTTCCATTCTTGATTATGATATTCTAAAGTGGTTAAGTTTTCTATCCAATCACCTGAATTCATGTAGACCACTTTACCATTTTCTGTTGTTATATTTTTAATTTCTGGATGATGAATATGACCACAAATGACATAATCGTATTGATTAGATATAGCAATATCTGCAGCCGTCTTCTCAAAATCATTAATGAATTTGACTGCTTTTTTTACACTATTTTTAATGTTTTTTGATAACGAGATTTTACCTTTTCCTAGTTTTACTGAAACCCAATTACAGAAAGCATTAATAAGTATCAATAAATCATATCCATGAGAACCCAATTTGGCTAACCATTTTGAATGTTGCATGGTTACATCGAAAACATCACCATGAAAAATCCAAGTTTTCTTTCCATCTAAGTCAACAACCAGTTTGTTGTCAATTAGCAAAGAGCCCATTTTGAAACCGGCAAATTTTCGCAATAATTCATCGTGATTTCCTGTGATATAATAAACCTTGACCCCTTTGCTAACCCAATTCATAATTTTATGAATCACTTGCATGTGCGATTTTGGCCAATACCGTTTACTAAATTGCCACATGTCAATAATATCTCCATTAAGCACTACCACTTTTGGTTTGATACTATTTAGGTATTTTAAAAGTTCTTTACTATGACATCCATAAGTACCAAGATGCACATCTGAAATAACTAAAAAATCAATTTTTCGTTTGTGGGTCTTATTTTCTTTTTTTGACATGAAGTTTTTTAAAACTTTCTAAAAATTATAAGTCATAGATAAAGAAAAAGTTCTTCCGAATTTAGTTCTCCAAATTACATCGTCAACTTTTGAATCATAACCATTTTCATTCAAAGGATCGCCCGTGAAAATTAGGTTGCTTAAATTACCAAACGATGAAGTTTGCGATACGTTTTCTTTATTATTATTTTGATAGAAAATTTGATCTTGTGCTAGTATATTCTGAATATTTAATTTTAACTCAATTTTATTTTTATACAATGATTTTGCGACTTGAAGGTCTAAAAGAGTTCTAGGATTTTCCCATATTGCAGGTTTAAGTTCGCTTGAAGCAAATGCGATTCTACTTCCAACCCTATTTACATTAAGAGCTCCTGACCATCCATTATCTTTATTTAAATATTGTAAACCCGCATTAAAAACATAAGGCGATTGACCTTGCATAGGTCTGGATTTTTCAGTGTTGGAAGAATTATTAAAATTAGAAACATCTGCTGTAGATTTAATAATTGCAATGTTAGAATACAAGGTAAAATCATCCAATAAAGTAGATTTTTCTAAAGTGAATATTGTGCTTAGCAAAGTTCTAAATTCAAACTCTAAACCACTTGCAACTGCGCTTTTTGCATTTCTGTAGGTGATGAATTTATTATTGACTTCCTGCTTAATTTCAATTGGATCTGTAAAGTTTTTTCTGAAATAAGAAACTGAAAATAACTGCCCTTTTCCAGGATAGATTTCATAACGCAAATCAATATTTTTCACTTTAGCAATTTTCAATTCATCATTTCCTTGGGTAAAAAACTGATTGGTAAAATCATAAAATCCAAAAGGCGCTAATTCTCTAAACTCTGGTCTGTTTAAGGTTCTGGAATAGCTTAATCGTAAATTTTGTTTTTTATTAATTGAAAAAATAAGGTTTGCAGAGGGTAAAAAATCTGTTTGATGGTTATTCAATGCCAAATTCTCTGTTTCTGTTTTTCTTGCATCTAATGTTTGTATATAATTTTCGATACGAGCACCCCAAACTAATCTAAATTTTTTATATCTATTGTCAAGCATTACATAACCAGCATAAAGCTTAGAGCCTGCTTTGTATGCATCTGTAACTTTAGAGGCATCAAATAATGTAAACCCATTTACAAGAGGTGATAGCTGACCCATATTGGCTGACGAAAAGATTGTTTCATTAGGTAAGTTTAACAAAGTACTATCAAAAATACCTCCTATATTAAGCTGCTTATATTGCAACTGTCGTGCAAAGAAATCTCTGTCTCTTTTTTGCATAAATCCTCCTATTTTAATTTCATTTATAAAGTCCTCACCAATTGTGAACTTCCTAGAAATGTCTAACTTTCCTCCTTCTATAGTTTCTTTATTTTCTGAAAAAAACATTCCTCCACCATAATCAGCACCACCACTACTATTTATAGCAATACTCGCAACTGGAATTGATTGGTTTGGATCAGAGCTGTTAGGGTCGGCAATGGAATATATATTGCGTCGTAAATTTGGAATTTCTCGGTTAATATTACTGTAAAAACCTGTCCAATTTATTTTTATTTTGGACTTAGTAAAATAATGATCCCCGTTTAACTGCCCAGAGTATATTTTGTTACTAGTAAACCATCTTACATCCGAATTTATCGTTCTAGTTGCGCTACTAGAAATGTTCGGTAGTCCAGATCTTTCCACAACTAAATCGGTGGCATTAATGCTAAATATGTTTTTAAATGAAATATTGTGATTTTCATTAAACTTGAAAGATAAATTGGCTAATAAACCCGTTAAAACCTGCACACTATAATTGTTGTCCTTATATTTTGTATTAGGTGTATTAGGCGCATTGGATATGTCGTCATAATCAAAGCGTTCAGTTTCATTAAAATTATTGGTGCTATTGTGCGACAAGGCAAACAACATTCCTACTACTTTATTTCCAAATTCATAATGTTTGCCTATTGAGTATTGGAAACTAGTATTAGGTAAAAAGCTTTTGTTTTGAATACTCCAATCTGTTTTGTATTTTTGGGCAAGAGCCGCAATATCTTGATACGGTGTATCTGGTGATTCAAAATAAGCTGTATTTGGAATGTAAGAAGGCAAAGCTCTTGTTCCATCATCAAAACCTAGCCAATCAGTAGCTCCACCTTTATAAGTTCTTTGGTTTTTGAATGTAGTGATTGTATTGTATCCTGTTCCAACTGTAATAGACTGGAAATCTTTTTCGGGAACAGATTTTGTGTTTATTTGAATTACTCCACCAGCAAAATCACCAGGAAGGTCAGGGGAAGCTGTTTTAGTTATCACCAAATTATCAATCATATTAGATGGAAAAATATCAAAAGAAAATGCTTTTCTATCTGGTTCAGAACTTGGAAGTGGCGCCCCATTTAAAAGAGCTGCATTGTAACGATCATTCAATCCGCGAACAATTACAAATCTATTATCTTGGATACTTGCACCGCTTATTCTTTTTAAAACATCTGAAGTGTTTTTATCTGGAGTTCTTTTAATAGTTTCAGCCGAAATTCCATCAGAAACATTAGCACTGTTTTTTTGCATGGTTAAAAGCGACTTAACCGATTCTACTTTTGCTTTGGTGTTTTTAATTACAACTTCATCTAACTGGTTGTTTTTTTCAGGTAAAGAAATATTCAAATTATAAATTTCATCAGCAATAACCATTACTTCTGTAATATTTTTTTCTTGAAAGGTTAGTGCCACTACTTTAACAACATAACTCCCTGGTGCTATTTTTGAAAAAGTAAAATTTCCATTCGCATCAGTAACTCTTGACTTATTCAATTCAACTATAGTTACTGTGGCTCCAGGTAAAGGTTGGCCTGTCTTGTCTTCAATCACAACACCTTTGATTCCAGAGGTTTGAGCATGGATTAAGGAAAAAGAAAATAATGTAAAAAGGACTAAAAAAAAACGTAAATTTAATTTCATGATATATCTTGTTAAAAATAACAAAAATATAACCTGAAAAAAAAAATATAGTTATTTAAAAATTAATTAATTGTTATCCTATAAAAGTTTATAGGTATATTTATTGTTAAGATAATAATAGATACGTTAACTCATTGTTAAGGACTTTATATTTCAATGATTGCAAAAATCAATAAAATATTTTGTCCCCTTTAAGGTTTTATAATCAAAACCGAAGGAACATCTGTCAGCCAAGAAACCTCATCATCTACAAGTTTTTTCCATGTATCCAAACTAAAAATCACCAAATCTTGTTCTATTAAAAATGGTTTATTAATTTGATTAAGTTGAAAAACTTCAAAATTATTTGGGTACTTTTCTTCCAAAGCTACTAATGAGTTTTGGATGGTAAAATTGTTTTTATTATGTCCGTTGTTATCCAAAATGGTAACAATGGCATTGTTGTTATGTATCAATTTCTGTGCATAATCAATTAAGAAAACATCACCAATGCTATACAATCCTACAAAAACTTTTTGCACTTGATATAAATCCTTATCTATTAAAATACCCAATGGTGTCTTGGTTTTAGAAATAATCAATCTAGTTCTATCATCAAAAGGAGAGTTTTCGAACAAGCCTTCTTTTCCTTTGAATTTATCTAATAGTCTGTCAGGGTTTATAATCCTTGAAGTGAATCCTAAAACTTTTCCAAGGATGGTGCCCTCAAAAATTGATTTCCCTAAACCTACCAATACTAAATCATATTGCCCTTCTTGTGCCACATCGGCAATATCAGATTCTATATCACCAGTAGCTTTGAAGATGGTAGTTATTTTTTGGTCTAATTTCTTAGATTCATTAACTATTGGTTCAAAAGTTTCTTTTTCATATTCTTCCAAATTATAAGCATGCATTTCATCACTCAATGTTAAATGCATTGCTGTCACATTGGACTCTTCTTGTTGGTTTTTAACCAAGCTATTTGCTAAACGAAGTAAAGATTTTCCTTTTTCATTATTCCCAAAAGAAATTAGAATTTTGAATTTTGAATCTTTCTTAATTTCAGATGGAATAATATCGTTTTTGGTCTTAAAAATAAAATTAATAATATCCAATGCTGGTCCTGTCATGAATGTAGTGACTAAAGCCATGATTACCATCATTGTGAATATTTTTGGAGAAAGAACCCCTAACTCAAAACCAATATTAAGCACTACTAATTCCATCAATCCTCGGGTATTCATCAAAGCACCGATAGTTAAACTTTCGCGCCAATTTTGACCGACAAACTTAGCTGCTAATGCACTTCCGAAGAATTTTCCTCCTACTGCAACTAAAATGATATATCCCGTAATTTTCCATAAGTAAGGATCATTTATCAAGCCTATATTTGTATTTAATCCCGTGAATACAAAGAATAAAGGCAAGAAAAGAATAACGGAAATATCTTCCACTTTTTCGATGAAAATATTTCTGAATTTAGCTATGTCAGGCATAATAGCACCCGCCATAAAAGCCCCAAATAGTGCGTGGATACCAATAATTTCTGTTAAATACGCAGAAACAATTAGCGTTAAAAAAAATATGGCAACCACTGATTTTTTTACATTATCTTTTTTACCATACAAATCACCTATTCGTTTCAAAAAAGGTTTTACAACAAAAAGCATCATCAAAACATATAGAATAGCCAATCCTATAACATAGATAGCACTTACAAAACTTCCTGCTTTTACAATGGCAATAACAGCTGCCAGCAAACACCAAGCGGTAATATCATCGGCTGCAGCACAAGTGATGACAATAGTGCCTAATCTTGTTTTATGAATACCTCGTTCTTGTACAATTCTTGCTAAAACTGGGAATGCAGTAATACTCATAGCAATTCCCATAAATAAGCCAAATGATAGAAATTCCACTCCAACTGGTGCAAATTGATCATAAATATAATAGGATAACCCAATCCCAAGTGCAAACGGAATTACTATACTAGCATGACTAATAACTACAGCTTCATTGGCTTTGTTTTTTAATACTTTTAAATCGAGTTCCATTCCAATAACAAACATAAAAAGTATTAAACCCACTTGGCTTAACATCTTAAGATTCCCCAAGGATTCTAGTGGGAATAAAGCATCTTTCATATCTGGAAAATACAATCCGAAAAGCGATGGTCCTAGTACAATTCCAGCAATAATTTCTCCAATTACGGATGGTTGCCCTATTTTTCTAAAAATCCAACCAAAAATTCTAGCCACTAAAACAATGGTAATAATTTGAAAAAGCAATAAGGCTAAAGGATGTTTAAGATTATGGAAAAGCGAACTTAAAAACTGAATCCATTGATTGTCTTTTGAGGTTGGAGAGACAATTTTTTTTCCAAGTTCCAATAATTTTCCTTGTTCTATAATCCAGTACATCAACCAAATAAATCCACCTGTGACTATAATATAAAATAAAGTATTTTTAAAGTTTCTCATTATTTTGTTACGCTAGTTCCTTCTACAAATATGATAAAAACGAATGTAATTTTTTAATTTTTTTTTTATGAATAACAATAATTTAAAATTGAACTATAAATGCTTGTTAAAAATTAGTAAAACTTTATAAAAATCAATTACTGCTTTTTAGGTTTTGATTACCTTTGCAACCGTTTTTAACTTTATAATGAAAAAAAAAATTAAAGTAGGATTTTGGGAATTTATTGCAGGTAAAATTCTCAGAAACAGAATTACGATTAGTATATTTATCCTAATCCTTACCGTATTCTTTGCATTTCAATGGAAAAACGTTGGAATGACCTATAATGAAGCTAACTTATTGCCCAAAAATCATACTGCTAATAAAGACTACCAAAAATTTCTAAAAACCTTTGGCGAAGAAGGAAATCTTGTTGTTATTGGTGTAAAAGACAATACATTTTTTACTCCTAAAGCTTACAAAGCTTGGAACGAAATGATGACTAATTTAAAATCTAGAAAAGAAATTGAATTGGTTGTTTCTCTCAATGTCTTGAAAAAACTGGTAAAAAATGATTCGTTAGAAAAGTTTGAATTGGTTCCGTTACTTGACCAAAAAAGAACACTTGACCCGAATTATTTATTGCAAATCAAAAAACAACTTTTCAATGATTTACCTTTTTATGAAGGATTGCTTTTCAACAAAAAATCAGGAAGTATTCGTTCAGCAATTTATATCAAAAAAGAAGTTGTTAATTCTCCTATTAGAAAAGAATTTATTTTAAATGTTTTGGTTCCTGAAGTTGATAAATTTGAAAACGAAACCCATATTGACTTGAAAGTATCAGGTATGCCCTATATCCGGACTATCAATACCGAAAATATGAAAGGGGAAATAGGGTTGTTTATAGGCGCCGCTTTATTCATTACTTCATTGATATTTTTCTTGTTTTTCCGTTCCTACAGAGCCACTTTCATTTCTATTTGTATTTTGATTGTAGGTGTAATGTGGTCTTTTGGAACACTGGGACTATTTCACTATAAAATCACGATTTTAACTGCCATAATCCCACCTTTGATTATTGTTATTGGCATTACCAATTGTATTTTTCTGATTAATAAATACCAACAAGAAATCAAAATACACCGCAATCAAGCGAAAGCTTTGCAACGAGTGATTTCAAAAATTGGAGTTTCTACTTTGATGACTAATTTGACTACTGCTATCGGTTTTGCTACGTTTATGATTACTGGAAACGATTTGCTTTTTGAATTTGGATTGATAACTTCAATAAATGTGATAACGGTTTATCTTTTAACATTGGTAGTTGTCCCAATTGTTTACAGCTTCTTGCCTTTGCCCAAAGAAAAACACCTCAACCATTTGAGCAAAAATTATCTTTCTGCTATTTTAAATTGGGTCGAAAACCTAGTTAAATACAAACGAAATTTAATTTACACTATCTATGGTTTGTTATTAGTTTTAAGTGTTATTGGTATTTCAAAGATGGAGGTTTCGGGAAGTTTGATTAGTGAGATGCCCAAAAGCGCTTCTTTTTTCAAAGATATTCTTTTTTTCGAAAAAGAATTTAAAGGGGTTATGCCACTAGAAATTATGATTGATACCAAACACAAAAAAGGGGTCATGAAATCATCTACTTTGCGAAAAATGGACGAACTCCAAAAAACTATTGATAGCATTCCAGAATTATCAAAACCTGTTTCTATTGTCAATTTGGTAAAATACTCCAAGCAAGCTTTTTATAATGGTAATCCAGCATATTATGATTTGCCCAATTCTCAGGAACAAGCGTTTATTCTTTCTTATGCCAAAAATGCTTCAAAAAATTCAAAGGATAATTTAATGAAAAGTTATGTCGATAAAACGGGACAATATGCCCGAGTAACAACTTTCATGAAAGATATTGGCACAGAAAAAATGGCAAAAATCGAAAAGAAACTCCATACTAAAATCAATACAATTTTTCCAAATGACCGTTATGAAGTTACGCTAACTGGAAAAGCATTAGTATTTCAAAAAGGAACGTCTTACTTAGTCAACAACCTTATTGAGTCTTTGATATTTGCTATTTTACTAATTGCAGGATTGATGGCTTACATGTTTCGCTCTTGGAAAATGATTTTTGCGTCGGTGGTGACTAATATTTTACCGCTATGCATAACCTCAGGATTGATGGGTTATTTTGGTATTCCCTTAAAACCTTCAACTATCTTAGTTTTTAGTATTGCTTTCGGAATTTCGGTAGATAATGCCATACAATTCATGGCAAAATACCGTCATGACTTAATTCAAAACGGCGGAAAAATAAAAAAAGCAGTTATCAGTGCCTTGCATGAAACAGGCGTTAGTACTTTCTACACATCGGTGGTCTTGATTTTTGGTTTTGCTATTTTTACTTTGTCAAGTTTTGGTGGCACAATTGCGCTTGGTGGATTAATTTCGGTTACGCTTACCTTTGCTATGTTTGCTAATTTAGTGGTGCTTCCTGCCTTAGTATTAACCACTGAAAAATGGAGCCGTAAAAAACAACCAACCGAAGAACCAAGTATCAACATATATCGCGATAATAACGAAGAACTAATAGATACAAACAAAATAATAGAAAAATAAAAAATTATATTTGCAATTAGATTTAAGACACTAAAATCTTAAATTTTAAAATCCTTATTCCAAAATGAAACATTCAAAAGTTAAAGAATTACTAAACAGTACGAAAACGAACTATGAAGTAACCGTAAAAGGTTGGGTAAGAACTTTTAGAAACAATCAGTTTATTGCGTTGAACGATGGTTCCACTATTCATAATTTGCAGTGTGTAGTTGATTTTGAAAATACAGACGAAGAAACCCTAAAAAGAATCAATACAGGAACTGCTGTGGCTTTAACTGGAAAATTAGTAGAAAGCCAAGGTGCTGGTCAGAAATATGAAATTCAAGTGGCGCATTTAGAAATCCTTGGCGACTGTGATGCCGAGAAATTCCCCATGCAACCTAAGAAACATTCCCTAGAATTTCTCAGAGAAAATGCACATTTAAGAGTAAGAACCAATGCTTTTGGTGCCATTATGAGAGTGCGTTCGGTATTGGCGCATGCAGTACATACCTATTTTCAGGAAAGAGGATTTGTTTATGTAAATACACCTATAATAACAGGAGCTGATGCAGAAGGCGCAGGAGAAATGTTCCAAGTGACCTCATTGCCTTTAGACAGTTTGCCAAGAACCGAAGGCGGACAAATTGATTACAAAAAAGATTTCTTCGGAAAACATACTAACCTTACCGTTTCCGGACAATTGGAAGGGGAAACTTTTGCCATGGCTTTGGGTCAGATTTATACTTTTGGCCCCACTTTCCGTGCTGAGAATTCGAATACATCCCGTCACTTAGCCGAGTTTTGGATGATTGAACCAGAGGTGGCTTTCAATGATTTGATTGACAACATGGATTTAGCAGAAGACTTTATCAAGTATGTTATTAAATATACCGTTGACAAATGTGCCGATGATTTAAAATTCTTAGAAGGAAGATTATTGGACGAAGAAAAACAAAAACCGCAAGCAGAACGTAGCGAAATGGCATTGTTAGAGAAATTGAATTTTGTGATGAACAATGATTTCAAACGCGTTACTTATACAGAAGCCATCGATATTTTAAGAGATTCTACTCCTAATAAAAAGAAAAAATTTCAATATTTAATCAATGAATGGGGTGCAGATTTACAATCAGAACACGAACGTTTCTTAGTGGAAAAACATTTCAATTGTCCAGTAATTTTATATGATTATCCAGCTAAAATTAAAGCCTTCTATATGCGTTTGAATGATGCTACTGAACCAGGAAAAGAAACCGTTCGTGCCATGGATATTTTATTCCCAGGTATTGGAGAGATTGTTGGCGGCTCACAAAGAGAAGAGCGTTATGATGTTTTGGTTGAGAAAATGAAAGGGATTGGCATCGATGAAGAAGAATTATGGTGGTATCTTGACACCCGTCGTTTTGGTTCGGCAGTTCACTCTGGTTTCGGATTAGGATTTGAAAGATTAGTGCTTTTTGTTACAGGAATGACTAATATTCGTGATGTAATTCCATTTCCAAGAACACCACAGAGCGCAGAGTTTTAATAACTGTTTTCTGTTCAATGTCATCTGTTAAAATAAATAAGGCAAATTACATCTGACAATCGACAACCCGCAATAATGTTAAAGCAGTTCTTACATCTTAAATTATCACAGAAATTATCTCCACAGCAAATTCAGCTGATGAAGTTAATTCAACTCCCTACGCAAGCTTTTGAACAGCGCTTGAAAGAAGAGTTGTTTGAAAATCCTGCTTTAGAAAGTGGCAAAGAAGAGGAAGAATTATATGAAAAAGATGAGTTTGATAATAATGAAGACTATGATGATTTTGAAGGAAGTGAAAATATTGATACCGAAATCAATATAGACGAATATTTAAGTAACGACGAAACCCCAGATTACAAACTACAAGCCAATAACTATAGCGATGACGATGAAGACCGACAAACACCTTTTGCTGAATCGGTAAGTTTCCATCAAGATTTGATTAATCAATTAAATACTTTTATCCTTTCTGATGATCAAAGAAGTATTGCTGAATTTTTAGTAGGAAGTATTGATGATGATGGCTATTTACGAAGAACCATTTTGGATATTGTTGATGATATGGCTTTTACTCAAGGGATTTATACCGATGAGAAAACCGTTGAAAAAATTCTTCATGTCGTGCATGAATTAGAACCTTCGGGTGTTGGTGCGCGAGATTTACAGGAGTGTTTACTGCTTCAATTGAAACATAAAACCCCAACAGAATATGCGGCATTAGCTATTGATATCATTGAAAATCAATTTGATGCTTTTACCAAAAAACATTACGATAAATTACTTCAGAAATACGAGATTACGCAAGACCGATTGAAAAAAGCGATTGAAGAAATCGAAAAATTAAACCCAAAACCGGGTGGTTCTTTTGATAGTAGCAGTCGCTCTGTAGAACAAATAGTTCCCGATTTTGCCATTAGAATTGTTGAGGGTGAATTGGAACTGACATTAAACGGCAGAAATGCCCCTTCATTGCACGTTTCCAAAGACTATCAGGAAATGTTGCAAACCTACAAAGACTCGCGCGATAAATCACATTCACAAAAAGATGCTGTGCAGTTTATCAAACAAAAATTAGACTCTGCCAAATGGTTTATCGATGCTATTCGTCAGCGACAAGAAACACTTTTTGTGACTATGAATGCCATTATGCATTTTCAACAAGAATACTTTCTTGACGGCGAAGAAACCAAGCTAAAACCAATGATTCTAAAAGACATTGCAGATAGGGTTGGTTTAGATATTTCTACTGTTTCCCGTGTGGCTAATAGCAAATATGTGGATACACCTTATGGCACCAAATTGATAAAAGAATTCTTTTCCGAAGCGATGAAAAATGATCAAGGCGAAGAGGTATCAACCTTGGAAATCAAAAATATTCTGAAAACCATTATTGAGGAAGAAGATAAAAGCAAACCTTTACCCGATGATCAATTAGCCGAAATTCTGGGTGAAAAAGGGTATCCTATTGCCCGAAGAACAATTGCAAAATACAGAGATTTACTAGACATTCCAGTAGCTAGAATGCGAAAGAAGATTTAAAAAGCACTTATCTTGAAAAAAATCCTTCCTCTTTTTTCTTATGTCTTCCACCCCATTTTCATTCCGCTATTAGGCACTGTTTTTTATATAGTGTTGGATACTATTTTTCTAACAAAGCCCCAATATTTGATTCTTTTTCTGCAAATCATCATCATTACTCTTTTGTTGCCCATTGCTTTTTTTTATCTGTTGAGAACCTTTGGCAAAATAGATAACATCATGCTTGCTGATATTTCGCATCGCAGAATTCCTTTGTTGCTGCATATCATGTTGCTTACTGTTTTAATCACAAAAAGCATCACTGTAGAACGATTTCCAGTATTATTTTTCTTTTTTTTAGGAGGAATTATTAGTGCTGCTATTGCTTTTATTGGATTGTATTTTAAAACAAAAGCAAGCATTCACATGATTGGCATCAGTGCGCTGACTGTTTTTATTATTGGTTTGAGTATTAAAAATGAAATCAATACCATCAACTTGGTTACTTTTTTTGTTTTTATGAATGGCTTAGTAGCTTCATCGCGCTTGGTAATGAAAGCACATACAAATAAAGAATTGTTGATTGGGTTTTTGTGTGGCATATTACCACAGTTGGGATTGCTCTATTTTTGGTTATAGAATATAAAACATCAATCCAAAATTGATAGTATTCATATCAATACTTTTGCCGCTAATTTTTGCAGAGGAATTTAATAATGGGTTTAGACCATAATAGCCATAGATATTCCAAGTATTCCATCCTGTTGCCAAATAAAAACCATAATGAAAATCATTAAAGTCTTTATTATTGGCTTTGTTAATTTTAGTTGCAGAGGAATCTAGTTTATATTGGTCATAAAACAAATAACTCAACTTTAACCCAGCGTAAACACGCCAAAACTTATGGCTATCCATAGTAGAATTTCGCCAACGAAACTCAATTGGCAAATCAACATAATGCAACGATAATTTGTTTTTGGAATAGGTAATATCCGAGTCTAAAATTTGATAATTATTTGTTCCATCTATAGTGGATATTCCTAAATTTTGATTGTAAATAGCTAATGAATAACCCAAACCAGCAGCAAGAGAAACTGTTCTTTTTTTATTCAATGGCATGTCTCTTAAAAACCCAACGCAGAATCCTGGAGAAAGTTTGTTTTGTTGAAATCCCTCTGGGCGTTTTTGTATGGTATTATAGGTAATATTTACATAAAACTGATCTTCTCTATAGAGCGAATCAAGTGCGTCAAAATCGGCCTCAACGTTTTGAGCAAAAACACTCAAGGTGGTAAAAAAAGTTAAGATTAAAAGATATAATCGCATAAAACTAATTTTAAGAAGAATTTTGCAGAGAGGAAGGGATTCGAACCCTCGATATGTTGCCATATACACGCTTTCCAAGCGTGCGCCTTCAGCCACTCGGCCACCTCTCTAATTGAGTTGCAAAGAACAACAAATTTTTTCAGTAAAAAAAGTTAGTTTCAGAAATTATTACTGCATTTCGCCACGCAAGGATGTTTCAAAAATAGTTTTGAAGACTGGAGAGGCAACGTTTTGTCCCAGCAAATACATCAGTTTGGTAATAGCAGCTTCAGTAGTGATATCTTTTCCAGAAATAATACCTATTTTCTTCAGTTGTGTACTGGTTTCATATTGTCCCATGTTTACACTTCCGCCTGAACATTGAGTAACATTGATGATATGTAAACCATTTTTTATGGCTTTTTTCAAAATTTGTATAAACCAATCTTCCGATGGAGCATTTCCTGATCCATAAGTTTCTAGAATTATTCCTTTTAAATTGGGAATGGCAATAATGGAAGATAAAATAGTTTCATTGATTCCTGGAAACATTTTAATAATAACAACATCACCGTTCAAATGTTTATGAACTATTAATTTTTTATTTGCGGCTTTTTGTACAACAGTATTGAGATTGACATTCAAATGAACGCCAGATTCTGCCAATGCAGGAAAATTAGGCGATGCAAATGCATTAAAATGTTCGGCATTTATTTTTGTGGTTCTATTACCGCGGTATAATTTATATTCAAAATACAAACAAACTTCCTGAATAATAGGTTTCCCTCTATGCTGCAATGAAGCGATTTGAATAGCAGTAATCAAGTTTTCTTTGGCATCCGTTCGCAAGTCACCTATGGGTAATTGTGACCCAGTAAACACTACTGGTTTATTCAAATTCTCTAACATAAAACTCAATGCTGAAGCAGAATACGACATAGTGTCTGAACCGTGAAGCACTACGAATCCATCAAAATTGGTATAATTATCTTCAATAATTGTAGCAATAGTTACCCATTTGTCGGAACTAATGTTGGATGAATCAATAGGTTTATCAAACGAAATGGTTTTAATATTGCAATCCAATTGTTTCAATTCTGGAATTTTTTGCAACAGCTTGCTGAAGTTGAATGCTTTCAACGCACCTGTTTCAAAATCTTTCATCATCCCAATGGTGCCACCGGTATAAATCAAAAGTATGTTTGGTTTAGATTGCATTGTTGTATTTTGATTTATTCACTACAGGATTGGCATACATTGCTAGGAAACTTTCGACCATTTGCAAATTATTTTCATCAATTTTCATTTCAAGTCTACGTTCAAACAGGGACTTTTCGTTGTCTGTATAATACGTTTTAAACTTATCAGTTTTGTGAAGTAAGTCGAAGGCAATATAATTGGTTGGCCACAACTTATAACTTTTTAAAATGGCATCGTCAATTAGTTTTGCAACGGCTTGCACTTGCTTGTTACTGCTATCAAACTCAGCTTCAACTTCATCCAATTCTTTGTCAATAACATCACAAACATGAATGTGAATGTGCTTTTTCTGACCAATAATTCCGCTTAATAAGGTCATAAAATCTTCATTTTTCTCTTTTATGTAAACTTCGTCATTAGCTTCCGCTAAAAGTTGCGGCATTTTTAAGGCATCGGTTGGATCATATTCGTAGGATATAGAAACGGGTACAATTTTTATTTTCTTAAAATAGGTCATTACATTCTTCTCATCCGAAGCCATTGACAGCATTTTTAAAATCCCAGGATTAGTAGCGTCATTTCCATCCTTTGTTCGCCCTTCGCGCTGTGCTATCCAAACTGAGCGATTTTCGCGCAACAATAATTGACCAATATACTCAGACATTAATTTGGAACTCATGAGCATTTCTCTTGGAGATAATCCTCTTTTTACCAAAAAATTTCGGTTTAATTTGGCAAGTGTATTCATAAAATCACGTTTAACCAAATTATCACCTATTGCGGATGCCGTCATAACTAATCCGTTCTCAAAAAGGCAAGCATTGAGTAAAGAAGTGTCTAAAATGATATCCCGATGATTAGAAACAAATAGATAAGCCGTGTTCTTTTCTAGTTTTTCGAAACCCGAAGTAGATAAACCATCAGAGCTTTTTTCTAAGACTTTTTGTAAAGCTTGGTAAATAAAGTTACATTGGAAATCTCGTATCGAAAAAGTACGTCTCAATTGCTCTTTCCAAATGTCATCTTCAAGTTCTGGAAAAGTAAAATTCATAATCGCTTTCATCATCGGATGATTAAGAGACGATTTGATATTTTCATTTACTTCTGCGTCATAAAACGGACGTATAGAATCAAATTTTCGCATGTAGTATTTCAATTTTTGATGAACAAATGAACAAAAAAAAAGTCAATTTTGATTGTATTTTGGAATTAAATTCCAAAAATAGCTTTAGCATTTTCAGTTGTAATTCGGGCAATTTCTTCAATTGGCTGTTGATAAATTATCGCTAATTTTTCGGCTACTAATTTTGTAAAACTACTTTCATTTCGTTTACCACGGAAAGGAACTGGTGCCAAGTAGGGCGAATCGGTTTCTAGAACAATATGTTCTAAATCTATTTCATGAAGAAACTGATCAATCTTTCCGTTTTTAAACGTAGCAACTCCGCCAATACCGAGTTTCATATTCAAGTCTATTGCTCTTTTGGCCTGACGGAAATCGCCAGTAAAGCAATGAAATATTCCAAATAAATCAGTCGCTTTTTCACTTTCTAACACTTCAAAAACTTCATCAAAAGCCTCACGGCAATGAATGTTTATGGCTAATTTGTGTTTTTTTGCCAATTGAATTTGATGCTTGAACGCCTGTTGTTGTTGCTTTAAAAATGACTTGTCCCAAAACAAATCAATCCCAATTTCGCCAATAGCATAAAACTTTCTTTTAGCCAATTCAGTTTCTACATGTGCCAGTTCTTCCAAATAATTTTCTTTGACATAGCAAGGATGCAAACCCATCATCAGAAAAATATTCTCGGGAAACTGCGTTTCTAAATCATACATTTTTTGAGTATAACTCGAATCGATGGATGGAACAAAAAAACGCGAAACTCCAGCGTTAATAGCACGTTGAATCATTTCGTCTCTGTCACTGTCAAATTCTTCAGAATAAAGATGAGTATGTGTATCGGTTAAAATCATTTTGAGTTGCGGGTTTCGAGTTAAAGGTTACTGGTTTCGGGTTTCGGGTTATGAGTTTCAGATTAAACAGTGCAAAATTACGATTATTAAACGATAAGTAAAATTTAAAAACTTTCCGTACTTTGCAATAAACTTTGTGCCTTTGCGGTAAAAAAACATGAAAAAACTACAAGAAGTACTCAAAAAAGAAAAATATAAGAAGCTGAATTTTAAGGTTTCCAAGACGCAACATTTACTTATTAAAGCAAGTATCAATGGTATTACTGGAAATTTTATTCTTGATACTGGTGCTTCCAATAGTTGTGTGGGTTTCGAAGGTATTGACTATTTTAATTTGACCGCAGGTAAGTCGAAAACTAAAGCATCTGGTGCTGGAGCCACTGGAATGAAAACCCAATTAGCCAAAAACAATTTTTTTCAAATTGGTCGATGGAAAACAGCTGATTTTCATTTGGTTATTTTTGATATGACACATGTTAACGAAGCGTTACAACAACACAAAGCAAAGCCAGTTCATGGTATTATTGGTGCAGATATTCTGCTAGAAGGAAAAGCTGTTATTGATTATTATAATCACTGTTTGTATTTGCAGTAAAATGTTTTTTTATTGAATAAAAAGCCAAACAACAGTTGGTGAAAAAGACAATAACAAATAATCTAAAGCAAAGGCGAAAAGTGAAATTAATATTTTTGTCGTCTTCCAAATTTGTAACTCAAATTTCCTATTAGCGGCGCAAAAAGAAATTGAGTTATTGCATAAGCAAAAGTCAACCAACCACCCTATTTTGCTGCTTCGCTAATATCACCATTAATAAGTACTGCAATCAGTTTGGTAGCACTTGAATGATAATTCCCCAACCGGTAATATCAATAAGCATAGTAATAAAAATAAATCCTATCGCTGCTTTTTTTTGTTTTTTTTCATATTAAAAAAGTGTTATAAAGAATTAATTAAAAACATTATATTTAAATTATAAAATTACAATTCAAATAAAATGTAATACTTTTTTTACTACATTTGAAAAAACAATGCAATAATTTAACAGAATTTTAATTAAAATAAAAAACACTTATGAAAAACCTAATCACACATTTCAACTCTAAAAAAGCAACCCATTCTATTTTGAGTGCTTTAATTTTAATCCTTTTCACTATTAGCTGTAGTAATTCCGATAAAGGGAACAGTCTCCCAACTGCTGCTGGATTTAATAATATAAAAACTGCAGCACTCACCTCTTTAACGCAAAATTTTCAATTCAATACAGCAAATGGTTCAGCAAGTTTTACATCTGACAAGGGAGTCATGTTAACTATTAGCGCAAATGCTTTAACTTTAAACGGGAATCCTGTTACGGGTCTTGTTGATTTGAAATACATTGAAATTTTTGATGGTGGTAACATGCTGGCTACTGGTAAACATACCATGGGGAAAATGCCTGACGGTAAACGATCTATGTTGCTATCAGGCGGAGAATTTTACATCAATGCTACACAAAACGGACAACAATTAGAATTGAATGGTTCAATCACATTAGGAATACCAACTAATTTGACGGATGATAATGGCGGAAACCCTGATATGACTTTATGGAATCTTGTCGAGAATGACTCTGTATGGGCTGTTGCCGAGCCAAATCAACTTGGAGGAAATGGTGTTTTTATAGAGGGTCAAGGTGGTAATTTTTCGAATTACTATGCCTTTATTGGCAATTTTGGCTGGACTAATGTAGATTGCTTTTATAATGATATAAGACCCAAAACCACTATTTTAGTTTCTGTTCCCGACGGATATGACAATCTAAACTCTGCTGTATATTTACATTATGATGGAAACGGGAATGCTTTAGCTAAATTAGATACCTATGACAATGTTACTGAATTATTCAGTGAGCATTATGGACAAATTCCAATTGGTTTAAATTGTCATATCATTTTTGCTACAGAAGAAAACGGAAAGCCGCGATATGCTATTAAACAAGTAACCATTTCAGCTGGCGCTGTGTATAATTTTACTTTAAGTGAAACCACAGTGGTTACTCAAGCCCAGTTGACAGCAGCGATAAATGCCTTACCGTAAAGAAACATAAAATAAAACCCGTCTCTTTTTAATGAGACGGGTTTTTTAGATTCTTCCTTCGTCAGATTGACAAAGTATTTTTTACAATTCTAATGCTTTCTTAGCATTCCCATCCATCAAGATTTCTAACGGATTTTCCAACGCTTCTTTTACAGCAACAAGAAAACCAACCGATTCACGACCGTCGATGATTCTGTGATCATAAGAAAGTGCCACAAACATTACCGGTGCAATCACTATTTGTCCGTTTTTAACAATAGCTCTATCAACCACATTGTGCATTCCTAAAATTCCTGATTGTGGTGGATTAATGATTGGAGTCGATAACATACTTCCAAAAACACCACCATTTGAAATGGTAAATGTTCCACCTGTCATTTCATCTACTGTAATTTGTCCGTCACGAGCACGAATTGCCAATCTTTTGATTTCGGCCTCAACACCTTTGAAAGTTAATTTCTCGGCAGCACGAACTACAGGAACCATTAATCCTTTTGGTCCAGAAACGGCTACTGAAATATCGCAAAAATCATACGATATTTTTTCTTGTCCATCAATCATAGAGTTAACATCAGGGAAAAGTTGTAAGGCACGTGTAACAGCTTTGGTAAAAAATGACATGAAACCTAATCCTAATCCGTGTTTGGTTTTAAATTCTTCTTTGTATTGTTCGCGCAAAGCATAAATGGCAGTCATATCTACTTCGTTGAAAGTAGTTAACATGGCTGTTTCATTTTTTGCAGCGACTAATCTTTCGGCAACTTTACGACGCAACATTGATAATTTTGTTCTTTGTGAACCACGATTACCCGCTGTTGGTGTTCCCATGGAAGGAACTCCTTTTACAGCATCTTCTTTAGTAATTCTGCCGTCTTTTCCAGTGCCAACAATTTCTGATGGTTGGATATTTTTTTCCTCTAATATTTTTCTAGCTGCCGGGGATGGCGTGTTTGACGCATACGTTGTTGTAGCAACTGGCACCACTTTTGGAGCTTCTGCAACTGTTGCTTTCACTTCCTCTTTAACTGATGTTGAAGCCTCAGAAGACCCACTTGGTTTGGCTGCACTTGTATCTATAAGACAAACAACAGCACCAACAGCAACTGCATCGCCTTCTTCTGCTTTTAGTGTAATAATTCCGCTAGCTTCAGCCGGTAATTCCAGCGTAGCTTTATCTGAATCAACCTCAGCAATAGCTTGGTCCTTTTCTACATAATCACCATCTTTTACTAACCAAGTAGCAATTTCAACTTCTTTAATCGATTCTCCCGGTGATGGGACTTTCATTTCTAAAATCATGCTTTTATAATTTTATAGTGTTGTTATCTTATCTAAATAAATTTTTATCAAATACCATTCTGATAGCATCTGTATGTCGCCTTCTATCGCGTGTATGACTTCCTGCTGCTGGTGCTGCATACGCTTTTAATGATGCTAATCTCCATTTTACTAAATCGAAATTCATCAACATAAAACTGTATGCGCCCATGTTTTTTGGTTCTTCTTGTGCCCAAACGAAATCATCGGCATTAGGATAACTAGCAATAATGGCTTTCAATTGTTCCACCGGCAATGGGAATAATTGCTCAATACGAACCAAAGCTACATCATTTCTATCCAAATTTTGTCTTTCGGCCAAAATATCAAAATAGAATTTACCAGTACAAAAAACTAACGTTTTTACATTTTTTTTATCAACTGATGTATCATCAATCACTTCTTGGAAACTACCATTGGCCAATTCTTCACGAGAAGAAACGCATAATGGATGACGCAACAAACTTTTTGGAGTAAAAACTACTAATGGTTTACGAAATTTGGTTTTCATTTGGCGACGCAACAAGTGGTAAAAATTGGCAGGCGTGGTACAATCGGCAACATACATATTATGACGCGCACAAAGTTGCAAATATCTTTCCATTCTTGCCGAAGAGTGTTCAGCGCCTTGTCCTTCATAACCATGAGGTAACAAAAGTACTATTCCGTTTTGGTTGTTCCATTTGTCTTCACCACACGAAATGTATTGATCAATCATGATTTGAGCACCATTGGAAAAATCTCCAAATTGTGCTTCCCAAATCGTTAACGCGTTTGGATTGGCTAAAGCATAACCGTAATCAAATCCTAAAACACCATATTCTGAAAGGAAAGAATTGAAAATAGTAAACTTCCCTTTTTTGTCGTTTATCGAGTCGAGTAGTACTACTTCTTCTTCGCTGTCTTCCACTTTTACTACGGCATGACGGTGTGAAAAAGTACCTCTTTCTACATCTTGACCAGAAACACGAACATCATAACCTTCGATCAATAATGAACCGTAAGCCAATGATTCGGCTGTTCCCCAATCCATGACATCATTGTCATACATGGTTTTTCTATCGGTAATAATTTTAGAAATCTTATTGATAAATTTTTTATCGGAAGGCAAAGTCGAAATTGAAACAATAATGTCGTCTAATTTCTTTTGATCGAAAGTTGTATCCACTTTTTTCAACATTTCATCGTCAGAAACTTGAACAAATCCTTGCCATTCGTCTTGCATGAATGGTTTGATAATTGTTAAATCTTTTTTGCGTGAAGCTTGCAGATTTTCGTCTAAGTTTTCTTTGTAATCGTTTTCAATTTTTGCCAAATAACTTGCGTCTACAATGCCCGCAGTAATTAATTTATCGGCATAAATGTCTCTTGGATTTTTTTGACGCGCTATCAGTTTGTACAAAACTGGTTGTGTAAAACGTGGCTCATCGCCTTCGTTATGACCGTATTTTCTATACCCTAATAAATCGATGAAAACATCTCTTCCAAATTGCATGGGGAAATCTAATGCAAAAAGCATGGCGTGAACTACGGCTTCTGCATCATCAGAATTCACATGAAGTACAGGCGACAATGTTACTTTGGCAACATCTGTACAATAGGTTGAAGAACGTGCGTCTAAATAATTGGTAGTAAATCCAACCTGATTGTTAATTACAATATGAATGGTTCCTCCCGTTTTGTATCCGTCGAGTTGCGCCATTTGCACAATTTCGTATACAATTCCTTGTCCGGCTACTGCGGCATCTCCGTGAACGGCAATGGGCAATACTTTTGAGCAATCGTTTGGAAAATATTTGTCTTGTTTTGCTCTGGTTATTCCTTCAATCACTGCGCCAACAGTTTCAAGATGCGATGGATTTGGTGCTAAATTCAGGTTAATTTTTTTGCCTGATTTTGTCTTTCTTTCGGCAGTTAAACCCAAGTGGTATTTTACATCACCATCAAAATATTCTTTATCATAATCTTTACCATCAAATTCGGAGAAAATATCTTGTGTTGCTTTTCCAAAAATATTAGCAAGGATATTCAGCCTTCCTCGGTGCGCCATTCCCATTACGAAGTGTTCTACGCCTTTTTCGGCAGCACTTTCTATTAGTGCATCTAAAGCAGGTATAATGCTTTCGCCTCCTTCTAAAGAGAAACGTTTTTGTCCTACATATTTGGTATGTAAAAAGTTTTCGAATGAAACGGCTTCATTCAACTTTCCTAGAATATGTTTCTTTTGGTCATTATCAAAATTCGGAAGGTTGTCATTGATGTTTAATTTATCTTGAATCCACTGAATGATTTCAGGGTTTCGCATATACATGTATTCGATACCTATATGTTGGCAGTATACATTTTTTAAATGATTTAGAATTTGTTGAAGCGAAGATGGCTTTTGCCCTAATACTTTAGCGGCATCAAAAACCGTATTTAAATCGGCTGAAGTCAGACCAAAATTTTCAATATCTAAATTCGGATTGTATACTCTTCGGTCACGTACAGGATTGGTCTCTGTAAAAAGATGTCCGCGTGTTCTGTAACCATCAATTAGTTTTAAAACATTGAATTCTTTTTGTAATTTATCCGATACTTGACCATTTTGAGGAACATTGGCAGCATAATTTGCTAATTCTTGCGCCTTATTATCGGCATAATTTTCTTCATTATACGTTGTCAACCCAAAGTCAAACCCTTGAAAAAATGCTCTCCAACTAGGTTCTACACTATCGGGGTTTTGAAGATATTGGTCGTATAGATCGGCGAAAAATTCGGTATGTGCTGCGTTTAAAAAGGAAAACCTATCCATAGCTGTATGAGTAAATAGTCTTTATTTTTAGAAAATCAGATGCAAAAGTATGATATTTGTTCTACTCTTTCAATGTTTTTAATACATTTATCGCTAATTAAATATAACTATCTAAGATGATGAATAATTTTAAAACTTTAATTAGAACGTTGTACTTTCTTTTATTATTTGGAACACCGTTTACTGTTTTATAACAAGAAAAGCCTTTGTCAAAAGCCAAAACAGATGATTTTTGGAACCATGTTCAGTTGGGCGGAGGTTTTGGATTAGGCATTGGAAATGATTTTACTAATATTACCATAGCACCCAGTGCAATTTATAATTTTAATGAGTATTTTGCTTTGGGAACGGGATTGCAATACAGTTATTTGAAACAAAAAAGGTATTATTCTTCCAATATTATTGGCGGGAGTATTATTGGTTTATTCAATCCTATCGATGAAGTACAATTATCACTTGAAGTAGAGGAAGTGAATGTTTCTAATACTTATGAAGATTTAGGAGGGAGTTTAAAAACTAATTTTTGGAATACAGGGTTATATCTTGGAGCCGGTTATAGATCTGGAAACGCTACCATTGGTGCAAGATATAACTTGCTATTTGATAAAAATAAAGATATTTATGGCGAGGCTTTTATGCCGTTTGTTAGAGTTTATTTCTAAACCAAACCTTCATCCATTCTCGTTTTAAAATCAGAAAAGCTACTTGTTGGGATAATTCCATAATATCCGAACCATCTAATTGTTTTACTTGATTTTCAGGAACATCTACAATATAAAGTAAGCTTAAATATTCGGCAAATTTGTACTGAATCAATCTATAAATTTTTTCATGAAGTTGTAACTTTAACTCTTCTGGAAGGATATCAAATGGCAAATCTATAGGTTCATTCGCAAAATTAAAATCCTTGTTCAATTGCTCAATGAGCTTTATATACAGGTTTTCTTTTTCGGCATCAGAAAGTAAATTGTCTGTATTTAATGGTGCTATAAACAAGTTCATTTAAGATTTAAGATTAACAATTTTTAATTTTTGATTTGAAATTATGTCATTGGTTTTGATTTAATACCCTTGTGAAATCATCATTCATAAATCATCAATCCAGAATTTATACATTTCTATTCATCAAGTTTTCACCAAAAGCTTTCAATAGTACTTTCTTTTCTTTACTAATATCAATTTTTTCTAAAGTTTCAAAAGCTTTAAAAGTGTACTCTTGTATGGCTTTTTGTGTCGCTTCGCTTGCACCAGTTGTATTGAATATTTCTTTTACTGAAGCTATTTTATCCTTATTGTCATTTGGTTGAATGGAAAATAAATGCAGTAATTGTTCTTTCTTATCTGGCTTTGCAAACTCAATAGCTTTCAAATATAAATAGGTTTTTTTATTTTCAATGATATCGCCACCTACTTGTTTTCCGAAGGTTTTAGGGTTCCCAAAAGCATCTAGATAATCATCTTGTATTTGAAATGCTAAACCAAGATTTAATCCAAAATCATAAATCAAATTGGCATTTCCTTCCGAAGTTTCGGCTACAATTGCGCCCATTTTCATGGCAGCGCCAACTAAAACAGCCGTTTTATATTCAATCATTTTCAAATATTCTGGAATCGTAACATTATCTCGGGTTTCAAAATCAACATCATATTGTTGTCCTTCGCAAACTTCAAGAGCTGTTTTGCTAAACAATTTTGCCAACTCTTGAAAAATGTTCGGCGCGTATTCTTCAAAATATTGATAGGCTAGAATCAACATAGCGTCTCCCGATAGAATTCCGGTATTGATATTCCACTTTTCATGAACAGTTTCGTTGCCGCGTCGCAAAGGTGCATCATCCATAATATCATCGTGTATGAGTGAAAAATTATGAAAAACCTCAACCGCTGTAGCTGCTGGCAAAGCTTTGTTACAATCTGCATCAAAAACCTCTGCAGCCATTAATGTTAAAACAGGACGCAATCTTTTACCCCCAAGTGATAAAATATATCCTATAGGTTCATATAGATTTTTAGGTTCTTTTTTTGAAATAAGATTTTTAAAATGTACTGAAACTATGTCTTGATAATCTGAAATAGCGAGCATGTATTTTTTTTTGGCTAAAGTAATTCAAATATTGCTTTTAATCAAGAAAGAGTAAAATGTTAAATTATTGAAAAAATTTGGAAACTATTTACATGTTTAAAGTTTCCAAGTTATCTTTGCATCAGATTTCAACATAACTATGGAAACTAAAATTATAGAAAAAGCAACAGAAATGTATTTGACACATGGTTTCAAAAGTGTTACGATGGATGATATTGCTTCAACTATGGGGATTTCAAAAAAAACGATTTACCAACATTTTGAAAACAAAAATGATTTAGTAGAAGCTGTTACGATGAACTTATTTGAAACCATTTCATGTGGAATTGATGAAATTGTCTTTTTAAATCAAAATCCAATAGAAGAGCTCTTTACCATTAAAGATTTCGTGATAAAAAATTTGAAAGACGACAGCACTTCTCCTCTATATCAATTACAAAGATATTATCCTCAAATTCACAAATCCTTGATGTCTCGGCAGTTTGAAAAAATGGGCGATTGTGTGTTAGAAAATCTTAAAAAAGGCATTGAACAAGGTTTGTTTAGAGATACTATCAATCTTGAATTAATAGGCCGTTTTTATTTTGCAGGCATGACAAGCATTAAAAACACCCAACTTTTTAATCCAATACATTTTAGCACAATAGAAGTACAAGAAACCTATTTAGAATACCATTTACGTGGGATTTCCACCGAAAAAGGGCTAACGGTTTTAGAACAATTATTGAAAAATAAATAACCATCAATATGAAAAACAAAATACTACTTAGTTTTCTCTTTACGGTAATCTTACTGCAAGCTCAAGACAATCCTCAAAACTATTCCTTTAGTTTGCAACAAGCCATTGATCATGCCCTGGAACACAACTATAATGTTGTTAATGCCAAAAGAGATATTGAGTCGGCTCAACAAAAAAAAAGGGAAACCACAGCTGCTGGTTTGCCTCAAATAAATGGTAATGTAGGTTATTTGCAAAACATTGATTTCACATTACAAGGAGTTTCAGGAAATGCTTTCATTCCTGGTGGCGATCCAAATAGCATTTCACTTTTTGCTTTTGGAACAAAACAATCTATGACATCAAGTTTAACCTTGAGTCAATTAATTTTTGATGGTTCCTATATAGTGGCGCTTCAAGCATCTAAGACCTATTTAAAATATTATGAAAATGCAAATATAAAAACCAGTACTGATATCAAAGAAATGGTAATCAATGCCTATGGAAATGTTTTATTAGCAGCAGAAAGTGTTGCAATACTTGAAAAAAATAAAGCTATTTTATCCAAAACATTATCAGATACTCAAGAAACCTTCAAAAATGGTTTGATTGAAGAAGAAAATGTAGAACAGCTTCAAATTACTTTAGCTTCTGTAAATAGTAATTTGAGCAACACAAAAAGGCTTTTGGATATTGCTAAAAAGATGTTGAAATTCGCTTTGGGAATCGATGTTAATGCTGATATGACCCTTACCGATAAACTAGATACTTTAACAACATCAAACTTAGACTTAGCATTTAATCAAAATGATTTTACGGTTACCAATAACATTAATTATCAAATTGCCTCTAATTTTCAAGAACAACGTTCACTAGAATTAAAACTAGAAAAAAGCAAAGCACTACCTTCACTTGGCGCGGCATTTAATTTTGGTTACAACTCTTTTGCCAATGATTTTTCATTCGCAGACAGCAATCAGAAATGGAATAGGTTTTCTAATGTTGGCGTGAGTTTAAATGTTCCTGTTTTCAGTAGTCTCGGAAGAAGTGCTAAAACACAACAAGCAAAAATTGCTTTTGAACAAGCCAAAACACAATTGACACAAACTGAACAACAATTGAAATTAGAATATGAAAAAGCCAAAAGCGAATATGAATTCAGCATTGAAGAATATGCAACTTCTAAAAGCAATTTGAGTTTAGCGGAACGTATAGAGAAAAAACAACAAATCAAATTTACCGAAGGATTATCATCAAGTTTTGATTTCAGCGAAGCACAAAGACAATTGTATTCAGCGCAACAAAATTATTTACAATCCATGGTGAATATCATCAACAAAAAAGCAACTTTAGAAAAATTAATCAATAAAAATTAATCAAAATTTGACATGAAAAAAATATTTTACCTCTCAGCAATATCTCTGTTTTTAATATCGTGTGCTAACTCGAACAAAACAGAAAACATAGATGATTTAATCAAAGCCAAAAATGTCAAAGTCTTAAACGAAAAGAAAGCTTTACTTCAAGCAGACATAACAAAAATTGAAGAAGCATTAGCAACACTTGATATAAAAAAAGAAGAAGCCTTAGTTTCTGTTGCTACAGTTCAAGATACTGTTTTTAATCACTATCTTGAAATACAAGGAAATGTAGATACTAAAGAAAATATTATTGTACAACCAGAATTTAGCGGAACGCTAACCTCACTAACGGTAAAAGCTGGACAAAGGGTTTCCAAAGGACAAATTCTTGGTAGGGTTGATGATGGTGGAATGAGCCAACAATTGGCTAGTTTGGAAAATCAGTACTCGTTAGCAAAAACCACTTATGAGAGACAAAAAAATCTTTGGGACAAAAAAATCGGTTCTGAAATTCAGTTTCTTCAAGTACAAACTCAAATGATAGCGGCGCAAAAAGGTGTTGCACAAATGAAATCACAATTGGCAAAAACTGTAATTCGTGCTCCATTTAGCGGCACAATAGATGAAGTTTTTGTAGAAAAAGGTCAAGTCGTGGCGCCAAGTGTTCAAGGTTTGATGCGCATTGTAAACTTAGGAAGCATGTATGTTTCAACTAGTGTTCCTGAATCCTATATTGGAAAACTAAAAGTAGGTGATCAAGTTGAAGTTTTCTTATCTTCTTTAAACAAAACTTATAAAGGCAAAGTTCGTCAAGTTGGGAATTTTATCAATCCAAACAACAGAAGCTTTGGTGTTGAAGTTGGACTACCAAATCCAGATAATTTATTACGCCCAAATCAAGTTGCTAAGCTAAAAATTATTGATTATATCAATAAAAAAGTTATTGTTGTTCCAACTAACGTAGTTCAAGAAGATGGTGAACAAAATAAATTTATTTTCACAGTAGACAGAAGTAATGGTAAATCCGGAATAGCTAAAAAAGTAATCGTAACTGTAGGGAAAACTTCGGACAATGTTAGTGAAATTTTAAGCGGTTTAACTACTCAAGATATCATTGTAATTGAAGGCGTAAACAACATTTCAGAAGGAATGAAACTAAATTTCTAATATCAAATTTTAGCTATTTAATATAAAAATCTAAAATCTGAAATCTAAAATCTAAGATTATATATGTCACATCAAAATAAAGAATTCAGTATATCGAGTTGGGCAATAGATAACCGAGTAACGGTTTATATTTTCACCTTGCTTGTGGTGATTACCGGCTTAATTGCCTATGTAACTATGCCACGCGAAGATTTCCCAGAAATCATTGAAAACAAAGTGTATATCTCATCTGTTTTCCCGGGAAATTCAGCTGAAGATGTTGAAAAATTAATTATCAAACCACTCGAAAAAGAAATCAAAAATATTAGTGGTGTTGAAAAAGTAACCGCCAGTTCATTCCAAGATTATGGAATGATCATCGCCGAGTTTTCAGACAAAGTGGGTATTGAAGAAGCTAAAATCAAAATCAAAGACAAAGTTGATATTGTAAAAGCAGATACCGATTGGCCAAATTTAGATAACGGAAGTAAAGTGGAACCAAGTGTTTTTGAACTAAACATTTCTGAAGAAGTACCAGTTTTGAACATCAACTTGAAAGGAAATTACACCACGCAACAGTTAAAAGATTATGGTAAAAAATTACAAGATGATATTGAAGAAATTCCAGAGGTTAAAAAGGTAGATATTCTTGGTGTTGACGATAAAGAAGTAGAAATCGCAGTTGATATATTCAAAATGACTGCAGCTCAAGTTTCCTTTGATGATATTCAAAATGCGGTTAAGTATGAAAACATGACACTTTCGGGCGGAAATTTAATTTCTCAAGGTTCAAGAAACAATATCAGAATTGTAGGGGAAATCAAGGACCCGAAAGAATTAGAAAATGTTATTGTAAAACACAATGGCGGAACGGTATATCTGAAAGATTTAGCTGTAATTTCTTTTAAAGAAAAAGAAAAAACTACTTATGCTCGTGAAAAAGGTAAAGAAGTAGTGATGCTGAATGTAAAAAAACGTTCTGGTCAAAACATGATATCAGCCATTGATCAAGTAAAAGAAAAATTGAAATTGGCACATGAGAGTTATTTGCCAAAAAATTTAAAAGTAGAATTGACCAATGACCAATCATCAAGTGTAGAACACCAAGTAGATGAATTATCTAACCATATCATCTTCGGAATCGTATTGGTAATGATTGTGTTGATGTTTACCATGGGATTGAGAAACTCTCTATTTGTTGGAGCTGCTATACCACTTTCAATGATGATTGCCTTTACTATTTTGGCAGCTTTTGGTTTGACGTTAAATACAATGGTACTTTTCGGGTTGGTAATGGGATTAGGATTATTGGTTGACGACGGAATTGTTGTGGTTGACAACGTTTTTGCCAATATGAAAAAAGGAATGCCAAGAGTTCAAGCCTCAAAAGTGGGTATTGGTGAAATTGCTTGGCCGGTAATTTCCTCCACGGCAACTACCCTAATGGCTTTCTTGCCCTTTGCACTATGGCCAGGTACTATGGGTAAATTCATGATTTATTTCCCAATTACATTATCTGTAACATTAACAGCATCTTTATTTGTGGCTATGGTTGTTAATGCTGCTATGACTGGTGGCTCTATGGATATTGAAGATAAAAATTTATCCACTAAAACAGCCAAAAAATATACTTTCATTCTAGGAATTATTGGAATCCTATTTGTGATTATCGGAAATGTAAATGATGCGAAATTCGCCAGAGGAATTGGTCACTTTGCTCTGATATCATTAGGATTAATGTGGTTGTATAAATGGAAATTGTACCAATGGACACAAGATTTCCAACATAGTTTCTTCCCAAGATTAGAAGAAAAATACAAACGTTTTCTTGCTATAATTTTAACAGGTAAAAATTCTTGGTTTGCATTAGGAGGTATTATTGTGATGTTATTTTTATCTATCTTCCTATTAGGACTTTTCCCTAGAAAAGTGTTATTCTTTCCAGATAATATTCCAAGACAGGTGATTACCTATATCGAATACCCACAAGGAACAGATATTGAGAAAACCAATAAAGCCACTCTATTTGTAGAGGAACAAGTGATTGATATTATGAAAAAATATATCGATCCAAAAACGAATGAGAATTATTTAGCGGAAAGTATCGTTTCTCAAGTTGGTGTTGGTGCAGGAAATCCAAATGTAGATGCTGGTTCTGCCAATGAAACTCCTTTTAAAGGGAAAGTAACAGTGAATTTCTCAGAATTCAAATTCAGAAGAGGAGTCAATACTTCTGATGTTTTGGATGAAATTAGAGCTAGAGTAAAAGGAATTGCTGGTGCAAAAGTAACCGTTGAAAAAGATGCGAATGGTCCGCCTGCAGGTTATCCAATTAGTGTCCAATTAACTGGAGATGTTGGAGCGGATTATGATGAGATTCTAAAAGAAGCTTACAAAATGATAAGTTTTATCAACGCAAAAAAAATACCTGGAATTGAACGATTAAATGTTGATGTAAATAAAGAAAGTCCTGAACTTGAAGTAAAAGTAGATCGAGTAAATGCCGGGAGTCTTGGCGTTTCAACAGGTCAATTAGGTTTCAATTTGCGTCGTTCAGTTTATGGTCAAGAAATAGCTACTTTTAAAGAAGGTGATGATGACTATAATATTGTGGTTCGTATGCAGGAAGACCAACGTAAAAATGAAAATATTCTTTTCAATCAATCATTGACTTTTAGAAATCAGGCGAATGGTCAAATGATGCAAGTGCCGATTTCGGCTGTTTCATATACTGAGAAAACTAATACGTTTAATCAAATCAAACGTAAAAATTACAAACGAATAATGACTATTTATTCTAATGTATTGACAGGTTATAACGGCGATCAAATCACAAAACAAATTGGCACGGAATTGAAATCCTATCAATTACCAAAAGGAATTACCTATTCGTTTTCAGGAGTGCAAGAAGAACAAGGAAAAAACCAAAGTTTCTTGATGTATGCCTTGTTCTTAGCCATGGCTGGAATTACTATTATTATTGTGTTACAATTTAATTCGATTTCAAAAACATTGGTGATTTTGTTTACTGTCTTGTTAAGTTTCAGCGGCGTTTTCTATGGTTATGTTATTGCCAACATGGATTTTGTAATACTAATGACCATGATGGGAATTATTTCCTTAGCCGGAATTGTGGTAAAGAACGGAATAGTATTAATGGACTTCTTCGTCTTATTATTAGATAAAAAAGTAGCCGATAAAGGTGTTGAAAGTCACGATGATTTATCGCTTATAGAAATCAAAGAAATCATTATTGAAAGTGGCAAAAACCGTTTACGTCCAGTATTGTTAACGGCCTTAACTGCCGTATTGGGATTAATTCCATTAGCTATTGGATTAAACTTTGACTTTTTCGGATTGATTACTGATTTGAATCCACACTTATATATGGGAGGTGATAATGTAATTTTCTGGTCACCACTGGCATGGACAATTATCTTCGGATTGACCTATGCCACTATTTTAACTTTAATAATGGTACCAGTAATGTTCTTCTTAGTGAAACGAACTAAATATTGGTTGAGAGATAGAAAAGCATTGTAGTAAAATGCTTTTTCAAAAAAAGGGGAGCTCATTTTGAGTTCCCCTTTTTTATATAACTAATTAACTTCTGAATATAAAATCCCTGCTTCTAGTGACTTAAATAATGTATGTTTTGACTAAACTTTTGAACCAAACTGCTTAATTGTTGTTCTAATTTAAGGTCTGAAGGTCTTGCAGCGTCAGCATTTCCAGAAGGATCAATCAAAATAAATCTTGGTATAGAATTAATATTAAATGCTTTAATAAAATCTGACATCCAGTTTTTATCCGCAAATAATTGATCCCCTCCCAATTCTTTTTCTTTCACAAATGATTTGTTAAACTTGATGTTATGTTTACCTTAGTTTATTGATTTTGTTTTTTACTTTTGCAAACGAAACCGAAGTTTGATTTGAACTTTAGCTGAATAGGCAAAGTAATTGTTATTTAAAAAAATTATTCTAATGTACAGAAGTCATAATTGTGGAGAACTAAATGCTACAAATATTAATAAAGAAGTTACACTTGCCGGCTGGGTTCAAAAATCTCGCGATAAAGGGTTTATGATTTGGGTTGATTTACGAGATCGATATGGCATTACGCAATTAATTTTTGACGAACAAAGAACTGATAAAGCTGTTTTTGAAAAAGCAAAATCTCTTGGAAGAGAATTTGTAATTCAAGTAAAAGGAACTGTTATTGAGCGTGAATCCAAAAACGCAAATATGCAGACAGGTGATGTTGAAATTTTAGTTTCCGAATTAACCATATTAAATGCGGCGTTAACTCCACCATTTACAATTGAAGATGAAACTGATGGTGGCGAAGATATTAGAATGAAATACCGCTATTTGGATATTCGAAGAAATCCAGTAAAAAACTCTTTGCTTTTTAGACATAAAGTAGCCATGGAAGTTCGTAAGTATTTATCTGATTTAGATTTTTGCGAAGTAGAAACACCTTATTTAATCAAATCAACTCCTGAAGGAGCAAGAGATTTCGTTGTTCCAAGCAGAATGAACGAAGGACAATTTTATGCGTTACCACAATCGCCTCAAACCTTCAAACAATTATTGATGGTTGGTGGCATGGACAAGTATTTCCAAATCGTGAAATGTTTCAGAGACGAAGATTTGCGTGCGGACAGACAACCCGAATTCACTCAAATCGATTGCGAAATGGCTTTTGTTGAACAAGAAGATATTTTGAATGTTTTTGAAGGATTGACACGTCATTTACTAAAAGAAATAAAAGGTGTCGACGTAGCAGAATTCCCAAGAATGACGTATGATTACGCCATGAAAACCTATGGAAATGACAAACCAGATATTCGTTTCGAAATGAAATTTGGAGAGTTAAATTCTGTGGCGCAACATAAAGATTTTCCAGTTTTCAATTCAGCTGAATTAGTAGTGGGAATTGCAGCTCCAGGTTGTGCCTCTTACACTAGAAAAGAAATTGATACTTTAATTGACTGGGTTAAACGTCCACAAGTTGGCGCATCCGGAATGGTATACGTGAAATGTGAAGAAGATGGAACATTCAAATCATCAGTAGATAAATTCTACGACCAAGAAGATTTGAAAAAATGGGCCGACATTACCAGTGCTAAACCTGGCGATTTAATTTTAGTATTATCTGGAAACGCAGAAAAAACTAGAACACAACTTTCAGCACTTCGTATGGAAGTTGCTACTCGCTTAGGTTTGAGAAAACCAGAAGAATTTGCGCCATTATGGGTTGTAGATTTTCCATTATTAGAATGGGATGAAGAAAGTGGTCGTTACCATGCGATGCATCATCCATTCACTTCACCAAAACCAGAGGACATGAAACTCATTGAAACCGAACCGGGAAAAGTTCGTGCCAATGCCTATGATATGGTATTAAATGGAAATGAAATAGGTGGCGGTTCTATAAGAATTCACGATAAGGAGTTACAAAGCAGCATGTTTTCGCTTTTAGGATTTTCTCCTGAACAAGCAGAAGAACAGTTTGGATTCCTTATGAATGCCTTCCAATTTGGTGCACCACCGCATGGAGGATTAGCTTTTGGATTAGACAGATTAGTAGCAATTTTAGGCGGGCAAGAAACCATTCGAGACTTTATTGCATTCCCAAAAAACAATTCAGGACGCGATGTTATGATTGATGCCCCATCATTAATTGATAGTGCTCAACTACAAGAATTACATATTAAATTAGATTTGAAATAATAAATATCAAATTCGCAACTATCTGGAAAACAGATATTTGAAAATTTATGAGTAGTTGCTTTTTTATTTCATTTTTTAGAATAATTCTAATATTTAACTGAAAATCATTTAATTATAATTTAAAAATAAGATTCTTTTTTTACTTTTTTAATTAATTTTTGTTTGTTATGTCGCAATAAAATATATCTTTGACCATTATTAATTATTTTTACAATACAAAATGCGCACAGGAACAGTAAAATTTTTCAACGAGTCTAAAGGTTATGGTTTCATCACAGATGATGAAACAGGAAAAGACATTTTCGTACATGCTACCGGAGTTAAAACTGAAAATTTAGCAGAAGGAGACAAAGTATCTTACGAAGAGGAAGAAGGTAGAAAAGGTAAAGTAGCAGCTCAAGTAGTAGCTATCGAAGACTAATATATATTATTTTTTGATTACCTAAGATTAGCAAAACGCTCCAATAAAATTGGAGCGTTTTTTTTTAGATTAATTATTATTTATAATGAATTTAAATAATGTTTTTTAAGAAGTAAATAACAAACGTTTAGCCTTTGATTTTTGCGAATTAAATAATGCGATGTATATTTGTGCCTATTTTAAATTACTTCTAATTTTACCCCTTATGCAATCTAATCAATTAGATTATTTACCAATACTGATGCAAGCAGGTTTAGCGTTAGGATTTGTGATCTTAACTATAGTTGGCTCTAGCTTTTTAGGTCCAAAAAGACACTCCAAAAACAAAGACAAGAACTTCGAATGTGGTATCGAATCAGTCGGAAACGCCAGAATACCTTTTTCTGTAAAATATTTCTTGGTCGCTATTCTTTTCGTTCTTTTTGACGTAGAGGTAATTTTCCTTTATCCTTGGGCTATCAATTTCAAAGCGCTTGGAATGGAAGGCATGATTAAAATGGTTATCTTTATGTTATTGCTATTAGTTGGCTTCTTCTATATAATCAAGAAGAAAGCTTTAGAATGGGAATAAAAATAAAATTGCTATGAGTGAAACAAAAACAAATATGGTTGCTCCACCAGAGGGAGTTGTTGGTGAAGGTTTCTTCGCTACAAAATTGAACGATGTTGTTGGAATGGCGCGCGCTAATTCGCTTTGGCCATTGCCTTTTGCCACTTCTTGTTGCGGAATTGAATTTATGGCAACGATGGCTTCCCACTATGATCTTGCACGATTCGGTTCAGAAAGAGTTAGTTTTTCTCCTCGCCAAGCGGATATGTTGATGGTAATGGGAACTATTTCTAAAAAGATGGCACCTATTTTACGTCAAGTATACGAACAAATGTCAGAACCTCGTTGGGTAATTGCTGTAGGTGCATGTGCTTCTTCAGGAGGGGTTTTTGACACCTATTCAGTTTTACAAGGAATAGACAAAGTAATTCCAGTTGATGTTTATGTTCCTGGATGTCCACCAAGACCTGAACAAATTGTAGATGGCGTAATGAGATTACAAGAATTAGTGAGAAACGAATCAGTTCGTAGAAGAAACTCACCAGAATATACAGAATTATTAGCTTCTTATAACCTATAATATGGCTTTAGAAACGGCTTTTATACAAGAAAAACTAGCGAAGACTTTTGGAAATAATGTGTTCAATTTTGAAATGAAACGAGATATTTTCACTTTAGAAGCAACTTCAGATACTATTCATGAAGTGATTCGCTTTTTGAAAGAACAAGAAGATTTAAATTTTCACTTTCTTACTGATTTAACAGGGATTCACTTCCCTGATAATAATGATTCTCATCAATTTGCAGTAGTATATCAATTACACAATTGGATAGAAAATGTGAGAATTCGAGTAAAAACATATTTGCCTGAAAACCCAGAATTAGAAACAATCACAGATTTATTCCTTTGTTCAAATTGGATGGAAAGAGAAGCTTGGGATTTTTTTGGAATCAATTTCAAAGGGCATCCGCAATTGAAACGAATTTTAAATATGGACGAAATGGTTTCTCATCCTATGCGAAAAGAGTTCCCAATGGAAGATAGCGGAAGAACTGATAAAGACGACCGTTTCTTCGGAAGAATATCAATAAATGGATAATTAATAATGAATAATTAACAATTATAAACTGTAAAAAAGATTAAAATTTAATGGCATCAAAAAAACTAATTATTAATTATCAATTGTCAATTGTCAATTAAAAAATGTCAGATTTATTATTACCACCAGAGCATCGATATGCTAAATTAATAGAACAAAGCCGAAATGAAGACGGGAGTGAATTTTCTATATTAAATTTAGGCCCTACACACCCAGCGACTCACGGGATTTTTCAAAATATCCTTTTAATGGATGGAGAAAGAATTATTGAGGCGGAACCTACCGTTGGTTATATTCACCGTGCTTTTGAAAAAATAGCAGAAAACAGACCGTTTTACCAAATAAATGTATTGACTGACCGAATGAACTACTGTTCTTCGCCAATCAACAACATGGCTTGGTGGATGACAGTAGAGAAACTATTAAATATTGAAGTGCCAAAAAGAGCACAATATTTAAGAGTTATCGTGATGGAATTAGCAAGAATTACAGATCATTTAATATGTAATTCTATTTTAGGAGTTGATACTGGTGCTTATACTGGTTTCTTATATGTGTTTCAGTTCCGTGAAAAAGTTTATGAAATTTATGAAGAAATATGTGGTGCTCGTTTGACAACCAATATGGGAAGAATAGGTGGTTTTGAAAGAGAATGGTCTGAGGAAACTTTCAAAAAATTAAATGTTTTCTTAGAAGAATTCCCAATCGCTTGGAAAGAATTTGAAAACCTTTTTGAAAGAAATAGAATTTTTATAGATAGAACTGTAAATGTAGGCGGAATATCTGCTGAAAAAGCAATGGCTTACGGATTTACAGGTCCCAATTTACGTGCGGCAGGTATAGATTATGATGTTCGCAAAGCGGCTCCTTATTCTTCTTACGAAGATTTTGAATTTGATGTGCCAGTTGGAAAATCGGGTGATACTTACGACCGTTTTTGTGTTCGTAATGCCGAAGTATGGGAAAGTATTAGCATCATCAAACAAGCATTAACAAAATTACCAGAAGGACCAATTCACGCTGAGGTTCCCGATTATTATTTGCCTCCAAAAGAGGATGTTTATACCAATATGGAAAGCTTAATCTATCACTTCAAAATTGTGATGGGAGAAGTGCCAGTTCCTATAGATGAAATTTATCACGCTGTTGAAGGCGGAAATGGAGAATTAGGATTCTATTTAACTACAGACGGAAGCAGAACACCCTATAGATTAAAATTCAGAAGACCTTGTTATATCTATTATCAAGCTTATCCAGAAATGATAAAAGGTGCTATGCTTTCTGATGCTATTGTTATTTTATCAAGTTTAAATGTAATTGCAGGCGAATTAGACGCATAAAAAATAAAAGATTGCAGAATGCAGATTTTAGAATTCAGATTGAAAAATCCTAATTCCTAAATTCTAAATCTAAAATTAAAAATGGAAAGATCACAAATCAAACAAGAAATAAATATCACTGACACTTTGATGAATCGCATCAATGAATTAATCAGTCATTATCCTGCAGATAAAAGAAAATCGGCACTATTGCCTGTTTTGCATGAGGTTCAGGATGCTCACGACAATTGGTTAAGCATTGATTTGCAAAATAAAGTAGCCGAAATTTTAGAAATACAACCTATTGAAGTCTATGAAGTGGTTACGTTTTACACCATGTACAATCAAAGACCAATTGGGAAATACATGTTTGAATTCTGTCAAACCTCCCCTTGTTGTCAAAACGGAGTTGAAGATTTGATGGATTATACATGTAACAAATTAGGAGTAAAAGTTGGTAAACCAACAGCAGACGGGCTTTTTGAAGTACGCGGTGTTGAGTGTCTTGGTGCTTGTGGTTATGCTCCCATGATGCAGTTGGGTGATTTCTACCAAGAACATCTGACCAAAGAAAAAGTGGATCAGCTAATTGCTGATTGCAAAGACGGAAAAATCACTTTACACGATAAATAATATCATGGGAAGAAAAATATTATTAGACAAAATAAACGTTCCGGGAATTAAAACCTATGAAGTATATCGCAAAGAAGGCGGTTATGCATCGGTAGAAAAAGCCTTGAAAAAAATGACTCCTGATGAAGTAGTCGAAGAAGTAAAGACTTCTGGACTTCGTGGTCGCGGTGGCGCAGGATTTCCAGCTGGAATGAAATGGAGTTTTATCGATAAAAAATCGGGAAACCCAAGACATTTAGTTTGTAACGCCGATGAATCGGAACCGGGAACTTTCAAAGATCGTTACTTAATGGAATACATGCCTCATCTTTTAATAGAAGGAATGATTACGTCAAGTTATGCTTTGGGGGCTAATCTATCGTATATCTACATTCGTGGAGAATATATGTGGATATATAAAATTTTAGAAAAAGCAATCGCTGAAGCAAAAGCAGCCGGTTGGTTGGGTAAAAACATATTGGGTTCGGGCTATGATTTGGAATTATACGTTCAAATTGGTGCCGGAGCTTATATCTGCGGAGAAGAAACAGCGCTTATTGAAAGTCTGGAAGGAAAACGTGGTAATCCAAGATTGAAGCCGCCATTTCCAGCGGTTAAAGGTCTTTGGCAAAATCCAACCGTTGTAAATAATGTTGAAACCATTGCTGCTGTGCCGTGGATTGTAAACAATTCTGGTGCTGATTATGCAGGAATTGGAATTGGTCGTTCCACTGGAACAAAATTGATTTCAGCTTCTGGAAACATCAAAAACCAAGGGGTTTATGAAATTGAATTAGGAGTTTCTGTATATGAATTCATGAATTCCGATGAATATTGTGGCGGAATGCAAACAGATAGACCATTGAAAGCATTGGTTCCAGGAGGAAGTTCGGTGCCCATTTTACCAGCCCATTTAATTTACAAAACCGCTGCAGGCGAGGACCGATTAATGACTTATGAAAGTTTATCCGATGGTGGTTTTGCAACCGGTTCGATGCTAGGTTCAGGCGGATTTATTGTTTATGATGACCGTGCTTGTATCGTTCGTAACACTTGGAATTTTTCCAGATTTTACCACCACGAATCTTGCGGACAATGTACACCATGTCGTGAAGGAACAGGTTGGTTAGAAAAAGTATTATGGAGAATTGAAAACGGACAAGGACGTGAAGAAGATATTGATTTATTATGGAGCATTCAATCCAAAATTGAAGGCAACACAATATGCCCTCTAGGTGATGCGGCTTCATGGCCGGTGGCAGCAGCAATTCGTCATTTCAGAGATGAATTTGAATATCATATACGTTTTCCTGAGAAAATTAAAAATAGAGATCACTTTGTGAATGAGCCATTTGAAAAAGTAAAGCGTTTAATTGCAAAACAAGAAATATAATTTAAAAGTCAGAAGTTGGAAGTTGGAAGTTAGAAGTGAAAACACTGAAACTTTTAAACCTTTAAACTTTTAAACAAAAAAATATGAAAGTAACCATAGACGGTCAAGAAATTGAAGTAGCACCAGGAACAACAATCCTGCAAGCGGCTCGTATGATTGGTGGAGAATCTGTTCCACCAGCCATGTGTTATTATTCTAAATTAGAAGGGACTGGAGGCAAATGCCGTTGTTGCTTGGTAGATGTTACTAAAGGTAGCGAAGCTGATCCAAGACCAATGCCAAAACTTGTTGCCTCGTGCGTAACAGGTTGTCAAGACGGTATGGAAGTAGCCAGCAAATCTTCTGAACGCGTTCGCGACGCAAGAAATGCTGTGACTGAATTTCTTCTGATAAATCACCCTTTAGATTGCCCTGTTTGTGATCAGGCAGGCGAATGTGATTTGCAAAATTTAAGCTTCGAACACGGAAAATTGCAACAGCGTTTTATTGAAGATAAAAGAACTTTTGAACCAGAAGACATTGGCGATAAAATTCAATTACATATGAACCGTTGCATTGTTTGCCAACGTTGTGTGGAAGTTGCAGACCAATTAACAGATGGAAGAGTTCACGGGGTTTTGAATCGTGGAGATCATTCACAAATTTCGACTTGTGTTTCGGCTGCCATTGATAATGAATTCTCAGGAAATATGATTGACGTTTGCCCTGTTGGCGCTTTAACTGATAAAACTTTCCGATTCAAATCGAGAGTTTGGTTCAACAAACCTTTCAATGCCCATAGAGATTGTGACAAATGTTGCGGTAAAACAACACTTTGGATGTTTGGTAACGAAATTCAAAGAATTACTGCTCGCAAAGACGAGTACCATGAAGTGGAAGAATTCATCTGTAACACTTGTCGTTTTGACAAAAAAGACGTTTCAGATTGGGTAGTTGAGGGGCCAAGAAAATTTGAAAAAGAGTCGGTTATTAATCAAGGAAAATACTATGGCAAAAGAGATACTGTAGTTATTAATACTGAAAAAGGAATACTTCAAGGTAGAGATATCGATCGTAAAAAAATCAGTATGGCTGAGATAGATTATAACGAAAAAATTGACGGTAACCCAATCAATATTAAGAAAAATGGATAGTGCTTTTATTATAGAAAAAAGCGTTTTCATTGTAGTTATTTTTGCCGTAACTATGATTATGGCTATGTACTCTACATGGGCAGAACGTAAAGTAGCCGCTTTTCTACAAGATAGAGTTGGACCAAACCGCGCCGGTTGGGGTGGTTTATTGCAACCGCTTGCTGATGGTATGAAATTATTTGCCAAAGAAGAATTTGAACCCAATACCAAAAATAAATTTTTATTCTTTTTAGGACCAGCCATTGCGATGAGTGCGGCCTTAATGACTAGTGCAGTAATTCCTTGGGGTGATAAATTAGAAATTTTTGGAAGAACAGTCCATTTACAAGCAACTGATACTGATAGTGCGTTACTTTATATTTTTGCTGTAGTATCTATAGGAGTTTATGGCATTATGATTGGTGGTTGGGCATCTAATAATAAATTCTCATTGATGGGTGCCGTTCGTGCTGCTTCACAAATGGTGTCTTATGAAATCGCTATGGGGTTATCAATGATAGCCTTATTGATGATGACAGGAACATTGAGTTTAAAAGAAATTTCAGCGCAACAACATGGTTTGCATTGGAACGCATTCTACCAGCCTTTATCATTTTTAATTTTCTTAATTTGTGCTTTTGCAGAAACTAATAGAACACCATTTGATTTAGCTGAGTGTGAATCGGAATTAATTGGTGGTTATCACACGGAGTATTCTTCTATGAAAATGGGTTTTTATTTATTTGCAGAATATGCTAATATGTTTATTTCATCAACCATAATAGCTATTTTATTCTTTGGTGGTTATAACTATCCTGGAATGGGCTGGGCAGTGGAACATTGGGGAGTTAATATTGCAAATGTTATTGGAATAGGAGCTTTATTTATAAAATTATGTTTTTTCATCTTTTTCTTTATGTGGATTAGATGGACAATACCACGTTTCAGATATGATCAATTGATGAATTTAGGATGGAAGATTTTAATTCCACTTTCTATTATCAATATTATGATTACTGGAATTGTAATTTTAAGAAGTGAAATTTTTGCCTTTTTGGGATTTAAATAGGAAAAGAAATTATGTCAGTATCGATACAAAGTATATCATTATCAGGTCACAAAAAGCAAGTTTCCAACAAAGAAATGACTTTTTTTGAAAGAATGTACCTAATTGCCATTGTAAAAGGTTTGTTGATTACCATCAAACACTTTTTTAGAAAAAAAGCAACTATACAATATCCTGAACAAGTTAGAGAATTTAGTCCTGTTTATCGTGGACAACACATGTTGAAACGTGATGAACTAGGACGTGAAAACTGTACGGCTTGTGGATTGTGTGCCTTATCTTGTCCTGCGGAAGCCATTACTATGAAAGCTGCAGAGCGTCAAAAAGGCGAAGAACATTTGTACCGTGAAGAGAAATACGCCGAAATCTACGAAATCAACATGTTGCGCTGTATTTTCTGTGGTTTGTGTGAAGAAGCTTGTCCAAAAGATGCAATATATTTAACGCTTTCTAAAGAATTAGTTCCTTCTAACTACGATCGTGAAGATTTCATTTTCGGAAAAGATAAATTAGTTATGCCATTAGAAATGGCTATTAAGAACGCTCAACTTAAAAACGTTAACTAATGTCGTCAATATTAATTATATTCTACTTTTTATCAGCTATTACATTGGCTGCGGCTTTTTTAACCATTTATAGTAAAAACCCAATTCACAGTGCTATTTACTTAGTGATCTGTTTCTTTTCGATTGCGGGTCACTATTTACTTTTCAATGCGCAATTTTTAGCGATTGTACATATCATAGTTTATTCAGGAGCTATAATGGTTCTTTTTCTATTTACGATTATGTTAATGAATCTTAATAAAGAAGACGAAGTTCATAAACCGCGTATTACAAGACTTGGAGCTATTGTGGTTTTTATTATAACCAGCATAGTTTTAATTACGATTTTCATCAATTCAAAAACTATTTTAGGTGATTATGATGTTTCAGGTGAAGATTTTCAATCTATTAGAAAACTTGGAACTGTATTATTGAACGAATATATGGTGCCCTTCGAATTTGCTTCTATTCTATTATTAGTGGCCATGATTGGTGTGGTTTTATTGTCAAAAAAAGAAAAAACTGAGCAGAAATAATGAATAATATTTTAAATCAAATAGGAATAGAAAACTACATTTTTCTTTCGGTACTTCTTTTTTGTATCGGGGTTTTTGGAGTATTATATCGCAGAAACGCCATTATTGTCTTCATGTCGATAGAAATCATGTTAAATGCGGTAAACTTATTATTTGTAGCATTTTCAACTTATCATCAAGATGCTGAAGGACAAGTTTTTGTTTTCTTTTCGATGGCAGTTGCTGCTGCCGAAGTAGCAGTAGGACTGGCAATCTTAGTTTCGGTTTATAGAAACTTAGGTTCCATTGATATTGATAATTTAAAGAATTTAAAAGGATAATCTAGAATGGAAACAAAATTAGCATTAGTATTACTTTTATCTCCATTTGTTGGATTTCTTTTCAATGTTTTCTTTGGTAAAAAAGTAAGTAGAGTGGTTTCCGGTGTTATCGGAACATTGACTGTAGTGGTTTCCTTTTTATTATCAATTTGCTTTTTTGCTCAATTGAACCTAAACGGAAAACCATTTGAAATATCTTTATTCGATTGGATTCAGGTTAGTAATTTTAAATTAGAATTTGGCATTTTATTAGACCAATTGTCCTTATTGTGGTTGTTATTCGTTACCGGAATTGGTTCGTTAATTCATTTATATTCTATCAGCTACATGCATGATGACGAGAACATGCATAAATTTTTTGCTTATTTAAATTTATTCGTCTTCTTCATGATAACTCTAGTAATAGGAAGTAACTTATTAGTAATGTTTATCGGATGGGAAGGCGTTGGATTGTGTTCGTATTTATTAATTGGATTTTGGTATAAGAACCAATCGTATAACGATGCCGCGAAGAAAGCTTTCATCATGAATCGTGTTGGCGATTTAGGTTTCCTTATCGGAATGTTCATTTTGGCTACGATGTTTTCTACGCTAAACTATAGCGAATTAAAACATGCGGTAGCTGCAGGAGATGTGAACACTGCTTTATTGGGTGTTGCAGCACTTTGTTTGTTCATTGGTGCCACGGGTAAATCGGCACAGTTGCCTTTGTATACTTGGTTACCTGATGCGATGGCAGGGCCAACGCCCGTTTCGGCTTTAATCCACGCCGCGACCATGGTAACAGCGGGTATCTTTATGATTACGAGAATGAACTTCTTGTTTGATTTAACGCCAGATGTTCAAAATATAATCGCCATTGTAGGTGCATTGACTGCTTTAGTAGCTGCATCCATTGGTTTATTACAAAACGATATTAAAAAAGTATTGGCTTATTCTACTGTTTCGCAATTGGGATTAATGTTCCTAGCTTTAGGACTTGGTGCTTATACTGTTGCTGTTTTCCACGTAATTACTCATGCGTTCTTTAAAGCTTGTTTGTTCTTAGGCTCTGGATCGGTTATTCACGGACTACATGGTGAACAAGACATGAGAAAAATGGGGGGATTACGCAAAGCAATGCCTATCACTTTCTGGACTATGATGATTTCGACATTGGCCATTGCAGGTATTTTCCCTTTTGCCGGTTTTTGGTCGAAAGATGAAATCTTAATGGTGGCTTTTGAACACAATAAAGTTTTATGGATAGTCGCTTCGATTGCGTCAATTATGACCGCTTTCTATATGTTCCGATTGATGTACCTGACTTTCTTTAAAGAATTTAGAGGAACAGAGGAACAAAAACACCATCTGCACGAGAGCCCAAGTTTAATGACCATTCCATTGGTAATCTTAGCCGCTTTAGCGTTAGTTGGTGGAGCCATTAATTTGCCAGGAAGCATGTGGTTGAACCATTTCATGGAACCCATTTTATCAGGAGAACACGAAACACATCATCTTGGAACACAAGAATTCATATTGATGGGAATTGCATTAGTTGGAGCGATTATTGGAATTATTTGGGCGAATGCCAAATACATCAAACAGGCTTTTGTCCCTAAAGTGGATTCTGAAATTGTTGGTTTTAACAAAACGATTTACAATAAATATTATGTTGACGAATTTTATACTTTCTTGATAGTAAAACCTATCAACAGTTTGGCAAACTTCTTCCGTACTACTTTAGAACAGGCTTTGGGAAAAGTAGTTTTCAGTTTGGGAACGGTTGCCAATGGATTAGCAACTGAAGGAAAGAAATTGCAAAACGGAAATATTGGTTTATACCTTTTTGCCTTTGTGATTGGAGTTTGTGCCATCATATCGTATTTATTTATAACGCATACTGCTCAATAATTTTACATAATGGATGTAACTACTATATTATTATTACTTCTTTTTGGTTCGATTGCCACTTTTTTTGCAGGAGATAAATTAGCTTCCAAAGTCGCGCTTGTATTCAGTTTGGGTGCATTAGGTTTGTCTTTGTATTTACTAAACCTATTACATCATGGTGTCGATATCAGCTTCATGTCTGGTTGGATTGACAATCCAAAAGTAGCTCTAGCTTTCAAAGCCGATGGATTATCGATTGCGATGGTTTTATTGACGACGGCTTTAACACCGTTGATTATTTTCTCCTCTTTTGGAAATAACTTTTCTAACAGTAAAAACTTCTATGCTTTAGTAATGTTTATGTCATTCGCGATGACAGGAACTTTCTTGGCTGCAGATGGTTTATTATACTATATTTTTTGGGAATTGGCGCTAATTCCAATTTACTTCATTGCTTTACTTTGGGGTAATGGCGATGGCGAAGAACGCAAAAAAGCGGTGCTGAAATTCTTCATTTACACACTTGGAGGTTCATTATTTATGCTCATAGCTTTTGCTTATTTGTATTCAAAAGCGGGTAGTTTCCTTTTAGAAGACTTATACAAATTAGATTTAAGTGCATCCGAACAATGTTGGATTTTCTTTGCTTTTTTCTTGGCTTATGCTATAAAAATTCCAATCATTCCTTTCCACACCTGGCAAGCAAAAGTGTATCAAAAAGCGCCAACAGTTGGAACGATGCTTTTATCTGGTATCATGCTAAAAATGGGATTGTACAGCGTTATTCGTTGGCAATTGCCTATCGCGCCTGATGCTGCAAAAGAATACATGCCAATCCTAATTGGGTTAAGTATTGCAGGTGTAATCTATGGTTCCATTGTAGCCTTACGCCAAAAGGATTTAAAAAAATTATTGGCGTATTCTTCCTTAGCTCACGTTGGTTTAATCGCAGCTGGATGTTATACCTTAACACTTGACGGATTGAGTGGTGCGGTTTCTCAAATGATTGCTCACGGATTTGTTATCGTCGGGTTATTCTTTGCTGCTGAAATCATTTTCAGAAGATGTGGAACCCATAAAATTGTCGATTTGGGTGGAATCAGAGCACAAACACCAAAGTTCACATCAATGTTTATGATTTTAGTATTAGCTTCTGTGGCGTTGCCTGGGACTTTCAACTTTGTGGGAGAGTTTACCGTGTTGTATAGTTTAAGTCAAGTAAATATTTGGTTCGCCGTTTTAGGAGGAACCACCATTATATTGGGTGCCTACTATATGTTGAAGATGTTCCAAAATGTCATGTTGGGTGAAACTAACTCTAAAGTATTTGCAGACGTAACCACTAATGAAGCGATTACATTTGTGGTAATCATCGCCTTTTTATTATTCTTCGGATTGTATCCAAAACCGATTGTTGATTTAGTAACGCCAAGTTTAAAAGAAATTTTAACTACTATTAATAACTAAGAACTACCAATGAATACATTAATTGCCATATCAGGTTTAGGTGTTTTTTGCCTTATTGCTGAAATCTTTAATTTAAGAAAGCTGTTAGTTCCGGTTGCGATACTTGGTTTATTAGCCATTCTTGGTCTTACGATTTCCGAATTCAATGTGCCACAAGCTTATTACAACAATATGATTGTTGTTGACAAATTTTCGGTAGCCTTTTCGAGTTTGTTTATAGTGTTAACTATTTTTTTAGTAGCCTTGAGTGGCGATTTTTACAAAGATCATCCCACTAAAATCTCCGATTTTATTGCTATCAAAATATTCCTTTTGGCCGGAGCTGTGGCGATGGTTTCTTTTGGAAACTTATCCATGTTTTTCTTAGGAATTGAAGTGCTATCTATTTCCTTGTACATCTTAGCGGCAAGCCGAAGATTGGATGTAAAAAGTAACGAAGCCGGAATGAAATATTTCCTTCTAGGTTCTTTTGCCTCTGGAATTATCTTATTTGGCATCTGTTTAATTTATGGAGCAACAGGTTATTTTGATATAGCCGAAATCAAAGATTTGTCCTCAGGTGCCGGAATTCCGATTTGGTTTCCCATAGGAATTACGTTGATGGTTATCGGAATGTTATTCAAAATAGCAGCGGCACCATTCCATTTTTGGGCACCCGATGTGTATGAAGGCGCACCATCTATGACCACAGCAACCATGAGTACTTTGGCAAAAGTAGTAGCCATGGCCGCTTTATACAAATTAGTAAGTGGTATGACGGAATCATTAACACCAACATTTGAAATGGTGATTGTGGTGGTTTCAATACTTTCTATGACCGTTGGAAATATCATGGCGTTGCGTCAAAACAATGTAAAACGCATGTTGGCTTTCT
>Ga0214919_10001026_pt1 | contig 47172 bp, 52 predicted proteins | sample LL1503_MetaG_FD_177994 | JGI IMG/M metagenome (GOLD analysis project Ga0214919, IMG submission 177994) | Freshwater microbial communities from Lake Lanier, Atlanta, Georgia, United States - LL-1503 | ecosystem: Environmental > Aquatic > Freshwater > Lake | place: USA: Georgia | collected...
AATTGTTACCTGTTGCATTATTAAATATTATATCTTCAAAATAAACATTTGCACCAGTCATACTATTAACATACAAACTACCACCAGTTGCATTTATAAAACTAATATCATCTGATGTTATATTTTGTGAAACAATAATGTTGATGTCACCATAATTTAAATTTAAGTAATTTCCTGTTGCATCTATAAAAGATAAATTAGTTACATTAACATATGTACCTGTAAAACTATTTACTGTTAAAGATCCACCTGTTGCACCAGTAAATGTTAAGGATGATGTATATATATTTGTACCTGTAAGTGTTGTTGTAAGAATATTATCACCTGGTGTGAATGTACCGGTAGCACCAGTTGGACCTGCAATACCAGCATCACCAGTAGCACCAGTAGCACCAGTAGCACCAGTAGGACCTTTTTGACCTGCAATATTAGCAGCAGGACCAGTTAATGTATCTAAATAAAGAACACTACCAGAAGCATTATTAAAATAAAAATCGTGAATATAACCAGTGGATTGACGAATAGGAACTAAAAACGGATATTGATAAAATATACTAGAAACAGAGTTGGCAACATTGTTATTCGCCGCATTTGCAGGAATATACGTAAACAACTGAAATTTATTATCATTCGGTGTTGTCATTTTTATTTAATAAATATTTTTTATTAAAATTATTATAATAAAAAAATAATTTTTTTAATTTTCAATTAATTTACTTTAACATTCATATAACAAATTTATAAACAATGATCCATTTGCATTTGTTGTGATATTTGCAGGTACACTTGATTTAATTCTAACTTTGTCACCTTTTTCTAAATAGCCTATCCAATTAACACTTGTATCAGGATTATTTGTTTTGGAACTCCAAGTCAATATATTCCCTTCAACAGAAGAATTGATATCACATGTTGCATTATTATTCTTATCTATCCAAGATGTTGCTGAAAATGTTGTGTTTTGAAAACAAGAATTAATAGAATATACGCCATTAGTCAAGACATGTATAGTATCACCTTCTTGTTGATCTGCTATATATTCAATATAATCATTTAAATAGTTGGCTTTTTCATTTAAATAACACAAAGAATTAGTCCCTGATTTAGATGATTTAGTTCTGATCATATCTTTTCTTGTTTTTTTAATTGAATAACAGTTAATTTTGTTTGCTATGTCTAATGTATGTCCATTACCATAATTGAATGATAAATTATTAGAGAATGAATTTTCATTTTGTATTTCATTCACTGTAATTTTATTACTATTTATATCTGTACATGTTATACTTGTACCAGTACAATTGTGAAATGATATTGTTTCTACATCCATATTTACGGTTTTTATATTAGTTGTGTATAAATTTGTACCTGTTATCATATCACTATATAATTCTTCAGTATTTACAATCATTAATACTATTTCGTCTTCTATTTCAAAAACACCCTTCTCTCCTCTATCACCTTTATCACCATTATCACCTTTATCACCCTTATCTCCTTTTTCTCCCATTTCTCCTTTTAAACCATCTTTTCCTTTTTCACCTTCTTCGCCTTTATCACCCTTGTCACCTTTATCACCTTTATCTCCTTTATCTCCTCTTTCACCCTTGTCTCCTTTATCACCTTTTTCACCTCTATCTCCTCTTTCTCCTTTATTACCATCTTTTCCATCTATTCCTCTAAGTCCATCTCTACCGTCTTTACCATTATCTCCTTTTAAACCACGAGGTCCAGTTGCACCTATTTCACCTCTTTCACCTTTATCTCCTTTATCACCTTTATCTCCTTTATCACCTTTATCTCCTTTTAAACCACGAGGTCCAGGATCTCCAATATCACCTTTAGGCCCCCTTGGTCCAGGATCTCCTAATTCTCCTTTGGGTCCTCTACTTCCCATTTCACCTTGATCTCCTTTATCTCCTTTATCACCCTTATTACCTATTGGACCTGTTTCTCCTCTTTCACCCTTTTCTCCTCTATCTCCTTTCTCGCCCTTTTCTCCTCTATCTCCTTTTTCACCCTTCTCTCCTCTATCTCCTTTTTCACCCTTCTCTCCTTTCATACCTGAAGGTCCTGTGGCACCAGTATGTGTTGCGTATCCACAAGGTCCTTGTATACCTTGATCTCCCTTCTCTCCTTTTTCACCTTTATCTCCTTTTGGACCAGTAGCTCCAGTATGTGTTGCGTATCCACAAGGTCCTTGTATACCTTGTGGTCCACTTGGACCTTGAATTCCCTGAATACCCTGAATTCCTTGATCTCCTTTTTCACCTTTTTCACCACGTTCACCTTTTTCACCACGTTCACCTTTTTCACCAGTGGGACCGTGTAAACCAATATCTCCTTGTATACCTTGTTCTCCTTTCTCTCCTTTACAACCGGTTGGTCCAGCTAAACCACGAGGACCTCTTGCTCCATAATCTCCTTTTGGGCCTGTAATACCTATTTCACCTTTATCTCCACGTTCACCTTTTTCACCAGTTGGTCCTTGATAACCACGAGGACCAGTATATCCAATATCTCCTTGTAATCCTTTATCACCCTTATCACCTTTACAACCAGTTGGACCCATTATACCTATACCACGAGGTCCTGTCATACCTTTATCTCCCTTGTCACCTTTATCTCCCTTGTCACCTTTATCACCTTGGTCTCCTCTACATCCAGTTGGTCCAATATCGCCTTGTTCACCTTTTAAACCACGAGGACCTAAATAACCTCTTTCACCTTTTTCACCTTTTTCACCAGTTGGACCAATGTTACCTTGTAATCCCTGAGGACCTGTTTCACCTTTTATTCCCATAAAACCTTGTATACCTTGGTCACCCTTAAAACCACGAGGACCAGTATCACCTTTCTCTCCTTTCTCTCCAGTATCACCTCTTTCACCTTTTTCACCAGTATGACATAAAAGTGTGATCTGTGAAAGAACAGGACCAGAAATACTATTGAGAAATAGATTATCACCATAACCAATATCAAATGTTAATGAATTAATTTTAGCAATGTTATGAGATAATATCTCATTTGATTTATTATGATAATTAGTGTTGATATTTTGTAAATATTGTGAATTGAACGATTGAATTGGATTTACCGGTATAATTTTTTTTGATAACATGTTTAAATTCCAGTAATATTTTTATAAATTCATTTCTATTTTAAATTATATATTAATAAAATGAAATTTATTTATATAATACATTTAAAAATAAATTATTATAAAACTAAATATTTATAATAATTAAAATGAATTCTTATTTAACTGTCTTACCAACTGCTATTTACCATGGTGTTTATTTTGCTTCAAGTTATCTTTTAAATACCAGATCAACTGTTGTTGCAAATAATACACCATTTAAATTCAAGAAATATGGATGGAAACGAGACTTACCTGATAAAAGAGATCATTGGTTTGAGAATAATTATTTATTATCGGTTGAAAAACCATTGAATAAAGTAGATCTTCGTAAAAAATGTCCTCAAGTATACAATCAAGGAGAATTAGGTAGTTGTACTGCGAATGCATTGGCATGTATTATACAATATGATGAAATGAAACAAAATTTATTAAACAATCAAACTCCAAGTAGATTATTTATATACTACAACGAAAGAGACATGGAAGGTAATATTGACAATGATACAGGTGCCAGTTTGAGAGATGGTGTAAAAAGTATAAACAATGTTGGATATTGCAATGAAACACAATGGCCATATGATATTGAAAAATTTAAATATAAACCAACACAAGATTGTTATGATTATGCCAGAAAACATAAAGCATTACAATATAAACGAGTTCAACAAGATGAAACACACATTAAAAGTGTATTAAATATGGGTTTTCCAATTGTATTTGGTATAAGTGTATATGAAAGTTTTGAGAGTGAAACAGTTGCAAAAACAGGAATAATTCCTTTACCTGAAAATAGTGAAAGAATGTTGGGAGGACATGCAATTGTTTTAGTTGGATATGATGAAGAAAAACGTTTATTTACTTTTAGAAATAGTTGGGGAGAAGATTGGGGAGATAAAGGTTATGGATATTTACCTTATGAATATGTATGTGATAATAATTTAGCAAGTGATTTTTGGGTTATAAATAAAATTTGTTAGAATAATTTTACTTTTATATATATAAAATGTAATATTATATATGAACATGAAATATAAATACATCAAATACATTTTATATGCTTTATTAATATGTTATATACTGAGAACAATAATATATTATAAAATAAATAAAACAACACATAATATTAACAATTACTTGGAACATAAAGGTATTTATATTGCCAATGAAATATACAATCCACAACAATCAAACACATATATCATTAATAATATTAACAATAATAAGAAAATGATTAAAAAATACAATCCTTTTGTAATTAGAATATCTAATATTATAATTGGTAGATTTGATATAAAAAATAATAAACAATTAATAAATACAATATATGAATATGTTGAACATTATACTATAAAAAATAAGTGCAAAATAAATATTGCAGATAATCACAAATATAATGAAATAATTGATAAAATTACACTGTACATATCGAGAATATTATTTAAAATAACAGAAGATCCTTTAACCAAAATATTAATAGGTCAATATATTATAAAAAATACTAACAATAACAATGAAATTGATATGGTATATTTATCTTTTATTAATATTTCAAAAAACACAAGATTATCTGTTGATGTAAGGATGAATGCTATTGATTTACTAAATCTGAGCAATAATAAAAAATACATGGAATTATCAAAAACATTGCTTCAGAATATAAGAAATGAAACCAGAAATAATATAACCACCACATCATCTGTCGTATTTAATAATAATTTACAAAGAATTGCAAATAATAGAAGAGATGTTCAAGTTACTCGAAATATTCAAACTCAGCAAATACCACTAACTCAACAAACAGCACAAACTCCACAATTCTTAGTTGATAGAGATGGCACAAGATATCCTATACCACGTGATATTAATGTACCTCCAATTCCTCGTATAATTGAAGTAAAGAAACCATCATCTTCAATATACGATGATGGACAAAATGTACATAATAGTACGATCAATCAAACAACTTTAAATACAGCTAGTGAATTGATTAATAAATATAATCCATATACTGTTAAATTGGACTTTGTGTATTATAAAACAAAATCATTTGATGAACTACCACCTGCTAAAATAGAGAAAGTAGATAAATCAATTCATAGAATTAATACAGATACTGCTACTTTTGGAAAAGGGTTCACTTTGTATACTTTATATCAAAGTTTATTGAATTTGATTGATAAACATCCACAAAAGAATGATTTGAATGAACGTTTATTAGATGAATTAATAGATATGAGTGGCAAATGCAGTACTGGTCATTTATCAAGATTGGTAAATGTATTACAGGGATTTGATACAGATATAAATGTAAAAGTTAAAATAAATATAAATGATGAAATATATGCTAAAATTAAACATGTCATCGAAAAGAATATTGTAAATGCAGATAATATGGACGAATTGATGGAAGATATGTTATCAGAAAATAAAACTGAATACATAAAATACGTAAAAGATCTAATAGACACAAAAATAGAAGAAATAATAAAAGAATATGAACATTTGCATACAAATGATATTATTGGTTACAATGGTAAAGCAACAAATATCCAAGATATTGTAACAGAAATAATAATTCAATCACTTGATAAATATACTGGAACTCAAGATCATTTTCAATATTTAAATATAAGAATAAAATAAAATAATCAATGATCAAACAGTGGGGAGAAAACACCATTCTAGTTTCATGCATATTTTTTGATAAATTTCATCATGTTCTACTAAACGTTCTCTTGTTTTAAGAATATCAAAATCACTCTCTTTTACTTTTATTTTTCTTCTTCTTAATAATTGGTACAAGATATATTGACCATTCAAAAAATGGATACGATCGATATCTTCAAGTGATTCATACGCATCAACTACTTTATCAAAATCTTCATATAATAGATGTTCAATATCTGTAATATCAGGACAAGGAATACCAGTAAAATGTGTATGGATCATATTTATATCTTCATAATAATTGCTATTGTTGGTTTCAAATAGAAACATATAGATGTGTTCTTTTGTAATATTTGCATATTTTTCATGATACGTTTTTCCTTCTTTATTTACTAAATTGTGAATTTCAAATTGTTCCTCTAATATTTTATACGTATTTGGTTCTATTTTTTTATTTTGTTTACCTTGATATTGGTTAACAGTATCTCTAAAATGTACTTTCTTTTTATATTTATATTTTTGACTTAAATTAACACGATCAATATCTTTGAAACTCGTTTGAATTGATTGAATAGTATGTACATTTGAACATTCATTGCAAATAATTTTATTATTATTTTCAATATAATTATATTGATTTCCACATTCACATACATATTTTTGTGTTGTTTCTTTTTTGTAAGATTTGATATTGATGTATTTCTTTGCTATATCATAGAATTCATCCATTAATTCATATTTTTCATTTTCATATATATTTTTTGAAATGATTGTATTTACTGATTGTTCTTTTTTATTCATTGTGTTGAAAAATGATACCTTTACAGGTGTCTGTATCATTTTTTTGTATTTTTCAATGATTGGTGTTACTGTATATATATATTCTGCCATTAGTATATCATTTTCTATTTCATATATTTTTTGTTTTAATGTCTCAATGCGATTGTTTATTTCATTTCTTTTTCGATCAGGAACGTCACTTGTATGTAAATTTACTAAATTGTATAGTTCTTTTTTGTAATTGTCAATATTTCTGCTCTCTTGTAAAATATATTTCTTTATTTTCTCATCTAAATGCAATATGTCATAATCATTATTATCACTTTGTTCTGATTGTCTTGTATATTTTTTTTTCGATAAATTCATGAAATTGAAAAATATTAAAACTATTGTTTATTTGTTAAATAAATATAAATGCATAGTTATAATTTATTTTATAAAAGTTATAAAATAAATTTATGTATATAATTAGTTTAAACATATAAATTGAATATTCAATTAAATCAAGTATTCTTGAAATAGAAATAATCATCATGTACACTTTGCAATATGGAGTTATCCATTTTCTTATTATCTTCCAATAGAAACATATATTCATATGGACTTAGTGTACCATCAAGTGGTGTATTTTTGTGTTCAAAGAATTTTTTTATATCAAAATCATTGGGTAATTTATTTTGTGTTTGTGTATTTGGATTAGATTGTTTAAAAAATATATTGTTATTTCTTGGTGATTTCATTCTCATTTGTCTTGCAATCAAAGGAAAATTAGATTTATCTAGACATGCAGTTGATATACACACTTGATTTCTACCACAATCTTTATCATATTTACATTTACTTGTTGTTTGTGTTGGTGTATAAACGGGTATACTAGTTTGTTCCCTTTCTTTTTGCATTGCTTTCGCACAATCTTTAATAGATAATCCGTGGCATATATCAGCCAATTCATTAGTTGTTTGTTCAATATTTACAGTACAAACATTAAATTGACAAACACCAGGTGAGACACAGTCTGTATCAAATGAACATGGATATCCAGAAGGAAGTCCTTGAATATTATTTTTATCTTGATTAAATATTGAAACGTAATCAGATTTAAATCGTTTATGCATTGTTATATAATCACGGGTATTTTTATAATAACAAATATTATAAATATTATAAAAATATAAAAATTATATTATTTTATGATGATGTTATTTTTTATTTTACATTGGAAAGATCTAATTCATTTTTATGTCTTGTAATCTTCTTTCTTCCTGGTTTTAAATTGTATATAGTATGAATAGTTTGAATATCTTGTTTATTATTTGTGTTCAATATTTCCTCAAATTCACTTTTATGTTTATTTAAAATAGTTACAAATTTTGTGTATACTTCATCCATTTCAGGACCAGATCCACTTTGAATTATACTACCAGAATGAAACACAAGAAATGTATGATATTTTTCTTTTTTATTTTCCTTCTTTTTTTCTTTTTCATCCAAATAAGAGATATATGAACTGAAGGGAACAACATGTTTCTGAACAGTGAGATCTGGCATTATTTCAACCGAATCTAAATTACTTTCATATGAAACATTAGATTTTATTTTAATGTTAACACCAGTATTTACACTCGATTCGAACAATGAACAAAACTCTGTATTTTCATTCATGAATATATTTAATTTCTCTCTATTTATATTGAAATTTACTTTAAAATCTATATTTTTCATCACAACATTAAATATAAATGTTGGATTTCTATTAGTAGATTTACTACCATATTTTAATGCAAACATTTGTTGACCAATTTGTACTTCAATTTCTTTTATGTGTTTAAATAAATAACGTATCATTTCAACACATTGATTAATATGTTTACAACCTGTAATTTGCAATTTTCCATTTTGACTGAGTTTGCTGTTTATTAATTTACCATTTTCCAATACCATCACTATTGTGATAGAATTGAGAAAATATGTTTTGTTTTCTTTTTTGCTTTCTTTTAGAATTGAACCTCTGATATTAGTTTTATTTTGAATAGATATAATAGAACCAGGGGCTATGTTTTGATTTGGATTAACAACTTCAACTTTCTTTTTTCTTCCTCTTTTTTTCTTTATAATAACGTAATCGGTGATTGGTAAATATTGATATAAGAGATTTAAATTGAATTTTAAGTTTGAAACAGATATAATAGTTTGAGTAGAAATAGGAACATCGTCAAACTTTGTATATTGTAAAGTTTCGTTAGTTAGAACTAACAACGAAGTATCCATGTTTTGCTCTATATCCATTTATAATACTATTACAAAATTATTTTAAATTGTATAAATTCTTCACTTGAACAGTTTATTCTTTAAATATATTATGTATATTTAAAGAAATATTTATCTTTAAATCAATTTTTTATAATATTTTATTACCTTTGCTTAAGTTTTCATATGCCCATAATGGTTGTAAATTTGAATAATGAAAACATTTCTTTTGTTCTTCCTCAATACTCAGATTAAAACTAGAACATGGTATTATATGATCAATATGCCATTTACCATGATTGTTCCAATTCATTCCATCTTTAAATTTACTTTCTAAATGTTTTCTGCATTCCTCAATAGAACCCCCTAATAAATTAATTGTATTTGTACTTTTTATACTATTGTTTCTAATTATAGCTGTTCCTATTCTACTCCTTAAGGTTTTTAATAGTTTATATTCTGGATCTATTTTTTTCCTATTTTTATCATATAGTTTATGTTTTTCATTCAATATAATTCTGTTGTCTTTTCTATATTTAGCCAAACATAATTTACAATCATTTCTTAGTTCATCCCAATTTGATTTACTTTTATTATATTCAGTTAACGGATACCAACTTTTACAAGTACAACACTTTTTACCTTTTATATTATTAAATACTTCATGTTTAATTCTATTAAGAGATGGTTGTCCTTTACATTTTTCTATTATATTATTATCTATTTTTATTTCATTCCATGTTTTTGTTTCTTCTTTTACTTTTAATACATATTCTTTTTTAAATATATATCCACCTGTTTGAGATATAGATCCATTTAACACTTTGTTAATATTGGAAGAATATAAATTTAAATTTCTTGCTGCTTCGTTCTGACTTAAATGTCTTGTCCATTCTTCATCATAATCTTTTTTTTTAGAATATATAACTTCAATAGTTTTCACAACATTTTTCTTACTATTTTTATATTTATTATACAACGATATTGTTTCTTTGTTATTATCTTTCCATTTTTTTGTATTTTCTCTACATTCATTACATGTTTTACATATTTTATTCTTATTATTTATAAATAAATCTTCATTTTTTTCCCTTTTACAATTGCTACATCTAATCATTTTTATATTATTATTTATCTTTATATTAATTCATTATAACCTCCTCTTAACCTTAAAACTAAATGGATCGTACTTTCACGTTGTACATTATAATCTGCAAGTGTTCTTCCGTCTTCAAGTTGTTTTCCTGCAAATATCAACCTTTGTTGATCGGGTGGAATCCCTTCCTTGTCTTGTATTTTCTGTTTCACATTTTCAATATTGTCACTTGGTTCAACATCAAGTGTGATGGTTTTACCGGTCAAAGTTTTAATAAATATTTGCATACTCATTTTAGTTATTTATATATATTAAAAAACTATTTAAATTATTTATAAATAATTGTTTAATATATTTGTTTCATATATTCATATAAATTCATCGAACTCATTTTATTATTGCATTGTACACATATTGGTTTTAAATTTTCAAAAGATGTCTCTCCTCCGTTTTTATGTGATTTATGTGATATAATATGACCACATTGAAATGTATTTGTATTTATTTCCACTTTATTGCATACTTTACAAATACCTTTTTCATTATCTTTAAAATCTTTTTCCCATACTATTTTTCTTTCTTTAATGGATATTTTCTTCCTTTTATTAGTGGTTGTATCATATATTTTATTTCTGTGTTCAATAAATTCATCTACCCAATCTGTATTATTTAACCAAATATCATCTTCAATATCGTTACATATATATAATACATGTTTCTCCGATAATTTATCCACTTTTTCAATACATTTAATATTGTATTTAGTATCTAATTGTTTCCAGTATATAATATTTACATAATCCATATATTCAAATATATCATTTGCATTATTCATATTATTATTGTTAATTAAATTTGAATTATTTATTTTATTCAATAATGTATCTATATTCACATTTGGTTTTCTTGGATTATTGGATTTTGATATATATACTTTATATTTATTAATAAATAATTTTTTAAAGTGATCCAATTTAGCTTTTTTTAATGTATCAGTTGTGTTTTGAATGATATAATCTGGTACCGGTTTACTTTTATTTAATAATTCAAATGCTTTTTCAATTGTTAAATAACTATCTGGTTTGATTATATTAATAGATACTAAATAAAATGGACACTTGTTGTATATTTTCTTCATGGCTTCATATCTATGTTGTCCATCAATAATATAATATTTATTATCTTGTATTATTATAGTTAATTCACCCAAGAAAGAGAATGATTTGGTATTATTATAAGTATTTAATTGATATTCTATTATATCATTAATCACTTCTATGTTAGCTTCACGTTGTAGATCAGGTGTATGTATATCAATACTTGTACATAACGATTCAATAGGAATTATATATTTTGTTTGATATTTATCTACAATAAATGGACCATATTTATCATATCCTTTCACAATATTCTCTAATGACATATTTGTTATTTTAAAATTATATTAGAGACACACAATAATTGTATATTCAATTTTTTATTAATATGATATTATTTAAATGACAAATAATAAACATTCCTATAGAATGTAACTCAAAATATAGTGGAAAGAAATGATATAAAATATATAATTTTTTATAATATTTCAATAATATTTCAATAATATTCAATATTATGAAGTATATATGGATACATATACCAGGGGTTACCAGTTCCAATATCACCCCATGGTCCTGGTGGTCTATCCTTTTCATAATTTTCTTTTGATTTTATATTCAATAATGAAATACAAATTAACAATAATACAATTATTGCAAAGTATAGAAATATTCTATTCATTTTATAAATAGAATATTTATTATTATTTTATATATTTTTATGAATGATATAAATTCTCAATAATTTCTTGAAATCTGTCATAAGTTAAACTATGTTCATTGTCTGTGTCGAAATCTATTTCGTTATTTAATATATAGGATGTTACAACCCCATTTTCTACATTTTGTTCAAACATATTGAACACTTTATAAGATATATTCAAATATTCTTCGTTTTTTAACATATTTACCATTACCTTATTAATAATTTCAGTTGTATATTGTAAATTAAGACTTCTATACAACATAACTATTTCCATATATAATATTTCCACAAAAAGTAATCCATATTTTTCATTTTCTACTATATTCAAAGGTATAAGCAAATAAAATTCTATATTATTATTATCACATTCTTGGAACAATATAGTTACCATATTGAATATCATTCTTATTTCTTTTGACTTGTAGGTAGTTCTACACATTGGACATTGTATTTTATCATATTGTTTCAAACAGTTTAAATGAAACCAATGTCCACATTGTAATGGTATTTCTTTATCATAACTAATAGTTTCACTGCATATAACACAATCTTCTGGTATTTCATATTTGTAATTAATAGCGTGTTGATCACAATAATAGATATTATGATTATGATTTGTTGCAATATCTTTGCATTTGTTAAAAATATTAATAAAAGTGCCATTTAATTCATCTTGTTTTACAAATATATTGGCTTCACATTCATCAAACACCAACTTTCTGCATACATCAGAATTAATTATATTGTTTATTCTATTATTATGATAAGTACATTTATCATATTCAGATGCTTTATTTTTGCACTGTTTATTTCTTATTGTTGTATAACAACATTGTACATTATCCTTTGTTATAGGTGTTTGATAATAATTATTAGACATTATTGAGATGGAATAATATAATATGTGACATTAAAATTAAAATATATGTTTATGTCAATATAATAAATCATTTTTTATCTAGATACCATCCGTCACATTCAATTAATTTATTAATTTTATTTTGTAGACCTGAAACACAGTTAGTATGAAACATGTATGCTTTGTTTTTGTATTTTACAACATTGATCCCGTTTGGATAATATTGTTCATTCCAAAAAGAGAAATATTCTTCTAATAAACCAATACGTTTTATATGAGTTTCATCTGTTCCATCTTGTACAATCGTACATATATTATTAAAATCATTTATATTTATTTTATACATTAATTTATTGAAAAATGTGGGTGAAATAACCATTAAATTAGTATTCAAATAAATTGATGTTTTTTTATTAAATGTATCATAATATATATATCCAGCCATAACATTATCTATTTTAATATCAATATTGTTAATTGAAGCGATACTTTGATTTTCAAAACAATAATTAATCGTATGTTTTCTATTTAATATTTCATCTACAAAATCTAATCCTGGATATTTTTTATAATTAAATGACATATCAGGATCAATATACAATACTGTTATATCCTTTGATATTATATAATCTATTAATAATGTTTTTACAAATGTTAATCTTTTATATTCACCTGATGTTATATTATTTACACTTTCTTTTATATTCATTTTGTCACATTGTACCATACAACATTCAAAATTCAACTGTTTACATTTATCGAAAGCTTCTGTATCAGAACAAAATACTGCTATTTTTCTATCTTGATTAGTATTAAAACTGTTATAACTACAAATAAGATTATGTACAAGAGTATCTATGTACCAACCATTTGCATTAGTAAACATTACAGTATCTCCTTCAGGTCCCTTAAATTTTATTCTATCGATAAAATCATCAATTTCTTGTTTATTATCGATATGTAAATATTCATTAGAATTTTCAAGATTTTGTAATATATCATTGCATTTATTTTTTTTTATGTATGTTCCATGATCTTTGGTTAAATTAATACAATGACGCAATTCTTTTATATTGGATTTTATAAAATTCATAGTATTTAAACCATATATTTCATCATTATTTATTATATCATCAACGTTATTTATAACAATATTTTTATTATAATTAAAACCAAGTTGTTCAACTCTTGGATAATATAAAAAAGGATTTTCTTTTATTTCTGTAGACATTATATTTATTTTAATTATGTTATATTTAAATTGTTATTATTTATTCTTTGATAACCAATTTTTAAATACTTTCATTGCTTTTTTCATTCCACTAGTTTGATATTTATGATGTTTTGCTCTATTATACATTGTATTTACTATTTGCATTTTATAAGAACATGAATGACCTTTTATATTTTTTAAAGTTTCTCTAGCTATTTCAGCTGACCCATATCCACTTTTAATTCTTGGTTTATTCTTTCCATTTGAATATAATGAGTTATTTATTTTCCCGGGGTGAATACCCCTCTTCTTTGATTGTTTTGATCTTTTTGATATTTTTGATTGTTTTGATCTTTTGGATTTTTTACTTTTATATTTTGGAGAAATGACATATTTACCCTTATTTCTCTTTGATGTGCGTTTTAAATAACCTTGTGCTTTACAACTTGATTTCTGACTAAATCCCATTTTGCTTGGAGATGTAGTAGTACAGTATTTTTTAGACATGCGTGGCATTTTATTATAATAAATATAATTATAATAAAATAATCTAACACAAAACTAATTTCTTACTATATTTCACTATTTGTTTTCTTTTCAATATACAGTAAAGAAATAATATTAATATTATCAAATAGAAAATAAAAATAGGAGTTATATAACGCATATAATGTTTGTCTTTTAATAATGATATCATACAAGTTATACAAAATTGCTGAATGCTACTTATATGATTTGATTGTTTGAATAACATGTGATTACTGTAATATATTTTAAAATCTTGATCAAATAAACTATAAAATGACATGTAATTATCTACTTGCATTTCTATTGGAAATGCATGTTTTAATAATTTAAGAGCTCCTTTCTTTGATATAATGTACGAATGTGTTAACACAAAATATTTGCATTTAGATATATTTTTACTTATCAATTCGATATCTCTATCTTTTAATCTGTATCCTAAAAGTAGTATATCAAAATCATTTCTTTCATTGATCAAATTGTTAATTTTGTTATCTAAATTATTATCAAGTGGTATAGCATCATCTTCTAATATTAACATATATTCCTTATCATTATCTATTAATTTATTCCATAACATGACATGACTTAAATAACAACCGATTGCCCCTCTTGATGGTATATCCCTAAATTTTGTTCTACCATTATACATGTTATATTGAGTTGCCATACTTACATTAACATATGGATGTTTATAACCAATATCATCTAAAGTCATTATTAAATCGTTACCATTAATAGCTTCAAATATATTAACATTATTTACACCTGATTTATTCAAAGTATCAATAGTTTTTTTACATTGAATATGATTTTTCTTCAAACTTATAATATATTTATCCATAAGAGTAATTTACAAATATAAAAATAAAATAATAATATTAATATAATTTTCCAAAATAATCTTCTACTGATTTTTCATATGTTTCATAGAATTCTGTGACATCCATATTACTTTCATTTACAAATTCTTTATACAATATTTCTTCTATGTTGAAATCTAATAAGAAAGTTTTAATTGTGTCTTTCTGATTATGATCATTCAATATCAATTCGCTGTTTATTTTATCTTGTAAATGTTCAGGTAACAATGTAATTAATTTTGTATATCTTGCAAATATATTGCTTCTCAATTGATCTTTCAATGTAATTTGTACAATATTATCACTAAAATAACCACTTAATATATTTAATATTCTACTTAAATGTCCAGTTGAACATGTTTGATCCATATCTTCCATTTCTTGTAATAAACGTTGTTCTAATTCATCTTGATGGTCTGATTGACATATATATTCCCATACCAATACAAGAATATCTGACATACACATATTTTCATATTTAGCAGTATCGATCATAATTCTTTCCAAACTTGACATTATTTTTTCCATTCGATTTTCGTTTATATGTGAATATTTGTCTCTTATAATTTCTAAAATTTCACCTGAATGTCTATTAGATTTTACTTTTTGTATTAATTCTCTCAATGTATTCATTATAGTTTTATTAATAGTTGTATCATGTACATTTTGAATATTAGTGTAAATTGTGGATGTTTTATTTTGTGTATATAATTCACCTAATTCTTTTATTGTCAATGAAGCTTGTTCAACATAATATTTCTCTGCACCATAATTATAAAGTATATCTGCACATTCTGCTCTGTAATTAATTGTTTGGTTTTTATCTCTTGTTACTGAAAGTAGATATTCTTCCAATTCAGTTCTATTGTATTCTGTAGGTACAAAATGTGCAAGTATAAACTGTGCACTCAACAATTTATAAAGTAAAGGTGCATTGAATAATTCAAAATTTTCATAAACATATTTATGACATTCATTTACTATTTCATAATCTAATTTTACATATGCATCATTGTTTGAAAAGAAATAATAACGTTTATTGAATGGATACTTGTCATTTTTCAAGATTGACAAAGCAGCATCAATACAATATTTCATTCCACCTGTATAATGTATTCTTTGCATGTATCTTACACCTTGACATTTATCTTCAAAATCATATTTATCAGAAATAACAGCTTCGTATAATTTTAAGAAAGGGTTGTTTATTGAATTTCCAAATGTTTTTGTTTCTAATTCCATAAAAGTTTCTGGTAAATATTTAAAACTAGAAACATCAAAACCATTCTTGAGTTCACTATCTGCTATTGTTTCAAATAATGTTTTATATTCATTGTCAATATCTTTTTCTTCTTTTTCTATTTTTTCTTCATCTTCTTTTTCTATTTTTTCATCTTCTTTTTTTATTTTTTCTTCTTTTTCTTTTTCTTCATCTTCTTTATTTTCTGTATGTTTGTTTTTAGTATTTTCTAATGTACGCAATACAGTATCAGCATCTCCTTCTAATTCATATGGTTCAAAATCATTATCCAATTCTAAATTATTGTTGCTAATAGAAACATCTTGATTATTATCATCAATGTTATCATTTTGATCAACATTTTTATATATGCTTCTGAATAAACGATACATAAAAGATTTCAGAGTATTCATTTTTATAAATAGTGATGATATCTTTTAAATACATATGAAAAAAAATGATTATAATTATAAATTAATAATATAAATATATCAACAGTTAAATTGTATTACAAATGAGTTCTAAAATAACCTGTATATCTGGTAATAATAAATACCGAGATAATTTTGTATATGGATTAATATGTGAATATGGAAAAACAGACATTTACAAATTCGGATCAGTTATAGGAAACATATATCCTTATTATAAATATTTCAGTGATAATATATACATAAAATATGACGAACAAATAATGGAAAATTATATTGATAATTTAATATCTGTTTATAAAAAACAAAATGGTGAAATTGATAGAAATATATTAATTGTTGACAGTAATTTAATAGATTTAAATAGTAAATCATGGGAACACCTTTTGGATCATTATCAAATATATAAAACTGATATTATCATTGTTATTGATAAAATAATGGAATACAATATGGAGAAATTGAATAGATATGTTAATGTTTTACATTTAATAAGACAAATGTATTACAGATTTAAATATATTGATAATATTCATAAAACATTCTTTGCAGATAAATTTGATAAAGATGTCTTCATTAATATCTATGAAGAATGTACAAGTAATATGTTGCATGTCATGATGTGTGACTTAGATACACATAATTATTACAGATACATAATTAATACTGATTGTAAACTAAAAATATTCAATACATATAAAATATATGATCAAACAAATATATATAAACAAAGATGTGTTCTATCTGATATTATTAATATATAATTGCAATATATAAATGATGTAAAGTGTACGAAATAACATAAATGATTTAAATAAAATTTATTATAATATAATAAATTTTTATTAAAATAATAAATAAAAAATTGTGATCTAATATGAAAAAGAGTGATTGTTTATTATTGGTATATACACATGAAGCATATACATTTAAAGTATTAGCAGAATTATTGCAGAATTGTGTCTTGGATGCATGTTTTATAATAAATGAAAAAGGAATAAAACTAACAGGTACAGATTCTAAATCATTATCTGGTACTAAATTAGTACATTTAGAATTATTGAGAGACAATTTTCTAACATATCATGTTCCAAAAGAAGAGTTGCAAATAGGAATTAATCTTATGCATTTATATAAAATGTTAAAATCAATAAAGAAAAAGGATAAATTGACATTATTTATAAATAAATCCAATACTTTAAATTTGGGTATATTGATACAAGGTCATGAAAATCATTTCTTCTCTGAAAATTATGTCAAAATAACAAATTATAGATCAGTTGACACAGAATTACCAGATGGTTATGATATGCCAATTATTACTTCAGCAAAAGAATTTGCAAAATTAAAATCATTGAATAGAGTTTCCAAATACATTCAAATTACATATCATAAACAAAAAATAGAATTCTTTTGTGATAAAGAAAATGTATATTCCAAGAAAATAACATTTGGTGATACATCTAATAATAATGATGATAATGACACAGATGAAGATATGGATGAGGATAATATTGATACATTCACACAAAAATATGAAACAGAACAAATTATTCAACTAGTGAAAGTGGCTGGTTTGTCAACAAATGTAAAAATATTTTATGATAAAATACTGCCATTAAAATTTCAATTGAATGTTGGATGTCTCGGACAAATATCAATATACATGAAATCAAAAGAAATGATTGAGGAAGATGAAAGAGAAAATGATGATAATAGTACCATGTTATTTTATCTAAATAACGATTAGTAACGATTAAAAATATCAATATGTTTTAAGAGATATATGGTTTAAACATGATGGGTGGTTGTAAACCGTATTTGGTACAAGCAGAATCAAATGATTTTACATATGACCAATATATCCAATACATGATTGATAAATTGATCAATGTGTTAATAATTACACCATTCCATTTATAATTTGCATAAAATATAAGACATGTTCCTAATGTCCATAATAAACCAATAATTAAATAATCAGATAAAGCATCTGCTGCATTTTGTAATGTATCTTGATCTTTTGAAAAATTCTTTACAGAGAATTTACTTGACATTTCTACTGAACCTATAGCAAATTGCATACTTGCAAACAATATGGATTTACCAATTAGTTTTGGCATTAAACTTGTACTTTTACTTCTTTCTATTGCAAACATTGTTAGTGATATTTATATTAAGGAAATATAAATATTATTTTATAAATATTGTTATAAATCAGATAATTCAATATATGTCATTATTTTGAAACAATTTACCTATATATGTGATTTTATTTTTGAGAAGATACAATATAGTGTAAATAATGATACTTATAATTATACTGTATAAAATAAATTTCCAATAACTTATTACTGTATCTGGTTTCTTATTTGATGATATATTTAGAGATCTTATGTCTTTCTTTGTTGTCATTATAATAGATGGTTTGAAATAATATAACAATATTGAAACAATTATCAATATTGATACAAATACAATAATGTTACGGGTTGGTATATTGGAAGTTAAATCTTCATATGTATCAATAATTTTATGGTGAATGGGTGTTCTATTATTATATTTAATTGCACCAATATTACCTTTCAGTTTATCAATGTAACGACTGCGATTTAATGAATTTATAATTTTGTTATTTAATGATAAATTTGACATGTATTATTTTATAATTAACACTATAATATAAAATTTGTTTATTAATAAATAAAAAAAAATATATTTTATTAATAAATAAATACAATGGAAGATAAAAATTTTACCATTATTGAAGATATATTTGATAACGATAATATAAACGATAACAATGATAATGCAAAAAGAGATTATTCGTTTTTGAGATCACTAGACACAACATCTTTAAGACCATTATATCCCAGTAGTAATATTCCAACTTTAAGTTACGATGAAGATATGATAAAGAACAAAATAACAAGACAAATGAATTCTCGTATAATGAACAATGATTATAATTCATTGAACAGTTCAAACCGCATATTAATACCTTCTATTACTAATCAAACCAATGGAAATATAAATGGAAATCAAAATCTAAATATAAAATCTCCACAAAATGTTAATAGAATTATTTCACCACCTCAAATGACATGTAGAAATATATATGAACATATTGAAAATTGTCCAATGTGCAGTAAATATTATAAACAATCAAATCGTACTTATATTCTAATAATTATATTTCTTGTGTTAATTATTTTGTTATTATTGAGACAAAATAATTAAACAATTTAAAATAATTATAAATTTGTAAAAATAATATTTCCATTCAAATAAAATGTTGGTTGAATATTTTGCTTATAAATACACACAAGATGAAAAAAAGAATGAAAATTATGCTTCTCCATATCAGAATAATATCTATATTGTAAATGAAACTGAACCTATACCTACTCCTCTAATGATATTGTATTTTGTATTGTATCTCATATTAGGTATTTATGCTGCAAAATTAAGTTGGTATTCAAATACAGTTGCTGGTTGGTCTTATGGCTATAAAGTATTATTTGCATTATTTGCATTCATGTTTCCTTGTACTTATATCACAGCACATGTGATATTTAAATTAGACTTATTAGAACGTATCAGAAAAGGTCGTTCTTTCTAATTAATTTCCAATAATGTTTTAAAAATATAAATAATATAACTATTACAAATAATAAGAAATGTATTTCAATTTAGATTATTATATCTTTGATCAAGATGATCTATTTGCAAGAGATAATCAAGATTTCTTGAGAAAAACAATGTTATTGTTATACATAATATTTTTCATTTATTTATTATTATTCATATATATTTATAAATATATATTATGATTTACGTCTGAATAATTTTATTATTACTAATATCAATAATATAAAAAGAATAATTCTTATGATATTATTCAATTCCATATCATTTTTTACAATTATTATATTCTTTGTATTTGGTTCTATTTGATTGGCAAAAGCGATTGCATTTGTAACAGCCGATTCGATGGTTGTGAAACCATATTTACTTTTACCATTTTGTGTTCCTACTTGATATAAATTCTTTGTTGATCCAAATGCTGATAAATTCACATTATTGTACGTTTTAATGAAAGCAGTATCTGGTTCAACCCATTTATTATTTATATATTTAACATTTGGATTTATTAATGCAAATGAAGGATCTGGTATATCCGGAAATGATATTTTTAACTGTCTTAATATCTCAGATATTAATTCATTTTGATCACACTGATTTGCCGTTTTGTTAATATAAGAAGATACAGTATCTGTTTTAGTGACACATGTACTAATAACAAGTTTTGAACGATTATCATCAAAATCCATGTAATTGGATAACACAATAAAAGCAATTCCCCATTCTGATTTGGGAAATCCCCATACTTTATCCATTTTGTAATGTTCGGGTATTATATCTAATGACCAGTGAAATGATACAGGAATATAATTTGTATAAGTAGATTTTATAACCCATTCATTGAATTGTGAATAATCACCAAATGCATTTCTGTATATACTGTTAGTTAACACATTCAATAACGGTTTAGGTGGTATACAAAATATAAATTGTTTTGATTTTATTGTTCTTTTGATATCTTGGTTTTCATTAGTATTGACTATTATTTCATTTACTTTATCAATATTTCCATTCAATTCTGTGACATTTGTGTTTAATAAAATATCAACATTTTTATTCAATAATATTTGTTTCCAATATCCGAATAACCCTTTATCATTTGGGGTGTTTGGTTGATATATTGTGTGCAAGAATTGTTGATTAACCAATTGATAGAACTTGTTCAGTGAATATCTATCTGAACTTGCACCATCTGTTAATCTGCATAAACGATCAATATAGTCCTTTGTGTTATCTGTGAATTTATTCTTATTCATAAACTCCTTCATTGAAATATTATCACCATGATTAGGTCGAATAAGTAATATCATATAATTATTGAACAATTTCATCATTTCAAAGAATTTAAAATTTTTAATTGTATAATTTCCAATATTAGATATTGTGAATTGATAAGGCACAAACAAATCATAAAAATTAATTTTCATGATTTTCAATAAATTTATTAAATTTATATAAGAATTTGAATATATTCTGGGTCCATGTTCAGTAAACATTCCATTTAAACGAGTAACACGATGACATCCTCCAATATCTGCATTTTTATCAATAATAATGCATTTTCTCCCAATAGATGCAAAGATATATGCTAAAGTTAATCCAGTAGGTCCAGCTCCCACAATACAATAATCATATTGTTCTGTATATTTCATTTGGTTCACTTTATTTTTATAATATATATTATAAAAATAATTATTTATTATATATATAAAATATGTGTTATACACAAGAAATATCATTATCAATTGCAACTATTGGTTTTATATATGCTTTATATTTGATGAAAAGAAATATTTATGCATCTATTGGTGTTGCTTATTTTTCATTTATGGAATTGTTGCAATTCATTCAATTTTATTACATCAACCAATGCAACAATTATTATAATAAATTATTGACACAAATTGGATATTTGCATATATGCTTTCAACCCTTATTCATAAATATTTGGTTATCTGCATTCACAAACAAAATAAATTATACATACATATACATGTCAATAGCTGCAGGTATTTTATTAGCAAGCAGACTATTTTATGTTAATGATGATATGATATGTGATATTAACAATGAACCTTTATGTGGAATAAATACATGTACGTATATGGGTAATAAACATTTGGCTTGGAATATCAGATTAAGAGCAGCTGGTTCTTATTGGTTTACTCCAAGTATTGGTCTACATTTTTTTATGTTTGTAATTCCTGTATTGGTTGCATTTAAATCAAAACCAATAATTGCGATCTTATTAACAGGACCATTTATTGCAATGTACATAAGCAATAATATAGAAGAAGAGAAAAATGAAATACCAACAATATGGTGTTTAACTATCACAATTCAAATGATAATAACATATTATTTATTAAAATGATTTTATAATTTCATTGGAATAGATATTGTACGTTTTACTATTTCTGTTGACATGAGGACACCATTTACCCAGTATTCTTTATTACCGTTCGAATATACCACTGCTGGTCTTTTACCATCTCTGTGTTTTCTTCCATGTTTAAACCATATATTTACTTGTTTAGATTCAATGGATGGTTTATCACCTTCTCTGTGATATTTATTATTAATACACCATGCCTTGAAATCGTTCTCATCTATAACTGCTGGTTTATCTCCTTCTCTGTGTCTTTTTCCATTTTTTATCCACATTTTACTGGTTCTTGTTATGATTGCCGGTTCGTCACCATCTCTATGTATCACATCATTTTTGTACCATACAGATGCATCATCTACATCTAAACAATAAATACCTCTTCTATATCTTTCTCTTTCGTATACAGATATTGAAGGTTCATAATCATTATCGGTAAACATTTTAATAGTTGTATAAACTTTAAATCGGTATCAATTTTTATATGTATGTTATTTGTGATTTTTATTAATGAAAATAAAAATCAATTTTTATATTTATATTTAATAAACATATATTTTATTTATATAAATGGGAGGACTATTCTCTGATATGTCCAATTATGTGACACAAGATCAATTTGTATCAAAGAGGTATATTGACAAAGATGTGAATGATTTAAATAATTATTATACTAAAAATTATATCAATGATAATTATATTTCTAATAACACATTGAACACAAAACTAAATTCTCTTAATAATTATAATAAAGATGATATTAATAACATGCTCAAAGCTTATCAAGTAAAAGGTGAATATGCATTGAAAACAGAATTACCAAACATGAATAATTACCAAGTCAAGGGTGAATATGTGACAATCAATGATTTGAATAAATATCAAGTAAAAGGTGAATATGTAGCAATTGATGATCTCAAAGACAAATTGAATAATTATCAAGTTAAGGGTGAATATGCATTAAAAACAGAACTACCAAACATGAATAATTATCAAACTAAAGGCAATTATGTGGCATATACAAATGACAATAAAGATCAGTTGGATATAGAGAATGAATATTTGATAATCAGAGACAAAAACAAAAAACCATTGATGACTATAGGCAATAACACAAGTATCACTGGAAATACATATATAAATGGTGAATTGAATATCGGAGATAAAAATAATTATATGAATTTGAAGAAAGATGGTGATAACAATTGTCTAGTTATTGGATCAGTTGTTAATAATGTATATAGTCCTATCAACAAATTCTGTCCCAATTTTCCTGTACCAATTCCTAATGTTTTACCTTTCATTCCTTCACCAACATATCCTTCCAATATTGCATCGCCAATCAGTTCACCAGTATCCACAAATGTCACAGATATAACATATCCAACAAGTCCAATTCAAACAATTGATACTTCAACCAATATAAGTAATGTTCCTCAATTTTTTAACAAATTAGAAAATTATGTAAAACTAATACCAAATATACAAAATACAATGTGGAAAACAACACTTCCATTTTTTAATAAATTTGAAGATACAAACATGTTTACAACCTCAGAAATATCCACAACATCAACCAACAATAGAAATATACTCACAATCGACACAACACCAATCTTAGATTTACCTTTTACCTATTTGTTTGTATTTTTCACAGTAGGTGGAACAAAAACAAATATTGAAATGTTGGCATCAAATACAGCTGATTTAAATGCAACATCTACCAATAATGTTACAATGGATTTCACATATACCACTAGTTTATCAAATGGTGCAATTAATTTAATGGAAACTTCAAATATTAAAAAAAATACAATGAATACAAAAAATATGCCTATTTATATTTATAAAATTACTATTCCTGAATTAAAACAACATGGAAAATTTTTAACTTTTAGATTAGTGTCTGCTGATGGAAATATATCAACTTTAAGAATTTGTGATATGGTTGGTTCAAATAGTTTATAATTGTTTTGTTTTATTGTTTTAAACATTCCATTTGTTCATCTTCAGTTAATTTTGTATCTCCTTTATATTCATATGCCAATTTATCTCTGATCAATATAGCAGAGAAACTATTTTCTGGTTGATCATTTTCATCTTTATAAATATTGGCAAGTAATCTGCCATATTTATCAAAATCTTGACATTCTACCCAAACAAAATACATGCCTTTATTCAAATACAAATTGATTTTCTTTCTATCATTCAATGGTGTCATTTCAGATACATCTTTTCCTGTGACCAAAGATAATAAACGACTTCTTGCATTGCATGCCATTTCTTTATTTTTATCATTCTTACTTTTAATTTCACATGTATCAATTCCGCTCATTCTGACACTGAATTTATAAATACCAGTGAATACATTCAAAGCAATAGTGAGAGTATCACCGTCATATAAACTCACAACACGACCCCACATTTTTTGTCCATTCAAACTGAATGAAGGAGTAGTGTTATTGTCATAGTTTTTGAACATTTCTTCTAATTGTTTCATTTTATTGTTTTTGTTGATTATTTTACTCATTGTATATTCGTTAACGTTTATATTGATTTAATATAGTTACAATAGTTAAGTTATGTAAATAGAATAATCAACAATCATTAAAATGTCAATTTTTATATTAGCTTTATCGTCTTGGACAACTTGACATCTCACCTATTTTCTTTTGAATATAATATAAACTTCCAAAGGTATACAAACATACTATTGAAACTATAACAATCAATACGGTATCTGTAGTTTGCATTTTATAAGTTTGTTTTATTTGTATTTTATATTATGTAAATATAAAATATTAAAATATTGAAACACAAAACACAAAACACAAAAAATAATTATATATAAAATAATACAATATAATTATAACACGATATCATGAAATTTACATTTCAAGTTTTCTCTGATCTTCATCAGGAATTTATAACCAATATTTTCAAATTACCACCAAAAGCTGATTATTTATTTTTAGCTGGTGATATTCATAATATTGGTAAAAATAACTTTAAACCGTTCTTTGATTATGTTTCTGAAAATTGGAAACAAGTATTTTATGTTCCTGGTAATCATGAATATTATCACAATAGTAAAACAATTAATGAATTAAAATGTGAATATCGTGATTTCTTTGATAATTATAGAAATGTACATTATATTGATGATGGTATTGTAACTATAAAATTTGATCATTATGTGGTAATTGTTATTGGATCTACACTTTGGTCATCTGTTTCATCAACAAATAACATAAATGATTTCAAACAAATAAAAGAAGAACCTGGCAAAATAATCACAAAGGAACATTTCAATCAATTGCATGATAATTCTGTTACGTATATCCATAAACAGGTGGAAATGATTTCTGAAAACGAAAATGTAATTATCTTAACACATTTTCCACCTGTACAAAAAAACACAAGTAGTCCAATACATCAAAATGTTGAAGAATACATTAGAAATTATTTCTCTTCCAATATAATAACTCAATTCAAACAATATTCACATCAAATAAAATGTTGGATACATGGACATACACATTATTCAAACGATTTTATTGAACCAGAAACAAATATAAGAGTTCTGTCTAATCAATTGGGATATATACAAGAATTTAGAAATATTGTCAATAAAAATAATATAATGAAAGATGACGGTGTGTTTGAAATCAATATTAATTAAAATAAATTATCTGCTTTTTGTTCTTTTGCCCATTTTACTCTTTACGCATTTCTTCTTTGACCAAAATTTGCGTGCCTTGGGAGATTTATTCATTGCTTCTTGTGCCAATTTATGATCTGGAAAATACCAAGTTTTCCCACATGTTAGAAAACTATTTACTCTACTTACTCCCCATTGATGTTGTGATGCACCTGGACGATGTGACCCACCTCGCCATGCTGCTAATCCTTTATTATACACTTTTTTCAAAATAGAAAGAGGTACACCTGATATTTTACTCTTTGCACTTAATGATATACTTTTCTCACCATATTTCTTATTCCAGTCTTTTGTATATCTTGATATCTTTTTACTCTTACTTCTACTTTTACTACTTTTGCTTCTTTTGTTTGATCTTAAATATTTCTTGTCTATAATAGAAGGTTTATATTTTTGTTTTGGTGATATTTTACCATGTTTTTCTCTCAGTTTATACAATCGTATTTCAAACATTTTGGTAAATTTCTCAGATGGTGACAATCCACGCAAATATCGAGGAGCATATGTATATTTGTTTAGATATTTTACTACTTTCTTTTTCAAACTTGTTTTTGTTTCAGATGGACTATAATCAATATCTGCTAAACCACATAATATTTTTAATTTCTTTGTTGATATTTCAGGCATATTTACTATTATAAAATATATTATATAAAAATATATTTTATGTTATCACAATATTTATTTTGCCAGTTTAATACATGATATTATGAAAGCTACAAATACATAAAAATAATATAAATTGTATCTTTTGATATTCGTGAAATATAAAAAATCACGAAGATAATTTACTCTTGTTATATTACATTTATCATTCACAATATCTGTGGATGGACATCTTCGATCATTATTTGATTGCACAATTATTACAATCAAAATAGTTGATATATGCAAATATAATATATTCTTATGATTGGACAACCATCCAAAGTATAAAAACGCTGCAAACAAATGATGTAAAAATAGTAATAATAATGTACTTTGAGGTTCTTTACAATTATAATACAAATTATTATGTCCACTTGATATATCAGCAATAAAACTCACTGTGCCAATAAGTATATAAAACAATATCTCATTATATTCTTTCAAATAATTATTGTATTTTACTATTTTCATTCTATAATATTATATTATAGTAAAGATAAATTTTTATGAAATGTCATCTAGACAATCTAATATAAATATATCAAATCTCTCCAATAACTCAAATTGTTCTAATCTCTCTAATTTCTCTAATGTACCAAACATCTCTAATGTACCAAACCTTTCAAACGTGTCTAATATTGCTAATGAAAATAATTTAATAAACACATTTCCATCCAATGATACAATCATTAAACTACATATGGATGATATGGATACTTCTATAACGAGAAGTGCAAAATATAATATATCACCAATTATAAGAAGAACTCCTAACACAAAAGCTGATATTATAATACAAAAAATATATACAAACAGAAAAAATGTGATAAGAAATTTTAGTTCAACGAAATCAACAATAAATTTGAATGATAATAATTTGTATAACTATGATAATACAGATACTTCAATAAAAAACAAAAAACCAACTGATAATAATACAATTATTTCTGATCAATGTGATATATCAAACAATGATAATTCAGATACACCAGATAAATCAACTACTCCTACAAGTGACAATTCGGTTGATGGTGATAGTTTCAATAAATTGGATAAAAAAAGAAGAAAATATTATAGAACATTGAAATTTAAAAAAACAATTGACACCAATCAAATCATTGCTAATAGTACAAACAATCAAAGTCCCAATTCATCTCCAAGAGATATAAGCAATGATCTATGGAATGATAATGTTGAGAATTATCATTTAGAATTTCAAAAATTATGTAAAGAAGAATCGGGTAAATACAAATATCTTTCTCATCGAAATGAAATTGTTTCTAATTTATTGAAATTTATATTGTTAATTTCTGGTTGTTTTACATTCACTTTATCTATTAGTATTCCTAATAGTTTATTTATGAATACCACCACTACTGTTTCAAGTTGTCTTACTGCTATTATTACTTCTGTTACCGGGTTTTTTCAATTTGATAAGAAATCTGAAATACAATACAATATTTACAGAGAATTAGATAAATTGTACAATACCATATCTCTTGAATTATTGAAACCTTCCTATATGCGTGCTGATCCTTATGAATTTATTTTATCTTTGAGAAATAGAAGAGATGAATTGTTGAAAACTTTACAAAAAAACAGATAAAAATCAATTATTTATTATTGTATTTATATTGTTTTCAATACTCTAATTTCTCTAAAATTGTACGAAAATATATTTCAAATGTTTCATTATCAATCATCTTTTGATCTGTTACATATTCTATGTATAATTCATCTCTGAATTTCATTACATTTTCTCTCAGAAATCTATTCAGATTAACACGTCCTTCATAATTATTGCTCCACATTAGTTCTTCCATAATATTACTTTGATATTCTTCATCTTCTATTTCTTGTATTTTCTTATTTATTTTTGCCATCATCACTGCTGACATCTCTGTTTTAATATCCATTTTTATTTCTATCATTGATCCATCTATTTCAAATCCTGATAATACGTTTATTAAACGAGATATATGTCCAGTTGAACATGTTCCATTCATCTCAATTAATTCTTCAAACAATCTTTGTTTCAAAGTTTCTCTATGTTCATGTTTAAGTATTATATTCCATACTTTGATAAATAATGTTTGTATTTTTGGTATATCACTGTATACTGATCTGTTACTTCTATCTAATTTAAATCTTGTTAAACTTGATTTTATTGCATTGAGTTGTGATGTTTTTGTATCTATTAGATTTGTATTTATTATATAATCATCTTCTGTAACATTATTTATAGTATTTATTTCTTTATCTGTCAGATCAAATACTTTATCATTTAATTCCAATTTATAGATTGTACAATATTCTGTGATTATTTCTTTATAAATATCATCATACGATTTACTTTGTTGGTCGTTATTTTTGACATTCATAATTAATGTAATATTTCTTTTTACACTGGCATCAATTGATTCGGTGTGTATATTTTGTCCATCTGTATAAACTGTGATATTCATATTTGTATTTCTTCCCATGAGAATTATAGTATCCGTTCCTATTTGTCTGGCTCTTTCACTTATACCTTGTGTTAATAATAAATCAGCTGCATCTGCTCTTAAATAAAAATCGAGATTATGATCTTGACATATTCTAATTATAATATTCTCCAATTCCAATTTATCTTCAAGCGAGAATAATTCATTCCCAAGAAAGAATTGTGATGCTAATATCAAATATCTGGTTCGCAATACTTCAGACAAACATATTGTTTTGAACATGAAAATGATATATTCTGATTTGGTTTTTTTATTCTCTGACATTTGCAATACAAATGTGTAGATATCATAATGACACAAATTCTCATCTATAATAAAATCCAAAAGTATCATTTTCACTTCTGATTTGTTCTTGTATGATTCTATTAACATTTGCATCAATTCAACTCTTATTAATGAATGCATATTTTCTATATTTTCTTTATCAGACAGTAATTGTAAAATTAAATCATATGATATATCACTTTGATCTTCATTATTTTGTTCTATTACACTTTGTTCTTTGTTTTCTATATATTCTTTATTTTCTTTGTGTATTAATTTTACACATTGATACTTTGATATAAATGGTAATGTTGAATCGGTAATTATTTTTACAAGTGTTTGTTTATTTATATCAATTAGAGGATTGTATAAATATTGCACTAATAATTTATCAAAGTGTTCAAAACACAATTCTTTATTATACTTGTGCAAATTGTTCAAAATATATATTCTATAATCTGGATTATCACTTGTATACAATTTAAAACAAATATTGATCAATTCGTTATTATCAAGAAAATCTTCTTCGTTAAAATATATATTTTCATTGGTGTTTTCATTTGAAATTAAGATATCATTTAATTTTGTATTATCGTTCAATATTAATGGAGTGAGTTTTGGAGATAACATTTGTTATACTTTATTATTATTAACATTAAATTATTATAGAATTATATTTTAACTTTTGTATATAATTGTGCTGCTTTATTTATATTTTCATTCATATCACAATTTGCAGCATTATTAGAATTAAATCTATCGAAACAACCATTATCAACATTACCAACATATGGTCTTATTCTCCCTTGCCAACTACCAAATATTTGTTCATTGTAAGCAGTATCAACGTTACTATAATTACAAGAAACAACATTATATTTATTATTTGTATATTGTAAACATTTATCTTTATATGAAGCAATATCTGCACTTTTTATTTTACCTCCTTCTTCAAAATAAAAGTGTTGTTTTGTATCATTAGGGTTGCATTCGCTTGTTGGTCTATCTTGACCTATTTTTGATATATCAATACATTGTTTTTTACCTTGATCAGGAGTTGCAATCCATGGAAATGTAATTAAATATTTATTCAATGGTTCGCCATATTTATTTATACAAAATTCTGGATTTGCACCATTTTTCATACACAAATTATCTCCCGATGTTGAAATTTTCCAATCTCCACTTACAAAACCACCAGCTGCTCCTATATCACCGTTCACTGCAAATTTAGCTGGTATTGTTGCATTTCTTGCATATCCTACTCCTATTCTTCCTGGATTATAATTCATTGGATTAATACGAATATTCCTTGTACCTACACCTCCTTGTTCGTGTGATATTTCAAAATCACTATTTGTTGCTGCATTTGATTGTATAGTAAATTCGGGATATGTATTTTTTGTGGGATCTTTTGTATCTTCTGCTCCTCTAATTGTTGTACCACCAACAAATGTAGGCATGTTCAATTTTGCATATAATGATAAATCTGGATCATTACCTTTTGGTCCTTGTATACCTTGTGTTCCCGTGTCACCTTTATCACCCTTTGGTCCTTTTGCTCTATTATCTTGTGATATTTTGTCTATTAATTGGGTCATTTGTTCTCCAGTTAATGAACTAAGACTAAGTACACCATCTTTACCTGTATCTCCTTTAGGTCCTTGTATACCTTGTTGACCAGTGTCACCTTTAGGTCCTTGTATACCTTGTTGACCAGTGTCACCTTTAGGACCTGTAGATCCTGTGTCTCCTTTTGATCCAGTTGTTCCCATTTTCTAATTGTATTATTATTTATATTATTGGTTTATAATATAAATAATATAATATTTTTTTTTATATATTTATCTTGTTTGTTTTATATTCATCTATTTTATCATCTAATTGTTTTAATATCATATCTGGCTGATTATATATAACAATATGAGAATGTGACGGTTGTGATTGTTGTAATTTATTATAGTTTTGTGTTGTATATGTTATATATATTTGTCGTTGAATTCATTAATTTTATAAATTTTTTTATTTGTTGATATTCGTAAACAGATGGAAATTTAAATTCAAATGTCAATCTTAAGATATTTATCCTGATTTTTATCTATATATTATTACAACTTTTTAAACTAATAATAATAATCCAGCTCCTTCAATTTGTTTGTAAGTGTTGATATTATATTTTCAATCATTTCAACATTATCCAATATATCATTTATATCATGTGCAATATTCAAAACACATCCAAATATTTTCTTTAATGTATCTATTTCATGTTCATATAAATCACTCATTGTCAATCCATATTGTAACACTGATACAAGTATATCTTTACATTTCAAGATATCTCCTTTGTAATCTTCACCACTGTTCAATTCATAATTCTTATTCATCATATCATCACCAATTGATTGTGCTTTTTCATATTTCTCCGGATACATTTTCTTATATTGTTCTACTGCTGCTTCTAATCCTTGTATATACATATTATATTGTTGATTGCAGCTATTTGTTTTACATTCTTGTTCATTATTCTGACAACTATTGCTATTTTCACTTACATCAATTATATCACTGTTATCTTGTTTTTCTTCTGTTTCTGGGTTATATAGTACCATTGTATCTTGTTCTTTTAATTCTAATTGGTCCATTTTTTATGAGTAGTTGATACAATGATATTATCTTTTTATTGTTTATTAGTATTTTTTATTTAAATAAATATATATAAAAAAATGATAAATATTATATAATCGTTTTGTGTCATTAAAATGAACTTTATTACAACTTCGTCTTCTCTCACAACTTTACCATTATTAACGAACCCGACAAACACCATGAATGTTTCAGGTTCTCACTCCAAAATCATTGAAACAGAATTATACAGGAAATATTTGTATAATGATATTATTGATAAAGTAGCTGACAAATTGAGAAAACATTTGGAAATGAAGGAAATACAACATTTTATGTTGAGATACATTTTCAACAAAATTGTTGAAAGAAAATTAGAGAACGATCCTGTATTTATTCATCAACCTTCTGATATTTGTCTTTTACAAGTTGAAAAAGATCTTGAATTCAAAAACATACCTGTTAATCCAAAAGAATTAGTTGAATATATTGATCAATTGTTGAATGATGCTGAAACTCTTTTGAATAAAGCTATGAACGACAATACAATATCAATGGATAAACCAATAACTTATCAAAGAGAAAACAACATATTTACATATGATAATAAAATATACAAAAATATATCTAATTTAGGTAATTTCAGTAATCCTGATTTATATTGTTATTCTATTGCATTAAACATCAGATATTCATATTTGCATTTGTCAACTCATGGACTTGCCAGAGATTATCAGAAAATGGGTTATTCTAAATATGATGGATTTGAAATATTTGCTTCTTCTTTCAATCATTATTTTGATTTGTATCATTCTGCATTTCCTGATCTTGAAAAACCATTTGGATCTCTCGGATCATTCTTTAGTTGTGTTGATCCTTCTCTATTGAAATGTTCCATAGATACTGTTTTGAACTCAATTAGAAATAATGAATATACAGAAGGAATGGAAAAGAAATTCAAAGAGTGTTTCTTTATGTCTGATGTATATAAAAAAAACATGAATGGTAAAAGTTGTTATTATAAATCAAGTAAAAATCGTTATAAAAATAAAGTAATGTTTGTTAATCCACCATTTGATATGGTATTAATGTCTATTGTATTTTTTATATTTGAATATTTAAACATAGAATATAAAACTATTTTTACTGTTCCTAATTGGAGTAATTTTTTATTTTTAGAAAGAATGAAACGTAATTCAAGAACCAAAAGAACTATCGTGTATTCAAAGGGTACTTTGAAATTTATTAATCATATGAATAATAAAAAGATATATCCATGTGACATTGCTGAAATGTATTTGTATCCTGATTTGTAAAAGTTTATTATTATATTAATTATTTTTATTATTGATAAATAATAAAAACATAATTTCAAAATGTGTTGGAATAAAGAGGTATCGTTAAATACTTTTATCTTTGTTGTGTTTGCTCTTTGTTTTATTTATTATAATAACAAATGTACACAATATAAATTGAAAGAATTCAATTTCTGGATGTATGTTATAATTATCTCAATAGGTTTAATGCAATTGAATGAATATTTTATCTGGAAACATATTGATAATAATATAATAAACTATTATTTAACATGTATTACAATATTGATTGTATTATCACAAGCATATGTAAATATAATGTCATCCATGTCAATTAACAAGAATATAAAGTCAATAATCACATTTGTTACTATATTATTATATATATATATAGTTAATTATAATAACATAAAAACAACCGTTGCACCAAACGGTCATCTTCAATGGAATTTTTTAAAAAGAGAACATGGTTTATTTTTATTTATTATATTTGCAATGTGTGGATTTGTACCAATGTATATGGATAAACAATATGAATCTCTTGTTATATATTTATTCATAGTTGTTATATCATTATATATGTATTGGAAACATAATACTTTCCATTCAATGTGGTGTTGGATGGCAAATTTTATATTATTATATTACATAATAAAAATATTAATTATTTTGCCATATCAAGAAAAAGGGAAATTGTGTTAAATTTGTTAATATATTATACATCATTTTTAAATTCTTCATACAATTGTTTATATTCTTTGAATTCTTCTGTTGATAAGACCTTTTCAATCACTTCTGTAACTTCTTTATTGTCTATTTCTTCTATTTCTTTTATATCTTTTTCATCCATTTTATCTATTTCTTCAATTTCTCTATCATCTGTTTCTGTATCATCGTTATTAGATTTAGTTTTTACATATGTTTTTTTGGCAACATGATCAACAAATGGTGATCCAAAATTTAGTTTTTGTATAATATCTGAAAATTTCTTGTATGGATCTATTCCAACGCTTCCATTATCTTCATATTCTTGTACCAATTTCTCTAATAAATCTCTTCTTAATAATTTAATATCTGTTCCTCTTTTCAATTGTTCTCTTAATTTTTCTAATTCCGGATCACTCACTAATTCACCACTTTTTTCATCTTTGTATGTAAAATTCTTTCTGTTTATATCAGTACAAAGCAGTTTATCTTTTCCATTTTTATCTTTAAAAATGTTATCTACTATATGATTATGAAAATCTTCATCATCATACATAATCGATTGTGGAGTTACCACATTTTTTAATTGATTTTTTAAATTACTGAATTTTATTGGTTCAGAAGATATGTAATTTAGATAATTATTATGTTGATAATTATTTTTAATTGTATTGGTTGACTTTGTTGCAGCTTTTTCCACTATTTTCCTATAATTCTCTTTTTCTTTTTCAAGTGTTTTTATTTCTGTTTTTAATGTATTATTTTCTTCATTTAATGTTTGTATTTTCATCATTAGTTCTTTATTTATATTTTCTATTGCCAGCAATTTAGTATTATATTCATTATTGGCATTAATCAATATTTTCTGTATTTTTATACATGTTTCACTTTTGTTATGTCTCAGTAAATGATTTTTAGTAGTAAAAATATTATTACAGTATTCACAAACAAACGACATTTTATTATTACAACCTGTCTTTAGACTTGTATACCCACGAAGGGTCTATTAAAACCCATGGATGGTACAATTGTACCCACGAAGGGTCAATAAAAATAAAAAATACAACCTGGAAATAACCAGTAAAAAAATAAAAATACATTAATGCTTTGAATTCACTTTAGAATTTTCTATATATTTATCATCGATATTTTATGAAAACATTTGTGAGAGAGAAGACAAAAATTTTGGACAAGGATTGTTATTTTTCCCAAAAATAATTTCATAAAATAATCAAAAATTAATTATAATATTATATTTCTGAATATTTATAAATTATTTATAAATTTATAAATCAATAAAAATAGATAATTTTAATTGTGAGATAATATTATTTGTTAACTAATTGTTTACATTCTTCAATTATCTTTATAAAATCTTCTGCGTCTTCTTCTGATACAAACCATTCCTTATTTGGTTCTATTCTTTTATCATCAAGTTTATCATGAACTATTTGTTCCAATAAATCCATTTTCTTTTTAGTTTTACAACTTGTACTATATATAACTTCATGTTTGTCACTTGTATTTAATGTTGATAATCTCTTCTGTAAATCTTGTGCTTTTCCTATTTTATAATGTCCTTGTGCTTCTTTATATTCTGTGGTAACTATATATACAACATTTTTATTTTCTTCAAATGTTTGTCTGGGTTGTTTTTGCAATACTTTACTTTCTAATAATTTAATTCTATTTTTGAGTAATTTATTCTCTTTATTCATGTGATCCAATTCTTGCGTTGTTTTATTATCTGAAATATCGACTTTTCCAGTTATCATTATTTCGTATACCCATTTACTAACTAATACATCAAATTCAGGAGAGATCCACTGAGCAATATTGATTGATACTTGTGGATGTGCCCATGTTGATCTTTCATGAATTGCACCTGATTCGTACTTTATTATTTCATTGGTCGGGATCCCGACCGTTGAACTTAATACATCAAGAAATCTTTTTGTTTTATCTATGCTGTTCCAGTGTTTGAATTGTTTTCCTCCTGCTTTACAAAGATTTGTTATATTTATATATCCATCTTCTTCTCTGTATTCAAGTTGATAATTATCTTTTAGTTTAAGAGACTGTATATCTTTTTTTACAATATCTTCAGGTACATCTTTGTATTTTGTTTTGTTGAATTGTTTATTATTCATAATTATATCAATTTGAAATGTATTGTCTTTGATGTTATCTTTTTTAATTACATCTGGTTTATTGTTTACAATTTCAACTAATTTTAAGTATCCTTCATTTGACTTTTCAAACGTTTTGATTTCTGTTCTTAATTTATTATTCTCTTCTGTTAATACTTGTAATTTTATCAATAGTTCTTTATTTATATTTTCTATTTCTAACAACTTATTATTATATTTATTATTGGCATTAATCAACAATTTCTGTATTTTTATACATGTTTCAGTTTTTTGATGCTTTGTCAAATTATTTTTAGTAATTATATTTTCACAATGTTCACAAATAGTTGTCATTGTTTTTATATGTATCTATGCTTTAAATTATTATCTTTCTATGATGAAAAAATAAGATGATCAATAAACATTTGTGTGAGAGAAGACAAAAATTTTGAACAAGGATTATATTTTTCCCAAAATAATTATTTATAAAAGTTTGAAATAATAAAAAATATTAATTGTTGTATTTTGAAATAATATATTTTTATTATATTTATTAATAAGATGTCAGAAACGAGAAGTATAATAAATAGAATATTACTTGAAGAATTGAATAATATTATAAATAAAGTTAACAACCACAACATTGAATTTATAGATAATGTAATGAGTTATTGTAAATTTACTATAAACGGAAAAGATTATTATATGTCATATGATAAATATGTACATATTATGACACACCGATTACCAAATTTTCATTATGATAACGTATTCATTCAAATAAATGAAAATTATGATAATTATATAACTCAGAAATTATATAATATGTACAACAAAAATAGCAATGATTGTAAAAGTTACAAAATGACTATAACTGTTGAAGAAGATAATAAACAATATGAAATATATTATACTAGAAAAATTTCAAGAGGAATACTTATATCATCAAAAAATAAATACTCATGCAATGACAGAGATATATTAAATTATTTGATGAATGATATTTATTATTGTAAATCAAATATATTTATTATAAACCTGACTGTAAAAAATAATTATTTATTGAAATTGAAAGGTAGAGGAAACCACAGAAATATTATGTTATTGCATAAAAAAGAAACAAATAAATCAATTTATTTTCAAATATATATTTATGAACCTCATGGTACTGATATAAAAAAAAGTAAAATACCTCAACATATACTTGATAATTTTGTGAAAGAATTAAATAGAAATACCAAAAAATTTAGAAATAACCATGATGAAGATAGAGATATAATATTTTCATTGATAGATAAAACAGAAATATCATGTCCCAGAGGTTTACAATCATATGCAAAAAAATATGATATTGGAATGTGTGTTTATTTTTCACATTTTTGGTATTATATGTTATTTATGTGTATGATAAACAAGAATTTAAATAAAGATTTCGACATTGTAGATTTAATTACAGTATTAGAAACTGATTTCATAAAGACTATCAATAATATTGCAAAAAATGAAGAGGGTCAACAATTACTATACAAATTAATGGTTCGATTCTCTTATTATAATATGCAAGAATATCTACATAATTATTATAATTCAAAACAAAGAACTGAAATTGAAAATAGATTAAATAATTATATTATTGAAAATTATATAGACAATAACAATGTTATCAGATAATTATTGCCTTAATATTTCCTCAATGACATTATACAAATTATGCAAATAATATGAATGAAACATAGATAATAGTAAATGTTATAAATTATTAATAAATATATTTCATTACAATAAAATACACAGAATGTCAACATACAAAGGAATAAGTCTAACTTCAATAACTGAAGGTGCCAGAAACATTGATAATAAACCTGATAAAACAGAATTGGCAATAAACGTAATGTTTATTATCTTATGGATATTTGCATTGAAATATATAATGGATCTTGAAAAATATTGTAAATGTTCTGATAATTGGAAAAGAGATTATGTGAAATATTCATTGATCGTTTTCATAATATTCTTAACATTTAAAGTATTAAATCATACCAATTTGATCAATGTAAATAAATATCTATTGTTTTTCATGATATTATTGAATTTTGTATTTACTGTTATCATATTGGTATATATAAATGAATTGAAAAAGAATGAATGCAAATGTTCAGATACTGAAATGAGAACTATATTAGAAATTGTCAGTTATGTAAGATTGATTATCATGATGATTGGATTGATAAGTTTAATTTATCTTTATTTTAAATTATACAAATTATATAAACATGTCAACAAAAGGAGATAATTATCTTGAAACTATCTTTTTTAATTTATATTAAAATTATATAAATGAAAATATTTATATAATTAAAAATGTCTGAATTACCTGAAGTATGGATTGTAAGCAAAGCAATAAATAAATACTATCAAAATGAAATAACATATAGATATTTATAAATCTTGATTATCTTCACAATTAGTTAAACCCATAGCATTATTCAAACAATGTTCATGAACATTTATTTCTTCACTTGATGGATGTGATATTACAATATCACCTTCTTGTAATCTATTTAAACAAGAATAACATTTCATTTTCCTTTCATTGAATATATTTTCATCCTCTTTATTCAACAGATATTTATTTAAATTATTGATATCAACATCTGCAAATGAGTATCTCAATCGTTCTTCACAGAATAATTTCAATCTATCTGCATCTTGTACTTTTCTTGACCCTTCATATTCCAATGTCAATAATATACGTTGTACATTTATATTTTTTACTTGTTCAAGAGGTATATCAATGGGAATTTTAGGATAAAACAACAAAGAATCATGTTCTTTTGGAATCAAAACGTGTGTGACAGTTTCAGGTTGTTCATTGTAAATATCAGCATCGTTGTAAGTGTAACATTGAAATGGTACTTCAGCATCTTCAGGGATATTAACATTATCAATTTGTAAAAGTGTATCCATTTTTTATTGTTATTTTTATATATATTATAATTTTTAAGTAATTATAATATAATAATTGATTTATTCTTATCAAGTTAAAAACAAAGATAAAATAACAATACAAAATGATTTGTATGGGGGATGTTCATGTTTACACTTATCTTGACGATAATTTAGACAAACTATTTAGTATCAAATATGAAACAGTAAAGAAAGAAGGACATACTACATACATAAATATCAATTTCACACATAAAAGCGAATGTGTGTTTTATGATTATAATTTGGTAGGTGATGTGTTAAAATTATCATTTGTTCATGATGGTATTATAAAATGTGCAGATATATTATTGATATATGTATAAATTGTATGAAATAATAGATATGTTTAAATGTATTGATTTTATATTTATAATATATAAAATCAAATATTATGGATCATGTAAATTATTATAATTTTTTATAAATGAATTAACCAAAAATACTTCTCATTTTCCAATAAGGAACAGACAAAGAATTTACATGTTTTATTTGTTCGTCAATAACACTTTCAGGTTTATTTTCCAACATCATTTTATATAAATTATATGTGGCTCTATCATAAGTATCGTTTTTTTTCATCATATCAACAATATCATCGGAAGACTTATTTTCATAATATTCTTTGATATTTTTCAAATAAGTATTTCTGAATATACTAGATAATTCACTCATTATATCACTTTAGTTCAATTGATATAAGTTGAATATAAGTTAACCTTTAAATGTAATTAATTTATTTAATGAATATGTTTATGAATGAATATTAGGTGCATAAGGTTTGATCATATTTTGTATGATCATTTTAGAAATTTCTTTACCGTCATTGATTGATTGACGGACAATTTCACGTTCCTGAACATTGGTATAACCAGGATATTCAAGGTATTTATAAGTATCTCTATACAAAGTTGCAAGAGGATTTTGTTCATTTTGTAATACTTGTAAATCAAATGAATGATTTCTCATAGCTCTCAACACTTCAGGAGTTTGCATTTCATTGCGAATTTGAATTTCTCTAAAACTTACGTAATCACTTGACATGACGAATAATGTATGTTTTTTATTATTCTATCAATATATATTTTTTAATTTAATATTTTTTAATTTAATATTTTTTAATTTTTATATTTGAATAATATAAAAGATAAAAAGAAATGAGCGTTCCAGTAAATACATTTGGTACATATACTGTGAGTGTATATGATGATGGTCCTAAAACATCACCAGTAAATGCAAATTCTTTCAAATATAATGATTGGAGATATATAAAAAATGGAGCTGATAAAGGAATATTATCCCAACAAGATTGTGAAACACAATGTTATTCAAACAATTGTTATCAGTATTCATTAATGTATCCAAATAATTCAGGTATAGAATACAATCATAAATACAGATGCAATTTAGCATTGACAGATAAAAATATATCATATTCTAACCTTGATAGTAAAATAGACGATCAAGGAAGAGGTAATTTTACCAATACAAATTATACAATATCAAAAGCCAAAAATGATTATAGAAATAATTTACAAATATCAGATGATTATGAAGTGCTCCCATATTGGAGCAATAATAGTTTTAATACAATGTGTAGAGGAAGTAGTTTTAAGTCATCACAAGCAATAAGCAAAGGTTATTTACGTCCACAGATGTGTGCTAACAATTGTAGAATAAATACAAATTGTACTTCTTTTGATATTTCAAGACCAGATAGTAATGGTAATTATGATTGTTATAATTTTACAACACCATATTATACTTTAGCAGGTGAATATAATAATAATACAAATGGATGTTTCAGAAAAACATCAGCTAATTCCAATGCTGTTGATATAAAAACGATAAAGGATAATTATGTTAGTTCTCTAAATATTCCTTCTGGATATACATTACTTGAAAATAATACAAATAATGTATTCAATACGGATACAATGTGTCGATCAAGCATGTCATCAGATCCATCTGTGTACATGATATCACAAGGAATAATGTCAGCAAAGGCGTGTGCTGACAAATGTTCAACATACGGTCGATGTAGAGGATTTGATATTGCAAGACCAGATAGTAATGGTAATTATGATTGTTACCATTCTATCACATCAAATTTATACGGTGAAAGTAAAAATACAGGTGATGCAAGAGGATGTTTTAAAAAGAATTAATAAATATTGTCTATAGATAAATGTATCATTCAAATATCAACAATTACATGAATGGGATTTATAATATGTTCACTGTTTCATATTATCTTTACAAATACAATTTATTCTTCTATATTATATATTTACTGTTGGTAAAAAGAAATTATATAGAAGCATTTTTTATCATTTACAATTTATTTCGATAAAATATTTTGTATTATATATATAAACAAAATAAACCATCAAATATATCAACACTTTCAATAAGCCCAACATCAATACCAACAGTATATAAAATAGTTGTAACACCATAAGATGTTGCAGATAAGAAACGATATATCACGTTATCACATTCCAAAAATATCCAATCAGCATTGGTAGATGTGATTTTTGATATGTAAATAACATTTGTCATGATATATTATAAATACAAGATAAAATGAATACACAAACCAACAATTCAAATAAATTACCAAGACATTTGGATAATCCAATAGATCTTTGGATTTGTGATATTGGTAATGAATTAGATCCCTTCTTTGTACAAATGAACATGACACCAAATAAATTGACAACAATCAGTGGTATATTTGGACTATTAACCGTATATTGTTTACAAAAGAAAATCAAATACCTACCAGGTATATTTTTCTTTATTGCCTACATGTTTGATTGTTTTGATGGATTATATGCAAGAAAACATAACATGACCAGTAAATTTGGTGCTTATTATGATGTAATAAAAGACTGGACTGTTATTTGTCTTGTATCTTATGTGTTATATAAACGACATAAAATGTATGCTTCATATTTCACATTGGTATTATATATATGTGGTCCCCATTTGGGTTGTCAGGAACATCATTATAGAATGAATAATCCCGGAAAAATGCATTCTGATATTTTATCATTGTGTAGGTTGATGTGTCCGTTTAAAGATGTTGATCATATTATGCAATATACCAGATATACAGGAACAGGTACTGCAAATCTACTTGCTAGTATCATTCTCTTTTTTGTTTAATCACAAAAGAAAAAAAAATTATTTTATATTAAATTTCAGAATATAAAATAAATAATACATTGATATAAAAATGGTGAAATTAAATGATTTACAAAAACATGAGTTAAGAGATTGGTCCAATGAAATAGAAGAAATATTACGCAATTTATCAGAAAAAGCACAAATATGGCGTCTTCTGCACATGAAAAATCATGATATATTTAAAAGGAAATATTATTGGCTCATTATACCTGTGACAATTTTATCTTCTGTAACAGGTGCTGCAAATTTAGCTCTTGGATCTGTTGCAAGTGGAAATGAAACTGTAATAAATCTGGTGATTGGTGCATTGGGGATTATTATATCTGTCATTTCAACTCTCAATAATATTTTTTCATTTCAAAAGAGAAAAGATGATCATTTTAGAGCAGCAAAAGATTGGTACAGAGTACAAAGAATGATTGATATTGAACTGTCATTGCAAAAAACAAAAAGAAACAATGTAAGTGTATTTTTTCATTTAGTATTGCAAGAAATAGAACGTATTCACGAATTTCATCCAAATATTAGAAATGATGTCGTGAATAAATTCATGAAGAAATATAAAAACAAAAAAATGAGCATTGATATACCCGAAATATTATCTATCAGAAAAACCATTATCTTTAAAGAAGATCTAACACATGAAACAAAATCACAAAACATAAATATTTCAAAGAAACCAAATATATTCAAAGTCCCAACTGTAGAAAGACAAGGAACTTTTATTGATATAGATGATGACAGTGAACATAGTAATAAAAGTGATAGTGGATCAACTGAAAATAAAGAAAGAAAACATTCATTTGTTGATACAATAAAAAACAAAATAAACACAATTGTAAAACCAATAGACCATTCACAATCTAATTCTAAATCATACGATTCATATTATTCAAATGAAATACTAAATGTTCACAATTTGCACAATGTAAATGACGTAGCCAATCATTCCAATAATGTATCATTGACAATATTAGAAGAACGAGATGACAATGAACCAGGTGACAATGAACAAGGGGATGAAGATGAAAATAAAGAACTATATCCGTTTGAATTGCATGAAGATAATCAAAATAAAAATGCAGATGATAAAGTGTAATTTAAAAAATAATGATATAAATACTTTCATTGTTATATAAAACAATATAACAATGATATCAATATTATTGCCTGTATATAATGGAGTTGAATATATAGACGAATCAGTGCTTTCAGTTTTAAATCAGACATATAAAGATTGGGAATTATTAATTGGTGTAAATGGTCATCTTCCCAATTCAGAAGTGTATAAGAAAGCATTCGAATATATAAAGAAAGATGTATTGGGAAGAATAAAAGTGTTTGATTTACATAAATTCAAAGGGAAAGTTGATACATTACATGAATTATTGAAATATACAACATATGATTGGATTGCTCTTATTGATGTAGATGACATTTGGCTGAAGAATAAATTATTGAAACAAAGTTCATTCATGAATGATTATGATGTAATTGGAACACATGCACATTATATTGGTGATAACAACGGTATTCCTCATATTCCATTGTATGATATAAGTAAAATGAATTTTGTGAATGCTAACCCAATAATAAATAGCAGCGTGTTGTTGAAAAAACAATTGTGTTATTGGGATAAATCATATGAAGGTGTTGAAGATTATGAATTATGGTTAAGATTGAGAAAAGAGAAAAAAACATTCTATAATTTACCAGATATATTGGTGAGACATCGTATTCATAATAACAGTCAATTTAATACAAAAAATCATGATAATAAAATAAATAAACTCAAGTTAATGTATAGATAATTTATTTTCTGTCATTTAAAATAAACATACACAATAAAACAACTACAACAATCACGGAGATTACACCAATATTATTGGTATATGTATTATTAGTTTTTATAGGTTCGATGTCAACTTGTGATGATTTCAATGATTTTTTTTCTGGATTTAAAGATCTTTGCAATGGAGATTTTGGATTTTTCTTTAGATTACAGTATTGTTGTAATAATGAATTTTGTATAGTTTCACCATTTCCATCAGCAATTTTACAAATATTACCAAGTGTTTCACCACAAAATCCAAACTGTAAACAATAATTGATAGAATAATCATCTTCTTTAATTTCTGATGGTTGTATTTTATCACATTTTTTCATACATCCACCCATGTAAACAGGACTTAGTTTCACAGGATTATATAAACCTGTATCAATGGCTTGAGAAGCATTCACCATTGCATCAACTCCCATGGTATTGCAAACTTTAGGTGAAGTTTGTGAAATGGGGTTAAAAGGTTCACAAACAACACCACATTTAGATTGATCATTTAAATTGCAAAAACGGTGATTAGCCATGCTTTCAAAGAATTGTTTTAATTCAGTAACATCATCAATGTTATTAACATACACTTGACATTTATTATCCCAGTTTTCAGAACAACGTTGTGCCATGAATTGTTTGCAATTACCTAAATTGTAATTCCATGGTGCATCTAAAAATCTATCAGGCATACAAGCATCAACTGGATCTTCTTGTCTAAATCCTTTGTATGGTTTTCCGAATTGTCCGTAATTTGAAGCCATTTTTATATTTTCAATATTTATTATTATAAAATATAAAAAAAAAATATTGAAAATATTAGGTGATTTAAATAATTGATTAATATATCGAAAACACATTGTTTACACATAACTTGTTGATCATTATATCATTATATAATTATACACATTGTTCATAACAATGAGTTCAAGAATATTGAAATTTACATTTGAAATTACTAATCCCAAAATATATGACTATTACAAAATAAAATCACTGATGCATATATTTGACTATGGGTCTGTTACTTTTAAAATGAAAATGAAAGATAATGTGAAAACAGATATTAAAAATACACAAATATACCAAACAACCAAATTTGATAATCAAGATGAAATAGTTAAATTTTTAGATAAAAAAATGATTGATTATTCAGAAGAATTATATACACAATATAAATCATATAAATCATAATAAGAACTTCATATAAATATTGTTTATTGTATATTCAATACTCATATTGTGAAATTTGTGATTTTACATATCATTTTTGTCAAAACAAAATGATCTTCATTTTGTTTTTTTATTTTTTTATTTTTATATTTTTTTTATTTTTATATTTTTTTTTATTTTTATATTTTTATTTTTTATTTATTTATTTTTTCGTTAATTGGAATATTTGTAATGGTCAAGCAAAGCATTGAATTCGCCATCGTCGATTTCAAAATTATTAATGTATGTATCGACAATGTTGAAATGAACATGCAAAGTGTACTTGTATTTTTTGTGAGTTGTCATTAACAACAATATATCTTTTAATAATTCAATATATTTATCTTTGTTGTTCATATTGTAAAATAATTTCTTCACTAACAAATTGAATGATTTATGAAAATTAATTATTTTGTGAACTCTGTTTTGTTGTTCAGTCATGTGCAAATAACAGACACATTTGTTGATTGAGTGAATAAAATAAGTATTTTTGCTTTTACAGTTTCCATTTCTATTTCTGAACATGCAAGTACCACCATTGAATTTGCTGATTTGTTCAATATCTGTGATAGTTACATCACTTCTAAACATCATGGCATTGATTTCAATTTGAGTTCTGATAGCGGATTGCAACATATTGATGATCAGTGTAAGACACATAAGACACATAAGTGAATAGATATATAATGATTATGATAAAAATCAATTTTTATATTTAATTGGGTACCGGTGGAGGATTTGGGTTTGGAGTCAAATCTAACTTTGATAGAACTGTTGTAACTAAGTAAACATCATTGTTTCCCCAGTTATCATATTCCTCACCAGAAAGACTGACAGTTTGGACTTGAAATATATTTCCATTTTCATCTTTGATCATACAACATACATCAACAGATACACCAATGTTTAAATTTTGAACTCTCATTTCCACTGATTTTGCAGTTCTGACAGTTACAAATTCTTTAGGATCAACATTCACAATATATCCATTCATTTTTATATATGTTATATGTTATTATATATATATATATAATATTTAAATGATTTATTATTTTTATTTATGCATATTCTAATGGGGGCATTTCTATTTCTTCTTCCATTATATTTCCATTCAAAATTTGCTTGTTTCCTTCATTCATGTGTGGT
>Ga0214919_10001027_pt1 | contig 47117 bp, 54 predicted proteins | sample LL1503_MetaG_FD_177994 | JGI IMG/M metagenome (GOLD analysis project Ga0214919, IMG submission 177994) | Freshwater microbial communities from Lake Lanier, Atlanta, Georgia, United States - LL-1503 | ecosystem: Environmental > Aquatic > Freshwater > Lake | place: USA: Georgia | collected...
TATTTCGTTTGTGGTTAGAAGCACACACGTGACATCCGTGTAAGGTAATTTCCACTTCTTTATGTTCATTGCATAAGAATACTTGATAAGGTTCTTTATAATGCCAATCTAGCATAGATATTCTTCCCATAGCATGTGTATCTAGATAGACAACTTCTTTTTCTTCAAAAAGTTTCTTAAGCGACATTTTTAAGCGATAACGATCTGTAAGCGACATGTTCTTAACTGCTTTCAGTATTGCTTCCATTCTGTGATCTGTAGTGGTCTGAATAGTAAGAAAAGCATTTCAATTTTTTATATTAATTTATAAAAATTGATATTACAATATAGATATAACTATTTATATTAAAATATAAGATGGCTCGTACAATTCCATCTTCTACCATCGCTCTTGTTATCGGGGGTGTGGGGGCGCTGCCCCCAATTGTAATAGAAGAAATACCTCTCTACAATATCGTTTCTAAACCCGATGACTACAACTCGGGTAATCACGGCGCTAGACCAGATGATTATTATAAAGTCTTATCGGACGGCAATACTGATAAATGGATTAATTCATTTCACACTGACTATAGTGTCATCAATATCTATGATACAGATTTAGTGTGGATGAGAGAAGCCTTTAAATCGGGTTCTTATACTGGCAAATTTCCTCATGCTTTTGATGAAGAAAAGGCAGACATGTTGGAGCGCTATAAACATATTGAGAAGTATTTTGACGGCACCAAGTATTTTGTTAGATGCAATAGCGTCAGTCTAAAATACGGGCAACACGGCGCCGGACCCTATACCACCTTTGAACAAATCATAGAATCGTTGGTGACGTGTATAGAGACGCATACGCCGATAGATAACACAGATAAAGGTACAGAGCCGCTAACACTTTATTTACTACCTTGGAAAAAGTTTGATGTTTATAAAGAATATCGCATCTTTGTCCATAATAACAAAATAACGGCCATATCCCAGCAAAATTTACATGCAGTAAATGAGTTTTTAAGCACATTTTCAGAGGATGAAGAACGGAAGAACATTATAGAAAAGCACGTACAAATCGTGCAAGAAAGTTTTATTAAAACGATTAAAAAAAAAATAACGCACACTCAAAATTATTGTATGGATGCTGTCATTTTAGAAGACGAATCATTCTATTTTATTGAAATAAACTCTTTTGGCAAAGAATATGCGGCGGGATCAGCACTGTTTCATTGGCTTATAGATGAAGATAAATTGTATTCGGATGGCAGTACGATTTATTTTAGATATACTTTTTAGAAAAAAGTATCACAAAAACTTAATAAACATACTTTTTAGAAAAAAGTATCACAAAAACTTAATAAACATACTTTTTAGAAAAAAGTATCACAAAAACTTAATAAACATACTTTTTAGAAAAAAGTATCACAAAAACTTATTAAAAATACTTAAAAACATTCCAAGTATCTTTATTATTAATGGCACTTAATACTATTGAAACAATTGGAGCTGTTTTGGTTGCAAATGGAATTTCTGCATTTATTCTTGGTGTAGTATTATACGCAACAAAAAATAATAGAATAGAAATAAAAAAGGATTAACATATTACTTGAAAAATCTCTTTTCATTTTTCCTTACCACATATTCTCCATTATATTTTAACCATAAACCTACGCTGTTTACTCCTAGACCAAACGCTCTATATCCACGCAATAATTATTTTCTGTTGAAGAAACGGTAATGTAATAAGGAAACATCATTGCAATTTTGGTTCAATTGCCTTTGCGGTCGGATTATTAATCAACTTTGTAATCAATTTTTTAAATAATAAAAATACTTACCTTATTAAATATATTTTATAGTAGAGATATATAAAATGTCTGGCGGGATATTTCCTGATTATCCTTTTACGTTAAACATCAAATGTATTATTTTTTCCATCATCATTATGATGATATACAGTTATTGCCCGCCCCAAGTATCTTTTATGACGCGTAATATTATTTATTTTATTATTTTTGTAATAAGTTATGTCAGTTTAGCATGGTATGATTATTATTACGAATGTAGTCAACTGCCTTTGCAGCGTTCGTCGGTTGGTCTGACCCAATATTTCAAACCGCCCGTGTATGACGTTAAAAGACAATCTGAACACATGTTTTCGCAAAAAGAATTAGATAAAAATAATGTAATGATATACGTTATGCATTTATTATTGTTTGTGCCTTTGTTATTATATGTCGGGTTTAAGGGTGCGAAAAGTAATATAATTGTGTTTAATATTTTAATTGTTGTAGCGGCTTTTACCGCTGTTTATCATGGGTTTCGTTTATTATCAACTTCGCACATTTGATCGCCGCATCATCCGACTGGATTATAATGCAGACATGTCTACTTTTCCTAATGGATTATCTTTCAAAACTGTATAAATTTCTTTTAATTTTATTTTATTTGAAGCGTAAAAATCATTGATGAAAATAGAACTGTAGAGTAAACCACTAATCTCATTAAATTGCGGATGTTTTATTTCAAAGAGAGCATCCGCCATATCAAAGCATTCCGTCTTCCCATTACTCAAACCCGCGTGGTTAAGTAGAGGGTATTTTTTTATGAAATAGACGTCAAATTCTTCATCTGAACAATCGACGGGCAAATCAGGTGTGTCGTCTAGAAAATAGAGACAATATTGTCTGACTTTTTCGATACTTTCTTCCATTATTTATTATTATTATTAGTATAATAATAAATTAGTATTATATCAATTTTATTTTAGTATTTATTATCAATCTTCCGATGTATATATCGCACTACATCGTCTCTACCCTCATACAGCAGATAACCAGTGCTTAAAACCGGTAAAAAAAGAAAACAAGGTAAGTAGTGGTACTCTTTTTTCTCTATGGCATGGGCAAATCCCGCACCCATAAATAAGGAAGGAATAATACCATTCACGCTCACATTAATATAACGCGTCATTGTTTTACTGGCAAGGTCACCTAATTTTGCAGACATTTAATAGTATAGAATAGAATAGAATCAAATCTTTAAGCGGAATTGATGGTAAATGTATCACTTCTCAAGCAATTATAATTATAGAGATTTAATACCATTTTATACTTGATACTCTTATACTTGATACCAACAAGTGATGTACCATTATCGACTTTATCATTATCAACAATCATAATTTCTTTATTTATAGAGAGTGTGCCGTTTTTAAGATAATCTTCCAATACTTCGTTTAATAAAGTCATAGACTCATCTTCTATAACGCCTCTATACGCACACGATAACCTTACTGAATCTATAAATATTTTACGTCGTCTTAATTGTTTTTCTTTTAACATCTTGGTTTCTTCCTCGGAACACTTAATACACCCATAATAAGAGTTGCCGTCTTGCGATAAAGTTCTAATACAATAGGAGCAAATGTTTTGTTTTCCACAATCTAAACAGGGTTCAAACTCGTCTTCAAGCGTTTCATTACATTCACTACAAGTATTAATAACATAGTTAGCAACAAATGACATTTTATAGTTGTAAATAAAATGTTATTATATCATAATTCAACGATAAGTATTTAAATAATAATCGCAAATTAATAAATAGATGAGCGATTTTAATGAGGCATACAATATAAATGTTTGTAAAGACAAGTGTGATTTTGTTTTAACGACAGTTGAATATACACCAAATGGTTATTCCTATTTTAAATGTTCCAAGTGTGAAAATACATTGAAGAAAAAAAGTGCGACGAATGACACATCTTTTCTACAAAGCGAAACAACGCAACGTCGTTGATACTATTACTAAGTTGTTGGTTATTTTGTTTCATTCTGCTTCGCTTAAACCTTTTCTGAAAAGGTTATTTGTTATTTTTGTTCAACCCGACCGCAAGCGGAATTGCTGAAAAGATGTGGATAATTCCTTCTGTGTCTTGCTTCATTCTTCTCGTATTCTTCTCTCCAAGCACGCTCCCTCTCTTCATCATTCTTAATCTTTGCTTCACTACACGCAGTACATAATTCTTCTCCATCATCATAACGATACGTCGTAATACAATCATCGCAAACATCGGTTTTATGACACGTCCAACAGATAGAAAAGTCGCACCGACATAGTTTTTGACAATCAATACATCGTCTAATAGAGGCAGTATCTATTGTTATATCAGCATATTCTTTGTCAAAACATTCAAGACACAAAGGTCGTTTTTCTTCTCCGTCGTCTTCATTTACATAAGCCCAAGCAATGCACTTACTACACATATCTTTTTTTTCACAACTAGAACATTTATATAAAGCATAAAATAGGTCGCCACATTCATTACACTTAAATTTGTTTATTAGCGTCGCAGACATTATTTAATATTTAATAAATAATGTTTAAATTATATTTTTATATTATATTTTTATATTTTCTTTCTGTTGTTTAATCTGCCTCCGCCTCATCTCCACCCCCGCCAAAAGGCGTCTCGTGTGTAAAAGCATGCATTACCTGATATGAATTGGTGTCAAATCCACACATATCCAGCATACCCTTATCACTTGGGTCAGCAATCGTCAGGTCATTCAGTTGTACCGCAAGAGTAATCAACTTGACATTCGGATTACCAATTTTAGCACGATACGAGTTCAAAGCCACCAAAGGTTTCTCGCCCGTATTAATGTCGTTATCGGTGATGACAATGACAGCATCCACGTGCTTATTCGCACGCTCCAAATACCGAATGCCATTACTGATGTCAGTTGACCCCCAGTTTGAGAGTTGAACGGCATCAAGCACTTCCTGAAAAGTAGAGTTGGCGTGAATGTGATGACCGACGTCATAGAGACCCGTGTTATCTGTTGGAGTACCGTACTTCTTATAACTTCCTGTATTCTTGGCAGAGAAAACATAAAACAAATGCTCCTGCAATTGCGCTTGCGGTCGCTGACTGGACCGTGCAATCACCAATGATAGAAGAGCCGCAATATCGGCATTACTGAGTCCCTGAAAGGTCGTTTCTGCAGTCATTGAACCTGATCCATCGATGAAGACACCATAGCGCTTGGTGGTGGGAGGGGCGTTGGCGAAGGCGAGAAATGCCATTTGCTCCAAAGCATCGCAAATCTCTTTTAGCGGTGTCCACGTCAACTTACCCTTGAATCCATGACCTTTGCGATAAACAAACCACGCGATAATCACATTGACGGGATGAATGCGGGACTTTTGCACGGCTTCCTTGTCGGTCAAGTGCTTGACAACCAAAGAAAGAAGTTCCTTATCTTCAAATAGACCGATACTCGTGAGTGAAGCCAAGTTGCGCAAAAGAGCGGTCATCGGCGGGGGTTTCGCCCCCCCACGACGATAATCACCAAAGAGCAACGCCCTTTGTACTGCGCAATTCTTCATTGACCACGTTGGCAAATGCTCTCTGACCAAACGATGCTTGAAGATAAGTTGAATGAGGTCATTCACATTGGACTCGGTATTTTCTTGCATTTTCTTGGCGATATCTACTCCACATAGATAAGAATAGATGGGGTCTTCCAGCAAGTTAAATGCTTGAGCGAGTTTGGTGAGCTCTTCCATACCATACATGCTGTAGCGTAAGACCAAATCCATCGGTGTGGCAGGCTTGATTGGAGGCGCTTGATAATCGCTTGGCAGGTACTTGGTATTACGCTTCCTGTTCTCTCCCGTGCCGGTGCGCAAATGTGTGCACTTGATAATGTCATTGAAAGACCAATCGCCTCTGGATTGATATTTAGTCACTTGATACGCGAGTGCTTGCGGGGTCTTCTTGAGAAAAGAGCGATTGAGAGCGGTTTTAAAAGCGCGCCCGAACCCTAAGGGGCGATTCCGCCCCTTCAACCCCGCGGAGCCCTCTGCGAGGGCTGTAACAGATTGTTTTTTCTCTTTAGTGCGGGGGTCGGCGGCATGCGTAGCGGACGGCGTGCCCCCAGTGTAAAAACCAAGAAACAAATACAATTGAGACAGCGTCCGCAACTGCCCCACCAGTTCATATCCACGTCGTCGCAGAGTGACATTCGTCTTACTGCGGCAAATAAGTGCAAGAACATGCATCGTCATATCTTGCTTGGGCGCCCGTCCTTTCAAGTAAATGTCCGCGACCAAATCCAGCAACTTGTAGCAATTGGTTGGAGAGTCAATCTCCGATTGAATGAGAGCAAGATCTTCCGCAGAAATCTTGGAAATACCCGACTTGTATTTATTCTGTTGTCCTGTACCCAAGATGAGAAGACGCTCAATATATTTTAGATTGTCGGTTTTACAAACCAGCAATTCCGCTTGCGGTCGGGGTGTTAGTAATTCTTCGCTTAATTTATCAGATAAAGTCCATGCGTTGTCTTCGCTCCATGTTGGCTGTTCCTTCCATCCACCTTCGTATCCGCCCAAAACAGAATGACAATAAGTGTTAGCAGAAGCAGCCATTATAGTTACTATTACTACGACTCTATATTTAAGTAGAATTGATATATTATTTTCTTAAATAATAGTAGATGAATATAAGGTTACCCGTTCGCTATGTTCCGACTAACTTAAGTAAGAAAGATAAGCGTGAGCAACTCAACATGCTCCTTAAATCTAGACGTTTATACAAAAAGAAAAAGTATTATACACGCAAACGAGTAGACTCGTATAAAAATAAACCCTCCAAACATATCTCCCATGCTCTCAAGATATATGGTATAGAAAACATAAAACCCAGCAAAGAATTGGCATTAAAAACGGGTTGTTCTCTCTCTGCATTGAACCAAATTGTGCGCAAGGGCGAAGGTGCGTATTATTCGTCGGGGTCGCGACCTAATCAAACAGCACACTCGTGGGGATATGCCCGATTAGCGAGTGCTCTTACTGCTGGAAAAGCAGCCGCAATTGATTATGATATTTTAAAGCAAGGATGTAATCCGAATAAAAAAGCATTTAAATTGGCGACACAAGCGAGACGAAAGTATGGCACAGGGCATTCGCATACGAAAAGAATAATAATCTAAATCATTCTTCCTTAAAATTGGTATAAAACTATTTATGTATATTAATATTTTTATGAAATCGCACAATATTTTCCTCTTTTATATACACTATTGGGTCAGATACTAAAACTTTGGCATAATAAGCATTTATTATTTTACCATCTTGTGGTAAAAGATTCTTCCGAATCGAATCAAATATAAATCTTTTCTGGTTTGGTTCATCGAGAAGCAATGCTTGATGTAAAATTACCAACTCTATATCGTCCAAACATTTAAGAATACCACAAAACTCATCAATATCGTTGTTTGGATAATAATCAGCAGCATTCGTAGCATCAGTCATTTCTTTTTAATGTAATTGATTTATTACTATTATATTAAATCAATTTTTATTATAATATTTATATCCATTTATCTACAAATTTAAATGCCCGCATGGTATATGATATTCTGGACCTAATTTTTTTATTATTTTAGGTCTTCTAGGTCTAAAAAATATAGGTGCTTTTCCTCTCTTTTTTTTATTTGTAAATGAATAAATTTCATATTCTTGTATATGTTCAAAAAAACATTCTTGATGATAAATCTGATTATTTTCTATAATCGTATTATATTGGTCTTGAGTATCAACATAATTTAAGCACGTAGAACATTTACAAGAATTCATATGACAAGTATTCATATGAATTTTATCTGTTTTTATGGAAGAATTATTACCCATTATGATTTATGTTTATACAATGGAAGTATTTAAACATATTTTTTTAAATTAAAATATAATGAATTTTGCTGAATTAAACGGCGATGTAAATAATCAAAGCGAATGGTTAAAACAGAATAGCATAGGTCAAAATACAAATGGATTATTACACAATAAACCAACAAAATCATACAAGTTTGTATGTCATCCCATATTAAAATGTGGGTGTAATAACCCAATTATGATGACTTCAAATAATGGATATAGACATCAAAAATGCTTGAATTGTAAATGGTCATGGAATGCTGATAAGGTGTAAATATCAATAATGAATGTTAAATTGTGCAAACTTTGCTTTCAATAAATTGGTGGCATTTTGTATATTAGTAGTTTTCATTTTTAGATCATTATTCACCTTTTTAATATTTTGAATATCCGGATTATTGGTCATCGCAATACTTACACCTTGATCGCATAATACGTTCCAATTATCAATGGTTGACACTGCTTTGTCAATAATATTTTTGTCTTGACTAGATAAAGAAGCAGTAACATTCAAATTTGGTGAATCACTCGGATTTACAAAATGATTAATATATCCAAGTGCGCAATTCACCTCAACCATAACATCATTCAACAAACTACTTGTATCACTGGCAGATTTTGGCAATTGTACTGTTGATGTTGCTAAAATAGTATCTTTGAAACGTCCAAATATTTCAGATAAATTCCAAATTTTCTCCAAGGCAGACACGACCGCCTGAAGAAAAACAGTGTCATTAATAATACTAACCCGCTGTAATTTCACAATAAAACTATTAAACAAAGCACTCAAATCATCCGCCGCCTGTCCGAATTCAGCAAAACCATCAATATCCACATTTAATTGCATTTGTTTGGATTCATTGGCAATTTTAGCAGCAGCAACAAATAATTCATTGTAATCTTCAATCGTACCTTTTCCATGAAAGTCACTACATTTAATCTTTACTGCATAATCTTTTATTTGATTAATTAAAACACTGGACGGACCAGTTTGTTCGTCGTCATAATATTTTGTTACTGTTTCTGTTAAATCTTCCACAATGTTTGGTATGTGATTTTCTGGATCACTTGATATAAAGGTTGTTTTGGTTACTTCTGTCCCATCAGGCAATGACCCTTGCTGGTTGGTGATAACATAACCATCCCCCGTTAATGTTTGGTTCAATGTTAAATTCACATTACTCGGATTTAATGGTTGTGAAACTACGTTTTCAGTATCAATGTGAAAAGCGGGTAATTGAGTAGTACTTGTTGTTTCAGTGATAATTACATTTTCCAAATTAATTGTAGTAGTTTGGGCAACAGGCGGCGTAGGAGCAACAGGCGGCGTAGGAGCAACAGGCGGCGTAGTATGGGTCGGCGAGTTCGGTGGTGAATTATTTCCGGGCATTTTATAAATTACGCAAATATAATAAAAAAGGCAAAAAAATAATTTTATGTATAATTGTATATTTTCCTCTTAATATATAAAAAAGTATTTATACTATAAGTCTGTTCAATTGTAAAGTATTATTTCATTTCATAACACTCTCGTGCCTCGCGTCGTCGTGTTAATGCCTCTTGTGTAACATATCGTGCTTCTTGTAGGATTTGTTCCAGATTACGTTCTCGTTCATTTTGTGATGATGTAATCATTTTTTTAAATTCTCTATATGTGTATCGTGTATGTTTTTTATATTTTAACAATGATTTATTAGTTGTATATGGTGGTGGTGGTTCTATTTGCCATTTAGAATCTACAATCATATACATTGACCATGATTTAATTTCTTCAGAATAAGGGGGTGCACAAATAATAGGCATTTCGAAGTTACACCTGTTTGATTGTGAAATACATTTTATAATTATATCAAATACCATTTCAATTTTACACAAAAAAAGTATTTAAATATTTTCTTAATACTTTTCCTAACAAAGTAGGAATGACCACTCAAGTCTTTGTCTTAAACTCTGACCTCTCTATCCACTGGGAAAATTACAAGTTTTATACGCAAATGAAACTGAATGATGGTAAGGAATTAGATCCGCCTTACTCGGAAGAACAGATACAAATTGTTCTGAAAGAAAAACAAATAGAATTAACCGATGAACTCTTGAGTAGTGCATTATATAGTTATTTGACCCAAGTGTCTAGAAAAATATATGCGGGTCATATTTGTTATGAAAAAATTGTATTTGATTTGAATGAGTTCCCTACGAAAGAACAGCAAGAAAAAATATGTATTCCATATGATACAACACGTATATGGGAAGAAGATATTTATTTTAATGATGAACCCGAAGTAGCAGATAAACATTTGAAATACGAGGGTGATGAATTGGATAAATGTATGGCGTATATTGCATTTAGTGGAGAAAGTAATTATTTTATTTATCTAGGTTCAGGAATACACTATGGTTCAATATGGTATAATTATGATGGTGCTAATTGGTCCAAGGAAGATATATCCTTTCAAGATTATCTTATAAAGCAATTCCGCGGGGACTCTGCCCCGCCAGCTACGCAAGCCTCACCCCCGACTACAATCGCAGATGGAATTGTCCGGTAGTCATTATGACCCATAAATCGTTGATGCTCCGTGTGCGCAACACCACCGAGCATTAGAACCATGGCGAATATTAAACCCACTACCCTTCATAGCAATACCTGATTCAGCAGGATGAATGAGGCGTTCATCGTTTGGATTCAAACAAAACATATTTAAATCAATTACTTTAAATGTTTTCGTGTCATTCAAATGATCAAAGAGAGCATCCGTTATACCCCAATATAGTTCATCTGCTTCTTCCAATGTGTTGACAATCTTATCATCTACTAATTTTTGTTTGATTTGTTTCAGACCATAATGTTCCGGAAAATGAGTTTTGTATTTTTTAGTTAATTCCATAGTTAATGTAGTATAATCATATTTACCATTACAATCACGCCACGCATACATTGGCGTTCCATATACATAATAATTCATATTTATATCTCGCTCTACCAATTGAACATAACCACTACATTCATTACAATATATGTGAATGCTATTACATTGAGAGCAATCCAATACACTATGATGTTGATTTATAAAATGAAATTCACAATCTTCTGCTGCGGCAAATTCATGTGTAGAATAACCATCCACAATCGTAACCAGAGTTAAAGCGTTCTGACAAATAAGGCAACTCTTCATATTAAGTAATATAAGTAGTATTATTTAATATTTAATAAAAAATTGAATTAAATTAAAAAACTAATAGACAATGTATTAAACACTAAAATGACGGAATCTACGAAAGAATGTGTGCAAAGCGAATGCACCATCTGTTTATTAAACTACAACGAGGAAACTAAAAAAATAACTGAATGTCATCATATATTCCATCAAGAATGTCTGGATAAATGGTTACAAAACAATACGTCGTGTCCTTTGTGTAGGACTGAATTGTATAATTCTAGTAGATTCAGATTAGAATTCACACCACTACATGAACTGTTTATAGACCGCACAATACAACCTTCCGGTTCAATTGGCATTACTCGTGTTGGTTCGCCATTTGAATTAAATGTTACATATGCGGATGAAGTGTGGATAACACAACTTGAAGAAGAATTGACGCAAGTAGCGACGGATAGTTTATCCAGCGGTGGTTCTTCTGTTGCAGACCTGATTCATGCCGCCCCTATACAGACTTTCGGCGAGTTTCAGTTGTTTGCAAACGAGTTATTTTCATTGTATCCAACGAGTATGACACGCGCAGAACTTTCTCACGAAGAAGAATATACCGGTGAAGAAGACTATTTTATATCTAATGGAATACGGTTACCTGTCTACCGAAGAAATCAAATATATTAAATTACTACTTAAAGACAATATATTATATGTGTATAAGAAGGGGGTGAAAGTCCCCCACTTCATCTTGGTCTGTTAGAATTGGGTTATCAATTTAGAACCCACCCAATTCAACTTTATTGACCAAGAAAAAAATACCAACCAAATTATTTGCTTCGCTTATAAAAAGGTTAAACTGGGGCGGTGTCCGAGTGGTTAAGGAGGTGGACTTAAGACCCACTGGCTACCAAGCCGCATGGGTTCGATCCCCATCCGCCCCATCAACAACCTTTTAAGAAAAGGTTGGACCAAAAATAGAATAAAATTATATAAAAATTTAAAAATAAGTTTTGGCGCAACCTTTTCGAACTTGTTCCACGGCGAAAGGTTGGGGTCTGATGGAATTGGGTTATCTTTTTGCGGAAAAATTATACCATTCTACTCTTATTGACCTACGTTTTGTCGCACTTTTCTCAAAAGTGTTTCCAATCATATTTACGTTAACAGGTATTTACCTAGATTATGATTTATTGACCGACTAAGTTTATTTGATCTATTTGAATTGGGTTATCATTTTACGACCCCCAGTTCTTTTGCGCAATTTTTGCGTACTTTTTTTAAAAAAGTATTGATTAATAAATCGGTTCTGCTTTGATTGGATTATCAAAGGTTCTGTGGTCTGCCTGAATTGGATTATCTTTAAATTAAAAATTCCTTCCAATTCTTGTCTTTTGACACACTTTTTATATTTGTTTCACTTATAAAAGTGCTTATTGACCACAGGTTTTGTCACACTTTTCTCAAAAGTGTTTCCAGTCTTACTTTTTTGACCGACTAAAAAAAATGGTCTGCTTTAGATTGGATTACCTAAATAGTATGTGTTTTGTTGTTTGTATCTTTTCTACTTTCGTCACTGACTTGGGTTGTGTTTCACATAATCGGGTGGAAAAGGTGTGGTCTGTTTGAATTGAGTTATCTAGAAAATCACTTAACCCTCTCAATTCTTGTCTTTTTGACACACTTTTTTATTTGTTTCACTTAAAAAGGTACTTATTGACCGCAAAATGTTTTGTTGTGCCTTTCATAAAAAGGTACTATTCCAGTCCTACTTTATTGTCCTGAATGGGCTGTCTTGGATTGGATTATCAAAGAATGTTATATGGTGTGGTGGTAAGAGTGCTCCTTTTCTTTCTTTCTTCTTTCTATTACCTTTAGCGCTGCTCAAAAGTAGGCGATTGTTGCTACTTTATTAACTATTTTGATTATTTACTTGATAGTAAGCGAATAGTATTCCTTTATTGACATCGTTTCGGATATTAGAGCCGATTGATAGTCAATTTGCATATTATATTTTTTCTCGTATTGAATGAGTAAAAATATAAAAATATTATTTTTTATTTTTAATAAAAAATTCAAATACTTTTATCAGTTATTTTTAATAATAATAATAAAAACGACTAAAAAATAAAAAATTGATTACTTTTTATTATAAATAAGTATTGTAACAATGATACAAAATGGGAGCAATATTATCATCACGCAAAACTAAAAACGAATACAAACATACACCCGATGCAGAAATCGATAATGTAGATACATATGGAAAAACATATTTAAAATACATTATGAATTATGATTCCATACCCTATTTCATTCCGCAAATTAAATATGCCAAGGTCACAGATATACGACAAAATTATACCATTGTCGTAGCTGCGCGATTTCCCAATCTCAATAAAGATTCGCCTATCTATAGGTTTCCAATCCGACTAAAGCATGTATGCAATGAACACAGTTTTCATCATGTACATCCTGGATTCGAATCTAACCTACATAACAAGGCCATGGATGCGTTATTTCCTTTGATTTGTAGCACCATTGTTGAATTGAGAGATGTGGAGAATTGCGGTGGCATGTTATATGCGGATGTATATTTCAACAAAGGAGACCAATTGGTATCTACCAGCGTCAGCAAATGGCTAGTGGATAATAAGTTGGCTTTTACACCTTCAGACATTTAAATCGCCGACGCGTCGGCGATTTAAATCAATGACGAAGGTAACAGTTACCACGCACTTTAAAAGTGCGAAGGTGTAAAGATATAGATTGAAAAAACAATAATAATAAACTTATAAGTTTACGCAAACCGAGAAAAATAATAAAAATAATAAAATAGTGGTCAATACTAATATGAAAATCAAATTACAAAAACAAAAACAAAAATATTTAATTGCTCTTTTTTTATTCTTGATTAATCTATTGTTTTCGTCTACATTTCTTATATATGAAAAGGATTGGTATGTGTATTTATTTGTTCTGGCACTAGCATCGATTGTAAATACCTTCAGCGTGTTTTTAATAGTGGGACATAAAATGATAACGAATGATAAAGAACTGTCCCGACTAGAATCTAAAAATTATGTATATGTTATACCTTGTTATAATGAATCTGAACAAGAATTAACTGCTTCATTAAATTCGCTGACTCTACAAAGGGTCGTTAAAAATGATAAACGGTCGTTACTCATTATTCAAGATGGACACAATTCCGCTTGTAGTCGGGGCAGTGCCACTATTTTAAAAACAATATTAAACATTCAAGATGATAATTTGGGGGAATATTACGACTATAAAACGTGGGATAACAATAGAAACATTATTAGAATATTCAATGGCCAATATACCCATCTCACTGAAACAATTGATTATATTCTAATACTTAAAAATAAAAATATGGGTAAACGCGATTCATTATTTTTAGCTCGAAAACTATTTTATAGTTATAATACGCATATTGCGGATGATGAAGTAGAGTTTTCTGTATCAGATGGGTTGTTAAAATACATGACTGGATTGTATACAAATATTTATAGCGGAATTGCTATCGAATATTGCATTGGTATTGATGCGGATACCATCTTTGATTACAACTGTTCATACGAACTTATACAAAGTATTGAAAAGAATGTAAATATTCATGGCAGTGTTGGTTATGTAGATATTTTACAATCCCATAAAACAAACCAAAGCATGTATTCACCATTTCATCTATATCAATACGGCGAATATATGTTTTCACAATGCTTGCGACGGCTTACACAGTCTACTATAACAAAAAAAGTAAATTGTTTATCTGGCTGTAATCAGATTATACGAATATCCAAAGAAACGTGTGGCAATGCTATATTGAATGTGTTTAATTACTTACCGGAAGAAAAGGAAAATATTTTTAATCATATACGCTCTTATGCGAGTGAAGACCGTAACCATATATGCCATATGTTATCAATGTACCCCTATGTACAATCTACACAAACATTAAAAGCGATAGCCTATACTAGTGTTCCGACGAGTATTAGCGTATTTATGTCACAGCGTCGCAGATGGAATTTAGGCGCAATGACCAATGATATGTTACTGGTTTATTTACCGGGAATTAATATTTTTGAACGCATATCTGCATTTGTTAATATAACAACCTATTGTCTTTCGCCTTTTATTTTTATTGCCACGATAGCTTTTATAAAAGCTATTATTGTCTATCCATCCATGTTGATGTTATATCTCTCTACTCTTATACTTATTCCGCTACTTTATGCTTTTATAATCCCGATTTTTATTAGACCTTTATCCTTTAGAGATTCCATGTACTATTATCTGTCGTATCTATTTTATCTAACAACAGCCTCATTGGTTAATGTATTAACCTATGGGTATTCTATTTCACAAATGGATAATTTAACATGGGGAAAAACTCGAGAATTAAAACCAATAGAACTGAAATATCATGTAGAACCAATAGAACTAGTAGAACCAATAGAACTAGTAGAACCAATAGAACCAGTAGAACAAGTAGAACCAAGTAATAATGAATTACAAAAAGATGAATATATTAGCATTAAGACAAACGATATAGATGTGTATGGAACGTTAAATGTAAGTAGTAATACAAATACAAATACAAGTACTGTTACCAGTACAAGCAGTATCACTAACTCTGTAAATTATATTATAATAGATGCTTATAACAATAATGAAAATAATAATCAGTCTAGTATCAATAATGGCGATAACACTACTAATTCTAACAATTCACCTGATACTATGAGTTGCTTTGATATGATGTATTCTGATATATAGCAATTCCGCTTGGCAATTCCGCTTGCGGTCGGGGGGCAATTCCGGGCAGCAATTCCGGGGTAATTTACAAATTGTTTTGCCCAACTTTTTCAAATTATTTTTGCCCAACTTTTTTTAAAAGTTGTTTTGCCCAACTTTTTTTAAAAGTTGTTTTGCCCAACTTTTTTTAAAAGTTGTTTTGCCCAACTTGTTCAAATTATTTTTGCCCAACTTTTTTTAAAAGTTGTTTTGCCCAACTTTTTCAAGTAGATTTTGCCCAACTTTTTTTAAAAGTTGTAGTTGTATATAGAATGATACAAGTAGGTATTTGCGGCTGTGGGTTTGTAGGCAATGCTATTTTACAATTTTTATTAACACAATTTGGCATTACCTTACGCGTATATGATAAATATAAAAACTTGAATAAGTTCGAGTGGTTGTTAAATAGCGATATTTTATTTATATGTCTACCGACCAATTATGATGAAAAAATTAAAACATATGATATGACAGAAATAGATTCTACTCTGAACGAGCTGTCAAAACAGAATTTCACTGGAATTATATTAATGAAATCAACCGTATTACCGACTTATTGTTCTGATAAAAATAAAGTGTATCCAAATTTAAACATAATTCATAATCCGGAATTTTTAAGTGCTAGTACAGCAGTAGTAGACTTTTCAAATCAAACGCATATTATACTGGGTCATACTACACAATCGATTTCTTATATCAACACTGTACAACACTTTTATAAAAAACTATTTCCCTTGGCGGATATATCAGTATGCACATCAGAAGAATCAGCTATTGCAAAATTAGCCTGTAACAGTTTTTATGCTACGAAAATCCACTATTTTACAGAAGTCTATTTATTATGTGATAAAATGAACATTCCCTACAACACTATTAAAGAGTTAATGTTGAAAAACGGCTGGATTGATTCACACCATACAAATGTGCCTGGACATGATAATCGTATTTCATTTGGCGGTGCTTGTTTTCCAAAAGATATTAATGCGTTTGCCCAATATATGATTGCGAATGAAATACCCAGTGACGTTCTACAAGCAGTAATTAAAGAACGGAACCGTGTACGATGTTGGGTTATGGATTTATAAATAAATATTTATTTATTTTATTTTTTACGTTATATAATATTTTATATATTATTTTATATAAAATATTTTAATATGATATACACGATGGATCAATTTCACTATAAAAAAAATATAGATGATAAAAATAAAAATAAAAATGAACATGAAAATGGCACCGATGGTATTAAAAGAAAACATACGAATTGTTGCTGTCATGATTATCCAGGACATTTTTCATCTGTAAATTGTAATAATAGCCAAATAAATAAATGTAAATATATTTTAGGCTATAACAGATCAGCATATCATTCAATTAAGAAAAAGCCATATAATTCAAATACTATTAATAGTTTCAATAGTTATAATAATACAGAACACCGTGAAATAAATCACCGTGAAATAAATCACCGTGAAATAAATCACACTAAAAAATCGTGTAACTGCGGCGGGTAAAAATAATATCACACTCTATTATGACCACAACATTATCATTAACAGGAAAACATCATATTAATCATTTAAATTTAACAGGTAAATCATCCTCTTATTCAAAAAGCACAACAACACCATATTATGTAGTAAAATTTAAAAAGTATATTTTTGATAGTTTTATTACACCTATTATGTCGAAACAGTGGAAAATATTAAGACAAAATGCATATAATATTACAAATACGATTAATCGACTGCAATCTTATTATACAATAACTAAAGACGAAACATTGCTCTTATATGAAAATATGTTACTCATTATCAAAACTACTATTGATACAACAGATGAATTGGAAAATCTCGAGAATAATTTGTTTAATACAAATGGAAATGTAGCACAATTGATGTACAAAGTTCCGAGAATTCGATTGAGTCCACCTTATGAGCTATATAATTTAATTATTGGAAAGCCGGATAAATTTGCTTACGATAAAAAAATTATAGATTACATAACTGATATAATTAAAAAAGAATATATAACATTTAACGAAATTGAAGAAAAAGTCAAATCTAAATTAGAAGATCTATAATATAATTGCGTAATAATATCATTATATAAATAATATAAATTATATAATAATTAGGTCTTTAATATTTAATATTTAATATTTAATATTTAATATTTAATATTTACTTATACTATAAAATGAGTTGTTCTTGCGACGATACATCAGAGGAATGTAATAAAGCATGCGATTGCCGTATTCCATCGTATACCAATGATACGAATTTCACTGGAATAACAGTAAACGTAGCTGTTTTAGAACAAAAGATAAATACGATTAAGGAAGAAGATTCACATATTATAGAACTTTCTCCAACATATTTAGCATATGCTTCTTTTCAGGCAATGTTTTATAGACAAACGGATAAGTTTATCCCACTTAACGGAGTATCTGGCTCTATATGGCAACAATTTTTAGCAAATTTTAACCGCCAGGTCGTTTATTCATCCTTTAGCAGTGAAAATGCCAATTTTGGTTGGACGTATGACAATGTTTTCAATTTAGCTCAAACTATAACCGCTGGATATGTGCATGATTTAGAAGTTCCGATCGAATGTTGGGACCCGTGCAGTGTTATTGAATTTACTACTACGTTGGGTGGTATACAATATTTAACTGATGTTGGCAATCAATGCAATATTAAATGCTCTATAACATTGGATGATTTTTTTGATAATTTGCAAGCTCAAGGTTTAACGATTGACTCTGCTACTGGATTACCGTTAGACCCGCAAGGGCTTGCATCAAACCCACCAGTGAGAATTATTTACACCGGGTTAGTAAATGCTCTCATAACAGCCAATTTTCGCAGTTGTACGCCAGGCGTAAAAGATATTAAAGTCAAATGGCCATTTTTAATAAATTTTAATTCAGTTACGCCCGCCACGGCCGCGGGCGGACCTAATATGGTTGATGGTATTAATGAACCCCTAGGAAATATATGGCCTTGGATCAATTATGTGGATAATGGTACTGTCCCAACAACTCAACTCCGTAGTCCTGAATTATTATATGATACAGTTGATACAACCGGTATGCCTTACACTAATAATGTTGATTTCCCTAATAGTATCATTCCTTCCAATATTAAACCATATGGCAGATATACTGCTTATTTATATTCCTCTATTCATACGTTATAAATTTATATGTAAAACAGTACATCAAACCACCTCATTTTATATAATTAATATTGTAGTTATTTATATAAAATGAATACCATTACTTTTAATAATAATGTTGATATATCTTTTAATAGTGGCGAAGTTATCCAAGAAAATGATATACAAAATGTTATATTAGCCTATAATTATTCTCAATCACCCAATACATTATATACAATAACTGACATTAGTAGTGTATTTTTAGCTGAAACGATATATGAAATAGGTATAAATGCCTTTATAAATTTTACATCATTAAAAGGAATAACACTATGTCCTACTATTAATAAAATAAATATTGATGCCTTTTATAGATGTACGTCATTAACAAGTATTATTTTGCCAGACGCTCTATCCTTTCTTGGAGATACAGCGTTTCGAGGTTGTTCTTCGTTGTCAACAGTTGTGTTAAATAATACATCAAATTTAAATTGTATTGGTGAAGCAATTTTTAATGATGTAAGTGCAAACGGTACATATACATTTGGTCCCATTGATAGTGTAGAAACAGCAACAATTAAAAAATTAATATGTTTATTACCATCTTCATGGACAAGATATCCAGATATCCCATATATTGTAGGCATTGATTTTGCTATTTTATATGACAGATGTATAGGCAAAAAAGGATTTCAGATTAAAACGCATTATGTTGATTTATCGTGTGTGCCTATATCTTATATAGATTTTCATACACTATTTTTCAACAATAATGGGTTTTTAAATTTAAATTGTAATGTTATAAACCAACCTAATGTTATTAATTCATCCACTTTAGCGAATTATATTGTACTTAATAAACAAGTAGATGTAAATGGTAATACTTTTAATTTAATGTCTACACTAGATTGTTTATATGAATGTTCAATGCCTCAAAAATGTTGGAGTGTAGAGTCTACACTTTATTTTACAAAACATATAAGTAAACTAAAAACCATATTTAATTTTAATACTGATACTAATGTAATTATATGTAATAAAGAAAAACAACTAGCACTTTGTGAAGATACTTCAACATCCTGTGGGTGTAAAGGTAAACAAAATGATTCATCATCTTGTGGATGTAAAGGTAAAGAAACAAAAACACAAACTATATGTGACCTATTTTACAATAGTAAAAATATACAAAAAATGTATATTAAAGGTCCTTCGCTCATTACCATAAATGATTTTTTTAACATGTATGAGGCTCTCGGCGTTACAATAGCAAACGATAACAGTTATAATCCTATACCTACTTTATGTCAAGCGCAAGGGTTACCGGTTAACGCAGCATCCACTAATTATATAGCTATATTAAATTTATATGTTAAAAGTATGTATAAGTCGGTAGATAATTTAAATATTAGATTGCCTTATTTAATTAATTTCACAGCTTCAATGCCTAAAAACGCAAACGATAAAAACAATTATAGGTATAAACCATAATATATACATTGTCTACCTATTTATACACCTTCGTCTTTCATTTGTCGGTGTGAAGGTGTAAAAATAAATATTTATCAAGTATAGTATGGATAACATAGACACCAATATTGAAAATTATAGCTTTGATGATATGACCAACTTATTCAAAGTATCACCAAATTTATCCGAAGATGATATTAATGAACTTAATAAAATGATGAAAAAGGTCAATACTTTAACAAACAATGAACACAAGGATATTGTGACACTTTTTAAAAAAATAGCCATGATTTTATCTTGTATACACAAATACCGTGATTATATGAAAATAAATGATATATATTATTTATCTTGTAGAGAAGACGATAATTATATTATTAGTTTGATAAAAAACTATCATAATTTTGAAGCTATTAGCAGTAGTAGTTACTTATTAAATAAAATATTGGAAAAAATAGAAAAAGAAGATGAATTGAATAATAATAATAATAATATTCTTGATATTAAAAGTTTGACGCCAGCGCAACCATTAGTAAATGATAAATCCAATACGCCTATCACAAATACATTTGAAAATAAACTTGTTTCCGGAACAATCAATTCTATTAAACGCATCACCAATTTAGTGAATGTCCATGTTGACAGTTGCTTTAGAGAAAAATATTACAACAGCAATCCATGTAATTATGTATATGTCTTACCGAAACAATTTAAAAATGTGGTGTCAATGAAACTGGCTTCGGTTGAAATACCCAATTCTTGGTTTTTATTTTCACATATTAAAAAAAATAATATGTTTACAATTGAACTAACATTATGTAATACTTGTAGCATTTATAATATAGTTATTCCTGATGGAAACTATGACAATGATACATTGGTAACCTACTTGAATACGCAGTATTTTAATCAATCCAATACGGAATTACCATTAAAACATTTAATGGTTTCTATAAATCAATATAACAACAAGACCCAGTTTGAAATAGTAGATACAGCTCCAGACGATTTTGTGTTTTCATTACATTTTACAACAGATAACACGACCAATATGATGGAAACGTTTGGCTGGATATTAGGGTTTCGTCTTGCCAGGTATTTAAAAATAGAAGGTATGATTGTATCCGAAGGATTATTTGATGCGGGAGGGGACCGTTATATATATCTATGTATAAATGACTATCAGTACAATTATAATGAAACTAATATTATTTGTTTCGATAAATCTAGTATTGACCAATATACATTAGCAAAAATATCTTTGTTAAATGGTAAGTTTTCAATGATTATTGACGAAAATGATTCCAATCCACTAGTAAAGATACGACAATATAATGGTCCAGTTAATATAACTAAACTAGAAATTAAACTATTGGATAAATATGGTAATATTGTAGATCTTAATTTTATGGATTTTAGTTTTTCTCTAGAACTCGAATTATTATATGAACGTAATAATATTATATAACTACTTTTGGAAAGTAGGGCAAAAATACTTTTGAAAAAAGTAGGGCAAAAATACTTTTGAAAAAAGTAGAGCAAAAATACTTTTGGAAAAAGTAGGGCATTAGTTATCCTTTATGATATCATAAAAGTATGATATTATATTAGTATAGTGTATGGGAAGATTTCGCACATTTGCCAATGACCAACCGAGAGATTTTAATCAGTATTATAATAAGAAAAATGGTGAGACTATATATAAATATGCCAGAACTCATACAGTAGAATATAATAATATGATCAATCCCAATTTTTTAATGAATAATGTTTCAATACCAACACATGACCATGACCATGACCATGACAACTATCATTTACATCATAATATACAAGATATAGATATTAACAATTGTAAAAATAGCAAGGGCATTGCAAAGTATAAAGATTACCAGACATTAATCATTTTATCGAAAACTGCTAGTTATTTGAATCCCGAATGTAACTTGTGTGCTGATGTACCGACACAATTAAATGATGGTTTAAAAAGTGAAATATGTTATAATAATTTATATAAAACATATAATATAAACCCGTGTAATGGCAAAACAATAATACCTATTATAGATGCGTGTAAAGAAAAAAGCGGTATTCCTTATCCTTATGGCGCATTTAATAATAAAACTAAAAATCCACCAATTGAAATACACTCTATAAAAGATTTACAACCATGTCAATCACAATTACACTGTCAAACCTATAAATTTTGCAAATGCCCTACTTGGTTAGATTGTAAATTTTGTAATTATAAGGTTGTTACCCCATTAGATGAAGAAACCAACATTGTGTATACTGTTAAAAATGCCAATAATAATGATAATACAAACGAACACATGAATGACGACGTTATTGATGAACATAATGAAACTAATGAAACTAATGATAAGAATGAAGATGACGAAATAGATGATAGCAATATTCCTTTATTTATGAGAGTACATTTAAAGCAATTGAACCAATTAAAAAGGGAACAACAATTAGAAAATATGGCACATACTGAAGACGCCATTAATATTTTTAGCAAAACTAATATATAATATTTAATATTTAATATTTAATGGTACGATTGTATGCTAACACTTTGATAAATTAACTTAAATAATGAACTCTATTATAATTATTCATACGACAAATGATTATAATAAAACTATGTATTTTGTTATTGATTCCTTTTAATAAAACATGTGTGAAGTCATATCCTATTGTCAATAATGTCATTTATAATGACAGTTATAATGATAACAGTGATTATGATGGACAGTATAATATGAATGCCATACCTGTAGTTGTTTTACATGGCGTTGCTAGTTCTTCTATGAAAATGCAAGAATTTAGTGAGTGGATTAGTGATACCTTTAACCGAACAGTGTTTAATATAGAAATCGGAAATGGTGAAAGTACTAGTTTATATACGCCTTTGCCATCTCAATTAGATATACTATGTGATACACTATACGATATTGATGCTCTTAAAAATGGGTTTGATTTTATCGGCATGTCTCAAGGCGGTTTGTTGGCCAGAGGCTATGTAGAACAGTGTAATAATTATCCTGTTCATAATTTAATTACACTGGTGTCACCCCATGGCGGGGTTAAGAATGGGTTAACACTAAATATGTACAGCGACTTTTTTCAATCGCATTTGTCAGTAGCAGGTTATTGGCGTGATCCAACCGAATTACCTACCTATTTAGCAAAGTGTAATTATTTGCCACTCTTAAATAATGAGCGGTTAACAACTGGGTCTGACAAGCAAAAAACCAATCTAATGTCATTGGTAAATTTTGTAGCTATATGGTCTTCTCTTGATACAACTGTTATACCGCCAGAGAGCGCTAAATTTAGTTTTTATGATGAAGAATATAATGTTATTCCGATTCAAGATACGGAACTCTACCAGTCGGATTTGTTGGGATTGAAATATTTAGATGAGAATGATGGTTTTCATATACACGAAACCAACTGCTCGCATGTAGAACATCGAGATCCAGTGTGTTATAACCAAATGTATGAGATTTTGAGGTTGTATCTCTAACCAACCTTTGGAAAAGGTTGAGCCAAATCCCACCTACAACCTTTAAAAAAGGTTGAGCCAAATCCCCCTTCAATATTTCACAGCCTTTTTACGTGGGTTTTGCCTGGCTTTTCTCAAAAGCCTTTTTACGTGGGTTTTGCCTGGCTTTTCTCAAAAGCCTTTTTACGTGGGTTTTGCCTGGCTTTTCTCAAAAGCCTTTTTACGTGGGTTTTGCCTGGCTTTTCTCAAAAGCCTTTTCAAAAGCCCGCCAAAGTATATTATATATAATATCTTATAATTTTAACAGTAAGCCATCCATGCTTATAACATCTATGAATTATAATGAAATACTTGAAAAAATAAAAGATTATTTACCGGTGCGTGAAAATGAAAAAGATAAATTCGGCGAAGTATTTACTCCGCCTACATTAATAGATGAACTATTGGATCAATTACCAGCCGATGTTTGGTCAAATCCAGATTTAAAATGGTTAGATCCAGCCAGTGGCATCGGTAATTTTTTCATGTTGGTTTTTTACCGTCTCATGACCGGGCTAGCTAAAAAGATACCTAATAAAACTAAACGTAGCCAACATATTTTAAAAAAAATGTTGTTCATGACTGAATTAAATCTTAAAAATGTTAAAATAGCTCGTACTGTTTTTGGTACAGACGCACAAATAGTAGGGGCGGATTTTTTAACACATCGTTTTGATCATAAGTATGATATTATCATTGGCAATTTACCCTTTAATGAAGAAACAAATAAAAATAATAAAAAAACAGTAGCTTTATGGACGAAATTTGTTGATAAATCACTCGATCTTTTAAATTCTGGTGGCTATATGGCATTTATTCATCCGCCTGGCTGGCGAAGTCCCGATAATAAAACTAATTTATGGGCAAAGCTAACCCATAAACAGATGATGTATTTACATATTTATGGCGCAGAAGCCACGAAAAAGCTGTTTAATGTAAATACAAAAATAGATTTATATGTTTTGAAAAACACACCAGCTGATAAAGATACCATTGTCATTGACGAAGTAGGTGAAAAACATAGTATAGATTTGACTAAAATAAGTTTTCTACCGAATTATAAATTTAAAGAGATACAACACTTGTTAGTAAGTGGAAAAAATACAAAAAATACAAAAAATACAAAAAATAATACAAATAAAAACAGTTTAACTATTCTTCACGATACAGCGTACTCTACTTCCAAGACCAAAGAAATTAAAGATGTGGTTTTTAAATACCCCGTAATAAGTTCAATCACCAATGGTAATAAAATAAATCTACGTTATTCAAATACTAAAAATAAAGGTCATTTTCATGTAGCCAAAGTAATAATAAATAGCGGCCGCTATCCCTATCCTTATAATGATTTCAATGGCGAGTATGCCATGACGCAAAATTTATTTGCCATTCCCATCACATCTAAAAAACAAGGCGATGATATTGTACGAGCTATATCATCCGAAGAATTTAATACGATTTTAAAGGCAACAAAATGGGGAACTTATGCGATCGACTATAAATTATTTAAACACTTTGTTAAGGATTTTTACAAGTCGTTTTTAGCTGTACGGAATAAAACTAAAAAAAAAGATATGGGTGGAAATAATAGAAAAACTAAAAAACTAAAAAACTACAAAACTAAAAAACTTTGAAAAAACTAGCAAAGGATGTTGTTCTACGCGGTGGTGTTGTGGATGGTTCAATTGAATCTGGTTTATCAACAGTAATAAAGTCTGGTAAATTGGTTTCATTGGGCGGGGTTACAGTTGCTACTGTTGCTGTTTGTGTTTGAGCATCTTGTAAAATAACTTTATTTAATATTTTACTCTGCTGACTTTGACTTTGCTTTATATAATAAATCAATATTCCTGCTGTTCCGATAGCAATAATATATTTAATCATTTACGTAAATATAACTAATTATATTTAAGTAATATTTGTATTGCTTTTATTTATTCTTCATTTTTTCTTCATTTTCTCAACAATAAACATCCGTTTATATTTTTTCTTGCCATCGCTCGTGTATCCATCACATATTCGTTTAGGTTCTAATTTATAGTCGTAGTACCGCAACAGCTGTCGTATTAAATTTAATAAGGGCCATTTCTGATGCGTATCAGCGTGCGATTGTAGAGCTGTCATGTACGAGGATGAAAAAAATTGTTTAAGTTTAGGTATATTCATCTTTATTTTATCATACGTGATATCATCTAACAGCTTTTCTCGTTGTATCATTAAGCCATTTAATGCTTGTAATTCGATAGGTATAATATGTTCTAAAGTTAATAATTGTATAATGTGTTTGAATTGGTCTTGAGGTTGAAATAGGGATGTCATTATAATAAATAACCTTTAAAAAATGTTGAACCAAATCTATTACTTTTTTATTTAACTCATATTCATAAAAAATTGAAATACTTTTATAGTAAAAATAAAAGGCAATTATACTTACTGAAATGGAGCACCAACCACTGTTGGAACGACTGTTACAAAATGGTCTTTTGATCGAAGAAATTCCTTTTGAATTACGTACAGAAAGTATCTGTTGTAATGCATTGAAGTGGGGATTAAACACGCAAGATTATCCTCTTGAATCTTGTAAAGATCGTGTTGTACTTTGTACTCGCATAATGAACTGTTTCCCACCAGAGATTTTATTAACAGGTTTTGTGACAGGTAATTTGTCAAAGTTTATTTAAAAAATACAAAAATGTTAAAAATACTAAAAAAATGTTAAAAATAATGTAAACGTTATTTTTCTTATCTTTGTGTATTTTCATTTCGAAAAGGTGTAATATGTTTTATCTAAATTGGTTTTGGCCAAAAGGTTGGGGGGCTAAATACCAAACGACGGGATTTTATATACACCCGTCTCTGACAATGACCACTTTGCGATGATGGACGGGTTTTGCTTATTGGAAATAATGTCTTCCGGTTTATACACATTGTTGGTGCTATCAATATAATAGTTTATTCCCTTGATTTCTTGTACCCAAATTTCTATCTTTGTCATTGTTTTCCCTTTTTCATCTGATTTAGTATTTATTTCACCATGAGGCGTGCCTTTAATATGTGTCCCACAAAAATCCCCGCTTTCATGCTTTTTACTACGGGTACATTGCTGTCCATTGGCTCGCTTTGCTATACACAAGTTATCACTCGCCACAATATTTTTGATACGTTTTCGCTTTTGAAAATCTTCTGTATCAAAGGCTATACTTGGGCTGTCAAATACAAATTGTAAAAACTCGCTTTTTAAATCTGTATCTGTATTATTAATGTTGCTACCATTCACATCGATGGTCTTTATACAAGCCTTATGTGTTTCAAACCATGTTTTAATCTGATTTTTAAAATCAATCTGATGGGTTTCTATTTTCTTATTAATGGTCTTTTCCATTTTTGTTAGTGTTGCTTTGGTTATTTACTTATATACGGTTATTTCTATTTCAATTTTACCTGTTAATATATTTTGATTTGATTTATACTTAAAGACGCAGCACTATGTTATAGTTAGACCCTATACCGGGTTGGACCCATTAAACAACGTCCCCGATTCTTTCGGCAATATCGAATATAAAATAGCTAAAGCTATAAACCATAATAGATAATTCCCATATATATCAAACCCTATACCAAAAAAAGCAAATAGTGTTGTTATCACCAACGATAATATCGCCACGGTTAAATATAACATTAATAGTCGGGTGAGTGCTGACATTTATTTATTTATATGTATAAAGAATAAATAATAAAACGATTTTACTACACTTTAATTAACTTACTGTTTACTGCTTGTTGATATGTATTTTACTATACTTGATCAAAATGTATCAGTCACTATGAATGTACTCATCATCATTGCTAACGTTATTAATTTAGTTTATAATATTCCACAAATGGTTAAAACCTATAGAACCAAATCTACACGAGATTTTAGTGCGGTGTTTATTGTTTTGCGCGTAGTAGCCAATGTTATATGGGTTGCGTATTCGATTGAGATTGATAGTTTTCTTATGCTAATCAATAACCTAGTGACTGTTATCGCGTCGTTGTTTATTGGGTATTATAAAGCTTTAGAAATGTATGAAGATTATAAAACCAAATCAGTTCGCGAAATTGTTCATACTGAATTACATTTACACACTAGCGTTTAGAAGAAAGTAGGTTTTTGTCATACTTTTTTATAAAAAGTAGGTTTTTGTCATACTTTTTTATAAAAAGTAGGTTTTTGTCATACTTTTTTATAAAAAGTAATTGTATAATAAATATGGCCAAAAAACAAATTACCTGGTTAGAACTAGTGAAACAAAAACTAAATGCGCGTAAAGCCAAAGGCGAACATCCGTCCATCAGTGATGTCGCGACCGAAGCCAAAAAGGATTGGATTTCTATTAAAGCTGGAACTCATGCTTTATATGAACAAGGCAAGAGTAAATTTTTTGGTAAGAAAAAAACAAAAAAAACACAAAAGGTTGGTAAAAAAAATAAAAAAGGTACTGATGTCGCTTCTATACTTTCGCATATAAAATTATGTCCTAAATGTAAAAAAACTGTGAAAAAGGCTTTAGGAAAACGGATGAAAAAAGGTGGGGATGAACCTGTTGAGGAAGAGCAAAAAAGATATGTTAAAGAAGAAGAAGAAGTAGTAGAGGATAATGATGAGCAGCTATCACAATTTGCTTGAAAAAGTAATTATTCACTATAGGATAATAGCACTTGTTGTTCAAATGTTTTGACAACTAGTGTCGAATTAATAATGAGTGAGTCGTAGGCAATTCCATCTGCTTCGCTTGCACTTGCGGTCGGATTACTAAAGGCAATTTCATCTGCTTTGCCGGTCGGATTTACGAGTTGTTTACCAGTAAATAACGCAAACCGTACAACACCGCCTTTTTCCTTTTCTTTTTCAACCTCGAGATCGAAATAATAATATGGACCATAAGGTGCAGATGGTCCTGCTCTACAAAGTCCTATTTCTTTTACAGATTCTACATTTTTATGACAATACGCCACAGTAGGACATTCATACTGATGGCCTTCTTTATTATATACAAAAAGTAATTTGATATTTTCCAGAAAGAAATGTGTCACTGAATCATCTATATCAACATTTAATACTTTTTTAGTATTCACTAGTTCAGTAGATAAAGCCCACTGACACACTTCCGGCGTTACTACAGATAAAGTATGTGCCTCCATAATAAAATATACATCATCCCCCTCTTCAATAAAACCTTTATAGTCTATGTTTGAAACTGATGATGTAAAAAGTGTGTTGGCCTTTTTAATCGCGTCTTCTATGTTATCGGCTAATGGTAGAGTTAATCGATGGTTATTGTTGTTATCTTTATCTGTATCTTTAAAGAGTAAAAACATGACAAATGGTTTAATATGGCTTGTAATGATATGATATATACATATATGACTATGCATATACTGCTTTGTTAATTTTGCAGTTGTAGTTGTATTTTGTAATTGTAATTCATCCGCATAATATATATAGTCTTTTGTTGCCGCCTTTACTGGACTAGTAATCGCTTTTTGTGTTGTAAAATCTAGTATACTATCTACATCATCTTTTGTAAAATCATGAATATGTTTTTCTTCTTGTGTTTGATTCTCTTGACGGTTATTTATAAATTTTTTAAATACCAAATCCTTTGTTGTTTTGCCTGTTTGCATTTATATTTAAAAGCTATATATTTTTTAACGGTTTGTGTCGTATACTTTCTTTGGTATTTATTGTTCGATTATCTAATATAAATTTTACAATATCATCCGTTGGAATAGTTGGATTATTTTCAAAATATTTTTCCAGGCTTTCTATTAAATATTTTTTATTTATAGTATTCTTAACATTACTTTTCGTATAAATAATTTTACCCTCGCTACTATCAAAACAATCAATCTCTTTCGTTTTCATTATTTCTACTAAAGTAGACGATAATGTGTTTTTTTTAACCTTTCTTTCTTTCAGTTCTTTTTGTAATACCTGTATTTCCTTTTCCAATTGTATCCATTGTTTAATGGTTTGTGTTATTTTCTCTTTTGTAGACATTATTATATTTTTTAGGATATAATAATGTTATTATAATTACGATTATTACTCTTATAGAGTAATATTTGAATTTACTATTCGCATCACGAGTGTTTTTTTCGTCCCACTCACCGGTAAATTGTGATTCTTCAAAATCTTTTTAAGACCTATAATATGGTTCGCTTTAAATAAGGTGTCCATTTCATTGGTCCAAACTGGTAGGGCGCTGGTGCTGGTGCTGGTGCTGGTGCTGCTGGTCACCGGTTTATTATTAATCATCATCCAATGTAGATAACAATATACTTTGGCACCTTTTTGGTAAGCATTTTTACGACATGGTTCACCTTTATTTTTGCCGCTTTTATATAACCAACTACACTCCATATGTTTCATACTGTCTTTTTCCGGCCAATTCACACCATGTTTTTTCTCAATACCATCATAATCTACATAGGGTAACAATGTATCATATTTCGTTCGACAATAAGGACATTTAATTTCATTGTTATGTAATTTGTTTGAATCATAATGGTTATGTATAAATTTAGTAGATACTTCGTGATATAACGGAATATAATTAAATGTATGTTTACAGGGTAATGTTATATAATTTTCAGATAAAGGTTGGTGTGTTAACATACATATGCTACTGTTGCTACTGTTGCCACTATCATCTACCTTATTTAATTCAGTATAAAAATCTATATTATCTTCAATCTTATAGTTCATTAGTAAATAATAATATATATCTTTATATTATATATATTATTATGAAAAAAAAAGATTGGGGCAATGCTACGTGGTACTTATTTCATACTTTAGCCGAGAAATTAAAACCTGAATTTAAAAGCGAACTGCCTATGCTATTTTCCTTTATTGAAGCCATATGTAATAATTTACCTTGCCCTACATGCCAAGCACATGCCAAATTAGCCATGTCACGAGCAAACAGACCAGCTATTACAGCATCACAAGATAATTTAAAAGCTTATTTATGGTCTTTTCATAATAGTGTAAATAAACGTATTGGTCTACCCGAATTTACGCAAGACTCTCTATCCATGTATAAAAGAGCAAATACTGGTAATATTATTCAAAATTTTATTAATATCATGAATGAGAATATGCGCAATGAAAAAGCCTTGTTAAATTCATTTCACAGACAATTGTTTGTTAAAAACTTTATTCAATACATTAATGCAAATAGGAATAAGTATGCGAATTAGGCATATCTGTTAAGATGGTCCAATGCTTATTAATATACATGTTTACAATATCCTTTCTGTCAGTTAGCCATTTCTTATTACCAATCCCAAAGTACATTTGTAATACATCACCCACATTAACAGATGATTTATTATGCGTTTCATATATATAATTACATACCAAATTGCCATATCCTCCACACGAAATCAATGCTACGTCATAGTCGTCTTTTAATGCGTCCAATCTATTACAAAAATGTTGAAATTCATTAAATATATCGGATGACGGCTCTGTTTGCTGTGGCGGTTTAATAAAAACAAAACTACAATCTGGGAAAAGATCAATGCCATATATATTTTCTCGTATAGGAATTTGTTTTTTTAACGACTCTTCAAATTCTGAAACTAATAAAATACGTTTTCCTCTCAAGGATTTGGTCCATGTATCTGAATAATGTATATAATGAAATATTTCTAAAGAGTATATACATAGCATCTGCTGGTTATTTTTACATAAATCATACTGTATATAGTTTTGTGAAAATGAAATAGTATCATTATATACATTACTTTTTTTGTCCCAACCTGTATACATATCACAATTTTCAAATGATTTTAAATACATATCAGAATACTTGAATAAACTATCTTCTTTTTCAAACCAAATACCAGCATTATTTTTTAAGATTGTTTTAAATTGTATATTTGTCATATTTTCAACTAATACCTTTTTTTGATTATCATTATCAGATAATTTTGCGTATTTTGCCCACACAGCTAAATTATTTTCCATTCCCGATATTCTAGGTATTAAAAATGGTATATTATTACTTATTTGTTTTAAAATATATTTGTATAAATGAGAATTATCGTAAAATGATAAATTATCCATGTGTTTGAAATATTGTTGTATATCATAGTTTTTGGGCTGAACTACACAATATGGCTTGCTGATCAAGTCTTTTTCTGTATATGATCTACCATTTTGTTTATGATAATGGTAGGTTACAATAAATTTTGGATCGTTTATTATTTTGAAACCCAAAATATTAAATAAATATAATATTTTGTTGTCGCACCCAGGCATACCCAATTGAAAATTAAATACTTTATTATATGGTACAATATGTTTAATTAAGTTACTGTGAATTATCCATGAATCTTGTGAATCTGGTCTTGGTCCAAATATTTTTGATACATTCTGTAAATCATACTCATACCGTAACTGTGAAATTATCAATTTATCTGATGGTAAATGTGTATAATGTAAATTCTTTATTGTTTCGTTAAAAAATATATCAGCATTAATAATACATATAAATCCTTGTATGTTGTTGATACTCACATAATTAAAAACATCTGAATAACATAAACGCTTATTAATATTAACTTGTACAATTTTATCTGATGTAATATCTAGTTCTTTATCCGAATAAATTCGTTCATTTAATAAATAAATTTTATCTATATTTGAATTTTTAACATTTTGTAATAAGCAAAAAACGATTTCTTTATATCTACTTAAATCAGTATGAACGAAAAATTGACAAAATATATTTATTTTATGTACAATTGTTTTGCTATTGTCGACTATTATATCTTCTGAATATAAAGAATATTTCATAGTATATAAATAATTAAATATGTATATATTTATATATTTAATTATTTATATATTTATATATTTATATATGTACTAGACGATATTACTCGATATTAGGTTTCCGCCTTTGAACACATTGCATTTAAACGTCTGTTTGGACGGTTTGGAACACACCACTTTATTACTTTGTAATTCATCAAAGTAGAGCAAAGAATCATACCCCGATTGATGAAACAGAGTATACCAAGTAGCACCCAATACAAAGCCGACCAAAGTGCCTAATATGCTACCACCCGATGTCGTACAGTTATTACTAATTTTGGTCACAGCATCCAGAGCAAGCAGACAAAGCAGTGCTGATAGAACCACATAATTCACTTGATTATTATAATACATGGGCAACACTAAATACGCAATTGTAAAGGCGATAAATAAACTGGTGGGGGCCGGACTATTGAATTCAGATAAAAAAGGCAACTTAATAAGATCACATGATAATGACGCATTAAGGTCTACCTTACTACCGATTTGATTCATTAGAAAAATATTAATTACCGAGGCTAGTAGTACCCCTGCTAAATAGATAATTCCTTTTAGATTCTGATTGAATAACGACGACATGACTAAAAAGAATCCTAATAATAGCGGCGACATGGCTGAAAATAATTGTAACATGTTGGACAATTTAAGTTGAATTGGCATCGTATACTATATATCATATATATTATTGTTTACATATAAAGCTAAACTGATATATTACTATAATACATAAATCCCATATGGGTATCCCTAGCTATTTTTCACACATTGTTAAAAAACATCGCTCTATTATAAAAAAATTTAATCAACATAAAGATACAATCAATAATCTTTATCTTGACTCTAATTCCATTATTTATGATGCTGTTCACGAGTTGTCTAAAGAAAAAAATATTAATTATGCGCAGTTTGAAGATAAACTTATTTTGGCCGTTTGTGAGAAACTCGTTTATTATATTAAATTAATCAAACCCAACCACACAGTGTTTATCGCATTTGATGGTGTAGCGCCAGTGGCTAAATTAAATCAGCAACGACGGCGCCGTTATATGGGGGCAATTCCGCTTGCGGTCGGCGGCGGGGCGGCACGGGCAATTCCGACTGCTGCTCTGGCACTTGCGGTCGGCGGCGGGGCGGCACGGGCAAATCCATCTGCTGCTCTTGCACTTGCGGTCGGCGGCGAGGCGGCACGGGCAAATTTACTACCCGGGGGTTGGGGGGCAGCGCCCCCATGGAACACCTCCAACATCACTCCCGGTACCAGTTTTATGTTAAACCTAGGTGACAAAGTTAAGGCTCGTTTTAGTAATCCTAAAGAATTTGGCTTGGAAAACATTATGGTGTCTACCGCAGATGAAGCCGGGGAAGGCGAGCATAAACTATTTGAATATATTCGCAACACACCAGCAGAACATAAAGAGTCTATCACTGTTATCTATGGTTTAGATGCGGACCTTATCATGTTGACATTAAATCATCTACATATTTCTGAACAATTGTATTTATTTAGAGAAACGCCGCATTTTATTAAAAGTCTAGATAACACATTGGACCCCAACTCGCTTTATTTGTTAGACATACCCTTGTTTGCTAAAAGTATAACTGGTGGGGGCTCTGCCCATCTATTGCCCTTGCCCTTACCCCCGGGTTGTATAACTGGTGGGGGCTCTGCCCATCTATTGCCCTTGCCCTTACCCCCGGGTTGTATAACTGGTGGGGGCTTGCCCTTACCCTCGAGTTGTATAACTGGTGGGGGCTCACCAACGGATTATATATTCATCTGTTTTTTACTAGGGAATGATTTTATGCCGCATTTTCCGGCTCTGAACATCCGAACAAAAGGGATTGACCATTTAATGCTGGCGTATAAGCATGTTTTTACGGGGAAAAATGAAAAAAATGGGTTGACCGATGGTGATAAAATTATATGGAAAAATTTAAGGAAATACATCACTTATTTAGCCGGTTTGGAATTGGAGTATATTCAAGCCGAATATATTTTGAGAGATAAAATGGCCTCACGAAAGCCTTTTCAATCTGAAAAAGATAAAGATAAAGAGGTAGACGAAACATTATTGCTACCCATGAAAGACCGTTCTGCTGAATTATATATCAATCCATTTGAAGCCGGCTGGCGCGAACGTTATTACTCTACATTATTTGACATTAAAATAAATGACGCACGCTGTAAAGAAATTTGTATTAATTATTTGGAAGGTCTGGAATGGACAATGAAGTATTATACGAGCGGGTGTGTCGATTGGCGGTGGACATATAAATACCATTATGCACCTTTGCTCTCTGACTTGATTAAATATATTCCTTATTTTGATACGCATCTCGTACCAGTAAAAGAAAAAAACCCTGTGTTGCCTATTGTTCAATTATGTTATGTCTTACCAAAGAGCAGTCATTATTTATTGCCGCAAAAAGTCAATGCATTGATCAGTAAGAGTAGACCTGAATGGTATTCAAACAATTGTCGGTTTCAGTGGGCATTTTGTAAATATTTCTGGGAATCACATATGGATATGCCCGAGATTGATATTGGTGAGTTGGAAGCACTGTTGGACTTGTCCCGCCCCCCGTAGGCCAATAAGTTTATACATATTACGTACACTAAAAGTAATATAAATATAATTATAGATACTATATAAATGTCTACTACTACGAAACAAATCGACATAATTACTGAACTAGATGTTAAAGATTTGCTTACACTCCAGCAAACCATGGGTCAGAAAATGGTAGTGATTAAATTTTCAGCCAAATGGTGTGGTCCTTGTAAAAAGATTGCGCCTCTATGGGATTTATGGATTAAAAACAATAACCAAACCAATATTATATATGTAGAACTAGACATTGACGAAACGATGGATTTATACATGGCATTCAAGAGATATAAAATGGTGAATGGCGTACCAACAGTATTAATGTTTCAAGGTAATATACGTCGGGAACATTGGTTTATCCCTGATGATTCTTTTATTGGCGGTGACGTAGAAGGGTTTAAACTCTTTTTAAATCGGTGTGTGATAAAGGCCAAAAATTTATAAATTTATAAATATATAAGTTATTTAGTTGTTGGTATTTTTGACTTATACATTTTCATCTATAGTTAATTTAATATTTTCATCGCTGTTAAAAATACTAGTTATCATTTCTTCAGAAATCTCATTATTTAAATTATCAATAATTTCATCCAATGTTGGTTCTCTAACTTTGTCTATTTTAAACTTTTCTATAAACTCTTGAATTTTAAGTTGATGTTTTTTTCTTTCTTCCATCTTTTTTACCGTTTCCATAAATTTATTAGTATTAACAGGTACACTCGGTGGTGGCGTTGGTATTGTTATTTTTGTCTCTACCACTGGCGCTTTATAGAGACTATTTACAGTAGATTCAATTATATCACAATCTTCTGGTATTTTCAATAACGAGAAAACGGTTTGTTGATTATTCATTGGTAATAGTTTTCCATCAGCAGTATATTTTAGTTCACCGCCAGAGAACGTATCTTTAAATTTCTTAATAATTTTAGGGTCTATGGCATGACTTGTTTCAATAAGACGGTCATACTCATCTTTTGAAATTTTCAATAATTGAAGAGCCGGCACTCTTTCTGAAGGTGATTTTGCTAGTTCAACCTTTATATTACGATAAAATTTACCCCATGAAATAGAACTAACACGATGGGATTCATTATATTCGCTTATTTTAAGAAATTGTTGAATAGTTGTTAAAATACCCGCTAAAATATTTACCGCACCTACACCAATTGTGTAAGCATTAACATATTCAGCGGGAATCCTATCCTGGGCAAAATTAGCAGTGCCCGTTAATGTGCTCATGATAATCACGGGAATTGTAAACCATGTATTTCTATGAGAATAAACCATGTGAGATTTTTCATGTAGCCATTTATAACAAATGGCTTTATCAGCCCATTCAATAAGTATTTTTTCGTGTTCTGCTGTCCATTGAACCACCGGTTCCAGCACAACAGTCGATTCATCACCAGGGGGTTGTTCTTTGTTCATTATATAAAATATAGTCTACTATATAATAACCAAAAATATATATTATATCTATATATCTATATATCTATATATCTATATATAATATTACATATAATAATAGAATGACAATGGCTACAATATATTATTTTGTTTAATACATTTTAAATTTATTTATATAATGGAAAATATTAAACAAATTAATAGTCAGTTTGATGTGCTGAAAACTCTACGTAGTGATATACTATCTCTATTTAACGAAATCACAGATAATATCAGTAAGGTTCATAAAATTTATATAGATCTTGTTAAGACACATCATCATAAAGAACACTTATTTGGTCTCGATGCATTTCTTTTTCAAAATAAAATGTTTGAAATGGAGTACGAAAATATGCGTAAAGTATTTAATTATATAGATAATCGTATGTATTGTGAATATTATAAAGTATACAAATATATACATGATTATGCCGTTAATGATATTAAATATAGTAAAATTATCGACGCATTAGTCCATATTAACTACCCAGTGTATAAAGATTTAGAACCATCGAAAGTGTATGATTTTGAAATCTTAAAAGATATGTGGGCTACTATACTAAACACTATTAAAGACCTACATGAATACTTGGAAATTAAAAATACTAAAATGGTCAATGATAAAGAGCAAATAATTATGGGAATAAATATTGATAATATTGTAAACAGTCAACATTTTACAAATATATTATTGAGTGAACGAATTACAATGTATATAAAATATTTAGAAGTTATTAATAAACACCACACAAAGTATATAAGTAGATTGATACTTAAATGTAAACTCTTGAATAACATTTTTAATGAAGATATACAAATTAATCAACTACATGTTAAGACGGAAGAAAATATACAAAACAATCCCATAACTGAAAATATTCATAATAATGATAATAGTGATAATGATATCATGCCATTACTGTCATCATAAGTTAGTTTGCTCAACTTTTTAAAAAGTTGAGTATATATTTACAATGACGGATATAGATTTAAACATTGACAATTATGATCTATCGGATTTATTAAATTTATTTAATTTAGATCATAATTTTACGGTCGAAGATTTGAAACGCGCCAAGAAAATGGTGTTAATGCTTCATCCCGATAAATCCGATATGGATAAAGAATACTTTCTTTTTTTTACCGCTGCCTATAAAGTAGTTTTTTCCGTCTACAATTTTCGGAATACAAAAACAAAGTCGACTGACTATGTAGTAGAAAAAGATGAAGAAAAAGAGCTTTTGCTCGATAAACTAAAGCAACATTCCAACTTTAATAAACTATTTAATGACATGTTTGACCAAGCGATTATTAAAACGGAAGAGGAAGAAACCGGTTATGCCGACTGGTTAAAATCAGATGAAGATTTAGATGTTCGGTCGACCACGATGCAATCCATGAATGAAACGTTTGAACGAAAAAAGAAAGAAATACAAGCGTTGGTACCGGTGAAAGACTTGGCCGATTCATATTATAATGGCGGGGCCTGCGCGGATCTTATGGGCGATAAACCCGACTATTATTCGTCTGATGTGTTTGCCCGTCTTCCTTATGAAGATTTAAAACGAGCACATGTAGAATCTGTTATACCGGTCACTCACGATGATTATTTGCAAAGGCCAAAGTTTAAGAGTGTAGATGAAATGCGACGCCATGCTTCATATAACGATACTACACCGATGGCTTTGAATCAAGCGAAAGAATATCTGAAACAACGCGACCAAGCACAAAATAAAAGCGATATGAATCGGGCTTATAAGTTGGTGAAACAAGATGAGATGTATGAAGAGGTGAATAAAAATATGATGACTCAATTCAAACGTTTACATGACGGATCTGTCCCGTAAACAATATTATTTTCTACTTTTTTTACTTTTTTTACTTGTTTTACTTTTTTTACTTTTTTTACTTTTTTTACTTTTTCTACTTTTTCTACTTTTTTTACTTTTTCTTCGTTTCAACCCACCCTTTTTTGTTTCGGCTGGCAAACAATTTTCATATAAACGCAATGCCGTTCGAGCATCTGGCCTTTCATCTATATCAAGCGACAACATTGAATTCATAATGTCTTTAATACATTCAATATTTATTGTTGAAAATAAATTTGTATAACTATTCATAGTATTTTCTTTATTTAGTTCTATATCATCATATAGATTTTGTATAATATAAAAAAGTGTCGCGCCCAATGACCAAACATCTGTTTTACTATACCATAATGGGTTAGGGTTATCTTTTTCCAGAGTTTTATAATATTCTACCGGTTTAACTTCCCCCGTTAATTTTAATATCCATTGTTTATTTTCATTATCATAACCTAAAATATCTGATTTTTCCCTATCATCATTTACAAATGACATGAAAACTGCCCCGCCAAATTTACCAAATTTTTCCGGCGGGAAAAACCCCTTTGTACCTATAGAATTATATTCCACTTTATAATCGTCAGGTGTAGGTATATATTTACTATCGCCTAAATCTATTAGTTTAAATGTAGGCGGCGTGGTGCTTTTATCAAAAACTATATTATCTGGTTTAATATCAAAATGATATATATTTTTCTCGTTCAGAAGTTGAACTGCTTTAAATATATTTAATAATCCTTTGAATATGCTTATATAAAATTCCGCATCTCGTTCAGGCGAATCTGAATTTTCTAAAATAGAGGATAAGGTAGGTCCACCATACACGTAATCGATAAATTCTACATCAGAACCATCTTTACTTGACATGCCACATTTTTCATACGAAATCTGTTTTTTTTTAGATTGGGCAGTGTCACAGACAATGGGTTGGCCTATATAATATTTATTATCTTCATTTAAAGGATCAATAATAGCATCTATATCTCTGTAATTTTTTATCTCTTCTGTTCCATTTGCTTTAGTTTCTATTTTTGTAATATATGTTTTAGATGGGTCAAGCTCTGGAGAACAACTATAATCGTTTGATTGTGGTATCACACACCCTTTTGACCCTCTTTTTGTCATTATATATTATTATTACAATTAAATATTAAATATTAAATATTAAATATTTATTTTTACCTATTTGGTAAACTTGTTTCACGGCAAAGTGTATAAAGGTTAAATGATATAATACTATAATTACACAAATGTCAGGCGCATTAATGCAAGTCGTAGGTAACGCTGGTATCCCTCACCGATTACATAATAATAGTGCGATGAATATAATATCCCACGACTGTACTTTTACGCCCATCCGATTTGCCACAAATAATTCATTTGCTATAACACGTTCGTGCGATGTCATTAAATCTATTTTTTTCAAATTCAAAATGGCGGCATTGCCGGGTGGGTGGATCTATAAAAATAAATGGACGAGTCGTGCGTTTGAAAGCATTGAATTAAAGATTGGAGGCAGCACCGTTTTAAAGTATGATAAAGAGCGTTTACGCTTGATGAATTTAATATTTCCTGACGATATGAGGGCGAATAGTCGGCACTTGACCTTTGATTATTCTTTAAGTGAAAGAATGGATATATCTTTAGAACTCCACGAAACGATGTTTGAATTTGACATTAAAGATGTTTTTAATACAGATGGCATACCATTGTTCGCACTACAATATCACGACGTCAGTGTTACTTTTACCTTGGGGGATTTTGCCGAATGTATAGAATATTATCATGAGGATGATGTTCCCGCCCTTTCTGCTACTGATAATTATATTCTAGAATGCGTGCCGCAAAGCATAGGAATATTTATGGACATGGAACCGCGTAGAGCACTGGCAGAAATGCAGCATACATTTAATACGATACACTATGAATTCGGCACAATAATAGTGAATAATGATGAAACGTGTTTTAGGATGGGGGAAGATGGTATATGTTCTAGCGAGTATCTCCATATTACCAATGAAGATGGGAGCGAAATAGATGGACAAGTGCTCGATTCTATTGAAATAAACTTAAATAGGCAATCTAGATTTTACCTTTCGGGATTTCAATCACGCCATTTTATGGCAGATTATTTACCTCATCCGGTAAGGGATAATTCCACTTCACAAAACTTATACTATATCTCGTATTCACCGCCGCCGCAATTCTCTACCATTCCACTAGAACCCTTGGCAACAGCCTCTGTCTTCGGACTAAATTTAAATAGAATTGACACTCACCATATGATATTGACCTATAATCCTCATATGCCTTTACCACCGCGTATAAAAATTACAATAATGCGTCGCATTCATAATGTGTTTAGAATAGGCAATGGCACATCAGACTATGCTGCTGAATACAGTCCTACAATTCCGCTTGTAGTCGGAAGAGCCAATAGAAGAGAAGTGCGCAATGAAGTGCCTGCGCCGGTGCCTGTGCCTGTGCCTGTGCCCAGCGTAGCAGTCATTAGTGCTAATGCCATCTCTATATATGCTAATACTTTTGTATCTTGCGATACCATCATACCTATTCCGTCTGATGATAATTGGTGTGTCATTACTTTAGAACCAATCCTAGAAAATACGGACGTGGTACAGTGTCAGCAATGTAAGAAACTATGTCTCTTGGAAGCGATGAATGAGTGGTTCAATGTACAAAAATCTTGCCCCCATTGTCGGGCGAGTAGCGATAGAGTAGAGTTTATAGTGGGTAAAGGTATCATGGATATAGATATATCGAACCCACTTATTCTTGTGTAGAAAAGTTTTGTATTTTTACCTACGCTTTTTTAAAAATTGTATATATATAATGGTGCTATTCGACATTACAAAATTTTACAAATATATTCCCTATTTAATCATGATGGGCGGTCTCACTATACTCTATGACAAGTATAAGCTTCATCAGCAAGACGAAGAAAAGGTAGAGAGCTATGATATGGTCCAGAAATACCTACTCAACGATTCCAGTTTAGCAACAAATAAGCCGATTTTATGGATTCATAATACCTATGATTTTAACGCACGGGACTGGCAAAGTTTCTATTCGCGCAACTCAACCGATCTCAATCAACCCTATTTAATGATGGTGATTAAATCTATAGTAGATAAAAACGGCGCGGATTGTAATATATGTCTGATTGATGACGAGTCTTTTCCCAAACTTATTCCTGATTGGGCGATTGATTTAAATTTGGTAGCCGATCCGGTTAAAACAAAAATTCGACAACTGGCGTTATCTAAACTATTGCTAACATATGGCGGCTTTTTAGTACCCAGCTCTTTCATCTGTTTCAAACCGTTAAAACCAATATTTGAAAAAGCCACCGAAGGTGATAAAATGTTTGTGGGCGAACTGATCGATCGTAACAGTACCTCGCAATATGTCGATTTCTTTGCAAATACCAAAATTATGGGCTGTTTGAAAGGATGTGATACAATGCTCCAATATTCCAGTTATTTAGAAACGATCATATCTACCGACTACACGTCTGAAAGCGATTTTTTAGGGGCGTATGGCCGCTGGTGTAATGAGCAAGTCATACACGGTAAAATGAATATGCTGCCAGCGGCGTTGCTAGGGGCAAAAGATAGTAGAGGTGCTGTTATTGGGATTGAACGGCTCATGGGTAATAGTTTTGTTGAACTCTCTAAATCAGCTATCGGACTGTATATACCCGCGGATGAATTATTAAAACGTACACACTATCAGTGGTTTGCTCGCATGTCGGTAAAACAAGCACTGGCATCGGACACAATGATTGGAAAGTATTTAGTTGGGAATCAATAATATACTTTTGAAAAAAGTATCGCAAAAACATACTTTTGAAAAAAGTATCGCAAAAACATACTGAAAAGGACAGCACAAAGCATGTTTTTGCGATACTTTATGCGATACTTTTTTCAAAAGTATAAAGTATATTTTTGCGATACTTTTTTCAAAAGTATAAAGTATATTTTTGCGATACTTTTTTCAAAAGTATAAAGTATAAAGTATGTTTTTGCGATACTTTTTTCAAAAGTATATATAAACAAATGTCTTTACTTTTAGGTAATCGTATTCCATACGAATATTTTTTAACAAAAGGCAAGGGTGAATCAGATGCCGGGTCCAAAGGACTACCCTATGAAACGGGTTCATATGATGCTGCGTTAAATGATGCGGGTATTGAAAATACGAATGTTATTGAATATACGAGTGTTATTCCAACAGAAGCAATTGAAATATCCAGAACAGAAGGTCTAAAACGACTGCAATGGGGCGAAGTATTAGAATGTATCAAAGCTCAAGCCAATGGCAAACTAGGTTCGAGAATCAGTGCGGCTGTTATGACAACAACTGTAATAGACCCACACGGAAAATATATTGGTGGTTTTGCGTGCGAATATTCTGGAACGGGTTCAAGAACAGATACCGAATATAGTTTAGCACAATCTATAGCAGGCATGATAGAACGCAGAGGTTATGGTAAAATAAACGGTAGTGTTAAAATGTATAAAAATAATATTACAAACACTGGGTATACCATACATCCGGGGAAAATATTTCACTTTGAAGAGTTACATGTTACAAAAGAACACGGGTCTGTATTTGTTGCTATATGTTTCGTAAGCCATAAATACCCCATTATAAGACAAAAACCTAAAACTTCTAGAAAAACTAAAACTTCTAGAAAAACTATAAAAAAAAGACATACTAAAAAGACATACTAAAAAGACATACTAAAAAGACGCACTAAAAAGACGCACTAAAAAGACGCACTAAACAAGGGACATATCCCCTTCTATGGGGTTTTAAAGGGGCTATGCCCCTTTTATGGGGTTTCAAAGGGGCATAGCCCCTTTATAGTATATTCAATCTCATAACTAGAATTATTATACATTATTTTTGACGTGTATTCTATTTTATGCGCATTACATATCTGACGTATTATGGTCATAAATTTAACATAATCTAACTTACGTTCAACATAATATAATTTAGATTTATAATAATAAGGTTTTATAGATTCAATGAAACCGTGAATATTGTTAGTGTACTCGGCTTGTTTATATATTATTTTATTCAATATATAATACATTTCATCTTTTTCTATTTTTTCTTCTGCGATTAATTTTATAAACGTAATAAATAGTTCCAATGGAACATTTGTTTTAAATAACTGTGTTCCCATTATAAATTGTTAAGAAAAGAGTTGAACCAGATTATTCGTGAATAATGCCAGTTCTATTTCATCTTCATGAATATTATGGAATATTGTTATATACTTACATATATAGGGTATAATTTTATACTTCTCATCTTCGGTCAGCATATCTGTCGTTTTCACAAATAAAAAATAGTTGTCTAAAATATCCATCACCGAGTAACCTCGGTCAAATAGCTTATAAATGAGACTAATTGCCTGCTTAACATCTTTCGTCGTTTTACATAATGTTGTGTAGTTTGTAAATTCGTGGAATCCGATATTGGTACAAATCGCATCGGCCAATGCTACGTTTATATCACACTTGAGAAGTTTACATTTCTCCAAATAATTAATAACAATCCTAACTGAATTATTGCTGATGGATAAAATAAATTGTTCGGCTTCTTGGTCAATCTTTATTTTTTCCAATGCACATATTTTTTTCACTATTTTACTTAAATTTTCCAATGCCAATGGATACAATTTAATAATCGTCATACGTGACTGAAGACTATCGATTACTTTTTGCGGATTGGAACATGAAGCAATAAAATGGACATTATGGCTATATTTATCTATACAATTGCGAAATACTTGTTGGCTTTGTTCATTAATAATATCCAGATCATCTAAAATCAATATTTTCTTTTTACCCGATATTAAACTTGATGTTTGACAAAACGTTTTTACATCATTTCTATAATAGGAAATACCTTGTTCTTTTAAGCTATTAATCGATAATACATTCTCTTCTTTAGGTTGTTCGCCATAATAGTCATGTATAATCGCATTAATTAGAGATGTTTTTCCTACACCACTGTCCCCTATAAAAAGAATATTTAACGTATTCATGGATATAAGTGTTTTTATCAGATTTAACAATTCATCTTCCATTTCAAACTCGTTTAATAATCGCGGCTGATATTTGTAGATGAGTGGTAGTTCCATTAAAAAACCTTTTAAAAAAAGGTTTAAACCAAAATCTTGAAAAAAGGTTTAACACAAAATCTTGAAAAAAGATTTATTCATATATCAAATTCTGTAATTATAATTTAAACCCTATTCAATGGAATTTAATATATTATGAACTCGACAGAAAACCTCTATGACGTTTTAGGTGTTGACAAATCGGCCACTCAAGAGGATATTAAAAAGGCCTATAGGAAATTATCGTTACTACACCATCCTGATAGAAATAATGGCAGCGATGAATCAAAAACTCTCTTTCAAACAATACAAAATGCCTATGAAGTATTGGGAACAGATGAGAATCGGAAAAAATATGACCAACCCCAGATGTTCCGGCAAGGGGGTGGCCAAATGAATATGAATATGAATATTAATCCAGATGAAATATTTAATTTCTTCTCACAAAATATGTTTGGTGGAGGTGGGGGCATGCCCCATGGTGTATTTATGGGTGGTATGCCAGGTGGTATGGCCGGCGGCATGCCCCAGTTTTTCAATATGGAAAACATTCGCAATGGCTTAATGAAACCACAACCTATTATTAAAAACGAAGAAATTACATTAAGTAAAGCCTATACCGGTTGTACTGTGCCTCTACAAATTACACGGTGGTTGGTTGAAAATAATACAAAGCGAGAAGAAACAGAAACTGTCTATGTTACTATTCCGAAGGGCGTAGACAATAATGAAATTATTATTATTAGAGAAAAGGGTAATAGCTTGGCGGATAACAACAAAGGCGATATTAAGCTCATTATTAAAATTGTCAATGATACTGAATTTATCAGAAATGGTCTGGATTTAATATTGAATAAAACCATTACATTGAAGGAAGCACTTTGTGGGTTTTCATTTGATATGAAATACATTGATGGTAGAGAATTTAAATTAAATAATGGCAATGGCAATATCATTCATAATAATTATAATAAGGTCATTCAACATATGGGCATGAAACGTGTAGTACAACAGAATATGGGACCCGTGAATCAAGAACATATTGGTAATCTTATTATTAATTTCAATGTTGCTTTTCCAGAAAAGTTGACAGACGAGCAAATAAAGAGTCTTACCGATATTCTATAAATGGGGGCACTCCCCCAGGTCTATTCAACCGCATGAGCCTTCTTATCAATAACAATGTGTTTGACAATCTTTTTCATAATCTTGTTTTCACTGTCAATGGTGTCGTTCGGACCCATAGCTTCTTTAGTTAGCCGGACATAAATGTCATTATATTCTGACTCTATATCCATACATTCTGGGTACTTGTCGCGCCAACCACTCAACATACCAATGTTTTTCCGCATCACTTTACCTATGACTTTTCTAAATTTGGTATTGTTACCGTCTTCCCGTTCCCAAATATCCGCGTCTTTAATGTAGATGATTTCCCTTTTTAAATCACTGCAATGAATCGGGCGTTTACTTACATCTAGTTCTTTAATTTTGTTGATGATTATATTGGACATGCCTTCAATATAACCTAACCGGCCTACGCTTTCCAAGTCGGAAATCTGTAGGTCAAACGAATCGATGAATTCGCCAATGTTCATGGCATCTTTACAGTACTCGTTTAAAAACACTTGTAGGTTGAATGTTGTGTTATTAGTAGTGTTGTTACAATTGGTCATAATAGAGGATTGCATGTTCTTACACATATCTAGCATCTGTTTTTGAAACTCACTATTGTTTTTCACTACTTCAATTACTAGGTTGGTTAGTTGATGTATATCATGTGTACTCATGCTAGTATTAATAGATGTTGAAATAATCATATTTTCACTAGGGGTATCGTCATCATCTATATTTATTTGATGATAATTATTTGAGTGTGATTGGTCCATCGTACATTTTTTCTTATGCGTATATAGACTTTGACGATGTACGTATTCCTTACCACAATCGCACTTGTATTGTGTTGGCGAGATTGTGCGACTTTTGTGTAAGTATGTGTAAGTATTGGAATGTTTTGCTGTCAACGCGTGTTTATCATAGTCACTTTGTCTGCTCGTAGAGTAGTCACATAATTCACAAACAAAAACTGATGCGATATTTTGCGACATTTGTGTAAGTATGTGTAAGTATAATATACTTACATTATAAGTTTTCCTTAAGTTAATTCTTTAAAAAACACATAAAAACACAAAAACTCTTATCATCACAACCGTTTTTTTGAAAAACGCAAATGAGATCATTATGGTCACAAACCGGAAAAACACGATTTTCCATATTTTTTTTATTTTTCGTGTTTTGGTTTGGGAATC
>Ga0214919_10001028_pt1 | contig 47084 bp, 39 predicted proteins | sample LL1503_MetaG_FD_177994 | JGI IMG/M metagenome (GOLD analysis project Ga0214919, IMG submission 177994) | Freshwater microbial communities from Lake Lanier, Atlanta, Georgia, United States - LL-1503 | ecosystem: Environmental > Aquatic > Freshwater > Lake | place: USA: Georgia | collected...
GAGTTGGTTCATGGCAATGATTACCGAAAAGTGGATGAAGTGTGCGGATTTGCAAGCAAGCAATTTAAATTATCAATGAAATAAAGTTACATTACAAGCACGTGTTTTATGTAACTCATCGACAACCTCTAATTTTCGGACCTTTATGAGCTTCGACCTTGTTTTGTTTGGCGGCACCGGCGACCTAGTGTGGCGCAAATTAATGCCGGCCTTGTTCCAGGCCTTTCGCCACGGCACACTGCCCGAGGGCGGGCGCATCATTGGCGTGGGCCGCGACGGCCAGTCCCAGGAGCAGTACCGCGCGCTGATCCAGTCACGTTTTGACAAGGTTGAACTGGCCAAACGCCCCAGCTTGGAAGAGTTTGAGCGTTTTGCCGCGCTGCTGGAGTATGTGCGCATGGATCTCTCCAAGCCGGCCGACTATGCCAGCTTGACCGCCAGCCTGCAAGCGCGAAAGGCCGACACCGTGGTGATGTACGTGGCCACCGCACCCTCGCTGTTCATCACCGTGTGCGAGCAACTCGCCGCCGCTGGCCTGAGCACGCCCCACACCCGAGTGGTGCTGGAAAAGCCCTTGGGCCACGACCTGGCGTCCAATCGCACCATCAACCACACGGTATGCCGTTTTTTCGAAGAAAAGCAGGTATTTCGTATTGACCACTACCTGGGCAAACCGGCGGTGCAAAACCTGTTTGCGCTGCGCTTTGGCAACGCCTTGTTTGAGCCTTTGTGGCGGCGCGAACACATCGCCAATATCCAGATCACGATTGCCGAAGACCTCGGCGTTGAAAGCCGGGGCGCGTTTTATGAGACCACCGGCGCGCTGCGCGACATGGTGCAAAACCACGCGTTGCAACTGCTGTGCGCCATCGGCATGGAGCCGCCCATCAACGCACATGCAGACGCCATCCGCGACGAAAAGCTCAAGGTGCTGCGTTCGTTAAAGCCCTGGACCGCCGAGACGCTGGTCAGCGACGTGGTACGCGGCCAGTACGCCAGTGGAACCAGTGGCGGACAGCCGGTGCCGGCTTATCGGGACGAGCCTGGCGTTAACCCGCAGAGCAAAACCGAAACCTTTGTCGCCCTGCGCACCGAGATCGCCAACTGGCGCTGGGCCGGCGTGCCCTTTTATATCCGCACTGGCAAGCGCCTGGCCGGGCGCGACGCGCGCATTGTGGTGAACTTTCGCCCCACACCACACGCGATTTTCCAATCCAACAGTCAGGTCGGCAACCAGCTGATCATCAACCTGCAACCCAAAGACGGCCTGGAGTTGCACCTTTTTGCGCAGGGTGAAAACAACCGCACGGTGGGCGTGGGCGCGGCCCAGACACTGGCGCCGGTGCACCTGGACCTGGACTTTGGCAAGCGCTTTGGTTCCGAGCGTGTGGGCGCCTATGAACGGCTGTTGTTGGACGTGATCGACGGCCGGCTCAATCTGTTTGTACGCAGCGACGAGCAAGAAGAAGCCTGGCGCTGGGTGGAGCCACTCATCCACCACTGGAACGCCGACGCCCAGGGCCCACGCCTATACACCAGCGGCACCTGGGGGCCCAGCGCGTCGAGCGCCATGATTGCGCGCGACGGCTTTTGCTGGGACGAGGAGATTTGATGACCCAGCCCAAGACGCCCTGCCCGCCACCAAACGCCAACGCGTAGCCAATTACCCATTAGGAAGCAACATGCTGGACCGCATTAAAGCGTCATTGCCCTCACTGGCGCCCGCCGAACAGCGGGTCGGGCGCCTGTGCCTGGCCGACCCGCGCGCCTTTGCCAAACTGCCAGTCAGCGAACTAGCCGACCGCTCGCACGTAAGCAAACCCACAGTAGTGCGCTTTTGCCGCAGCGTGGGCTACGACGGCCTGTCGGACTTCAAGCGCAAGCTCGCGGGCACCGTCAATGAGGGTGTTCCGTTCATCCACCGCAGTGTGGACGTGGACGACAAAATAGGTGACATCACCGTCAAAGTCATCGACAACACGGTGGCGGCGTTTCTGAAATACCGCAACGAGGCCAGCACCATGGCCATCGAGAGGGCGGTACTGGCGATGGTCGAGGCCTACAAAACCGGACATCAGGTGCAGTTTTTTGGCGTGGGCAACTCCGGCATCGTGGCCCAAGACGGCCAGCACAAACTGTTTCGCCTGGGCATCAACACCACCGCCTACAGCGATGGCCATATGCAGGTCATGAGCGCGTCCATCATGCGCCCCGGCGACTGCGTGGTGGTGATTAGTAACTCCGGGCGCACCCGGGACCTGATGGATGCGTGCGACATTGCATGCAAAAACGGCGCGACCACTATCGTCATCACCGCCAGCGGGTCGCCCTTGGCCAGTGCCGGCCATATTCACCTCAGCGCCGACCACCCGGAAGGTTTTGACAAATACAGCCCCATGGTGTCGCGACTGCTGCATCTGATGATCATTGACATTTTGGTCACCGCCGTGGCGTTGCGCATTGGCAGCGCCACCTTGCAGCCTTTGCTGAGCGAAATGCGGCAAAACCTGCGCAGCAAGCGCTACGCCTGAGGCTGCCGGACCCCAGTCAGTCGCCCAACTCCATGACGCGGCGCTGGCGGTCTACAAAGTCTTGGTAGGTGTCAATGCCACGCAGCTGCAAGATGGTGTTGCGCACAGCCGCCTCCACCAGCACCGCAATATTGCGACCTGCTACCACCTGAATCACCACCTTGCGTACCGGTATGCCGGCCACGTCTTGCGTGAGTGGCTCAAAGGGAATGCGCTCGTATTCACGTTCCAGCGTCTCGCGACGCACCAGGTGGACGATGAGTTTGAGACGCATTTTGCGGCGCACCGCGGTTTCACCAAAAATCGCGCGGATATCGAGCAAACCAATGCCGCGCACCTCCAACAGATTTTGCAGCAAATCCGGGCAGCGGCCCTCGATGGTGGTCTGGTTGATGCGAAACAAATCTACCGAGTCGTCGGCCACGAGGCCGTTGCCGCGCGAAATCAGTTCCAGCCCCAGCTCGCTCTTGCCAAGGCCCGACTCGCCGGTAATCATCACGCCCAGGCCCAGAATGTCCATAAACACGCCGTGCATGGACACGCGATCAGCAAAATGCTTGGACAAATACGCCCGCAGCACGTCGATCACAAAGGCCGACGAACCTTTGGCGGCGAACATCGGTATTTGTGCGCGCTCGCACATGGAGAGAAGTTCCTGGGGCGCAATTTGCCCATCGGCAAGCACAAGCACGGGCGGCTCCAAGGTCACGATGCGGGCAATGCGGCGCGCGCAATCTTCGGGCGTGGCGTTGGTGATGTAGGCAATTTCCCGCTCACCCAGAATTTGTACGCGGTAGGGGTGGATGTAGTTCAAATACCCAACCAAATCGGCCCCTGAGCGTGCCGCACGCACCGCAACTTCGTCAAACCGCCGCTCAGATGCGCCTAAGCCAGCCACCCATTCCCATTGCAGGTAAGCGCGAAAGGCTTCGAACAGAACATCGGCACTGACGGCGGTGGGTTTCACGGTGACTCGCCTGGTGCGCTTAGGGGCTTGGCTAGCCTAATGCACTACAGCCGAACGCCAACCGGTAAGCAGGGCGTGGAGTTCGGTGGAGTCGGTGGTGCGGGTCAGGCGCTCACGCATCGCCGCGTCGCCGAGCAGTTCGGCAATTTCTGACAGGATCTCCAAATGCCGCTGGGTGGCGGCTTCTGGAACCAGCAAAAAAATCATCAACCCAACGGCCTGGTCGTCCGGCGCATCAAAACCGATGGGCTTGAGTAACTGAAACACGGCCGCCATGGGGGATTTCAGGCCCTTGATGCGCCCGTGCGGAATGGCTACACCGTGGCCTAAACCGGTGGAGCCCAGGCGCTCGCGGGAAAAAAGGCTGTCGGTCACCAGTGCACGGCTCAATCCGTGCAGGTTCTCAAACAAAAGGCCGGCCTCTTCAAAAGCACGCTTTTTACTGGTGACATCCACCTGCGCGAGTACATGCGGCGGCGGTAATAGTGACGCAAGGCGGTTCATAGGTGGAGCGGATTATGCACACAAAAAAACCGCCAAAGTGATGGCGGTTTTTCGCGTAAGGCATAGCCCCAGGAGCTACATCACGCGTTTGGGCGCTTCATGGTGATGGTCTTGAATACGGTCCTTGTGGCGACCCACCTGGCGGTCCAGTTTGTCTACCAAGTCGTCCACCGCCGCATACAAATCGGCGTGCGCGCTTTGCGCAAACATATCGCCACCTTTCACGTGGATGTTGCACTCAGCGCGTTGTCGGCGCTCCTTCTCCTTGAGTTTTTCTACGGAAAGCAACACTTTCACATCTACCACCTGGTCAAAATGCCGCGTGATGCGGTCTAACTTTTCGGTGACATAACTGCGCAGGGCCGGCGTAACCTCCAAATGATGGCCGCTGATTGTCAGATTCATAGATAGCCTCCAATTGCACTCAAAGTTAAAAACCCGGCGACCCGCTGGGTGCCGGTCAAGCTCCAAGAAAGCCCCAAAAACCACTGGGCTCTCGACTTCACTATGCGCCCCTTTGGCGCCAAATGCAAAGCATTTCGCATACGGCGCCACAGAAAAATGGGCATGGCGCCACCGCCGTCGGCCAAGCAGGTCGGGGTGCGATAATTTCAGCTTCCCCACTTTGGAGCGTATTTCTTGGACAACTACCCCAGTCGGTAGCTTTCGGATGGTTTTGGTCCCCCTGGCCCCTCGTTCGAAAGCCGCCTTACCGCATTCGCCCAATCGAACCATTGGCCCCTGACCTTTAGACCGTCGCCCATGCTCAATATCTTTACCTTGGCCAATGGCCGCCTGTTCCAGGAAGAAATCGAGTCCCTGGAAGAGCTCTCCAAATTCCAACCCATTTGGGTCGACTTGGAGTCACCCACCGCAGACGAAAAGCGCTGGATCCAGCAGTACTACGGCCTGTCCATCCCGCAAGACGCGATGGACGAGGACATCGAAGAATCGGCTCGCTTTTACACCGAAGACAACGGCGAGTTGCATATCCGCAGTGACTTCTTAATCGCCGACGAGCACGAACCGCGCACCGTGCGCGCCGCCTTTATCCTGAACCTGGTCAACGACAGCCTGAAAAGTAAGGGCGTACTTTTTTCCATCCACGATGAAGACGTGCCGGTGTTTCGCTTGCTGCGCATGCGCGCCCGGCGCGCGCCTGGGCTGATCGAGGACGCAAAGGAAGTGCTTCTCAAGCTGTTTGACGCCGACGCGGAGTATTCGGCCGATACACTCGAAGGCATTTACGACGAGCTGGAAAAAGTCAGTAAAAAAGTGCTCTCCGGCGACGTGACCGACGCTATCGCCGGCGAGGCGCTGGGCGCTATTGCCCGGCATGAGGACTTGAGCGGGCGCATCCGGCGAAATGTGATGGACACCCGGCGTGCGGTGAGCTTCATGATGCGCTCCAAAATGCTCAATGCCGAGCAGTTTGAAGAAGCGCGCCAGATTCTGCGCGACATTGACTCGTTGGACTCCCACACGGCGTTTTTGTTTGACAAGATCAACTTCTTGATGGATGCCACGGTCGGTTTCATCAACATCAACCAGAACAAGGTCATCAAGATTTTCTCGGTGGCCAGCGTGGCGCTGCTGCCGCCCACGCTGATCGCCAGCGTCTATGGCATGAACCTGAAGTTCCCTGAGCTGGAGTTTTTGGGCGCCTGGAGCTATCCCTACACAGTGGCGCTGATGGTGTGTAGCGCGCTGGTGCCGATGTGGTATTTCGGCAAACGCGGTTGGTTGAAATAAAGGTACCGTACGACCAGGCGCAGGCCTGGGACGGCTGGCTATTTCCGCCTGCCCAGGCCTCGGGCAGGACAGCGCTCAGCGCGAATCACTCAATCGCCTTGACCATGTCTTCAACGACTTTTTTGGCGTCGCCAAACACCATCATCGTTTTGTCCATGTAGAACAGTTCATTGTCCAGTCCCGCATAGACTGCGGTACCTTTGCTTACGGTTTGTCCCAATTTCTGTGGGTTAGTGGGACAGATTTGGGCCAAGCTTTTGCCTGCCCGGAGCGATATTACTGCATTGTTTGATGCTGAGGGTCCTCAGCCGGGCTGAGGAAAAATCGCTATCTGCCGACCCCACCGTACCCCCACCTCCCGTTTTCGGCCCGTTGCGCGACCTGAACCATACGCTCTAATCTGCTCGTCCCCTTCTGTTTGAAAAGCAGACTTTCGGGGGGGCATAAAATTTACAAAAACATTGCGGCCTCTTCTGACTCAGCGGTGACTTTCTCATCGGACACCTTCTCTGGCGGTGGTTGTATTGGCAGCAACCAGCAATCCGGATGGATGATGCCGGAGCGCCATGTAACCACTTCCCGGGTTAGTGACCAATCGCCCTCCGCAATCAGCCATTCGCGGTCATCTATGGGTTTGATCTTCCAGCACGGCAGTGGGTACTGGTTTGGGATCCTCATAGGCCCCCTTACCTCCACTATTCGTCCGATGTTGGCTTCGCATCTCGGGAAGTCACCGACGATCACGGCGAGATCGCCGTCTTTGCAACGTAAATTCATCGCTTGCTCCAGTACCCCAGTGGTCTGGCATCGGACATGCAGGGGAACGCATGCCCAACGCTTTAGCAGCATTTATGAGTCGCCCCGCAATTTGTCTTTAAATCGGCGACGCCTTTTTGAAACAAAAAAGCCCTCATCAGAGGGCTGCATCCGCTTGGTTGCCCATAGGGCCACATCTGCTTTGCAGTACCACCTTGCCCGGATAGGCAGGTTGGTGTGGGCATACGCCCAACTCTTGATGATTGGTGTGACTTTACCCGTTCGCGGGCGGATTGGCAACGCAAATCAGCGTTAGTGACTGCTGCGATTGTTCGTTGGCCTTGACGACATTGGTGGCGCCGCTTCGGGGTTTCCCCGAGCAACAAGATTCGGAATTAGAGGCTGGCAGATATGAATAGCTTTGAGGGAGTGAGCTTCAAGGCCCCAGCAATCTTGACGACGTTCATAACCGTAAGGTTGTGTTCGCCGCGCTCGATACCACCCATGTAGGAGCGGTCGAGATCCGCATCGACTGCCAGCGCCTCTTGGGATAAGCCCTTGGCTGAACGCGCCCGGCGAATTGCCGCTCCCAGTGCAACAAGCACAGGGTCTCCTGCGAATTGAGGGGATGGTTTTGCCATGCCCACGATGGTGCTTTCTTGACGGACAAAGAACCACGGGATATGATACCCATACCGATGTTGTATCGGGTTAACTTCTCTGGAGTAAAAAATGATCAATTTGAAATCAATTGTTGTTGCTGCCTTGCTGGCACTTGGTGTTACTGCTGCATTTGCACAGAGTTGCAAGCAGGGTGAGGTTGTTCGCTGTGAAAAACAAGGCAACAGCACGGTCTGTCGCTGTTCGTTTTTCTAATTAGTACGATCAGGGTGGGCGGTCCGGCATAGCGAAGTGACTCTCGTTAACGTTCTTGTCGTCTGCTGCACCTTGAGTTTGCTACTCCTTGGGAAAGGTTGTAACAAGCCGGCATGGACAGCTACTGCTTGGACAGGGGCTGCGTTTTTTGTATTGGCTTACAAACTACTTCACAATGAGGATCTCTACCTATTGCTCGGTGCTTACGGGCTGGCAGTTGGCATAATCGTTGAAAAGGGATGGGGCTCTAATTAGTTAATTACCCCGACCTGAACCTGCCCTTGTTTGACGTACCTCTTAGCCAGCGAGAGCGGTAACTTCGTACGGTTTTGCGATCGATGCCGGTAATGCGGGCGATCTCGCGCCCGGGGGTGTTGCGCTCTAGCAGTGTGTAGACGGTGGCGCGTTGGTTGGGTTTCAAGACATTCACTCCTTGGCCTTCCTTCTAGGGAAGGCCGGAACTTCGCGTCCTGCCAACAGGTGCCGACGGTGTCGGCGTTGAACCCCTGTCCCCGATCAATTCAGGTGGGGAAGTTTGAGGCGGCCAAAGGTGGGGGAGTTTGGGTGGCCATCAGGCATGGATTGAAGTCCCGCAATAGCCCGGCTGGACAACGGCACAATTCGTTTATCACCGTTTTTGGTCTGGCATAGCGTGGCTGTTCTGCCAGATAGGTCAACGTCCGACCAACGCAGGGAAAGTAGCTCCCCCCGACGCATGGCGGTCTCAAGGGCTAGTTGCACCAGGGGCTGCATCCAAGGGTTATGTCTGCCAGTAGGCTCCAAGGCACGCAACAGGCGGGCCAGTTCATCATCAGATAAAGACCTGTCTCTGCCTTTGGGAGCGGTGGGCTTTCGCACCAGAGGGATAGGGTTCGCCACTGTAATTCCCCATTCCCTGCGAGCATGGTTGACTATCGCTGACAGGCACGCTAACTCCCGAATCACGGTTCCCGGCGTTACTTCCTGTAGCCTTTTGTCTCGATAGTTGGCAACTGCCGATGGGGTCAATGCCATCAAGTTAAGCTTGCCGATATCCCGCCTTGCCATCGCTTCAAAACGAAAGGTGTGTAGCTTCTCATGGGGATTGCCAGCGATGACCTCAGCGACATATCGTGCCAGCAGGTCACTCAACGTTATCCGCATATTTTCGCGCTGGTTGAGGTAAGCACCTCGGTCAAGATCTGTTTCCACAGATCGCGCCCAGCGTTCCGCATCGATCCGTTGATTGAAGCTTTTGGTCAGATCAGGGTGACCCTGCCTGCGTACGCGGGCCTGCCAGCGGTTGCTGCGAAAACGAAATGAAGCCATTGTCAATCCTTTGGTGGGTCAGGATTGGGACAAACCTCACCAAAAGTACAACAGCCCGGGGCAGTCTCCCTCGCAGATCTGGGCTAACCGGCAATCACTCAATCGCCTTGACCATGTCTTCAACGACTTTTTTGGCGTCGCCAAACACCATCATCGTTTTGTCCATGTAGAACAGTTCATTGTCCAGTCCCGCATAGCCGCTGGCCATGGAGCGTTTGTTGACGATGATGGTTTTGGCTTTGTAGGCTTCCAAAATCGGCATGCCGTAAATGGCGCTGCCTTTGGTATGGGCGGCCGGGTTGACCACGTCGTTGGCGCCCAAAATGATGGCCACGTCGGCCTGGCCGAATTCGCTGTTGATGTCTTCCATCTCAAACACCTGGTCATAGGGCACCTCGGCCTCGGCCAGCAACACGTTCATATGACCGGGCATGCGCCCGGCCACCGGGTGGATCGCGTATTTGACCGTGATGCCCTTGGCGGTAAGTTTGGCGGCCAGCTCTTTGACGGCGTGCTGCGCGCGCGCCACGGCCAGGCCGTAACCCGGCACGATAACCACGGTTTCGGCATTGCCCAAAACAAAGGCCGCGTCGTCTGCGCTGCCGCTTTTGACCGGGCGCTGCTCGGCCTTGGCGCCACCGGCGCTGACGGCCTCACCACCAAATCCGCCACCGATCACGTTAAAGAAGGAGCGGTTCATGGCCTTGCACATGATGTAGCTCAGAATCGCGCCACTAGACCCCACCAGCGAGCCGGCAATGATCAGCATGCTGTTATTCAGGCTAAAGCCGATGCCTGCGGCGGCCCAGCCCGAGTAGCTATTAAGCATGGAGACCACCACCGGCATATCCGCGCCGCCAATCGGGATGATGATGAGCACGCCCATCACAAACGACAGCGCCAGCATGGCAAAAAACGCCCACCAGGCGCCGTTGGCCATAAAGCACAGGCCCAGCCCCAGCGTGATCAGGCCCAGCACCAGATTGAGCTTGTGCTGGCCAGAAAAAGTAACCGGCGCGCCCTGGAACAGGCGAAATTTGTAGGTGCCCGAGAGTTTGCCGAAAGCAATCACCGAGCCGCTAAAGGTGATGGCACCAATGGCCGCACCCAAGAACAACTCCAGCCGGTTGCCGGCGGGAATCGGGTCGCCCTTGGCCAGGCCGTGCAACAGGGCTTCGGGCTCGAGTACGGCTGCCACGGCGATAAACACGGCTGCCAAGCCAATCATGCTGTGGAAGAAGGCCACCAGCTCCGGCATCTTGGTCATCTCCACCGTATTGGCGCGGTAGGCGCCATAGGCGCCACCCACCACCAGGCCAAGCAACACCAGGCCAATGCCCATGCCTTGGCCGTGCGCAGTGTCCACAATCAGCGCTGCCGTGGTACCGGCCGCAATGGCCATGCCAATCATGCCGAACAGGTTGCCACGGATGGAAGTGGTGGGGTGCGACAGGCCTTTGAGCGCCTGGATAAAGCTGACCGACGCGAGCAGGTAGAGCAGGGTGACGAGGTTCATGCTCATTTCGCAGCTCCTTGGTCAGCGGCGTCGGCTTTCTTGACTTTCTTCTTGAACATGTCCAGCATCCGGCGTGTCACCAGAAAGCCTCCAAAAATATTTACCGAAGCCAGCGCCACCGCCAACACGCCCATAGTTTGGCCGAGCACAGTTTCAGTTTGCGCGGCCGCCAGCATGGCGCCAACGATCACGATGGCAGAAATGGCATTGGTCACCGCCATCAAAGGCGTGTGCAGCGCGGGTGTCACCGTCCACACCACGTGGTAGCCCACGTAAATGGCCAGCACGAAGATGATCAAATTCAATACGGTGGGGGATACGAGGTCCATGGGGGGTGTCCTTTATTTGCGTTTGACTTCGCCGCCCTGTGTCATCAGGCAGGCGGCGACGATGTCGTCTTCCAAGTCAACGGTGAATTGGCCGTCTTTGGTCAGCACGAGTTTGAGGAAATCCAAAACGTTGCGCGCGTACAGGGCCGACGCATCGGCCGCCACCAGGGCAGCCAGATTGGTCTCGCCCACCAAGGTAACGCCGTGCTTGACCACGGTTTTGCCGGCCTCGGTGAGCACGCAGTTGCCACCCACGCCGTCAGCGGCCTTGCCTGCGGCAATGTCCACAATGACCGAGCCAGGCTTCATGCTTTTGACCATGTCCTCGGTTACTAGCACCGGCGCAGCGCGACCGGGAATGAGGGCGGTGGAAATCACCACATCGGCCAGCGCCACGCGCTTGGCGACCTCGATTTTTTGCCGATCCAACCAGCTCTGCGGCATCGGGCGGGCATATCCGCCCACGCCCACGGCGGCTTCTTTTTCCTCCGCAGTGTCGTAGGACACTTCAATGAACTTGCCGCCCAGGGACTCGATTTGCTCCTTAACGCTGGGGCGCACGTCAGACGCTTCAATCACCGCACCCAGGCGTTTGGCAGTGGCAATGGCCTGCAAACCGGCCACGCCCACGCCCAAAATCACCACGCGCGCAGCCTTGACCGTGCCCGCTGCTGTCATCAGCATGGGGAAAAATCGCTGGTATTTGTCGGCTGCCACCATCACCGCCTTGTAACCCGCAATATTGGCCTGGCTGGAGAGCACGTCCATACTCTGGGCCCGGGTTGTGCGCGGTGCGGCTTCGAGGGCGAAACTGGTCAGACCTGCACCGGCCAAGCGCTGCAAGCCCGCCGCATCAAAGGGGTTGAGCATGCCCACCAAGGCCCCTCCAGTGGCCATGTGGGTCAGCTCTTCGCTGGTGGGTGCCACTACTTTGAGCACCAGTGCACTGGCAAAAGCCGCAGCAGCGTCACAGATTTCGGCACCTGCGGCAGCGTAAGCCTCGTCGGTCACACTGGCGGCCACGCCAGCACCGGACTGCACCCGCACCGTATGGCCTTGGGCAATCAATTTCTTCACTGTTTCTGGGGTGACAGCTACGCGGGTTTCACCCGCTGCGGTCTCGGCGGGTACGCCTATTTGCATGGAATCGCTCCTCTAGGAGGTGGGGGTAGGTTGGGGGCTGATTTTGAGCTTACACGAACTTCCTGCACGCCCGCGGCAGTATGCATTGGATTGCATGCCATCGCCTTCCTTTCTATTGACCCGCATCAGGGTTTCGTCAATGGGGGGAGCTCCAGTTGCGTCGTCCCCAACAGCGCACCGCGCGCTGACACCGACTGCAATACCTGACCACCCTCAAGCGTTGAGCCCACGCGATAAGCCTTGGGCGGCGCGTTGCCACTTGCCATCAGCGCAATACCCTTGCCCACCGGGCCAGCGACCACGCCGAGCAACTGGTACTGGGTGCTGGTAGTTTCAACCGGCTTGGTTTGGAGAGCGAGGGCGCCGCCTAAAGCGCGCGCCAGGTCCTTCGGATCCGGCGCGACGGAACCCACCAGAACAGAAGCGCGCGGCGTGTGCTGACCCGCCACGTCAGCAACGCCCAGCGCCCAATACACCGCGCTCGCAGCGGCTAAAAGTGCCGTCAAAAATGTGGCCAGGTAGAGCGCCCAGGGGCGAGGGGGAGCAGAGGACATGCGGAGATTATCGGGGAACTGGCAACGCACAAGACTCCAGGCACGCACAAATGACGGTGCAGTAAGACGATGCAGCGACCACGAAATAGAAGCCCGTTGATCGCGGTTAAGATTGAATGCGCTTTCAAAACACAGGGTTATTTGATGCCCACTACTTATTCTGAATGCGAATGGAAAACAAAAATAGCGATCTCGTGCCTCTACGCGCAGCGAACAAGTCGCCCGTAACGCTGGAAATGGTGGCTAAGCTTGCTGGAGTTTCGCCCAGCACGGTGTCGCGCATCCTCAACGGCACGGCGGTAGTGAGCGACGCAAAGCGCGAGGCAGTCGTTGAGGCCACCAAGACCCTGGGCTTTGTGCCCAATCCGCTAGCGCGCGGCCTGGCCGGTGGCCGCACTTTCAGCATTGGCGTGGTGACGCAGGCCATCGACAGCCCGTTTTACGGCGCGGCCCTGCGAGGCATTGAAGACGAGCTCGACCCCGTGGGCTACAGCCCGCTGTTCATGAGCGCGCACTGGGATCCGGTGGCCGAGGCGCGTTGTTTGGAAGCTTTGCATGCGCGCCGGGTGGACGGCATTGTGGTGCTGATGCCGCGCCTGTCCGACGCTGCGCTGCAGGCCTGCGCGCAGGCGCTGCCGGTGGTGGTGACCGGGCGCGAGTTGCGGGCTGCGCAATTGTTTTCGCTCAATTTCGACAACTTTAGCGGTGCATTGCGCGCAACCGAGCACTTGTTATCGCTTGGCCACAGGCGGATTGCCTTTATTACCGGTGACGAAGAACACCCGGACGCCTCAGAGCGCCACCGCGGCTACCGCGCTGCGCTGCAAACAGCGGGTGTCGCTTTTGACCCCCAGCTAGTGGTACCGGGCAAGTACCACGAAGTCAGCGGGCTCGAAGCCGTCAACCACCTGGTAGCAGAGAAGCGCAAATTCACCGCCATTTTTGCCGCCAACGACCAGATGGCCGCAGGTGCCGCTTTGGGCCTGTTTCAACATGGCCTGCGTGTTCCCGAGGATGTGTCGCTGGTGGGCTTTGACGATTTGCCCAACTCGGTCTATGCCACGCCCCCCTTGAGCACCATCCACCAGCCGGCCTATGAGCTCGGTCGCCTGGCGGCCGCTTCCATCCTGCAAATGATTGCCGGCACCCAACCCACCGCCATACTGCCGCTGCCCGAACTGCTGGTGCGCGGCTCCAGCGCCCAAATTCGCCTCTAGGCGGGGCTGGGGAATACCCTAGCTTGCGCAAGGCTGTCTACTTTCTATAATTCTATGAAAGCGCTTTCAAGCGGCGTTTGTCATTCGGTTGCATCGCCAGCCGCTTCAGTAAAATTTAGGAGTTGCCCCATGGCACGTCCACCGTTTGGAAACTGGCTCGCCACTGCGCTGCTGATGGCGGGCAGCGCCTTTTTCAGCGTGCAGGCGCAGCAAACGCTGACGATTGCGGCATTTCCGGCGGTTGACGAAATTGCCAAGGCCGCCATCCCCGCCTGGAAGAAAAAGCACCCGGACGTCGAGATCAAGATCACCAGCCGCGCCTACGCCGACCACCACACGGCCATGACGACGGCGCTGTCCACGTCGAGCAACCTGCCCGACGTCATGGCGCTGGAATACGGCTATGTGGGCCGTTTTGCCGAAGGTGGCGGCCTGGAAGACCTGGGCGGCGCGCCCTACAACTTCAATGCGCAGCAAGCGCGCTTTGCGCCCTTCGCCTGGCGCCAGGGCACCGCCAACTCAGGCGCTCAAGTGGCCATTCCGACCGATATTGGCCCCGGCACCCTGCTGTACCGCACCGACATTCTGAAAAAAGCCGGCGTGTCCGAGGCCGACCTGACCCAGTCCTGGGATTCGTATGTGGGCGCGGGCGGCAAGATCAAGGCAGCCACAGGCGCCTATCTGATGGCGCATGCGCGGGACATCAAAGACATCGTCATCCGCTCCAACCTGCAAGCCGGGGACGGCCTGTACATCGACAAAAGTGGCAAGGTGCTGGTCGATTCGCCGCGCTTTGTACGCGCCTTTGAGTTGGCCAAAAAAGTACGCGAGCAAAAGCTCGACGGCAAGATTGCCGCCTGGTCGAGCGAGTGGTCCGAAGGCTTCAAGCGCGGCACGATTGCCACCCAAATGTCGGGCGCCTGGCTGGCCGGCCACCTGAACAACTGGCTCGCCCCCGACACCAAAGGCCAGTGGCGCGCCGCGCAACTGCCTGAAAAAGCCTGGGCCTCTTGGGGCGGCAGCTTTTACAGCATCCCCAAAGGCGCCAAAAACAAGGCGCTTGCAGCCGAATTCATCAGCATGATGACGCTCACGCCCGAGCTGCAACTGGCGGCCTTCAAGTCGCAAGACGCGTTCCCGGCGCTGCTGGAGGTGCATAACGACGCGTTCTTCGAGCAGCCCATTGACTTCCTGGCCGGCCAAAAGCCGCGCGTGCTGTGGCGTGAAGCCGCACGCAAAATCTCCGCTGTGGACGTTCACAAGGTGGACCCGATAGCCGACGAGATCGTCAACACCGAACTCGACAAGGTGCTCGACCAAGGCAAAGACATCCGCACCGCCTTGGCCGACGCCAAGGCACTGATCGAGCGGCGCGTCAAGCGCTAAGCCCGCACGGTTGTGCGCCCACGCTCTATCACTCCCATGACACGCCGACTGCTGCCCCGCCTGTCCCCCAAGACGGTGCCTTACGTGCTGTTGAGCCCGTTTGTGCTCTTGTTCTTGGTTTTTGGCGTGTTTCCGCTGGGCTTTTCCTTCTTTTTGGCTTTTCAGAGTTGGGAGCCCACCGCCGGTCTGTCGTCGATGAAGTTTGTCGGCCTGGAAAACTTTGCCTTCGCCATTGGCGACGAATGGTTCTGGAAATCACTCAAAAACACCGCCTGGCTGGCGCTGGCCGCAGGCGTGCCGCAGCATGTGGTGGCGATTCCGCTGGCCTACTTCATTCACACCTCGTTCAAGCACACGCGCAATGCGGTGATTGGGGCCTACTTTTTGCCCTATATCACCAGCACCGTGGCCATTGCCATGATGTTTGGCACCCTGTTTTCTACCGACTTTGGCTTGATCAACGTGGCGCTGCATGCGCTGGGCGGCGTGCCGGGCTTAAGCTGGCTGGCACCAGCGGCCCCCATCGACTGGCTGGGACGGGCCGAGAACGTCAAACCCGCCATTTCGCTGGTGGTTTTTTGGCGCTACGTGGGCTTTAACACCGTGTTGTATTTGGCCGCCCTGCAAACCATACCCAACGATATTTACGAGGCCGCCACCATGGACGGCGCCGGGCGCTGGCAACAGTTCTGGTTTATCACCCTGCCCAACTTGCAACCCATGATTTACTTTGGCGTGACCCTGAGCGTGATCGGTGGCCTGCAGTTGTTTGAAGAGCCCTTTATCCTGACCGGCGGGCGGGGCGGCAGCGATCAGGCGGGCATGACCACCGCCATGTACATGTACCGCACCGCCTTTGAGTTCAACGACTTTGGCGGCGCCAGCGCCTTGTCCTGGCTGCTGTTTGTGTTTGTCGCCCTGCTCACCTGGCTGACCAACCGCGCTTTCAAACCGCGCGGCCCGGCGCGCTAACTCGCCATGCACATCCACACCGACCGACTTGCCCCGCGCGCGGCCTACCTGTTGGTGGCTGTGGGCGCCGTGGTCATGCTGCTGCCCTTTTATTTCATGTTCGTGTTTGCCAGCCACTCACGCACGGATATTTTCAACCTGCCGCCGCCGCTGTTTTTTGGCAACAACTTCCTGGCCAACCTGGATATCTTGACCAGCAAGATCCCATTTTGGCGCAGCCTGGGTTGGAGCCTGTACGTGGCGCTGGCCTCCACCGGCCTGACGCTCTTGTTTTGCTCCATGGGCGGCTACGCCTTCGCCATGTTTGAGTTCCGCTTCAAGCGGTCGCTGTTTGTGCTGGTGATGGGCACTATGCTGCTGCCGTCGTTTCTGGGCATGATTCCGACCTTCATGATCATGGACGCCTTTGGCTGGATCGACCAGCCGCGCGCGCTCTACATCCCGGGCGCGGCCAGTGCGTTTGGCATTTTTATGATGCGCCAGTTTGTCACCAGCGCCATTCCGCGCGACCTGATCGAGGCCGCGCGCATGGACGGTTGCAGCGAACTGGGCATTTACTGGCGCATCGTGGTGCCCCTGCTGCAACCGGCCATGGGCACGCTAGGGCTGATCACCTTTATCGCCTCGTGGAACAACTTTATCGGGCCGCTGATTGTGATGCGCTCGCCTGAGATGTACACCCTGCCGCTGGCGCTGCGCAGCATGCAAAACCCGGTCAACACCGAGTGGGGCGCAGTCATGGCCGGATCGGCCATCGCCACCCTGCCGCTCTTGGTGCTGTTTGCCATTTCGTCGCGCCGCCTGATCGACGGGCTGACCGCTGGAGCTGTCAAGTAGTCGCCTCTGAGCGCCATTTACCAGTCGGACCCCTTTTTTGACCTCTACGCATTGTTGTGCTTATGAATACCCATCCAGCCAGCCACCCGCCCGCGCAATTTCCTGCCGATTTTGTGTGGGGCGTAGCCACCAGTGCGTTCCAAATTGAAGGGGCGAGCGATGTTGATGGCAAAGGACCCTCTATTTGGGACAGTTTTTGCAAGCTGCCTGGCACCATTGCCGACGGCAGCGACGGCCGCTTGGCCTGCGACCACTACCAGCGCTGGTCAGACGACCTGGACATGATCGCCAGCCTGGGCGTCAAGGCCTACCGCTTTTCCACTAGCTGGCCCCGCGTGCAGCCCACCGGCAGCGGCGCCTGGAACGCCAAGGGCCTGGACTTTTACGAGCGACTGGTCGACGGCCTGCTGGCGCGCGGCATCGCGCCCTACCTCACGCTCAACCACTGGGACTTTCCGCAGGCGCTCCAAGACACGGGCGGCTGGGCCAACCGCGACACGGTGCAACACTTTGTCGACTACGCGCTGGGCATGCACGCGCGCCTGGGCGACCGGGTGGCATCCATCACCACCCACAACGAACCCTGGGTGATGTCGGTGCTGGGCAATGAGACCGGCATCTTCGCGCCTGGCATCAAAAACCGGGGCACCGCCGCACAGGTCTCGCACCACTTGCTGCTCAGCCACGGGCTGGCAATGCGCGCGCTTCGCGATGTGGGCTGCAAAGCCAGCCTGGGCATTGTGCTGAACCTCTCTCCCATTCAAGGCGCCAGCGACAGCGCCGCCGACCAGGCCAAAGCCCATTTAGAGGACGGTCGCCTGGTGCGCTGGTACTTGGACCCGCTGTTCAAGGCAGCCTACCCGGGCGATGTTCTGACCGACCTGGGCGCAGATGCGCCGCAGGTGCAGACCGGCGACATGGACATCATCGCAACGCCCATGGATTACTTGGGAATTAACTACTACTCGCGCACCGTGGTCAGCGCCGACGGCTCCTGGAACGTGCGCCAAAGCGGGCTTGAACTCACCGAAATGGACTGGGAAATTTATCCCCAGGGTCTGACCGAACTGCTGCTACGCCTGCAACGGGACTATCCGGTGCCGCCCCTTTTCATTACCGAGAACGGCGGCGCGTTCAAAGACCTGCTGGTCAACGGCCAGGTGCACGACGCGGACCGCACCCGCTATCTGCAAACCCATATCGAGTCCGTACATAAGGCCATGCGTCAGGGTGTAAAAATGGGTGGCTACATGGTTTGGAGCCTGATGGACAACTTTGAATGGGCCTCGGGCTACGCCAAGCGCTTTGGCATCGTCCACGTGGACTACGCCACGCAAGCGCGCACCCTCAAGGACAGCGCGTACTGGTACCAAAGCTTTTTGTCCACCCAAGCCGCAGCCGCCTTGGCCAAATCAGCTTAAAGCAAGGGATACCGCGTCATGGGAACGGTCACGCTGAGGGGCATCCGCAAAAGCTACGAAAAAGCCGAGGTGATTCGCGGCATTGACATCGAGGCGCAAGACGGCGAGTTTCTGGTGTTTGTCGGGCCTTCGGGCTGCGGCAAATCGACCACGCTGCGCATGATCGCCGGACTTGAGAGCATCAGCGACGGCGACTTGCTGATTGACGGCGTGCGTGCCAACGATCTGCGCCCGGCCGACCGGGGCGCGGCTATGGTGTTCCAGAGCTACGCTCTGTACCCGCACATGACCGTAGAAGAAAACATGGGCTTTGCCCTGAAGATGGCCGGCATGCCCAAAGCCCAGCGCACCCAGCAAGTGCACCAAGCAGCCGAGACTTTGCGCATGAGCGAGTTGCTAGGGCGCTATCCCAAAGAGCTCTCAGGCGGCCAGCGCCAGCGGGTGGCCATTGGCCGCGCCATTGTGCGCAAGCCCAAGGTGTTTTTGTTTGACGAGCCGCTGTCCAACCTGGACGCCGCGCTGCGCGTGGACATGCGGGTCGAGCTGGCCCGGCTGCACAAAGAGCTGGGCACCACCATGATTTACGTCACCCACGACCAGGTGGAGGCCATGACGCTGGGCAACCGCATCGCGGTGTTTAACCAGGGTCGGATCGAGCAGGTGGGCGCCCCGCTGGAGCTCTACAAACGCCCGGCCAACACCTTTGTGGCGACCTTTATTGGTGCGCCCAAAGTCAACCTGATTCCCCGGCCTGCGGATGGGGCCAGCGCAGCGCATCAGGCCTTGTGGAGCGCACTGGGCGACGCCGAACTGGGGCAAGCGCAGCACATCGGCGTGCGCCCGGAACACCTGAACGTCAGCGCGGATGGCGCGGGCGTGCGTGCCACCATTGCCCTGGCTGAACACCTGGGCGACGCCTCCATCCTGCACGTACGGATCGAAGGGGTGGCCGAGTTGCTCAAGGCCAAGGTGAGCGCTGAACACAGCCACTACCAGCGCGGCCAAACCGTGGCGATCGGCGCGAATCGCACTTGGGTGCTGGCGTTTGACGCGGCGGGCCAACGCATTTAGCGCCCATGCACGGCGCCTTGGGGCTAAAGCGGCGCGCTGCTAGGTCTTGACGTAGGTCGCAATCGCCCGCGCTGGCAGCGTGGCGGCGTAGTGCGCATCGCCCAAACGTATGGCGAAATCAATCGCTGATTCGCTGCGGTTGAGCGCCACCACCGCCAGCGAACCGTCGGGGTTGCTAAAGGCGCAGCATTCGAGTGCCTCCAGCGTGGCTGCGCACAGAATGCGCCGGGCACCCGGCCTGATAAAGCGCGAAAAATGGCCCAAATAGGCATAGGAGTTTTGGTACAGCAACGCGTCGGCTGCTACATCGGCCATCACCGGGGCGCTGCACAAATTGTCCACGTGGTTGGGGCCGCCGGTGTGGTCAAGCAGCAGGTTCCAGTCGATCCAGCCAACGGTCCAGTGGTTCAGGTCCTGAATGATGGAGCGCGCGTAACGCTCGCCCAGCGCCCATTCGCCGGTGTGCGGGCCACCTTCTTGGCAGCCTTCGGTAAATAGGAGTTGTTTGTCGGGCCAGGCGTCGTGCACCATTTGCACGTGGTCAAAATGGTCGCCGCAGTACCAATGAAAGCCCGCGCCCCAGACGTACTTTGCCGCTTCGGGGTCGCTGTAGACCACGCTGGCGCGCTCCACCAGGCGGTCACGGTTGTGGTCCCAGACGATGATCTTGATGTGGCCCAGGCCTGCGGCCTGCAGCACCGGCCCCAGGTGGTCGCGCACAAAGTCGCGTTCCTCTTCGGCGGTATAGATGCAGCTGTCCCAGCTTTGCACCGCCTCGGGCTCGTTTTGCACCGACACGCCCCAAATGGGAACGCCCTCGGCTGCATAGGCCTCGATGAACTTGGCATAACAGCGCGCCCAGGCATCGCGGTACTGGGGCAGCAAATGCCCGCCCTGGTTCATCTGTGCATTGCTCTTCATCCAGGCCGGAGGGCTCCAGGGGGAGGCCAACAGTTGCAGCCGCTGGCCCGCCACCACTTGCGCCGCCTGGATCATAGGCAGCAGCGCCTGGCGGTCGCGGTCGATGCTAAAGCTGTGCAGGTCCACGTCGCCCGGCACATCGGCGTGCGCATAGTTGCCCAGCGCAAAGTCGCAACTGTTCATGTGCACCCGGCACAGGGTGTAGCCGTGGCCGTGCTCGGGGTTCGGGTCAAAGTAGGCGCGCAGCAGCTCGTCTTGGCGCGCCACGCTGAGTTTGCGCCAGGTGACGGCGGCGGCTTCGGTGAAGGCGGCGCCAAAGCCTTCCACGGTTTGGAAGGGGCGGTGCGGCACCACGCAGATTGAGGCCTGTGAAGTGGTTTGGAGAACTTCGGCAGCGCTGCGGGTCAGATAACCTTGGTCAGCGATGCATGCTGAAAGATTCTGGCAAGTTACATATTGGCGGATCATGTCGACCGTTCAGATATAAACATTAATACCCCCAAAGATAGGCGGGAGGGTTTTCAAAACATGGTTAGCCGCTACTACTTACTATAGTAAATCCCATCGATATAAATTTTGGGCAAATTGTTTACTGCAGTACTTCCCTGGACTTTCCCCGTCTCAGAGAAAACGTCTTGCAAGATAAACGGCGAAATCACACGGCTCCAATCGGGAGTAGTCACGCCCGTTTTGAACAAACTTAAGGGGACGGAAACCTTGCACCACTTGTTTTTGTTGCAATAGCCATACCTTCCATCTTCCAGACTCACCAGAAAATTGTGGGTAACTCCCTCCGAAGAGTCAGTACTAACACCAACCTGAATTTTGCCAGGGTAGGCATTTGTTTTTACCCAAAAATTGAGGTTTCCACTGGCGAACGCCGACAAGTTGCGCGTGGTGAACGCATCGTAGGTGGGGGCCGGAGTTAGCCCTGTCGTAAACGGATGATTAATTACGCCCCATCCGTAGCTGTATGCAGTTCCAAGGTTAGCTGCTGGTGCAAGTTCAAAGTAGTTGCCAATGTCATCCGACGCCGCATATCCGCTATCGCCAAGCTTAATCTCCTGGGATTTGATACCCCACCCGTCGTAACCATCGAACCACAACCCATTTACTGTTACAGGACTAGTCCAATACTGTGGTGCCTTGGTCGCGTCTGTTAGCAATGTATCACCGTAAATATAGTAATGACTGGAACTGACTGCAGTATTTACTACCGGTGTCTTGAAGTACAAGGGCTCTTCACTCCATGATTTTTGAATCACGTAGCGGGGGCTGCGTTTGACATCAAACAAGCCCCAACCATCGTCACCACTTTTCCAAGGCTCGTCAAAAGCCTCGAAGTAGAAAATATTAAATGGTCCGCCCGACTCTTTGCTCCAGGCAATCAGGCGGTCATAGTACATTTTTTGATTCGCCGGGCTGGAGTAGTAGCGGTACTGACCGCTACCACCAACCTGTGCTGCCTTCCAACCCGTCTCACCCACAACCAATGGCAGCTTTGATTTACCGACCAAATTCAGATAAGAACGCACTGCGCTGAAGTCCTGGCGGGTCTTGGCCATTGCCGCTTCCATCATGTTGGCCGAGCGCTTTTGTACCGTGACCTGGGACGTGTCCAACCAGGTCCACAGCCAATCCGCAATTTCGGTAATCGCGGTCGCCCTTTGGCGCCAATCAAATAAGTCGTATTTGGCAGCTTCGTGGGCATAGGTGTGCATGGACACGTAGTCAATTTCCGCCAATACCTCAGCCACCTGATTTTCTGCAGCATGGTGGGGCAGGCCGCCAGAATAGACCGACCAGTCGTCATCCACCGTCACCGGCTGGGTGATTTGGCCGCGCACAGTACGTACATATTTGGCCATCTGCTTGGTGGAAATCGGCACAGTGGACCAACTGACCATAGTTTCGTTGCCGACGCTAACAGCCAAAACAATGTCGGGGTAGGAGTTGGCGTATGCCACGGTGCGGGCGAGTTCGTCATCGTTTGCTGCTTGTATCCTGGCCTTTTCCACCGGATCGGACACCCAATATTCAAAGGTATTGGGATAGGCGCCCAGCTGAACTTTGATAGGCAGCTCTTTGCGCGCAGCGAGCACCTTCAACACCATCCCTGCAGCTTTTTCACTGCTTGAAAACAGGCGGATGAGCTTGAATCCAGCGGCATGGAGCAACTGCAAATCCTGCAGCACGTCATCTTCAAGAGGGGTCTCCGAGAGTTGATCGCCCGAGCGGAAGGGCGAATAGGAAACCGCCTTCATCGTGCCAAAGGTCGGATCCAGCGTGCGCAGCCCGGTTTGGACGGTTCCGGAATTACTGATGGTCGTTTTGTTGGTCGCACCGTTGTCTGACGTGGTTCCGCCCCCGCCGCAGGCTGTTAGCAATGCGCTCGCGACCACGCACAACGTAGCGAACGCAACTCGCCGATTACCGTTCAAAAGCGCAAGAATGGATGTGACTCGCATGAGTTTGATCTGAAGTCTGGGGTTCTAAAACGCGTAAACCATGCCAAGCGTCAGCCAGCGGCCGTCTTGGGTGATACGCGAGTCCACGTTGGTGAATGCGGCGTGGCCGGGCATGGACAGCGGCGCCAGGCCCTTGTAGGCGTAGTGGACCAAGCCAAAGCTTGACTCCAACATATAGCCGCCACCGAGGTTGTAGTTCGCGCCGAAGGTATTTATCACCGCGGAATTGCCTTGCCCGCGTTGGCTGGGATTGCTGGTGGAGGCGGTGCCAAGGTAGACCATGCCGGAATAGAAGGTCCAAGGGCCGGTTCGGAAGCGTGCGCCTAGCAACAGGTCGCAGGAGCTTGCGGAGTATCCAAGGTAAGCGGGGGTTTTAAAGTCGACGTTGAATGCGACTGTGGTCTGTGCGTTTTCGGACCATGTAAGGGCCGCACCACTCCAATAGTTGTAGCGTATCCCGCCGCTTACCTCGATTTGTGACGTTACTTGGTAGCGCGCCATAACCATGGCGATGCTTTGGTCATTGCCCGAAGCAAACAAATAGCTGCCGTCAAGATTTAGCTTGCTGTCGTCTTCACCGATTCTCGTAATTGATTGGAACGGTGCGTGACCCCAGGAGCTAGGGGCGCCATTGATTCCGTTTTGAAGCATCGCGTCGACCACCAGGTCACCGTTGTGGTACTGCGCGTACAGCTCAAAGAACTGGGGTTTGATCCGCGTGAACTGGGTGTTTCCCTGGTCATAGGTGGCCTCTAGGAACAGGTCCCCACCCGCCACATCGAGCAAGGGGGTCCCTAAGCGCACCGCATATCCCAGCATTCCGTAGCCTGCGCCGCTGGAAGACCATGCCGATGAAAGACCCAAACTACTTCCATAAGGATAGTCCGCCACACTCCAACTCCGGGTGGTCATGGAGCCGATGCGCACGCTACCCCAGTCTTCATGGGTCAGCGCCACATTCTTTTCGTACCAATTTTCGGGCACATCCACGGTGCCGCCGTAACGCACTTCAGTGCCATCGACCACCCCGTTTACTGATCCCTGGCGCCAACGCTGACTCAACAACGCGTTGAACTTATACCCGCCACCCAGATCGTTTTTATAGCCAAGATAGGGCTGAACCTGCCAGTTGGTCATGGTGGCGTCGCCGTACTGCTTGCCCGGGATGATGAAATCAGAGGACCTCGCCTGGCGGATCGCGCCGCTGCCGGCCACCTGGCAGTTGTCGCAATAGCTGCCTTGCATAGTGGCGGTGATTTCGGCAAACCCAGTTAGGCTGAACTCGCCGTTGGGACCAAAGTCAAGCGCATGGGCAGCAATAGGCAGCGCCAAAGTGACGGCAAGGGCTCCGGCTTTCCTGCCAAGGACGCCGCTAAATTTTTTGGGACTCGAATGCATGGCTACGACACATTATTGGCTATGAAAGCGCTTTCATTGACGTCGGTATCATCGACTGCAATGGAATGTAACGGGACCGTGTTTTCCCTAGGTTTAGTAATTTTTTGCATCGACATTTATCAGGGTTTTCCCTCGTTTTGGGTGAATTAAACCCAAAATGAAAGCGCTTTCATTATGATGTAAATTGTTTCTGCCGTCCTTCAGGAAGCCCATGTCTTGTATTGCCCGTGTTTTAACCGTCTTTTACCTTTCAGGAGGGTTGGCGCTAGCCGTAAGCGCCCAGCCTGTGAAGCTCGGTGCTGGCACCTACTACGCGAAGCCTAAGGGCGGTGATCGCACCATTCCCAAGGCGGCGCTGCGCACGCCAACCATGCTTGGCACTGCTGGGCAGTCGGCCCAGTGGTATTCCACGGTGCTGTACAACCCAAAGCCTGAGGCCTTGTTTGTGCAACCCATCACCGTGCGGCCCACCGCACAGGGGCTGGAATTTGTCTATCCCGGCAAAGAGGTGGTGCCAACCGAGCGGCGAGACACCGTTATCCAATACCCCCACCGTAAGCCGCTGCTGATCTCGCCCGTGGAGTTTGAGGTCGGGCAATCCAAGATTGCCAAGGTGGGCGACTGGTCGGTCGACATTTCCATGGCGCGCGGAGCTGACGATATGGTCGCCACCGTGGCCCACGGCAGCCTGTTTGCCCAGGTACAAATCAGCCGGGGCGATGTGCGCCTGCGCTTGCCCAGCGCGGGTGAACGTTTTGACAGGGGCAGCGACGCACGCACCCTGGCCCTGCGCGTGGGCGGCAAGGCCTATGCGTTGTTTGGCCCCACGGGCGGTAGCTGGGAACAGGTATCACCCACCGAGTGGATAGGGCGCCTGCCCGCTGGCAAGGGCTATGTGGCCACCGCCGCTCTACCGGACGACAAGGCGGAAACGGTAGCGCTTTTTGGCCGCCATGCCTACGCATTTATCCAGGGCACGCGGGTGGACTGGGCTTATGACGCTGCGCGCAGCCAGGTGCAAACCACGTTCAGCGCCAGCACCAAGACCATGGAAGGGCCAGACAACGGCCCGCTGCTGGGCCTGTATCCGCACCAGTGGTTTAACAACGCGTCGGTGCAGCCGCGGCTGGGGGCGGCTTACGACACGATCCGCGGCCAAATCAAGTTGCTGGCGGCCGCGCAATTCACCACCACGGCCACCTACCAGGGCTTTGTGCCTTACTGGCCCGCCGTGGCTGAGGGACCGCGCAGCGCCGATTTACGCGACGTAATGAAATCAGACCAGCGCAACGCCCGGCGCATGATGCTAGAAGAAGGCAAAGGCCCTTACTGGCAGGGCAAAGGCCTGCAGCGCATCTTGAAGCTCATGGACGTGGTGGAACAGCAAGGCGACCTGGAAGGCCGTGACCGGCTCCTAGCCATGATCAAGGGCCGCGCCGAGCAATGGCTTAAGGGCGAGGGCAACACCTACTTTCACTTGGACAAAGACCAGGGCACCGTCGCCAGCTACCCGGAAGAGTTTTTTACCGTTGAGCAGCTCAACGACCACCATTTCACCTATGGGTACTGGATCCGCGTTGCCGCAGAAATTGCCTTGCGCGACCCGGCCTGGGCGGCCAAAGACCAGTGGGGCGGCATGATAGATCTGCTGGTGGCGGACATTGCGACCACGCATCGCGCGAGCCCCGAGTTTCCGTTCCTTCGGAACTTTGACCCTTATGAGGGCCACTCCTGGGCCTCGGGCATCGGCATGGGCGAGATGGGCAACAACCAAGAGTCTTCGTCGGAGGCGATCAACGCCTGGGCGGGCCTGATCTTGTGGGGTGAAGTCAACGGTGACAAGGCCCTGCGCGACCTGGGCGTGTACATGTACACCACAGAGGCCAACGCCATCAACCACTACTGGTTTGACATTCACCATCTGGTGCTGGCGCCCGAATACAAAAACATCGAGGTGAGCATGTTGTTTGGCGGCCAGTACGCGCACAACACCTGGTGGATTGACGACCCGCGCCAGATCAAGGGCATCAACTTGCTGCCCATCACCACCGCGTCCGCCTACTTGGCCGCCGACCCCGAGTTTGTCAAACGCAACGTGGCCTCGCTAAAGCCCGAGATTGCCGTTTTTGAAGCGCGGGGCAAGCGTGTGAACCCGCCCGACATCTGGCAAGACCTGTTCGCCAAATACCTGGGCCTGGCCGACCCGATAGCCGGCTTGGCCAACTGGAATCGCTGGGGCTCGTTTGAGCTGGGCGACACCCGCAGCCACGCCTTGCACTGGCTGCTGAGCCTGCAAGAACTGGGCACGCCCGACTTCAGCGTCACGGCCAACACCACGCTCTACGGCGTTTTCAAACAGGCCGATGGGCGCAAGACCTACCTGGCCTATAACGCCGGCAAGACACCGCTGGAGGTCACTTTTAGCGATGGCAAAACCTTGTCCGTTGCCCCCGGCAAACTGGCGCGAACTTCATGAGGTTCATCGCCATAGGGGTGGCGGCAACAGCGGTGCTGCTAACCGCCTGCGGGGGCGGCGATGGCGCCAAGGTCAGCAAGTTCGACAACGGCTTTTCCGTTGAAGGCGGCATTGCCCAAAAGGGCCCCATGGCTGCGGGCTCCCGAGTCTCCATTGACGAGCTCATTTCGTCTACGTTTGCCTCCGCCGGGGCGAGCTACAACCTGCAAACCACGGGTGATCTGGGCGCCTTTGACACCTCGGCTTTGCGCATTTCGCGCCAGTACATCAAGACCTATGTCTCGGGCTATTACCGCAACGAAATGACCGGCCTACTCGCCAACGACCAGGTCACTTTGATGGCCTACAGCGACTTGGATGCCGATCGCCTGGTCAACGTCAACTTGCTCACCACCCTGGCCGGGCCTCGGATCGAGAAGCTGGTCCAAGACAAAACCAGCACTTCCACCTACCGCAAGTTCAGTGCAGCACGCACCCAGGCGCAAAAGGAAGTGTTGGCCGCCTTTCGCATCTACAACAGCACAGACTTGATGCCCGGGGGCACAGATTCAACACAAAACGTTGTTGCTGGCAACTTCAACGAGCTTGATCTGTCCAAGACCCAGACCGGCAGCCAAATTCTGGCAGCCCTGTCTGCTGTGGCGGTTAAGGCTGGGAGCAACGGCGCGGGAATCAGCGAGTTCATTGCCGACTTTCAGGCCGACCTGGCTGCCGACGGGTTGATCAACCAGGCTGCCGTGCGCAGTCAAATTGACGCTGCCTCGGCCGCCACGGACATGGCTAAGGTTGCGACCAACCTGAAGACGTTTTTCCCCACCACCGTCACTGCGGCACAGTTGAGCCTCTGGATCGACAGCAGCGCGGGAGCGGACCAAGTGATTGATAAATACAAGTTCAGCGCCAGCAACGTTGGCACGGATGTGCTCAGTAAGTCGCCCCTTTTCCTTGTGGGTCCCGACGATGCCGGCCAATGTTTTTCGGTCAGCACGTCATCGGCAACGGGTGCAAGTGTTGGCCTGCACTACAACGGAGTGCAGGTGTCTTCTTCTAGCCTTCAACGGGCGAAACTAGGCGACCAATTGGCACTCGGGATTATGGCCAGTACGGCAGGTGAGACTACGGCCTACCTGCAGAGGTCGGCCTCAAAAACAAATGGAGCTTGCCCGTCCTCCCCTGCACAAACGACACGGGTTTTGAAATACACGGTCCAAAGCGTCAACCTGTTAAAGGGCACGACCACCGGGCTTGGCCTTGGCAAGACGGTTTTGTTAAACCGCAAGGTCTTCGGTTATCGAAATACGATCAACTTTGCTGGCGCGGCGGACTTGATCGGGTTTGAAGGGCTGGTAAGCGCAAGTATTGCCAATGACCCGGTTTCAGGCGCGGCCAACCCTGTGGCCAAACTTGTCAAGGGCCCGTTAGGCCGACCCTATGCGGGCGCCACCATTTTCACCCTTAGACAAGGCGCGTCCACGACACTGCCTGCATTTGATTTAGCGAACGATAAGCGAGTGACCCTACGCAGCTACACCTCGGCACCGCCAGGAACCGTCATTTCTCTCAAATTAGAGAATCCGCTGAATTCGGAGGCAAACATCTCCGCACAGGCGGTCACCACCGCCCGGGACGAATGGGAGACTCTTACTTTTGACTTCAGTGCGGGCCCAACAGGCCTGACCTGGGGCAGCTGGAACCCGCTTTTGACCTACAACATGGCGAGCCTGTTCCCGGGATACAGCATGAAAAACGGTGCTACCAACCCGCTGCCGACGACCAATACCGCCTTCTATTTTGACGACTTGCGCTACGCAGCGGTCAGTGATGCGTTAGCAGTGGACGCTGCGGACGACGCCGTGTCCATCAGCAGCGACGGGGCCTTTGCGTTTCCAAAACCAATCGCTGAGGGCTCGCGTTACCGCGTTTTAGTGGCCGCTCAGCCAGAGGATCAGGTCTGCACCCTCACCAATGCAGATTTCGTGGCCAGTGGTGCGTACTCTTCACTCGCCGTGAACTGCTCCGACGCCTCGAAGGCGCCCGCGACTCTGGATGGACGCGCGCTGGTGTGGAACGACGAGTTCAACTCTGACGGCTTGCCCGATGGCAGTAAATGGAGCTACGACACCGAGCGCAACCGCGTGGGTTGGTACAACAATGAGCTGCAGTACTACGCCAGTGGGCGCTTGCAAAACAGCAGCATCAAGTCAGGAGTCTTGTCTGTCACTGGGATTCGAGAGCGACTTAGCGGCCTTCAAGACTATGGCAACCAAAACTTTAGTTCAGCGCGGTTGATTACCCGCGGTAAATTTAGCTTCACCTATGGTTTTGTTGAGGTCAGCGCCAAATTGCCCTGCAGCCTAGGGACATGGCCCGCCATTTGGATGCTGGGCGCCAGCGCGGGTAATTGGCCCGACATTGGCGAAATAGACATCCTGGAGCAAAGGGGCTTCAGTAACAGTGAGAAGCAAACCGTCCTGGCTACGCTGCACATGGCATCGCAGTTTGGCGGAAATGGCATTACCGCCTCAAAGGCGCTTCCCGACGCCTGTACAGCGTTTCACAAATACCAACTCACGTGGACACCAAGCAAGATCTCCTTGGGCGTAGATGGCAACGTGTACAACACCTATGTCAAACCGATTAACGCGACCAACAGCAATTGGCCTTTTGACAAGCCCCAGTACTTGCTTTTAAACCTGGCGATGGGCGGGGACTTGGGGGGTGCGGTGCCGTCGGACTTCCTGACCGACCGGATGGAAGTGGAATACGTCCGCGTTTACCAGTAGCAGTGCGAGCTTCAACGGTAGTCCCTAGGGAAAGCACGGATATGGCGCCCTGCTAATGGGCCCTAAACTTGTGAAAGCGCTTTCAAAGCGGGCCAATCTTTCTATGCTGTGCCAGATTTATGGCCCGAACTGGATCCGCCCTGAACTGCTTATTCTCGAACTGCCCGCAGAGTTCGGGGTTCAGCGTGGCGGTCATTGCGATCACAGCGTTGTTGATAGACAAGTTATCGGTCCATTTTCTACGGACACACACTACTCATTTGGAACTCACCCATGGTCGTCAAATTTCGTTTTGCTCCCGTTGTAGCGGCTCTGGCACTGTTGAGCGCTTGCGGCGGGGGCGGAGACCTTGAGACCGAAACGAGCACCCCTTACTCGCCAAGCGCGGGGATGGTGGTCGACGGCTACCTGAGTATTGCCAAAGTAGTCTGCGACACCAACGGCAATGGCGTTGCAGACAACGGTGAGCCCGTCACCTACACAAACACGCTCGGCAACTATGTTTTTCCCTCGGGGTGCGCTTTTGGCGTGTTGGCGTCCGGTGGCACCAACATCGAAACAAACTCCGCATTTTTGGGTCAATTGCGCGCGCCAGCCGGCGCCACGGTGGTCACTCCGCTGACGACCCTGGTAGCAGACGGAATGACCCAAGACCAAGTCATCAGTGCGCTTAGCCTACCGACGGACACTAATTTATTAACGACGGATCCTGCCGCCACTGATAAAGACGGTCTGATCAATTCCAATTTGTACAAAAAGACATTGGCGGTTCAGCATATTGCTGAAAAAATCACCAATTTGTTTACCACTTTGAGCACGCAATCAGGCTACGTTCCTTCAAGCGCCGCTACTGCGGGTGTTTACGGAGAGGTAGCTAAAGCCATGGCTACCCAGATCCAGGCAGGTACCACGTTAATTGCAGGTGATGGTCTAGTTAACGCCACCACGGTCAGTAATATGGTTGCTGCCTCGGTTAACAAAATGAGTCAGTCTGCGATAGTCTCGCAGGACTTAAGCAAGGCGATCGCTGCGGCAGGCGGCTCTACAACGCTGCCGGCATTGGTGTCCGATGCTTTCGCCAACCAAGCTGGGCGCTTCTTAAAGGCTAACGACACTAATTTGTCCGCCGTGGCTACCGCGCTTAGCGATAACAAGGTGGTGGAAAACAATTTGGCGACGGCATTTAGAGCAGGCTCGTTGGATTCAAAAACGACGTCCGCCGAGATCACCGCATTAAAAGAGAACATTGCACTAAAAAAACAAGACCCTTTATTTGTCTCGGCGGACCAGAGCCGCTTAGACACCTATGGGACCACCGATCTCACTGCAATAGGGGGCTCGGGCACTGGGGTTTTAGGCTTCAAAGTCACATCGGGTTCCTGCTCGGTGAGCGGAAAAACGCTTACTTCTTCCGCATCAGAGGGTACCTGTACAGTCGTGGCGACAAGAGCTGCCGACGAAAATTTCGAGCAAACAACAAGCGAATCGCTGACCATCAGCGTCTATTTAAGGGCGCAAGCCACATTGGTAGCCAGCGCGGCTCAAAGTAACCTGTACACGACCGGTCGGACGACCTTAAGTACCAAGGGCGGCTCCGGGTCTGGCGCTGTGACCTACGCAGTTGACTCGGGCGGATGCACTGTGAACGGGTCTACGCTCATAGCCCCCACAGCGACAGGCACCTGCACAGTCGTCGCAATCAAAGCGGGAGACAGCCTTTACTCACAAAAGAGCGCCAAGCCAATTACTATCGGCATTTCCAACGAAAGCCAAAATGCATTGTTGGCTTCGGCCGCGCAGACTGCGCTAGCTTTGGATGGCAAAACTACGCTGAGTGCCACCGGTGGGTCGGGTGGAGGCGCCGTGACCTTCCAGATTACTTCAGGCGATTGCACATTAAACGGCTCGTCGCTGAGCGCGCCGGCCGCTGAAGGCACTTGTACGGTGGTGGCCACCAAGGCGGCGGAAGCCACCTACGCCCAAGCGACTTCCGGGCCAATCACCATCAACATCGTTCTCAAAACGCAAGGCGCATTGACTTTATCTGCCGATCAGGCTGGCCTGTATACGGCTGGCAAGGCTACCTTAAGCGTCCTCGGGGGCTCAGGCACCGGTACCGTGAGCTACGCTGTTACCTTAGGCTCCTGCACTCTAGGAGGGTCGACGCTGACGGCACCTTCCACTGCCGGTACGTGCACCGTAGTCGCCACCAAGGCCGGCGATAGCAGTTATGGACAGGTCACGTCCCAACCTTTAACCATCAGTATTTCACTCCGAACACCGGACACTTTGGTGATCGCCTCCACGAAGACAGGTCTGCTGATAAACGATCAAACCACCTTGAGCTCCTCGGGAGGTTCTGGATCTGGCGCAGTAAGCTATGCGGTGGCCTCAGGCTCCTGCGTGATAACTGGAGCAACACTCACCGCACCGTCAGCTGCAGGCACGTGTACTGTCGTCGCCACCAAGGCCGCAGATGTAAGCTATGCCGAGGTAAGGTCGCAGCCGATCACCTTCACCATTGCACTGCGCCCCCAAGCAACCTTGGTGCTAAGCGCCGCAAACAGCAGCCTGTTCGTTAATGGTCAAACCACCGTGAGCACTTCCGGAGGCTCAGGCTCTGGCGCGGTGACCTATGCGATCAACTCAGGCTCCTGCACTTTGACCGGAGCCACGCTGTCGGCGTTGGCGTCTACAGGCACTTGTACCGTCGTCGCCACCAAGGCCGCCGACGGGACTTATGCTGGGGTAAGCTCACTGCCAGTCACTGTCACGATTGCACAACGCCCTCAAGACGCGTTGGCGATTGCTGCCACCAGCAGCAGCATTTTTGTCACGGGTCAAACCACCTTGAGCGCGTCTGGAGGCTCTGGGTCGGGTGCCGTGAATTACACGGTCACCTCCGGCTCAGGCTCTTGTTCCATCAGCGGGTCCACTCTGACCGCGTCCTCATTGGCGGGTACCTGCAGCGTTGTCGCCAACAAGGCAGGCGACACCACTTATGTTGCAGCAATTTCGCAGCCTCTAACGATTACGGTGCAAGCCGCACAAGTCTTGTCGTCTACCAGCCCTATAGACTTTGAACCGACAGGTCGAGGCGCAGTGTTTGCCTGGACGACCTTCGAAAACGATACGGGTCCATGGACCCAAATAGTTGCTAACCCGAGCAAAACAGGCATCAACACCTCTGACAAAGCGGTGATGTTTAAGGCGATAAGCAGCGGCAACCCTTGGGCCGGGTTCCAGAGCGCGCATAAGACCGATTTAGGCACTGTTACGTTTAACGCAGACAACGCTTTGGTAAAAATGATGGTCTACAAGTCCGTGATTAGTGACGTCGGCGTCAAATTTGCGAACGCCGCGGACGTCTCCACGGGTGAAGTAAAAGTTGCCAATACAAAAACCAACGAATGGGAGCAGCTGACATTCAACTTTTGCGGTCGTGTGGGTGAAGTTAACGACCAAATCATCTTGTTTCCAGATTTCAACCTTGCCGGTCGAACCTCAGACACAACAAGCTATCTGGACAACATTAGCTTCAATGCGTGCCCAGCGACGACTGTTCCTACGACAGAGCCGGCGTTCCCAACCGCCCTGACAGCCAATGTGATCTCTCTGTACGGTGATGGGTATACCACCGTCACTGGAACCGACACACCCAAATGGGGGGGCATGACGACCACGTTAACTGCCCAAATTTATGCAGGAAACAACGTCCTGAAGCTTGCAAGCTTCAACTACCAAGGGTTCACCATTCCGGCCCCCGTGGACGTTTCAAAACATACGAGCCTGCATATTGATTTCTGGTCACAAACGGCCACCACCATTGAGGTCAAGCTTGTCAGCCTTGTTGGGGGCGTAAAGCAGCAATCAATTTTCATACCAGTCAGCGCCGGCACATGGACAAGCAAAGATGTCCCTCTGTCGAGCTTCACCATTCCCGACAAAACCAAGTTCCAACAATTAGTGATCGCCGCAGCCAATGTCGGCCAGACGCTCTACGTCGACAACGTCTACTTCTGGAAGTAATCGACAACCCGAACGAGTTCACGTTCGCTAACCCGCCATGGCGTTGGTCAGCGACTTCAATTGCCACCCTAGGGAAAACACTAGGGGGCAATTCAGGGTAACTCCCTAGCGTCAGCACCTTGAAAAGCCAGATCAATAACATTACCATCCATTGAAAGCGCTTTCAGAAAGCGCAATCAGGGATTCATCTTCGGATTTTCATCGACCCACTCTCCTTAGGAGGCCTTGCCGTGTTCCAACTTAGAAAAGTTCTTAATTTGTCAGCCTGTGCCGTCGCCACGGCCATGCTGCTAACCGCCTGCGGAGGCGGCGATGGCGCCAAGGTCAGCAAGATCGACAACGGCTTTTCCGTTGAAGGCGGTATTGCCCAAAAGGGCCCCATGGCTGCGGGCTCCCGGGTCGCCATTGACGAGCTCATTTCGTCTACTTTCGCCTCCGCCGGGGCGAGCTACAACTTGCAAACTACGGGTGATCTGGGCAGCTTTGATACCTCGGCCTTGCGCATTTCACGCCAGTACATCAAGACCTATGTCTCGGGCTATTACCGCAACGAAATGACCGGCGCACTCGCCAACGACCAGGTCACTTTGATGGCCTACAGCGACTTGGATGCCGATCGCCTGGTCAACGTCAACTTGCTCACCACTTTGGCCGGGCCTCGGATCGAGAAGCTGGTCCAAGACAAAACCAGCACCTCCACCTACCGCAAGTTCAGTGCAGCACGCACCCAGGCGCAAAAGGAAGTGTTGGCCGCCTTTCGCATCTACAACAGCACGGACTTGATGCCCGGGGGCACAGATTCAACACAAAACATTGTTGCTGGTAGCTTCAACGAGCTTGATCTGTCCAAGACTCAGACCGGCAGCCAAATTCTGGCGGCCTTGTCTGCCGTGGCGGTTCAGGCTGGGACCAACGGCGCGGGAATCAGTGAGTTCATTGCCGACTTTCAGGCGGACCTGGCTGCCGATGGGCTGATCAACCAGGCCGCAGTACGGACTCAAATTGACACTGCCTCGGCCGCCACGGACATGGCTAAGGTTGCGACCAACCTGAAGACGTTTTTCCCCACCACCACCGTGACCGCCGCCTTGTTGAGCCCATGGGTCGACAGCAGTGGCGGCGTGGATTTGGTGATTGATAAGTTCAAATCCACTGCCTCCGGAACCTCGGGTACCGAAACCAGGTCCGACGCCTATGCTGCCGGGGCCGACGATGTTGGCCAATGCTTCTCCGCATCGGCTGGTAACTTATATAAAGGCACCACCGCAACCTTTACGCCCGCCACTGCAAATTTGGTTACCGGCACGGCCAAAGCCAGTGCCGGCGACTTCTTCAAAATTGGCCTGACGGGTGCAACAGGGCAAACCTCTGGCTTCATGCAGCGCTCGGCGCAAGTCACGACGGTAAGCGGCACCTCCAGCGTAAGCGCCTGCCCCACGGTAGTGCCTACTACCAACGTGACCCGTGTTGCTATGTATAGCCGCACCAATACCAGTACCCTGCTGCCACAAGCGACCTTGGTCGCCGCTGCGGGTAAAACAAGCTTGGCAGCATCGGCAACGACCAACCTTTCCACGACCGGCGGGTCTGGTAACGGCGCTGTGACCTACGCGGTTGCATCAGGCTTGTGCACGATCAGTGGCAATACGCTCACGGCGCCAACAGCTGCTGGCTCTTGCACCGTAACTGCAACCAAGGCTGCAACCAGCACGTACGCTGCAGCAACCTCCGCCGCCATCACCATTACGGTCACAGGAGGAACGGTCAGCGCCAGCACCACGTTTGTTACGTTTAGCGAGACCACGGCGCCTGGACTGACCGCATTCGGCGGCGATGTTGGAACGATTGAAACCGACCCAGTCGTCAGCACCAACAAAGTCCTGAAGATCGTCAAGTCTGCTGGTAACGAGACCTGGACGGGGGTAACTATCAGTAAGTGCACCTATCCAAATAACAGTCTGCCTGTGATTCCTCTGACTGCGACCAACAAGACAGTATCCTTAAGGGTCTACTCCACCGTAGCCAACAAGGCATTGCGTTTGAAACTGGAAAACGCCTCTGACGGCACCATCAACGTAGAGATGGACGCCACGGTGACGGCTGCAAACACCTGGCAAACGTTGACCTTTGATACCTCCAAGATCGCCAACAACAGTGGAGCAGCAACCAGAACTTGGTTGGCAACAGACGTATTGAACAAAGCGTCTGTATTTGCTGACTTTGGAAACCAAACGGCTGTGACCATGTATGTCGACGATCTGACTTTCATTGGCTCTAATTCGGTTTCCCAGACTTGCGCCACTGCCCCGGTGACGACAGCCCCCACCGCGGCAGCCACCGCGCCCACCAAAGCATTGGCGAACGTGGTCGCCATTTACAGTGACGCAACAGGTTATACATCACCGGCTGGTATTGACTTTCCAGACTGGGGTGACAGCACCACTGTTTCAAACTTCGCCATTGGTGCAGAGAACATACTTAAGTTGGCCACGCTCAACTACCAAGGTATCACCTGGACTACAGCGCTTGACCTCAGCACCTACACCAAGCTACACGTGGACTTCTGGAGCGAGGATGCGACTTCAGTCGACGTATATTTGATCTCCCCGGGAGCCGAACAAGCGGTAAACATTCCGTTGACCAGCAAAACCTGGGTTTCTAGCGACATTGACATGAGCAAGTACACCGTTCCTTTGAAAACCAATATTTATCAAATCAAACTGGTTGGAAACCCGAGCGGGAAAACCGTATACATGGACAACTTCTATTTTTGGAAGTAATCACCAAGCGAGTGCCGTTAATTAGCGGCTAGCTCAAAAGCCTCAACCGCCGCGACGCCCACAAGGCCTCGCGGCGGTTTCACGTTTGTAAGGCAGAATTGATCGCTCTCGGCACCTGCCGGCCCTGCCCACAACTCGCTGCACCATGCCCTCGCAAAAACACCTTTTTCCCAAAATCCTGCAACGCGGCTTCACCCTCATCGAGCTGATGGTGGTGCTGCTCATCATCGGCGTGCTGGCCGCGCTGATCGTGCCCAATGTGCTCGACCGCGCTGACGACGCCAAGGTCACGGCCGCCAAGACCGATGTCAGCAACCTGATGCAGGCGCTCAAGCTCTACCGGCTTGACAACAGTCGCTACCCCAGCGCCGAGCAAGGCTTGGCCGCGCTGGTGAACAAGCCCACGGCCGAGCCGGTGCCGACCAACTGGAAGAAAAACCTCGACCAGTTACCCAACGACCCCTGGGGCAAGCCCTATGTCTACCTGAACCCGGGCGTCAAGGGCGAGATTGACGTCATGTCCTTCGGCGCCGACGGCCAGTCAGGCGGCGAGGGCAAAAATGCCGACATTGGCAGCTGGCAGCCCTAAGGCGGCGCGCCCGCGCTCCTGGCACCGCAGCACAGGCTTGCCACGCCGCCCAGAAGCCCTGCGCGGCCATCAGGGCCAGCGCGGCTTTACCCTGCTGGAGCTGCTGGTGGTGATGGCCATCGTGGCCATTGCGTCTGCTGGCGTGGTGCTCACCCTGCGCGACAGCAGCGCCTCTGACCTGGAACGCGACGCCCAGCGCCTAGCCGCCGTGCTGGAATCGGGCCGCGCGCAGTCGCGCATGCAGGGCACGCCGGTGACCTGGCGCGCTGTGCCCGGCGGCTTTGCGCTTGAAGGCCTGAACCCGCCCCTGCCACCCCAGGTCTGGCTCAGCGCCGACACCACTCTAAGCGCCATACTCCGCGAGCCAGCGCCCGGCGCGCCCAATGCCAGCGCCGACCGCCTCAACCTGGGGCCCGAGCCGATATTGGAAGCGCAGGCCGTGGTCTTGGCCGCGCGCAGCAAGCCCGCAATCCGCCTGCAACTCGCCACCGACGGCCTGCGCCCCTTTGCGCTGGTGCCCGTAGGCACGGCGCTGGGAACAACACAGGGCGCCACGCCATGACGCCCTCCCGACGCCACCGCGCATTCGCGCAGGGCTTTACCCTGGTTGAGGTGCTGGTTGCACTGACCATCGTGGGCGTTGCGCTGCTGGCCGGCCTCAAAGCAACAGGCGCCTTGACGCTGCACGCCCAGCGCCAAAGCGATGTGCTGCTGGGCCAGCTCTGTGCCGAAAACGCGCTGCACCAAATCCGCCTGGGCCGCCAGATGCCCGGCGTGGGCGAAAGCAGCCGCGAATGCCTGCAAGGCGGCCAGACTTTCACCCTGCTGCTCAATGTGCAGCCCACGCCCAACCCCAACTTTGTGCGCGTGGACACCCAGGTGCGCAATGCCACCGAGCCGGTGCTGCGCCTGTCCACCATCGTGGGACGCAACTGATGGCCGCTGCCCGCACCCCCGGCAGTGGCGCCACAGCGCCCGGCCCGCAGACCCCCTGCGCAGCGGCGCGGCGCCACCCTGCGCAGCGCGGCTTTACCCTGATCGAACTGCTGGTGGCGCTAGCGCTGATGGCGCTGATGGCGGCCATGTCCTGGCGTGGCCTGGACGCCATGGCGGGTGCGCAAAAGCGCCTGGCCCAACATTCAGACGGGCTGCTGACCCTGCAAACCGGCCTGGCCCAGTGGGGCGCCGACCTGGACGCGCTGGCGCTTCAGCCCAACATCCCCAGCATTGACTGGGACGGCCGGGCCCTGCGCCTGCTGCGCCGGGGCAGCCAATCTGCGGACGAAGGCTTGCACGTGGTGGCCTGGTCACAGCGGTTGGTGGGCAATACCCCCTATTGGCTGCGCTGGCAGTCGCCCGCGCTGACCACGCGCGCCGAGCTGCAAGCCGCCTGGAATCAGGCCGCGCGTTGGGGCCAAAACCCCAGCGACGAGGACCGCCGCTCAGAGGTGCGCATTACCCCGCTGGCGGGTTGGCAGATATTTTTCTACCGCGGTGGCGCCTGGGCTAACCCCTTGTCGTCTGCCGACAGCAGCGCGCCGGCTGAAGGCGCGGCCCCGGCGCCTGCCGCGCCCGCATCGGGCAGTGCCGCAGCGGACCAGCCCACGAGCGCAGGCCTTGGCGACCCCACCCGCAGCGCTGCGGGTGGCGCCGCCATGCCCGATGGCGTGCGCCTTCTGCTGACTTTGGCGCCAGGCCAGGCGGTCAGCGGTGTGCTGAGCCGCGACTGGGCCCGCACGGGCTTGGGGGGCGCGCAATGAAGCACTCCAAAGCCAGACGCCGGGGGCGCCAAAACGGCGCAGCCATCCTCATGGCTATGCTGACCGTGCTACTGGTGGCTACCCTGGCCTCAGCGGCGCTGTGGCAGCAGTGGCGGGCGGTAGAAGTTGAAAGCGCCGAGCGCACCCGAGCGCAATCAACCTGGGTGCTGACCGGCGCACTGGACTGGGCGCGGCTGATCTTGAGCGAGGACGCACGCAAGGGCGGCGCCGACCACCTGTCCGAGCCTTGGGCCATGCCACTCGAACAGGCGCGCCTGTCTACCTTTTTAGCGGCCGACCGCAGCGACACCCTGGCCGCCGACGCCAGCAGCAACGCCTTTTTGTCCGGCCAGATCACCGACCTGCAAGCCCGGCTGAACCTCAAAAACCTGGTTCAAGACGACGGCAAGGTCCATGCTCCCACGCTGCGCATGTGGGAGCGCCTATTCATGCAACTGGGCTTGCCACGCGCCACCCTTGGCCGGCTGGTGGACCAACTGCTGCGCGCCCAGCAGGCCAGCGCCGCTGTGGCCACCAACAAAGCGATGGACGCTAATTCCGACGGCCCGCTGTGGCCGCAAGAGCCAGACCAGCTGGCCTGGCTGGGGCTAGACCCGGCCACGCTGGTGCTGCTGCAGCCCCACATCACCGTGCTGCCTGAGCGCACTCCGGTGAACCTCAATACTGCATCGGCCGTGGTACTGATGGCCTGCCTGGAAGGTGTGGACCAGGCCGATGCGCAGCGCCTGCTCGACGCCCGCCGCTTGGCGCATTGGGACAGTCTGGACGACGTCAAAAAAGCCGCAGAACTGCCCCTGCTTGTTCTCGACAGCCAAGCAGTAGCCACCAACACGCGCTTTTTTGCCCTTCGCGGCACGCTGCAAATCGACGGCAACACGGTGCAGGAATATTCGGTAGTGCAACGCGACGCCATGAATATCAAAACCCTGTGGCGCAAACGCCCGCTCAACCCCGCATACAGCACGCCCCCCAAGCCGCCGGACAACTTGTCCTCCAACAGCTTGTCGGGCCTGTAGACGCGCACCCCGGCCCCTACAATGCCCGCTGAATTTTGAACCATGGCCACTCTGATCCTCACCCTTCCGCGCACCGGCTTGCAAGCAGGCTCGGTGGTGGATTACGTGCTCAGCCCCGATGGCCTGGCTGTGGGCACTGCGTCGAGCGCGCCGCTGGCGCTGCTGCCCAGCGCAGGCACGGGCCGCGTGACCGAGACACTGCTGCTAGTGGACGCCGCGCAACTCTCATGGCACCGGATGCAGTTGCCCAAAGGCGCAGCGGGAAATAGTGTTCGCCTGCGCTCCGTGCTCGAAGGCCTGCTAGAAGAGCAGTTGCTCGACGAACCGGTCACACTGCACTATGCGCTGGCCCCTGGTGGGGCCAAAGACACCAGTACCTGGGTGGCCGTGTGCGACAAAGCCTGGCTGCGAAGCGGCTTGCAGGCGCTTGAGGCGGCCGGAATTACGGTGGCTCGCATCGTGCCCGAACTGGTGCCCGATGCCCCGGCTGATGCCAGCCAGGGCGCTGCACCCGCAGCGGGCGCCGGCAGTTTGTACGCTATCGACAACGCCGGCCAGCCTCTGCTGCTGCACGCCAACGCCCGCGGTGTGACGCCCTGGCCGCTGCAAGCTAGCACCGTGGGCCTGCTGCAGTGGCCGCACGACGCCCCGCTGCGCGCCGAGCCCGCCGTAGCCGCACTGGCCGAACAACTCTTTGGGCGCAGCGTGCAATTGCAAAGCCGCGCCGAACGCGCTCTCGCAGCCTGCCAAAGTGACTGGGACCTGGCCCAACTCGACCTGGTCAGCAACCAACGCAGCCGCAGCCTAAAACGCCTGGGCACTGCAGGGGCTGCGCTGCTGCGAGCGCCCCGCTGGCGCGCCGCGCGTTGGAGCCTGCTGGCCTTGCTCTGCGTTAACCTACTGGGCCTGAATCTGCGCGCCGGGGCCGAACGTGCCGCGCTGCAGGCGCAGCGCAAGGCCATTGATGCCGTGCTGACCGGCACCTTCCCGGCCACGCAGGTGGTGGTGGACGCACCCGTGCAAATGCAGCGCGCCGTAGCCGCCCTGCAACGAACCGCGGGTGCCCTGGGCACGCAGGACTTTGAAACCCTGCTGGCCGCCTGGGCGCAAGCCGCACCCACCGCGCCAGCCCCCAGCGGCCTTGACTTTGCCAATGGCGAGCTGCGCCTGCGCGGCTTGTCCCTGGACGCAGATGCATTGACCGATGCCATGCAAACCCTCCGGGCCCAAGGCATTGCCCTGAGCGCCAGCGGTGCACAACTGACGCTGCGGGCAGCGCCATGAACGCCACGGTCCAAACAATGGTACGCGCACTGCTTGCCCCTTTGCAAAAGCGCTGGGCACAAAACCCGCGGGAACAGCGTCTGGTGCGCGGCGCGCTGGCGCTGCTGGTGTTGGCCTTGCTTTGGTTTGTCGCCCTGCGCCCGGCCATTGGCACGCTGCGCAGCGCGCAAAGCCAGGGACCGCAATTGCGCGCTCAGTTGCAAGACATGCTGCAGCTTCAAGCCCAAGCGCAAATTCTGCAAGCACAACCCGTTGCCCAAACCCAAGACAGTAAAAGCCTGCTCGAAGCTGCTCTGCCCACGCTGGGCAGCACAGCGAGCATGTCTCTGACTGGGGACCGCGCCACCCTGACCCTAGAAGGCAGCAGCGCCGACGCCCTGGCGCAGTGGCTGACCCAAGCGCGTCTCAATGCCCGTGCACGCCCGCTCGAGCTGCACCTGACCCAAAGCCAAGGACTTTGGAAGGGCCAGATCGTGCTGCAAGTGTCCAGCCCTGCGGCACCCTAAGGCCCTTTAACCCATGGCCCGCACCCACACGCTTGTAAACGCCCGCACGCCCTGGGTCTGGGTCTGGGCGCTTGGCGGCGCGGCACTGGGCTTGCTGCTGGCCACCATGGTGTTTGCGCCGGCGGTCTGGCTGGCAGCCCGCGTGCACGCCGCCAGCGCCGGTCAGGTGCTGCTGCAAGACGCGCGCGGTACGGTGTGGAATGGTTCGAGCCAGCTCACATTGACCGGTGGCCCCGGCAGCAGCGACAGTAGCACCCTGCCCGGGCGCCTGGCCTGGCGCCTGCAGCCGGGCTGGGGTCAGTTGCAGCTCACACTGTTTGCCGACTGCTGCATGCAAACGCCCTTGGCCTTGGATTTGCTGCCGCGCTGGGGCGGCGCGCACCTGCGCCTGCAAGACCAGCGATCGCATTGGCCTGCGCTGCTGCTCACCGGCCTGGGCACGCCGTGGAACACCATCCGCGCCGAAGGCCAGTTGGCCTTGTCCAGCCAGGGCTTTGGCGCGCAGTGGATTCATGGCCGGCTGGCGCTGCAAGGCCAATTGCAGGTAGACGCAATCAACATGACCTCACGCCTGTCCACGCTGCGGCCAATGGGCAGCTACCGCTTCGTGGTGGCTGGCGGCGACACACCAAGCCTGAATCTGAGCACCATCCAGGGTAGCCTGCAATTGACTGGCAGCGGCCAGTGGACCGACGGACGATTGCGCTTTGAAGGCGAGGCCAACGCCGCGCCTGAGCGCCGGGAAGCGCTGTCAAATCTCTTGAACATCATCGGACGGCGCCAGGGCGCGCGCTCCATCATCAAAGTGGGTTGAACTTTTATGGCACCAATGCGCCTTTCGGCTACCGCCTTCGTCCAGACTTTGCCACCGGAGCCCCAGCCCCTGCGGCGCTGGTTCGCAGTCGCCACACTGGTGGGTCTGGCCGCTTGCAGCGCAACGCTGGCACTGGCCCAAAACACCAACTCCCCGGCTGCGTCAACTGCGTCACCTGCCAGCAGCAGCCTACCCAAACCAGGCGAGCCCATCACCCTGAACTTCACCAACGCCGACATCGAGGCCGTGGCGCGCACCATCGGCCTGCTCTCGGGCATGAACGTGGTGGTCGACCCGCGCGTCAAGGGCACCATCACCCTGGTATCCGAGAAGCCGGTCAGCCGCAGCGTCGCAATGGCACAGTTTTTGACCAGCTTACGCCTGCAGGGTTTCACCATGGTGGAGTCGGCGGGCTTGCTCAAAGTAGTGCCCGAGGCCGACGCCAAGCTGCAAACCAACGCAGTAGAAACCAGCGACAGCGCGCCCAAGGGGGCGGCGGGTGGCCAGGTCGTGACGCAAATCTTCCGGCTCAATTTCGAGTCGGCAAACAACCTGGTGGCGGTGCTGCGCCCGCTGATCAGCCCCAACAATACTATCAACGCCAACCCCGGCAACAACTCGCTGGTAATTACCGACTACGCAGACAACCTGCGGCGCATCGCCCGCATCATTGCCGCCATGGACGTGTCCAACGCCACCGAGGTGGAGGTGATCGAGCTGAAGAACGCCATTGCCGTCGACCTGGCACCCTTGGTGCTCAAACTCATCGACTCCAGCAGCGCCACCGGTGCCCCCGCTGGCGCTGCCGATACGGGCTTCAAGACCACCATCATGGCCGAGCAGCGCAGCAACAGCTTGATCGTGCGCGCCGCCAACCCGGCGCGTGTGGCGCTGGTCAAGTCATTGATAGAAAAGCTTGACCAGCCGTCGAGCAAAAGCAATGGCGAATTGGGCAACCTGCACGTCGTCTACCTAAAGAACGCCGACGCCACCAAGCTGGCCGCAACGCTGCGCGCCGCTCTTAGTGGCGCCGCCGTCTCCCCCACCGCCGGAGCTGCCGGCACCGCTGCGCCCGCCGGTGCAAGCCCTGCGCCCGCCGCCACCTCGGGTGGACAAGTGCAAGCCGACACGGCCACCAACTCCCTCATCATCACCGCGCCCGATCCGCAATACCGCCAGTTGCGCGAGGTCATCGAACGCTTGGACGCGCGCCGGGCGCAGGTCTTTGTAGAAAGCCTGATCGCTGAAGTCAGTGCCGACCGCGCCGCCGAGTTTGGCGTGCAGTGGCAAGGCGCCTCAGGCAAAGCCGGCGACAGCGTGATCGGGCTCTTGGGTACCAACTTTGGCACTGGCGGCAAAAACATCATCAGCCTGGCTGCCGGCGCGGCGGCTGGCACCGTGGCACCGGCTGCGGGTCTAAACATCGGGCTGGCACAACAAACCAACGGCGTCTACGTGCTGGGGGCCTTGGCGCGGTTTTTGGAGTCCAGCGGCGCGGGCAATGTGCTGTCTACGCCCAATCTACTGACCCTGGACAACGAAGAGGCCAAGATCGTCATCGGCCAGAACGTGCCTTTCATTACCGGCCAGTTCACCAACACCAACGCGGGCAACGGCGCGGTCAACCCTTTCCAAACCATAGAGCGCAAGGACGTGGGTCTGACGCTCAAAGTCAAACCGCAAATCAGCGAGAACGGCACCGTCAAGCTGACCATCTTCCAGGAGGTCTCCAGCGTGCAGGCCTCCACCATCAACGCGGCCAACGGCCCGACCACCAACAAGCGCACCATCGAATCGAATGTGCTGGTGGACGACGGCTCGGTGGTGGTGCTGGGCGGCTTATTGCAAGACGAATACACCGGCAGCAACGACAAGGTGCCGGGTCTGGCCGACGTGCCGCTTTTTGGCAACCTGTTCAAAAGCGAGGCGCGCGGGCGCAAAAAGACCAACCTGATGGTGTTCCTGCGCCCGGTGGTGGTGCGCGATGCGGCTGCCACGGATCGTTTGTCGCTAGACCGCTACGAACAGATGCGCATGGGGCTAAAAGACGCCCAACCCGCACCCAGCGAAGTGGTTCCCGTCAACGAATCTGCCACCCTGCCCGAACTGGCCGCCAAGCCGGCGGTGAAAAAATAAGATGCGCTACCCGCTTCCCTACGCCTTTGCGCGCACCCAGCAGGTGCTGGTGGAAGACGACGGCCACAGCCTGACCCTGCATGTGCATCCGGGATCACTGCCCGCAGGCATTGGCGAGGCGCTGCGCAAGTACCCCGCGCAGCAGATACAAAACCACACCCCGCCGGTGCTGGCGCAGCGCATCAGCGCAGCGTACGCGCAAGGTGAGTCCAGCGCAGCGGCCGTAGTCAGCGAAGTAGAGGGCGAGGCCGACCTGAGCCGCATGATGCAGGACCTGCCGGCCATCGAGGACTTGCTGGAGACTTCCGACGAGGCGCCCATCATCCGCATGCTCAACGCCTTGCTGACCCAGGCCGCACGCGACGGCGCCAGCGACATCCACATCGAGCCCTACGAGCGCCATTCGGTGGTGCGTTTTCGAGTGGATGGCAATTTGCGTGAGGTGGTGCAGCCCAACCGGGCACTGCACGCCGCCCTTATCTCGCGCCTGAAAATCATGGCCGAACTCGACATCGCAGAGCGCCGCCTGCCGCAAGACGGCCGCATCTCGCTGCGCATTGGCACCCGTGCGGTGGACGTGCGGGTGAGCACCCTACCAAGTGCCCATGGCGAGCGCGCGGTGCTGCGCCTGTTGGACAAAAGCGAAAGCAAACTCAGCCTCGAATCGGTCGGGATGCAGGGCGACGTGTTAGCGCTTTTTTCGCACCTACTGGGGCAGCCGCACGGCATTATTTTGGTGACCGGCCCCACTGGCTCAGGCAAAACCACCACGCTCTACGCCGGGCTGCAGCGACTCGATACACGCGGCAGCAACATCATGACGGTAGAAGACCCGATTGAGTACGAATTGGCGGGCGTGGGCCAGACCCAGGTCAACGCCAAGATCGACCTGACGTTTGCCAAAGCCCTGCGCGCCATCCTGCGCCAAGACCCGGACGTGATCATGATCGGCGAGATTCGCGACTTTGAGACCGCGCAGATCGCCATTCAGGCCTCGCTGACGGGCCACCTGGTGCTGGCCACACTGCACACCAATGACGCAGCCAGCGCCGTGACGCGCCTGACCGACATGGGCGTGGAGCCGTTTTTGCTCAGCTCGTCCCTGCTGGGCGTGCTGGCCCAGCGCCTGGTGCGCAAGCGTTGCACGGCCTGCGGCGGCGCCGGTTGCGTCACCTGCGGCCAGACCGGCTACGCCGGGCGCACTGGCGTATTTGAGCTGCTGGTCACCGACGACGCCATCCGCGCCCAGATACACAACCAGGCGTCCGAGGCCGCCATCCGCGACGCGGCGCGCACCAGCGGCATGGTGCTGATGCGTGAGGATGGTCAGCGCTTGGTCGATGCCGGTATCACCACGGCAGAAGAGCTGCTGCGCGTGACGCGGGACTGAGCGCAAGAGCCCGCACCATGCCCGCCTACGCCTTTGAAGCCCTGACTGCCGATGGCCAGTTGCGCCGCGGTACGGTCGAAGCCGATTCGGCCAAAGCCGCGCGCACCCAGTTACGCGCGCAGGCGCTGGTGCCACTCAAGGTTGAACCGGTGGCGTCAGGCGCCCAGGGCGAAGGCGCTGGTGGTGCGGGCCTGTTTCGCCGCCGCGTGTTCAACGCCAACGCCCTGAGCGTGTGGACGCGTCAGTTGGCCAGTTTGGTGGCCTCGGGCCTGCCGCTGGAGCGGGCGCTGGCCTCACTAAGCACCGAGGCCGAGCGCGAAACCGAGCGCAACCTGGTGGCTGATCTGCGCGCCGAGGTCAACAGCGGCAGCACATTCGCCAAAGCGCTGGGGCGGCACCCTGGCGAGTTCTCGAGCATTTTTGTTGCGGTGGTGGGCGCAGGCGAGCAAAGCGGTAGCTTGGGCGCTGTGCTGGAACACCTGGCCAGCGACCTGGAAGACCAACAGGCCTTGAACGCCAAGCTGCTGGGCGCAGCGCTGTACCCGGCCATCGTCAGCCTGGTGGCGCTGAGCATCGTGATTTTCTTGGTCACCTACGTGGTGCCGCAGGTGGCTAGCGTGTTTGCGGGGAGCAAGCGGGCGCTGCCTCTGCTCACTGTGCTGATGCTGGGCGTGAGCAGCTTTGTGCGCAGCTACGGCTGGCTCATGCTGCTGCTTGCCGTGGCCGGCGTCCTAGGGCTGCGCCTGGCGCTGCGCGCACCCGCGCTGCGCTACCAGTTTGATGCAGCGTGGCTGGGCATTCCGGTGGTGGGCAAGCTCTCACGCAGCTTCAATACCGCGCGTTTTGCCAGCACGCTGGCCATGCTCTCAGGCGCCGGGGTGCCCATCCTCAAAGCGCTGCAAGCCGCGGCAGACACCCTGGGCAACCAGGCCATGCGCCAGGACGCGCAAGACGCGCTGGTGGCAGTGCGCGAGGGCGCACCCCTGGCCTCGGCGCTGGCGCAAAAGAAACGCTTTCCCGCCCTGCTATCCATGTTTGCCCGCCTGGGCGAACAGACCGGCCAGCTGCCGCTGATGCTGCAGCGCGCGGCCACCCAGCTCAGCACCGAAGTGCAACGCCGCGCCATGGGCCTGGCCACACTGCTCGAACCACTCTTGATTGTCGCTATGGGCGTGGTGGTGATGCTAATCGTGCTGGCAGTGCTGCTGCCGATTATTGAGATGAACCAGCTGGTGAAGTAGGCCACGCGGCGGCGCCTTCACACCGGCGGCGCAGCCACTTGTCAACGTCCGATGCCGTGGTAAGTGAATCCCCGCCAGTGCATTCTTTGCGGATCGTACAAATTGCGCCCGTCAAAGATCAACGGCGATTTCAGCGTTTGCTTGAGGGCGCCGAAGTCGGGCGCTTTGAACTGGCGCCAATCGGTCATTATGACCAGCGCATCGGCGTCCTGCAAGGCCGCCGCTGTCATGCGCGGCCAGCGTCTTGCGCACGACCTCGGTTACCTGATCGGCCGTACCCACCGGGACCGTTGATTTGTCTACGATGACGGCATATTCACCTATGTGGCTGG
>Ga0214919_10001029_pt1 | contig 46990 bp, 43 predicted proteins | sample LL1503_MetaG_FD_177994 | JGI IMG/M metagenome (GOLD analysis project Ga0214919, IMG submission 177994) | Freshwater microbial communities from Lake Lanier, Atlanta, Georgia, United States - LL-1503 | ecosystem: Environmental > Aquatic > Freshwater > Lake | place: USA: Georgia | collected...
TACCGCCAGATGACCAGCCAACTTTCTTTAAAAGCTGGTAAACAGAGCACGTGAGCGTGAAGTCCGTTGTGTGAATTTTATTTTCTCTGGCTAGCTCAATAATAGCTTGCCAGACTTTTCTATCATCATATTGTCTAAGCTCTTCGCCTCTATAGCGGACTTCGCCATGCCCTGGAGCCACAACTAATAGTTGTTGTTTGATGTGAGCCCTTGGCTGGTTCTTATTCCTAGCGGTAAATAAAGAAGACGCCATGATAATTCGCGGGGCGACAAAGAGACTGGAAGTCTGACTGACCAACTCTGTTGACTCAATTACAAAGTCGAAACTTTCTTGAGTATCTTTAGGTCTTTTGCTCATTTTAACTTCCAATCCGTTAGAGTTTTTTACGAAGGCATCATTGTAGAGATTTTTAATTAATTTCTGAGGGTGAGAGCACCCTCCCCTTCTAATTCTTTTTGATTAGAGATTATTTTTTTTGAAATAATCATTGATGGACTCCGTGAGAAGTTTTGCAATGATGTATCGTTTTGATCGGTCTTCTCGTTTTGCAATGGCGTCGAGCTTATCACTAACGCTTAATGGAAGTGTTGTTGCAACTTGTTTTTTTGTTGAGGATGTTTGGCCATAAAAAGGGGTCTCATCGGCACCGTGCAGTATTTCTTGCTCTTTTTCAGTAATAACTTCACTAATGGTGTCACGAGTTTTTTTAAATTTAGGCATTTTCCCTAATCTCCTTAATCAATACGTCAATTTCAAATTTTGCTCTTGGATTGTCACCTTCCAAAACGCCAGTGCCATAAAAAGAAGCATCTCTGTAAGCTTTTCTCTCAGAAATTTCAGCTTTTGATAAAGGCATGACTTTTTGGAAATCACCTAAAAACTCTTCTGCATCAGATCTTTCAGTGACTAACTTATGGGTTGGACACATTGTTAAAATCGAAAAAACTTTTCTTTTAGTGTTGAGGTCTTGAGTCTCTGAGAGAAGCTCGGAAACATGATCTAGCGTTTCTAAATCATTTTGTGAGGGTCTGATGGGGATATAGACAATATCTGCCAGCATAAATGCAGCTCTTAGCGCCCTTCCATCTCTGCCCGCAACATCCATGATTGCCACGTCATATCTTTTGGCAGCGTCATGAACCCCTTCTTTTATATTGTCAGTCTGCAGGGCAATGTGTATTTGTTTTAATTTCCCACCTTCCTCAATATTGGCATTGCGTCTTTGAACCCATTTTGATGCAGTTCTTTGACCGATGTCGCAATCAATGAGTATTACGTCTGCGTTCTGCAATGCTAAACCTACGGCAATATTTTCCGCGATAGTTGATTTACCGCTACCTCCCTTCTGGCCAGCTACCGCAATTATTAAACCACGTTCTTCCATTTTTATCTCCATACCTAAATTGGATCAGTTTTGAAATGCTGCATAACTGACGCGAATACATTATAGATCATTCCTATTTCACAATATTTCATGTTCAAAACATTATAAAACGTTTCTTATCTAATTTAGAAATGTTTCAAACTTGAAATGAATTAAATCGAATCTGACTCATTCTAATTCGGGTTTGATTCATTATCAATATAAAACAAATCATTTACATTTTATTCCATTCTAGAATAGAAATATTATAGAATATTCCATTATTGATGTGTTATATATTGTTTTCGAATAGATGTATGTCTGTTTTTATTTTGATGTTATTTTGCATCGATACGTGGTTGTAGTGTTTTTATATCACTACTTTGTTAGATAACTTGATGTCTATTTTGAATCGTTGGATTCACTCTTCTTGTGGGTGCTTAATTTTTCTACTGTAATTTCTAGTATTTCCAGCAATCCATCAGATGATCATTGACCATCCCAACCGCCTGCATGAACGCATAAATAATCGTCGATCCCACGAAATTCATCCCGCGTTTTTTCTTTGAAAGACATTTTACGTTGATACCTTTTTAAATAATGATGGGTTCAAATGAGAGGGCCTGTATTTATACAGAAATTTCTTTAGCTGATTTTTTCATCGACTGTAATTTTTCAGGAATCGCTCTGAATTCTGACTCTTTCATTTAGTTGTATAAATTTAAACGTGTTACTGAATTGTTACCGATAAAAAATAAATCAATATCCTGGTTTAGCCGATTTAAATTGATGCCTTTCTGATTTATCTAGGACAAATTAAATTTTCTTTTTGTTATGAACATAAAAAAGAGGGGAGGGGGGGCAGCTTTATTTTTAGTCCCCCCAGGGGGACTTTTATAAACTGTTTGATTGATTTATATTTGTTTGGATATATTTATTAAGGGGTGGCTCAATGGAAGAAGTAGGAAAATATGAAAATGTCTGGACTGCGATTTCGGATACCCCAGTGGAAGCTGCCAATATGCGCGCTAAGGCGGAGTTAATTCGAAAAATTGTGGCCATTCTTGAACAGAAGAATTGGACGCAAACTGAAGCGGCTAGTCATTGCGGGATTAAACAGCCACGAATGAATGATTTACTACGAGGGCGAATGTCGAGATTTTCTTTAGATGCTCTGGTTAATATTGCCGCAGCACTTGGGTATCAGGTTCATATTGATTTGGAATGCACTCAAGAAAAAAGTGTTGAAGAAAAATCTAAATGGATAGAAGAATTAATGGAACAAGCCCAGAAACTTAAGCTTGGATATGAATGAAAAATATTTTTGACATTTTTAGTCAATTCTTCCGTATTTTGTCCAAGGTTTGACCGGTTTTGTCATATTTCCAACAATCCATCAGATGATCATTAACCATGCCAACCGCCTGCATGAACGCATAAATAATGGTTGATCCCACGAAATTCATCCCGCGTTTTTTAAGATCTTTGTATAGGGCATCACTTTCCGTAGTTTTGACTGGGGCTTCTGAAAAATTCTTCCAGTGATTTTTAATCGGCTGATTTTGAACAAAGCCCCAAAGATAAGTATCAAAAGAGCTAAATTCTTTTTGAATTTCTAAAAAAACTTTTTTGAATATTTCAGAGTGGATCTATGAAAATTCAGGCATAGAGATATTAAATTCAGATATTCGATTTGAGGGATTTCAAACGCCAAAAAGAGGCGTGGCTGTTGAAGGTCGACTTGGTTTTAGAGGCCCGCTAAGGCGACAAGGAGACTGGGCGAGAATTAAGCTGGATTTGACTCATCATGAAAAATTAGTTTTTCCAGCTGCCCTGAGTCCTATTCATCACCCTTATCCAGATGGGCTAAAAGCCAGCATTCAGTCTTATTGCTTGGAAGAAATCTTTGCTGAAAAGTTAAGAGCATTAGTGGAGCGGATGAGGCCTCGTGATTTGTATGATGTCGTTTGTTTATTTGAACGAAAGAGATCGCAGGCCGACAGAAACCAGATTTTTCTTTGCCTAAAAGAGAAATGCGAATTTAAGAAAATTGGGTTGCCAAAAATGGATGAACTTCAGACTAGGCCTGAGCTTCAAGAGTTGACGAAGGAATGGGAGAGCATGCTGGCTCATCAAATTAAAGATTTGCAGCCTTACGATATTTACTGGGAAAAACTTCCTCAAGTTTTAGATTGGGTTTATGGAGATTGAGTCATTTTTTTTGGCAAACGGTTCATATTGATCTGGAAGCGGCTTAGGGGTGAGTTCAAGGAATGATTTTATTCCAGAAATAATTTTTGCTGTTGCATCTAAGACCATTTAGAAGTTGGATGTTCCATTGTATAAAACCTATGGTCTCCGAAATAATTTTTATTTGCTCAGAGTGAGGTGAAAATCCATAACGATCTTCTTTGTATTTTCTGTCTTTTTCCTCATATTTAGAGGCTTGAAAATAAGGTTCTCCATCCAGGTAACTTGAGAATAACAATCCAGAAAAAGAAAAAATAATATCGATCTTTAAATCAGCTAGGTCTTTTACTGTTTTGAATAGAAAATCTCTTTTACCTTTTCCTAAGCTATCTTGAAGCCCAAGAATTCCAAAAATGGGGTTGAAGTCTAGTTTTTCTTTATCTTGGCCTCTCAGTTGCATAGCGCCACCAGGCGAATCTACGTAGCCTTTCAATTTTTTTTCTTTCGGTAGTATTTCTCTTGTTTTTAATTTTCTAAAAACATTTAGCGCTTCTTTAATAGTTTTTGCGTTAAGCGTTCTTTTTATTTCAAAAACCGCGACAACACATTCCCAGGGAACAACTTGGACTGAGGCCTTGTCATCTAAATTACAAAAAGAGTGGGGGACTAGTGTGTCTACGACAATCATATCTAGCTGAGAAGATATGATTGGTTCTTTATCTTTATCATTGGATCTGATGATGTAACCTGAAGTTATTGCATATCGTTTTGGTATGAATTGAGCAAAGAAATTTTTGATAATTTCTTCTGTCATTCCGCCAGATTCTTTAATGTTTTGTAAGTCCTCGCCTCTAGTTGATAAATCTGTTTTGCTGACAGCGTATTCAATAAATTTTTCATACGTTTTGAAAATATCTTCGAAATTCATTTATTAGCTTAAGTTGTTTTTATAAAAGCGCGCATTTTCCTCTTTAGATTTTAAAGAGCAAATTTTTTTCACTTATTCACAGATGCCACCGTCGCCACTCCAAACAATCTGGCAAACGCTTTCATATGATTACTCTGTTTAAGATAGCCACTGGGCATCGAAAACCACTGATTCGCCGCGCTGATAATCACCAAAGGGTGGGGCGCTTGTAGAAACAGACTTAAAATTGGCCATGGGACAATTTGCTCGTAGCAAATCAAATAGCCCGTCTCTTGGCCCTGTAATACGAATTTCCCAGGTAAGTTCCAGTGGTGATTATCTGTTTTGGATTTCCACGGCTGCCAGAGTCCAATGGGCATGGGTTGGCGAGCTGGATAAATAGAGTCATGGCCTTGACCTAATACGATCAGAACGTTGTTAGAAGACCCGTCTTTTAAGTCCTGCTGAGCGCCTAAAACAATCGTTGAGCCTTTTTGTTGGGCCTGTTGATTTAAATCTTGCCACTGGAACTGAGTCCCAGGTAGCCAGTCGAGAGCAATATTTTCTGGGAAAATAATGACTTTATAATTTTTATCTAAAGCCTTCTGAGCGAGTGAAATTAATTGGGATTCTCGGGTGGGAAGTTCAAAAATATTCGCAGGCGTTCCGCCTAGTTTTGTATTGATGGCAATCCAATCTTTCGGTGCTGAAGGTGGGAGATAAGCTAAATTCGCCAACATGGAAGTCACTAACAAAATAGAGATTGGAATGATTAAATAAATTTTATTTTTGCTATGGGGAAGGTTGACGAACAGGATCATCAAAAGAATCGCAAGACATAATCCAGGCCATCCCAATCCTGGAAATAACGCGCCTGCACTGGCCAGGGGACTCAACCAAAAGAAATAACCCAGAGGCGGCAGGGTGAGAATAATAAGCAGGCTTAATGTCCTCAGAGAAAGATTGAGCCAGTTTTTATCTTTCGAATAAAAGAGTATCCAGGGGACGGAATATAAAATGGCCTGAGCTAGCCAAATAGAAACGCCCATCGATAGAATAAGTGGCTCTTGAGAGAAAAATCGAGCCGTGTCTGGAATAATCTCCCAGTCGGTGAAGCACCAGAAACTTAAGATAAACAAACTGGACTGAAGGCGCGTTTTCCAGATCAGCCAAATGGCTGGAAATAAAACTAAAAATCCAATACTGGGCAATGAATACCAAGTTAAAGAAAAAACGGATCCAAGAAATATCGGCAGCAGAAAAGGAAAAAATCGAGTGAATCTGCATTTCAGATTAAAACAAAATTGGCGGTGGGCTTTGGCTGTTTTAGTGGTCATCACGTTGCTCGTTTTGATGGATATTTTTCATATGCGGTTTAATTTCACGCCTTCTATGCCGATTGGTTTCTATTACCAAGTGGCGAATCCAGAAAAACTTCAAAGAGGTCAGACCGTCGAAGTCTGTCTTCCAAAAGTTATTGGAGAAGAGGGGCTTCAACGAGGCTATTTGAACAAGGGCTATTGCGAGGGTGGCTTTGAGCCCGTGATTAAAGAATTGATTGCCATCCCTGGCGATACAGTTCAAATCCCCCAAGAGGGGATATTGGTTAATCAGATTTTTTACTACGCGCCTTTTATTAAATTTGATATGCATGGAAATGCCATGAGCTCTTATCCTGTCAAACAAATTAAAAATACAAACCAGTATTGGCTTTATGGCGCTAATGACCCGGAATATTCCTGGGATTCGAGATTTTATGGCGGCGTGGATCGGGCAAATATCCAAGGCGCGATTTGGCCTTTTATCACCACGCAAACTTTCTCGAATTGGTTTGAATCTATGGCTCACTTTTTTCAGAAAACCCCATAAACGCAGCTTCACCTTTTAGCTGAAATAATTTTTTTGTTTCAGGCTCTCTTTGCATTTGCTCCATGGCTGAAAGTAGGGCACCTAAGATAATAGCTTTAGAAGCTTCACCTAAACCGGCTTTGATCACTAAGCCACCTAATTCAATTTTATGGCGAGTATCAATCTTTCTTAATTGTTTGGCATTGATAGCCAATTTTGATTGAAGGCTCGCCACTTTTTGACGGGCCTTTACAAATTCTTCAGCCGTACTCATGCAGAAATTTCTTTCGTCGCTGTTTTAATATTTTTTAATTTTTCAGAAATAGCTTTGAACTCTGACTCTAAAATGGAATCGTCATAATCAGCCAATCCGCATTTTAAAAGTAAGGAGCCTAATTCGTTTTTTCTTTTATCTTCTATATCAGCCAATCGTTGTTTCATGGCCTCCAGCTCATCTTGAATTTTTGAGCGTTTTTCTTGGAAAGAGATTTTACGGCGTGTCATCGATTTTGAATCTGGCATGAGAGAGCTCCTCGTTATTGTTTTATACCTTTCTTAATTCTATGGAAAATGATTAGCCATATAAAATGGCGCACACGAATCTGTCATATCAAATATAAAATAAAAGCACTGCGAAGCAGTAACGAATAAAAATTCGGAAGAATTTTTGAATCTAATTTATTAGATCCCGGTCATTTTGATTTTTTAAGAAAATGCGCACTTATATGTTGCTTTGCAACATTGTGCTTTTTATGTAGAGTGCTCGGCGTTATGGCCATTTATCACTTCACAGCAAAAATCATTAAACGTTCAGAAGGCAGAAGTGTCGTAAAAGCGGCTGCTTATCGTCACGCCGCCAAGATGTTCGATGAATATTTAGGCGAGACTCATAATTATTCGAATAAACAAAATGTCATTCATTGTGAAGTGATGGTTCCTGAGTCTGCGCCAGACTGGGCTCAGTCTTTATCGTCTTCTTCAGAGATTGATTGTGATAAAACTCATTTAGCCTCTGAGACACTCTGGAATAAAGTTGAATTGTCTGAAAAAAGAAAAGACGCCCAATTGGCCCGTGAGTTTGAATTTTCTTTGCCGATTGAATTATCAGAGTCTCAAAACTTAGCGTTGGCTAGAAGTTTTATAAAAGACCAGTTTGTTCAAAAAGGCATGATCGCTGATTTCGCAATTCACTGGGAAGAGGGCAATCCTCACGTGCATGTGATGCTGAGCATGCGAGAGTTATTAGCCGATGGCTTTGGCTTAAAAGTTGTTGAATGGAATAAAAAAGAATTTTTGCATTCGTTAAGAGCCCAATGGGCCAATTATGCCAATACGCATCTTAAGAGCCATGGCTTTGAGGCCAAGATTGATCATCGAAGTTTTGTCGATCAAGGCGTGGACCTTCAGCCCAGTATTCATGAAGGTATTGGCACTAAGAACATGAACGAACGCGGGATTGAATTAGAGCGCGTTGCTATGAATAAAGAGATCCGGTCTCAAAATTATGCGCATATTCATGAAAATCCTGAGGCCTTGTTGCACAAGATGGCCCAGACCCAGGAGCGTTTTCATGCGCATCATTTGGCCTATGAAATTCATAAATACTTGCCTGAAAAAATCGAAATTTCTAAAGCTGAGATTGATCAGCTGGTTCGTAGCTTAGAGTCCAAACATGCTGTTTTTTCTGATCGGGATATTCAAAAAACCATTCATGAAAGTGCTGAGTCCCATGAAGATTTTTTAAATCTCTTCGCCAAGGTCAAGGCCCATGAGCATTTAATTAATCTAGGGGTTGGCGAGGATGGTCGAGATCACTACACGACGATTTATCGGTTTAAACAAGAAGCCAAGATGTTAGATCAGGCTGAAAAGCTTTCTTTGAAGTCTTCCCATGAGGTGAATCAAAAAATAGTCGAAAAGAAAATTTCAGAATATGGGCTCAATGCTTCTCAGGCTAAGGCACTGAAAGCGATTGTCTTGGGTGGAGATTTGAGCTTAGTCGTCGGTAAAGCCGGTACTGGTAAGACTTACATGATGAAAGTGGCCAAAGATATTTGGGAAGCCTCAGGATTCAAAGTTCATGGGGTTTCTTTGTCAGGCATTGCGGCAGAAGGATTAGAAAATGACGCCGGGATTAGTTCAAATACGATTCACGCTTTTAAATATCGACTGGAGCGGGGCTATTTAAAATTAGATTCCAATGACATCGTCGTGATGGATGAAGCGGGCATGACGGATAGTGATGATATGGCAATTTTAATCAATGCCATTTCAAAGTCAGGGGCCAAGCTTTCAGTGATTGGAGACTTAGAGCAGACCCAATCTTTAGGCGCAGGGTCAGGGCTTAAATCTTTAATGAGCACTGTACCCTTTGTTGAAATGGATGAGATCTTGAGGCAAAAAATTGAGGCGCATCGAATTGCAACGGGGGATTGTTCCAATGGCCAGACGGGGAGGGCGCTGGATTATTACCATCGAGCTGGTCACATCCATTTTGCAGAAGATCGAATTCAATCTTCGAAGGACCTAGTCAGCCGCTGGGCGAGTGACGTAAGTCTCGAAAATTTACCCCATCGAATTATCTTGGCACATCAAAATAAGAGCGTCGCTGAGTTGAATCTTCTTGCCCGTGACGAAATTTTAAAACAAGGCTGGATCAGGGATCCGAAGATTTTCAAATTGGATGGTCGAGTACTAGAAGTTGGCGTGAATGAACGGCTTTTATTCTTAAAAAATAATAAGCAGTTGGGTGTGAGGAACGGCAGCTTCGGATCTGTGATAGCTATTTCTGGCAATCAGATTTCGGTGAGATTAGACAGCGGAAAAGAAATTCAGTTTTCAGCCAAGGACTACGAACATTTTACCTATGGCTATGCCGCGACAGTTCATAAAACACAGGGCGTAACAAAGAATTTAGTTTTTGTTCTTATTGACGGTTTTGGCTGGGATCGGCATTTAGCCTACGTGGCTTTGTCGAGGCATATATCCAACGTTCAAATTTTCGCATCCCAAGAATTTCATCGATCTTTAGACGCTTTAAAAACCAGCTTATCTCGAGTGGGCATTAAAGACGCCATTATTGATTACCCCTTAGGGTTTGGCATTCGCCGTGGATTTGATGCCGATGAATCCGCCAATCGTGCAGCTCAAAAAATTAGTTTGAAAGATAAAGTGATTGATAGCTGGCTCTATTTAACTAATTACCAGGCTTATTTAGAGCGGGTTTCAGAGCGGACAGTCAACTCGGACAATAAAAACTTTAATCGTGAAGAAGCTCGAAAAGTCGCGGCTTATGCGGATCTTTCAAAAGAAGTTAGGGCTGAATATCTCAAACTCAAAGCCTCTTTAAGCCCAGATCAAAAACTCTGGGATCACCCAGGCTATGAAGCTTTCCAAGAGCTGAAAATTAAACAAAACGCCTTGGGTCATGGGATCTATAAAAACAAGGAAGTATTGGCAGTAGCGATTGAAAAAAACCGCTTAAGCCCGGAGAGATTGGAACGTGATTCCAAGGCGCACGAGAGGTTAGTGAGGGCTAGCTCTCTGGTCAATGCGATTCAGAGAAAAGATTTTGATGAGGCTTTTAAAATGGCGAGCGAGATTGAAAAAGACAGAGCAGCGCATTACCCCATGCTTTTAAGATCAGCAAAATTAGCCTCCGTGGAACTACGGGAGATTAATAAAATCCTCGATGAGGCCACCAAGCATGCTAAGCCGGATCTTTATAAAAATAAGAGTTCGGTTGAGTTAATGGAGCGATTATTTGATCTCGATGAGAAATATATGGAAGCCGGCATCAAGAAATTTAATTATTTAGAGGATGAGGTGCTTCAAAAATCATTGGATGAAAAAATAGAGGGTATTGAGCAAGAGCAAAGGGCCATCGTTAAGGAATTAAAAAAACCTGAGCGTTGGGATGCGCTGTCTGAACAGGCTGATGTTCCGATGCTTTCACAAATGGATACAGCAGAGATTCGAGCGGCGATGAAACAGGGAACCCTCAGCAGGGATGTGATGGGGGAGGCGTTGGATCGGGTGGGGAAAATTGAGCGGAGGCTTGGGTCGGGTGATTCGGAGAGTCAGTCGATGTCAAAAAGTAGAGGCCGTTCAACTTAGGGGCTCATAGCACTATTTTTTACTTAAAAATATGATGATGAAATAGGTTGCTATTGCTTATTTTTTTGTAAAAATGCTGTTTTTTTATGGTGATCAAGCAGAAATTTAATGACGGGTTTTGTGTATTTAACAAAGGAAGACTGGGCCAAAGTTCCAAAATTACCCACTCGCGAAGAATATGAAGCTCTGCTTAAAAAAGAACTTTCCCTCTTCAAAGTTGGCGATCAGGTAGGTTATTTTGAGTTATATGAGCTTGGTTCGCGTGAGGTCATTGGTGTTGTCCAAAGAGTGAATAGAAGAACCATAACGGTTATGACGCCAAAATACGGGAAATTACTCGTGCCTCCTGAGTGTCTAGTGATATTCAGAGAGATTAAGAATAAGAAGCCGGCTGCAAAAGTTCTTATGTAACCAAAATAACGATAATCGTTATATTGGGCACATAAGACATCAAAATTTTAAAAAGAGAAATCAATGCTGAAACCGACTTGCTGGGCTTGCACAAAATTTGCGGATTATCTCAGAGGAACCCCTAAGCCAGAATCTGGCACTTTAGAAGAATGGGCGGCCTGGGAGGCCAAGGCTAAAGAGAAGCCAATTCGTTATTGGTTAGTCGAAGAGGGTCTCGATCATTTACAGGATTTCATATTTTGGCCTTTTAGATTTATTAGAAATATGGGGGGATATATCGATAATCGCTGGCTGACTAAAACACATGCGCTCACCTCTAGGCTTAAAAAAGGCGAGTGGTATGACATGGATACTCGGCTGAGGCATGCACTGTTCGATGAGTTAGTTAATTTTGTTGAAATTGAACAGGCCTGGATGACAGTTGTGTGCTCAGAAGAAGACTGGAAAAAATACAAAGGCCCTTGGAGGCGTCAGTTATTTCGTATTCGAACTTGGCGGTGTCCAGAAGCGGGGCTGAAGTATCTTCAGTGGGCTAGCGAATTAATTTGTGATGAAAATGACTGCGGGAAATCGAGCCCTCTTTTGGGCCAGCCAACGCCTCAGGCTTTAGCTGCAAAAGAAATTTTAGAGCTGTATCACTGGTGGAAAGAAGACTATCCAAAACGCCAGGATCCCATGGAAGCTAGTGGTTTAAGCGCTTACTACGATGAGCATCCTACGACTCTTTGGGATTTCAAGAGATCTGAAGATGAAGATAAGCAGCGGCAAGAGTTATCTGATCGTTGTTATCAGATAGAGCAGGAGCAAGAAGATGAGGACACGGAGATGCTGATTCGCCTGATTAAACTTAGAAAGCAGCTTTGGATTTAAATTGTGAAAAAATTATCAATGAATTTGACATATATGCCACAAAGTGGCACACTATGAACAAGTAAAGAATCCTGAGACTTATTGATGAGAATTTTTAAAATAAAGCCTTTTGACGAATGGATGGCAGAAGTTGGTATCACTGATTCCTGTCTGGTAACGGCTGCTTCTGAATTATCAAATAACCTCTATGAGGCAAATCTGGGTGGGAATATTTATAAAAAAAGAGTGCCTCTCAATAATCAAGGAAAACGAGGCGGCGCAAGGACTATCGTCGCATTCAAGACCAATGATAAATCTATTTTTCTTTACGGGTATGCCAAGAACAAAAAAAGCAATATTACGGATAAAGAAGAAAAGGCATTAAAAAAATTAGCTAAATTTTATTTTGAATTTAACAACGATCAAATAAAACAAGTTATTAAATCTGGTGAACTGATAGAGGTGAAATCATGAAAAAGACATTATTAGAAACCATTCATGAGACCGCACAGGGTCTACATAAAGTCGGTATCATGGATATACAAACGATGAAAGAGTTTGATGCCCTGTGTTTGCCTGAAGTGAAAGAGCTAAGCCCAGCGCAAATTAAAGCCATTCGTGTCAAGGCTAAATTAAGTCAGCCTGTTTTTGCAGAGTACATTAATGCGAGTCCATCAACCGTAAAGAAATGGGAGACAGGCGAAAAACACCCCACTGGACCTGCACTTAAATTACTTAATCTTATAGCGTCCAAAGGACTAGATATTTTGTGTGCATGATCGTCAATTAAGAGGGCCTAATTTTTATTTAACTGCACTTCCCAATAGACCCATCTGGCATGGTCGCACCACATATGGTTTTAGCGTTTGTTAAATTGGCCCCTATGGCACTGCTAAAATTTGCATCCATTAAATCTGAATTTGTAAATGAAGCGCCTGTGAGGTCTGCGTGAGAAAAATTAGAATTTTCCAAGCTACTGCCTGAAAAATCAGCTCCTTTAAGATTGGCGCCGCTGAAGTCTGTCTCAGAAGACTCGACGTTATATACATTCGTGAAAATTGAGTTGGCGCCTTGAGAGCCAGAAAGATTAAAATTTTCGATATCATCCCCGCTGAAATTAGAGCCGTTGATGATGGCTTCTGAATGGTTAAGCGTTGCTCCATCATTACCATTCCACCAATTTAAATCTGAAAAATCGCAGTTGCTGCACTGATTTGTAGATTCAAAGGTTTTAAGGTCAGTGGGGTTATAACTTAAGAGAGCGAAAGACGTTGTGCTTATCAAACTAGCGATTCCAATGCACATTATTTTTAAAGTTTTCATTTATTTTCTCCCTAAAGTTTAGGGGCGAATGTTCAAGCAATTAAAGATGTTTAGCAATGCTGATATTTCAAATCCCATAAATTTGACAAATCAGAATATTGGTTTAGGTTTGAACCATCTTAATTTTCTGAATCAGATTTCCCATGGGTACAAAATACCAAGGCAGTCCCACTGAAATTAGAGCGCTGGACGCTTATATCGCTTTAATGCGCGCCAGTTCTACTTTCTCGAGCACTCTGAATTCAGGTATTCTCGAGAATAATTTGACCCCTGCTCAATTTGGTATTTTGGAAGCCTTGTTTCATCTAGGACCCTTATCCCAAAAATCATTGGGTCAGAAAGTCTTAAGTACCAAAGGCAATATCACGACGATTGTTGATAATTTAGAAAAACAATTTCTAGTTACACGAGTGATGGATCCCAATGATCGCCGCTCTGTGATCGTTGAGCTGACTAAATCTGGTCAGTCTTTTATGAAAAAAATATTCCCAAATCATGTCAAAAAAATTACTCAGCTGATGTCAGTTCTAAATACTGATGAAACCAAAGAACTCAAACGCCTCTGTAAAAAACTGGGGCTATCCATTCAATCGACTCATTTTAATTAAACAGGAGACAGCCCAATGACCGCTTCGAAATTTAATCAAATCCCCTCAGACGAAATTATTTCTAAAACTGCCAAAGCACTCGAATCCCATGGCATGTCTGTGAAAATTGCCAAGAATGGCGCTGAGGCAAAATCTTTAGTTTTAGATTTATTACCTAAAGGTGCTGAAGTGATGGATATGACGTCAGTGACACTGGATACCATTGGGGTCTCCAAAGAAATTCAAGAATCTGGCGTGTATAAATCCGCCAGAAAAATTTCTTACTCCCTAGATCAGGTCAAACAAGCCAAAGAGATTCATGGCTTGAGAGATATTCCTGATTGGACCGTCGGCAGTGTTCATGCCGTGACTGAAGAGGGAAGTCTCATGGTGGCTTCTCAGTCTGGTAGCCAGCTTGCGGCTTATAGTTTTGGATCAGATCATCTGATCTTGGTTGTTGGCGCGCAAAAAATAGTCAAAAATTTAGATGAAGGATTTAAGCGGCTTTATGAGCATTGTTTGGTTTTAGAAAGTGAGCGTGCCCGCAAAGCCTATGGGGTTCCAGCCAGTGCCATTAATAAGATTTTTATTTTGCATGAAGAAATTAAAAAAGGCCGAATTACGGTGATCTTGGTTAAAGAAGTTCTTGGGTTTTAGCGCATGGGCATGCTGGTCCAGGGGCACTGGAAGTCGGATCTTGATAGCAAAACTTTTACTCAGCCTATGAATGAATTTCATGAGTGGATTAGCGCAGATGGTTCAACAGGTTTTAAAGCAGAGGCTGATCGTTATCATCTTTATATTTCTTTAGCTTGCCCTTGGGCCTGTAGAACTTTAATGATGCGAAAGCTTAAAAAGCTGGAGTCTATTATTTCGCTCTCTATTGTTGATCCAATCATGGGTCAAAATGGCTGGCAGTTTTCTGAAAACCTGGGATGCATTCCTGATTTTATTAATCAGGCTCAATATCTTCACCAGATCTATGCGAAGGGGAAGTCGGATTTTACGGGGCGGGCCAGTGTTCCTGTTTTATGGGATAAAAAGACTGGAACGATTGTCAATAATGAATCTTCAGAAATTATCCGAATGCTGAATTCAGAATTTAATGCGTTCACGGATGTTCAATTAGATTTTTATCCAGAAGCGCTCAGAGCTGAAATTAATTTAATCAATGATCGTGTCTTTAAATTTATTAATATCGGCGTGTACCAATGTGGCTTTACGAATGACCAACAAAAATATGAGCTGGCTTTTGATCGTTTATTTGCAGAGCTGGACACATTAGAAATTTTATTAAGTCAGCAGCGTTATTTAGTCGGGAATCAAATCACTGAAGCGGACTTAAGATTGTTTTCGACGTTGATTCGCTTTGATGCTGTCTATTACGGCCACTTCAAATGCAATTGGCGAAGAATCATTGATTACCACAATCTTTTTAATTATCTCAAAGATCTTTATCAGACTTTGGACTTAGCAGAGACCGTTAATTTTGATCATATTAAAAGACACTATTATCTAAGCCATGTGCATATTAACCCCATGGGTATTGTGCCAAAGGGGCCAGAGCTAGATTTAAATACCCCCCATGAAAGATTTTTAATCAAAGGAGCAAAACATGTTTAACAACTGCCTCGATGCCGAAAAAGAATTTGAAAACTGCTGGTCTAATCCAAATTACACAGCGATTGAATTAGATGACGTTGATGTAAATCAAGCCTTGGCCCATTACAAACTTCAGAAGCCTCTGCATTTTACGAAGACCATGCTCTGGAACATGGAAATGAAAAAGTCCTGGAATCCAGGGGCTTATATTCCCTATGTCTTAAAAGAAGGGTCGGCGAAAGCTTGGGGTAAGAAACCTGATTCTAAAACTGGCGGTGAGATTTTTGTCAGATCTTCAGCTCAAAGAAAATGGCTGGAGTCAGAAATTTATGAAGACGTGTATGAAGAAGTCTATGTGAACAATCAAAGACAGCTGATTACTTTTTTAGGGGTGAAAAATCTAGAAGGGGCTTCAAAAGTTTTAAACCCAACCCAGCCACTTTTTCATGTTCAGCATGGTGCATCTGGACCTGAAGATCAGCCACGAAATACTTGGAGAATTGTGCATCTAACACCTAAGAAAGATCCGGAGATGATTAAGCGTTTTGAAGCCATGAATGATCCTAGAAAACTTCCGGGGTTTATTGAGAATTATATTAAAAATGATTTGGGGATTGGGATTGAAAAATAATGAAAGCCATTCAAATCAACGCCTACGGCCATAACGATCAAGTTAAAATTAATTTTAATGCTGAGCAACCCAAACTAAATCCAGGTCAAGTTTTAATTAAAGTTCATGCCGCAGGCGTGAATCCGGTGGATTGGAAAGTTCGTGAGGGATTTTTAAAAGATTTTAAACCTGCCAAATTCCCATTGACCCTGGGGATGGATTTTTCGGGAGAGATTGTTGAACTCGGTGAAGGCGTCAAAGATTTTAAGATTGGCGATGAAGTCTTTGGCCAAAATAACTATTTAAACGGTGAGAGTGGAACTTTTTCAGAATTCATGACGGCCAGTCCCAAGATCTTTTCCCATAAGCCTACGAAACTCTCTCATGTTGAAGCGGGTGGATTGGCTATGGTTGGTGTCAGCGCTTGGCAGGCCTTGGTCGATACGATGCATCTTTCTAAAAATCATAAAATTTTGATTCATGGTGGATCGGGTGGCATTGGGTCTTGTGCGATTCAAATCGCCAAATATTTAGGGGCCACTGTCGCAACGACCGTGAGTGGGGCGAATCAAGAATTTGTGAAAAATCTGGGCGCTGATCTGATTATTAATTACAAGACGCAAGATTTTACGAACTTAATTCACGACTATGACTTTGTCTTAGACACTTTAGGTGGTGAGGTCTATTTAAAATCATTTGAGGTTTTGAAAAAGGGTGGGCTAATTATTTCGATGCTGGAAAATCCACGTCAAGATCTTATGAAAAAATATGAAGTTCAAGCATTAATTGAATACACAGAGCCAACAGCCAAACGTCTATTAGCTTTGGCGATTTTGGCAGATAAAGGTGCGCTTCAGGTTCCCATTTCAAAAATCTTTTCTTTAGATCAGACCAAAGAGGCGCTGGAGTATTCAGAACATGGGCATCCGGTGGGACGGGTGGTGGTGAGCATGCAAAAATCTAACGAATCAAAATAATTTTAATCTCAGGGGGTGTCTTTTAATGATTTAAGTTTCATCGCGTCTGTCTTTGATAATTTCAATACTGAGAGATTTTTTCTTTGGATTGTATTGGGCCATGAGGTCTTGAGCCTTTTCTGTTGCATCAGTAGTTCCTAATCTTAATTTTGCCAGTTGCTTCATCTCATGCTCGCCTAAACGGCTGAGCTCAGCGGTGGATATGGGCGAGACAGCAGCAATGGTTTTTATAGTTTTTCCTGGAAAGTTTTTCTTAAAGATAAATTCAGCTCTGGGGACATGGAATTCAGAGGTGACTAATAAAATTAAATCTGGATTTAAAGCATTAATTAATTCTCGAGAATGCGCGCCATCTTCAATGGTATTGCTGCTTAAGATTAAGGGCTCTATTTTTGATTTTGGAATAGCTTTTGAGATCAAATATTGCTGAGCGTAAAAAGAGTGTGGCTGATCTGTTTTATTAAAGTGGTCTCCAAAGCCACCGGTTAAAACAATTAAGCTTTCAGGATGATCTTTTAAAACTTGAATACCCTGATCCAAACGAGAAATCGCAATGGGTGAGAGCTGGCCTTGGAGGTCATTCGCATGGCCGAGGATGACAATGATGGTTTTCATAGGGGATCACCTGAAGATTTTTGTTTAAGTAAAAACGACAAGCCATAGGCCATAAAATAACTCACCGCACAGCCATAAAAAATCCCGCCCAGTCTGATTAATCCCGCATTGATATCGCCAGTAGATTCTATTCCTGGCGCGGTGATGGCTATAAACGCAAAGCCCGCTTGTAGGCCCATGCTCATAAATCTCATATGAATTTGAGCTAAATAGGCAATGATTCCAATGCTGACAATAAAGCTGGAAATCATGAGCCACGTCAGTGGGCATTGGTTAATTAAGAAGACAAATAAAATCCCCAGTAATCCGCCAAATACCGCCCCGATAATTCGGTTTGATAAATTGCTTTTAAGCTTGATCGAGGAGGGCGTTGCTATGACGACGCAAGAAATAATGGCGGGCGTTATAAAACTAATACCTGGGAAATTAGTTAAATAAGCGATTAATAAAATAAACAGGACAGACAACATGGTCTGGAGCGCAAGAATAAAATAGCCCCAGTCAAATTTTAAAAAATCCAAATTAAAATTTTTAATATTTAAATTTATTTTTATCTTATTTTTGGGGAAATTATTTTTAATGGGAAAAACCAGATGGTCTATTAAGACAAATCCCCAGATGCCCAAGAAAGACAGGCCCAATAAAATTTCAATCGCAGAGGGGATTAAATTAATTTGTCCGAAACCAGCCATATTAAATAAAATTAAAGGCGTGATGCTGATAATTCGGCAGGGAATATTTAAATAATCCTTGAGGCTAGAGAGATAAATCCAGGCGGCATTCCAGAAGGCCATCATGAGCAAAGCAATCGGCCAATAGAGGCCAATCAAATTTAAGCCCAAGAGTCCAAATAAAATTCCGATCACAAAGCCGCTTGGCACTTGCCAAAACATATCTTTTACTAAGCTTCGATCGCCAGACATCATGAATAAGGGCGCGGCACACATGAGGCTGGAGCCTGCTGGCAAGTTCCAGTAAAAAATAATTAAAAGCAATAAGAAAGAAGTCAAAATAGCTTTAAAGACATAGATCCACTGGAGTGAAAATGGCGCATAGCTTTCTGGATTTTTGTACCAGGAAAAATGGGGAAAACTAGAAAATTTTTTAAAAATAGAAGTCGCTGTCATGGGGCAATCAATCTTTATTTCTGAGAGGGTAAATTAATATTTTTGGTCGTATCAATAGTTAAAATAACCGATGCGCCAATTCTAAAAGGTTCCGTATTGAAATCATGGGGTGAAGTAACAGTAATAATCACCGGGAATCTTTTAGCGACAGAGATCCATTCGAAAGAAGGATCAGACGTTGGGAGAGCCTGATTGGCCTGCCAGCCGTCGATATTAATGCCATAACCAATGCCAGAAACCACGCCTTGATATTGGGTATTGGGATACATACGCAATCTTAAACTCACGGGCTGACCTACGCGAATATGTCTTAAAAAAGTCTCGAGAATTTCGGCATGTACTCGCCAGTCTTTCTGAGTGGTGATTCCAAATAGAACATTATTGGCGGTGACGGTCTGACCAGGTGTTAAATTTAAATTAGTTAAGAAGCCATCGGCAGGGGCGGTGATTTGTGTGTAAGAAAGATTCAGTTGGGCCTGTTTAATCTCAAGATTCGCTTTTTGAATGCCTGGGGTTTGGTTTGGATTAGTGCCTAAAGCCGCCATCGCACTTTTTAAATTAGCTTGAGCGACTTGAAGGCTGGCTTGCGAGGCTAATAAAGCTTGTTTGGCAATATCAAAATCATTGGGTGATAAAGACCCTGATTTAAATAAAGTTTGTTTTCGATCAAATTCTGATTGCTGTAAATTAACAGCCGATTGGGCGCTGGCGACATTGGCTTTGGCTGTGATTAAAGCGGCTTGGTTTTCCGCTAAATTTTGCTGGGCTAAGACCAGATCATTCTGCGCATTGGCTAGATCTAATTTTGCCTGATGGTCATCGAGAGAAAATAAAAGATCGCCCTGATGAACCAGCTGGTCTTGTTGGACATTGACCTGGTTCACGGTCCCGCTGACCCTGGGAGAAATAGAGACCACGCTGTTATATAAAACGGCATCGGCCGTGGAAGGGTAAGTCAGTTCATGAGAAAAATAGGCCCAAGAAATTAGGCCAATAACCACAATAATTAATACAAAAGGCCCGAGGCCTTTGAGTAGGCTTAGTAGAATTTTTCGTAGCATGTTTAATTTTCTCTGGGATGATTTTAAAAACGGCGGAGTTTAGTGGGAGAGAATATTAATACCATGCTTAATACACCCGCATGACCTCTAAGAAATTCGAGCTGACCGATAAATTTTCTTTGGGGATCATTCGGTCGTAGCCCAGCGCTTGAAGCTTTTTATAAAGCGCCGGACGACTGCCCACTTCGAACTTTAAATAGAGTTGGTCATTGAACACGCAATCAATTGTACTCTTGCTGATTTTTTTGCTTTCCATCTGAGCTAAAACATCAGCGATTTCTTGGCTGCTTAAATGGGACATGAAGAAAAAAATCACTTGTTTTTCGCGCTTGGTTAAATGGGGAAGAGTTGAGTTTTCTAAGTGAGCTTGAGCTGAATTTTTTTGATGAATTGATTTTTTTAAATGCTGATTGAGAGATAGAAGACCAATATCAAACCCCTGGACCAGAATGCCCACAACATTTCCAGTTTCTGGATTAATAAAAGGCGATTTTTTACAAAGATAGGGAACAAGACCCGTTTTAAATTGATTGATTTTAAGGAGCACTTTGGACTCTCGGCTTTTAATAATGGCCTTATCTTCTTCAATGATAATTTTTTCAAAATTGGGATCGTCGCCATAGGTGGAAAGTAAGACCGTTTTATTTAAAACCTCTTGTTCTGAAAGATTGGATAGCTCCAGTAAATAGGGCGAAAAATAAAGGTTTTTGAAATTATCAGCGCGTTTAAATCCAATGATTTGTTTCTCTGAAGATTCGGCAATAAATTTAACTGCTGAAACAGCTTTTTCTAGAAATTCTTCGTCAGTCATAAAATTAGTGAGTCAATCATTTTTCAAGAGGCCATCATAGTGAATAAGTAAAAGAACCAGCACAAAAGTTCGGTGATAATGAGCCAATTTTTTACATACGATCTCTTTCGGGCGTATCCAAGCCCAGTAAAAACAATTTAAAAATAATTTTAACTAAGGAGATCAATCATGAGTTCTTTTACGCAAGCCAAAGAAGCTCTTTTAGCGGATGACAGAACGCCAGTTGTTGGCACTACGTCAGGTTCTGGTGAGGCCAAAGATGCTGGCGTTGAGCATGCCTTTCCAAAAAAAGAAAAAAGCTGCCCTACTAGAGCTGGCCAATGTTGCGTTGGATTTTTTGAAGCGATGACCAAGGGCGATATGACTGATGATCAGTTGATCCTGGTGGCTGGGATGCCTTAAGCGTCAGCAGGGAGAAGGTTAAACTTCTCCTTTTTTCTTCAGCATCCACAACACCCAATCATCATCGACAGATCCTGTATCGCCATAATTTAAGTTTTGATGATTCACCGTCACGCCTTCAGCATTAGTTATTTAAAATAATCGGCGATGGTTTCGGAATCTTGAAGCGTGAAGTCTTGAAAGTTAGGACTTCGTTAAAAATAAATTCCGCTTTACGCGTCACCTCTTGCGAAAATTAATCATCTCGCGTCGCCTCGGCGGAGGCTGTGGTCCAGGTTTTCTGCTGGATACAGGCCTTCGACTGCATGAAAAACGGAAGTTATTTTTAATGGAATCCTTACATGAGCTGGTCATGAAGATTCCTCTAGTAAATTTGCAATGAAAGACTTCGTCTCATCCAGAACCTGATTACAGTCAGGCAAGTTTCGAACTAAAACTCTCAAAGTTTCTTGCCAATGAGCTCTTGCTTCTCGCAAAAGTTCAGGGGTAAAAAAGTCTTCAATGACCTGGTAAGTCACGTTTCGATGCAAGCATTTTTTATCTAAAGTTTTTAGGATTTCTGGTTTATCAATATGTGAATCATATTTATTAAACAAGCACCACAGATCGTAATAATCCCTTGCTCTCGGTCGATTCCAGCCGCGCAAAACCAATTTTTGGTGGGTTTGTAATAAGGCCCTTAATTTTTCAGCGATGATTTCTTCGACTGGATAGCAGCTGATTTGAGCATTTATGACTTCTTCATAGTCATGCAAAATCGGTTTTTTAATGGGTAATAAAATAACGGGTTCATCATGCGTCACCTCTACTTTAATTCGACAGAGGGGCGTTGGATGCCATGGGAATTTTAAATAAAAATTAAAAGCGTCTTGCCCATTTGGATGCGGCTCGCGCTCTGGGTTTCGTTTGAGATTAATTTCAAAAGGCCCGTATGCATTGAGTAATTTTTTTGAAATTAATGCGACTTCCTCAAAGGCCTGTTCTAACTCTTTTCCTTTGGGTGCATTGATGACTGAAAAATCGAGGTCTTCTGAAAATCGGTAATCACCAAAATAAATTTTCTTTAATGCCGTTCCACCTTTGAAAATTAAGCTGTCTGACAAGAGGGGGTGTTCTGATATGCCTGCCAGTAAATAACTCAAGGCATAGTCTTTTTCGATGACTGTCTGAGGCGCTGATTTAATCTTGGCTTGTTCTTGAATCTTGAGGCGTAAAGGTTTCACTGTTTTAAATTCTCCACAATCATCCACCGTGTATTGGGTGTTCCCTCTTTAGGTAATCGGGGGTCCAAATAGCAATAATTTTTATTTTTAATTGCTAATAAAGGTTCAAGAAGTAAACCATCGATCTGAAATTGTTCCAGGACCCAGCCCAGGCGCTTACAAAGCGATTTTTCTTCATAGGCCAGTGCATATTCAATTAATTTTTTGAGATTCAAACTGGGTAAAGCTTGTTCGATGATTCCTAAGACTTCTCCCATTCCTCCAAAGACTGATGAATAGGCCAATAAGTCGATCACAGTTCTTTCTGGATCAGTGATGGAGATTTTAAAATGCTCATCGACCCAGATTTCTTCTAATCCAAAAAACTTATTGGGTTTCACCTGAAAGTATTCATAACGAACCCCGTCGATGATCCAAGCATGTCTTGCAGATTTCTCACCGGGGATACGCATGGAAGGCGTAAAAGCTTTGGAGCTTGAAGAAGCAGTAATGACCTGAGGAATTTGCTCAGTCAGGCCATGATGCTGCAGCGCAGACCAGTGACTAATAAAAGAGGGTTCAACTAGGCGCGTGGCAATAGCAAAAGGATGAATATGAATTTGTCCTGGAAATACGCCAAAGCCTGCATAGAGACCTCGACGTAATCGTATGATTCGTCCTGCTTTGACGAGATTAGAAAGAATTATATTGAGATAAGCTGTTGGAATATTTTCCTCTTTCCCTATTAATTCAGCCTCTTCGCGAGAGAAAATTGTTTTTCCCTGAGCTTGAAGCTGACGCATGAGACGAGCCCCTTGAGACTCTGTTTTTTCTTTTTCCATGATCCAGCCATAAAATTAATACGGTTGCAATAATATATAAATTATTATATTTGAGCAACTCAAAATAGTTTTAAAGAGTGGCTTCATGAATAAAACTCTCAAAAAATGACGATTTTCGATAGTTTTTGCATGTTTAGTTTATATTTTAAGGGGTTTTCATCTGGAAAAGACTTAAATTTTTTAAAACAAGTTCTGCGCACTGAGCAATAGATGCGTCACTCGTATCAATCATCAGGTCATAAGATTTATCTTGATGGACTGTGAGATTTTGAGATCTAGCAGAGCCTAAAATTCTATCGCCTCTTTGCGTTTCACGAGATTCTAAAATACCTAAAGAAGCCTGAACGCCAATATAAAATGTGGAGTAGGGGGCTAATATTTTTTGCCAGTCTTTAAAACTGTTTTCTCGAAGACAAACTTCATCGATGATTAAATTAAAGCCCCGTCCGAGCATAGTGATGGCAAGGGTTCTGAGAAGATCGCAAATCTTGTCAGCATAAGGGCCAATTTGAAGCTGCGAGATTAAATGTCCTGATGAATCTTTTTCTTGAGTAAAAGAAAAGCCATCCGTGTTATTCAAATCTCCAGTCCAGTTATTTAAATGCTCTGGCATCATGTCAATCAGTCGATCGATTCCGATGTGCAAATAAGGTTCTGGTAATTTGGCTTGTAATGCTTTAGCGAGGCTGGTTTTACCTGAGCTGGAGGGGCCATTCAGAAAAATTACTTTACCGGGTTGTGAAGGGGTGTTCATTTTTTAGTCTCTTGGTTTTTTATTTCTGATATTAGAGCTGGAATAAGATTTTCCAAGAAGACAATGGTCCTCAATGTTTGGTTCACTTGCTCAGCACTTAAGTTTAAAACCTCTGAATCTTTGGTCTCACAAAATCTCTGAATATTAAAGACCATCCAATTAATCCAATTGCCAGCAACAGCATAGAAAGCCAGTTCCAAAAGATTTTGATCTAATACACTTCCGGCGTTTTGATAACTCTCCAGCATTTTAAAAAATAGAGGTCGATTAAAATTGTTCTCAAGAGTAATGCCGCTCCAATCCAAACAAGCATTGATGATTTCATGAGTTGGATTGAGCCTTCGAGCGGATTCCCAGTCAATCAAAATAGGTTGGTCTTCAGCATCCCAAAGAACATTCTTTGGATCCAAATCCCCGTGGCTAATCACAGAGTGTTTTTTTAAGAGAGGAAGGGCATCTAAATATTTTTGATTGAGCGCAAGAAGAATTTTTTGATGCTTTTTAAGTTCGTGGGCGAAGGGGGCTTTTTTAGTTTGTGAAGTCTTAATGGCCTCCAGAATTTGCGCTGAACTTAAGCTATTAAATTCGGGTTCTTGGCTGGGTGGAAGCGAGAAAATATTTAAATTAATTTGGTGAAGTTTTGAAATTAACTCAGCGATTTTAATGCCCTGTTGATCTGAGATGGGTTCATGAGGTGACAAGGTCTTCGCATTGACCCAGGGGTAAATTAGGAAAAATGTTCCGTCGATTTCGATGAGAGTGTCACCATCTTGATGAATAGCGCTAATAGCAGGGATGCCGTCATTCACAAAAATCGTGGCGATTTTTTCAGAGAGTTCGTAATTATTCTTAGTTGCCTGATTTTTGAAGTCGATATGGTCTGCTAGTTCTTTGATGGCATAAGAATTTTGATCCGTCGTGAGTTTCCACATTTTATGTAAAAGACCGCCGTAGATTCTTTTAGCGGGGCTTATGGGGTCTCCTAGATTTAATTTTTCACAAAGCTTGTCAAATGGGTGAATATATTCTTTTGGATAGGGAAGTTTGAATTTTAAACATAAGGCTGCGACGTCTTTGAAATCACTGTCCCGAAGTGAGTAACCCGTGTGAAATTGGATCATGTGGTCAGGGGGAATGCATTTGACGGGGTGACCGCCCAATATTCCTATCCCAGTGAGTGAACCTTCAGGGTATTTAATTCCATCGATGATTTTATTTTCTTCATCAAAAATAAAAGCGTGAATATCAATCTCGCGCCCATGAGGGTCTCCAACGACGAAGTTCCAGTGATTATCTCTTCTGACCTCTTGATAGCCCTGGGCAGATAAAAGCTCCAGAACTATTGCTAAGTCTTTTTGTTGAATCGCGATGTCTAAATCACTATGGGGTCTAGTTTGTGTACCTAAGAGAGCATCGACGCCCCAGCCTCCATCGATCCAGATCGTAATGCCGAGGTTTTCTAGTTCTTGATAGAAGTTAACGACTTCTTCTAGGGTTATTGGTGTTGGCATTCTTTTGGTTTCCTAAGGCTGCAATCTTTTATGAGACCAGGTGTGATTCTTTAATTGGTACAAGAGCCTTTGATGAAATCGATCCGTGCTGCCATGCCAGAATTCAATGGTGTCTATGGCTAAGTGATAAGCATTGAAATAATCAGGTCGGATAATTTTGGTGTCTGAATGGGCCAGAGTATTTATTTTCTTTCGAAGTGTGGCTTCATCTAATAATTTTTGGCTTTGCTGAGATAAGGTAGTTATTGCCTGAGCAGCTCTGGGCCGGGCATAAAAAATTTCATCTGAAATATTTGCAGAGCATTTTGTAATAAACCCCTGAAAATTAATTTGTTGCATAGTTTCTCTCCACCAGAGGTTTCCAGCGGTAATTGGGTGCTGTTCTATTTCTTGGCCCTTGGTACTTAAAGAGCTGGTCGAAAAAATAACACCAGAGTCATCGCATGATTTTAATAAGACGACGCGGCTGGAAGGACGCAGGGTTGTTTTATTGACGGTGGATAATACGAGGCTTCGAGGTTCTGAAATATTTAATCGATCCGCGCACTTTAGCCAGATTTTCAATAGGTCCATGGGATTATTCGGCGGGGACTTAAATCCTGGGTCGACTAAGTCTGGATTGCCGCTGAGTGTTTTGGACATGTTCATTTTCCTGAGACTACAAATTAAAGTCGTGGAAGCTAATCACAGGAAGTTGGCAAAGCAAATAGCAAACCTTTCAGATATTATTTTTATTTAATTTGAAAATTGATTGAAATTCCATGAATCAAGACTTGCAGACTTTCCCAATGCCCATCACAACACCCAGATTAATCCTAAGACCGCCTGAGCTGGCTGATGCCAAAGTAGTTAACGCAGCTATTCTTGAGTCTTTAGAAGAATTGTCTCGATTTATGCCCTGGGCCAAAACATCGCCATCTTTAAAAGACACAGAAATTTTTATCCAACAAGCGCTTGATAATTGGATAGCTAAAAAGAACGAAGAGCCTTATTTGCCTTTATTTATTTTTGAAAATGGATCTGGGGAATTTTTAGGCTCAACGGGGTTTCATCATATGAACTGGGAAGTCCCTTGTTTTGAGACGGGTTATTGGCTGAGAACTTCTGCTGCTAATCAGGGCTACATGACAGAAGCCGTCAATGCCATTACTCGATATGCTTTTATTCAGCTGGGTGCCAAAAGAATTGCGATTACCTGTCAGAGGGAAAATTTAAGATCTAAAAAGATTCCAGAACGATTGGGCTATGTTTTGGAGGGCGTGTTGAAATCTAACCGGCGGGCTATTCAAAGCGGAGCGCTCACGGATACTTTGATGTATGCGAGATATAGCTTGGAGGGATTGCCAGATTTAAACGTGGACTGGTGATTTTATAAATTTAAAAAATAGACCTCACTGCCTCAAAAATCGCCAAAAACCCTAGTGCCAGCATGATAAGACCAGAGAATTTATTAATTCCAAATAGAGCTCTGCTGCTAAGTTTGTGTCGCAGAATATGAGCAACGCTTGTGCTTAAAATGAGCCACCAGAGCGCTGATCCTGTAACGATTCCAAAAACCAGGGCGAAGGCGTGAATAAAATTTGTTTTTCCAGATCCGAGTCCAAGCCCTGCGAAGACGGCGATGAATGATAAGACTGTCATGGGGTTTGTGATGGTTAATAGAAAAGTTGAAGAGAGTGCTTTTATGCCAGACGCTTCATATTCTGCTTTGGATTCTGGAGTCGCTTTTTTACGTAAAAATTGAATCCCAAGATAAATAAGAAAAACACCGCCAAGGCACTGTATCCAGGATTGATATTCTATGAGCCAGGATGAAACAGTGGTGAGCCCAAGACCTGCGATCAGTCCATAAACACCGTCAGCTAATGCCGCACCAAGGCCTGTTAATAAGCCAATTCTAAATCCGTCATGAAGCGACCTTTGAATACAAAGTAATCCAATGGGGCCTACGGGAGCAGCGATTGAGAATCCGAGGATGAGGCCTTTGATGAGTAAAATAAGCATAAGTGAGTCCATGTTATTTAGAGAGAAAGTTTTTTGAGCATATACACCATCAAGCACTCTGGCCCATAAGTCGGCATCTCAAACAAAGGCTGGAAGCCATGCTTTTTATAAAACTCATAGGTTTTTAAATAAGCTGCATCTAGATTTTTTTCACTGAGTGTTTCGACGGTTATAAATTGGCATTGTTTTTGGATGCAGTATTTTTGAGCGGCTTCCATCAGACCAGCACCGACGCCTTGGTGATGATGAGATTTTTTAACACCCAGCCAATAAATATTGCCATTCTCTGGATATTGAAATTCTAAAGTCAGCAGACCCACAGGTTCTTCATGATCAAAGGCTGCGAAAGAGATTCTTTCTGAAACACCCTTGGCATAACGCTCGTTGGCTTCAGATTGTCCGAACCATTCTGGCAGAGAGCTGGTGATGGCTCGGCAGATGGGCTCTGCGGTGTGGGGTGGGATGAGTTTTATTAAATTCAAGCTATCAATTCCTTTGATTTTTATAGGAGACAAACCAAGATCCCTCGCCGTTTCCATCATGGCATCGATTATTTTACTTTTTTTCATAGTGCACCTTTATTAGGGATTTTTCTGAAATTAATTCTTTTATTTGATGCTGATGGATCTCGTTATTTTTAGCCAGTCTCTAAAGCTTCGATCTTGGAGGTTCATTGGATCACTAGTCTTATTGAAAATTCAAAGCGTCAGCGCTGAAGACTCTTTCTTACCTAAAAGCGGCTGAGATTGTTCTTTTTTAGTATCTACTGAACTTAGATGTTGATGTTAATCAAGACAGACCAAGGCCTGCTGGTAATTTCCGCGACAGTATCGCGAATTTTTGATTCAGCGTAATTGAACAGGGTAGCAAAACTCCAAATTCATTAGGGTAATCGACACTCTGACTCTGGTTTAAGATCTTCAAGGCGAAGTTGGGATAAGCGGGCCTTGGGATAGATTAAAAAAGCGTCTCCAGTGATTCTATATACGCCAGTGAGTTCGCGCACAAATTCAATAGCCGTTTCTGGTTCAGAAATAATGGCTTGAGCGCGTGATTGTGTGAGACGTGAAGGACCATATGATAATAAAAAAAATGCCGAACTTATCTTGGCTTGTTGGTCTGCATTCTTCACTTCCGCCAGGGCTAAACCTAATTCAGATTCCAGCTGAAATTTCATCAGTGTTTCTAAGTTATTGAGAAAAGAAACGCCTAGTGAATTTCTGATGATTGATAAATCTTCACTGGAGAAACTCGCTAAACAGCCTTCTTGAAATAACTGGATAAACACTCTTCCACATTGGAATCTATTTTCTGCGGAAGGCGATTGTAGGTAGCGGGTGTATTCTTTAATCATGAGCTTGCTCCATTGTTTTTATTTGAATTAAATACATAGTATTTTTTACTATGAAAACTTTTATCTATTTTTAATATTTTAACATTGAGGCCAGTAAAAAATACCCGTAAAATTACGGGAGTCAGCATTTAAAAGTAAGCTAACCCGTGTCAGAAATTTCACCCGTTTTACCTGTTTTATCCGTCGATAAGATCTTAAAAAATCACCCAGGTTGCATCCTGCACGAAGATTTTGTGGGGATTTGCAAGCCTTTAGAAATATTAGACATCACCTCTTTTGCCCATCTTCGAATGAATCATGCGGGAGAATCAGCAGGTCAGTTTGGCGCCATCGCGACGAATCCAGAGTTTATGCGGAATTATTTAGAAAAATCCCATTACAACGCTGATGTCCATGTGAACCCTAAACATTGCCATTTATCTAATTGCCTGATGTGGGATGTTTTAGATTTAAAAGGTCAGGCTTCCCAGATGATCAAAGATGCGGCGGATCATGATTTTAAACATATCTTTACCGTCATTAAGCCTTCTGAGACTCATGTGGATTATTTCCATTTTGGAACGCACCTGGAGAGCCAGGCCATTAATCAGCGCTATGTGAACCATTTAGATTTATTGGAATCTTTTATTGCGTATTTCACCCATAAGATGAAAGCCTCGCCGGATTTATACGCGGCTTATGATTTGAAAGTTTCTATGAGCGCTACAAATCAGGCAGACCCCAGTCTTTATGAATTAGAGGTGCTAAATAATTTGTCTTTATCTTTAGAAGACAAGATGGATTTTTTAGATCAAATCAAAATTGATCAAATAAATAAGATGGATGTGTTTACTCAAAGAGAGTTGGACTATGTGCCTTTGATTTTATTAGGCCTGACATCGAAAGAGATTGCTAAGAAATTAAATATCTCGGTCAGAACCGCTGAAGAGTACACAGCCTCTTTGCGAAATAAGTTAAAAGCCAGAAATAAAATGGACCTGGTGTCGAAGCTTTTGGAACTTAGAAAAAACGAGTGATACCCGTAGTTCTGCGGGTATTTTCCAGCAAGACCCACATGATGTAATTCCCTGTTTTTTTTATTAGCACAGGGAAAGTGAATGAGTGCGTTTAATTTAGGCTTATCTCAAGTAGTAGAGACAGCGGCTTTAACCATAAAACTGGAAGATGGTGCGTTTTCTTATTTTGATCTTGATTCAGATTTTAATCCTGGTCTTGCAGCGCTTAGGCTGGAAGAAGGCGCCGAAGATTTCGAGCAGTTAGAAGATTTTTTAGCACAAGCTGAAGCTGGGGATCAAGAAATTTTTTTAGGCTGCGTAGAGTTTGATGACTATGAGTCTGATGGATCTCAAGATGACGAAGATGGCGCTGAAGAAAGTAAAGACGATACGGAAGATCAGCTTAAGCAAAAATGGCCCGTCTTGCTGGTACTCACTTATCAAGAAGTCGAAAAATCTTCTGAAGTGGATTCAGAAAAATTAGCCAAAACAGCCTTAGTTAATATCTCTATTGTTTCTCTAGAGCCTGGCTTCGATCAAAAATTAAAGTTGCCTATTTTTAAAACTTTACTCAATCAAAAATTACAGGAAGTTTTGACTAAGACTCAAAACGTCTTAATCAGTCGGCATGAAGTGGCCTCCCCAAGATTTAAACATGCTCCGCCTGTTTTTTCTGTGTTATGGAAAAGTGTTGATTTAAAGACGAGCGTCGTAAAAGCATCAGTAAAGAAAACACCCAGTTTGTTTGGAAATTTAAGTTTTAATTTTATTGGAAGCGCTATGGCAGAACGGGAGCCAGAGCCTTTTGAATTAATGCCGAGTTTGACGCTTAGAGATCCTAGTGATGAATCTTTAGTAGGGCAGTCTGATTTACTCACCATACTGTCTGGTGCGACTTTTTTAGCCGCTTCTTTTGCTTTGTTTTATGAGGCTTTTCAGGATGCTGAAAAACAGGGCGGTCCCTCTTCTGACATCGTCTCGCCCCCTGCGGAATCAACAGACCGTGTAGGGGCGGACCTATGTGTCCGCCCGGGCAAGAAAGGCCTGGTGATTAACCTTGCCCAAGCACATCCGCATCTCAATGGTTTTGAGTATTACAAAGATCAGCCAGACGCGCTGCGAGAAGTCTTAGTCTCTCAGCTTCAGGTCGCTGAAGAAATCATGAAATTAATTCAAGAGGCTTTGAAAAAATCTGGAACAGCAGGTTTAGATGTTCATGTCTTTCTGGAAGGACTTTTTGAGACTTTAACGCCTGATTATCCTGGCTATTTACAAGATCAAAAAACGGCCTCTTTATTATTTCCAGAGGGATTGCCACAATCAGCAGACGTTGATTCTCTGACAGAAGCACAGCAAAAATTTCTTGTGACCTATCGATCTTCTGGGGTCTTATTTTTACTGGGCTATTTAAGCCAATTACATCCGACGATTCCGAAAGAATTAGCTGAAAGTATTCTTCAGAGAATTCAGGCGGGTGAAATCAATGATGAATTAATTGATCTGATCGTCGAAGGCCGAAGCAGGATGGCTTTATGGATGATTCAAGAATTCTTTGGTGATGAATTTGTCAACGCTATTTTAGTTTTTGGAGCAGGGCATGATCTGTCTAAATATTGCGAAGATTTAGATTATGAGTTGAGACGTATCGACTGTGCGTTGCCAGCAGAGATGGATGTCACAGCGCCTTTGAGTAGGGAAGCGCTGAAGGCGTATCAGAAAAAAGAGGGTGCTCCAACTAGAACGATTCACTTTGATTACTTTCCAAAGCTTTTAAATCTTTTAGGTCTTAATCGTTCTCCAGGTCCATTAGAAATTTCAGAAGAGCCTCTCGATGCGTCCCAGCGCAGACACAAGATTCGATATTTAAGAAAAATTTCAAAACTGGTTCATTTCTTCAGCAATGACTATGGGGTTTTAATTACTAGAACAGCTGCTGAAATCGAGGCGCATTTTCCTTCTGATATTTCTATCGATCGGCTCTTGTCAGAGGGCGTGAGGTTGTTCGGCGAAGATATTTACCAGCTTGATTTTGCACTCTTAGATCTCGTCGCTGATAAGGCTGATCAGTGGAATCAATACGAGCGTCAGTGCAGGCAAGAAGAACAGCTGCAGAAAAAAGTAAAAAGCGGGCTCCACAATGAGCAAAATAATAGTCGCAGTAATTCAGATCTTTTAAGTTTTTTTACGGATCAGATGGGTAATTTTATTGCTCGAAGCTCGGCTGAAATTCGTGCGAATTATCTTGGGAATGATCCCGTCTTGTTATTGTTGAGAGAGAATAAAATCGAATGTAGCTCGGCAGGATTTTACAAAATTCACCCAGAGATGCTGGCAAGATTAAGCCCAGAGGAGCTGGCGTTTAATACGCTTAGAAAAGAGATTTTTGCGCACTATGAATTATTTGAAAATTTACGAAACTTTTTTAAGAGAGAGGGCTTTCACGGCAAAGAATTAGGTCTTGAGCAATTTAAAGCTGAATTCCAAGACGCGCCTATTCAAGCAGTTTTGATGCCGCATTTGATCATTGATGAAGCTTCAAGGGTCTGTGAAATTCGTGCTGAGAGCTTGTCAGTCCATGATTCTATGAAGGCAGATTTTCGAAGAAGAAATGCAGAGGTCTTTGAAGAGCCTGCTCCAACGCCTATTTCTCCAGAGCTTGAGCAAAAATTAAAAGAGATTTTTGCCGAGCACAGCGGAACCATGACGGCGTCTCAATTATTAAAAGCTTTTCCAGAGATGGAAGATCTGCAAAAAATTTATGAGTGGGTGAGCCAGAAAGTATTAGTTCAGACGCCTGCTGGATTTAAGTTATTTAAGATGCCGGCGGTTAAAAAATCCCTTACTTCAGATTTCGTCTCTCCCCTCGTGGGAGAGACAGATCCGACAAGCGAAGCGCCTTCGGATCAGAGAGGGGGTAAGCCTCCCAGAAATATCCACTTGGACATTATTCCAGAGGGTCTCTTTTCGAGGGCTCAAATTGACGCTCAGAAAAAATTAATTTTAAAAACGCCAGAATTATTTCAAACACTCAGAGATCTTTTAAGTCAGCCTAAATATTTAACTCAGGGCATGAGTGAAAAAGAGTTATTAGCAGTTTTTGGTAGCCATGAAGGTCTTGATGTTTTAAATCCGCACTTGAGCATGAACGCTGATGGTCGCTATGTACTGAGAGAAAGCGCCCTTCAAGCCCATGATGAAATCCAAGCGGAAGAAGTAAAAAAACTCAAAGAGTTTCGGCGGGATCAAGCAGAGAGATTTTACCGAAACCCTGAAGTCTTAAGTTTTTTCACGGATCAGAATGGGAATTTTGTTCCCCGTCATGTTTCTAAAATTAAGGCACATTTCCCAGGGGCTAATTCGGTCGCTTCATTGGTGAATATTAATAGAATGACGAAAATTTCAGCGGATTATTATGAAGCTCATCCTCAGTTTATTGCGAGACTGACGCCTCAAGAGCTTGAATTTAATCGTCTTAGAAAAGAAATTTTCAAGCACTATCAAGCTTTCGAAACTTTAAGAAAATTTTTCCATGGCGTTGGGCTTAAATCTAAAGAAAATGCCTGGAGACAATTAGCGTCTTATTTCCCAAATCCTGTTATTCAAGAAGTTTTATTAGAACATCTGGAAATTAATGAATTAGGTCTTTGTGAGATTCATCCTAAGAGCCTCTCTGTTCATGATTCACTGCGCTTAGATTTTCAGGCACGTGCTGCTAGAGAAGCTTTGAAAAAATCAGAAACAACAACGCCAAAGCTACTTTCTCCTGCTGATGAAAAAACCTTGCAAGAGTTATTTGACCGTTATGGCAGTACGGTCAATGCGCAGCAATTGATGAGTGCGTTTCCAAGCATGAGCGATATGGGAGATGTTTTTAAATGGGTGGATTTAGGCCTATTGCATAAAGTTCCTGGAGGGTTTCAATTAGCCGATCATTTCAAACAAGCAGCCCTCTCTCTGTCTGCAGCTGAAAGGGCGGACACACAGGTCCGCCCCTACACAGAAGACACAAATGGAGAGCCGAAAACCTCTTGGAAAAAACTCGTCAAAAATCTCAGCATTGCTCTGACGCTTTTGAGCGCAGAACCTGCGAGTGCTGGTGGAATGGATGCCTCTGAGTTTCCTCGTTTGACCGAGGAAGAAATTCAGGCAGCGCAAGAGCAGGATTTACAAACTAAAGCAGTGGAACCACCAGAAAAATTAGAAAGTGCTGAACCTTCTTTATTAGAAAAAATAGGCACTGCAATTGATGCGGCATTTTTTGGCACCAGTGGAGCCCTGGGTGGAGAGCTTGCACCGGGGTACCCGCTTCGGGTGAAGGTCAAACACCAGGTTCCACCCTACACATCCAAAGAGGCTGGGGCATTTCCACCGACCACGGGCAGGCGCACAGGTATGCCCCTACAAAGAGCCGCTCAAATGGATCTTGGCGTAGGAGAAAATCTTGTATTCGCCCGCGATGGACGCCGGCCACCAGCTCCAGTTGGACATGAGGCCACGCCTTCTGTCATGAGACCCTCTTCGCCAACATTAAAAGACAAGCGTCCTAAAGGTGCGAATTTAGATCGAGCGCCAGGCGAGCTCCCACCGTATCCATTGCCCAGAATTCCAGAAGGTGAGCCCCTGTCTGCGCCTGCCAACGGCGTGACAAAAATGCTCTCATCAGAAGATGTTGCAGGTCGTAAAGATCCAGCCCTGCTGATTTCAGATCCGGCCAATGCTAATCAGATGGATGCCAAAGAAATTTTGGACTTTGCAGATCATGTTTTGTCGGAATGTCTTTTAAATGAGTACCGTGGAGAGCAACCCTATAAAGAATTAATTCAAAAAGAGCGCCTTCAATTTGATGCGGCACGTGAGGCGGTTCGGCTAAATCCAGGCCAATCTGGGGCACTTTTACATCTTCAAGAATCTGCCCAAAAGTTAGAGCAAATGATTGAAATGCACAGAGAAATTGCGGCTTTCCAGGGTGGAACCTTGGAGCATTATGCGGATGAGATGAAAGTTCAGATGGCGCCTACTGAAGGTCCGTATCCAAAAGTTATAAAAATTCCAACAGTGCCAAAAGTGGCGATGACTTCAGCCCTGCCTGCTGTGCCAAATCTCCCAGCAAGACTTCCAGAAAAAAGCATGAGTGTACTGGCATCAGAAGTTCCTAAAGGCGAAGGATTAGATCTTCACAGGCATCAAGACCTTTTAGAAAAACAAAGAAATTTATACCGTGCCTGTGTGCAAGAACTGACAGAAGCTCAGAGCAAATCTCATTTTGATTTACCTAAAGCTCAGCAGGCAGAATTCTTAGAGAGACTCAGAGAAAGTCAGAAATTTATTAAAGACTATCGGGCTAATCCTAGAAATATTCATGAATACACTCTCAAAAAACTATTTCCACAAGCTGCGCCTTCTAAATTGGCAGGGCATGGCTGGACGGCGCCTTTCGTCGGCGAAGGTTTTGGTTATTTAGTCGGCCAGGGCGTGAAAGCCTTAGGTGGCAGCGAGTCGCTTCAACATGGATTACACGCGACAGCGGCGGTTGTTGGAACGGGCGTGGCCGCTTTGGTGACTGGCGCTGGGATTCCAGGCGCTGTGGTTCAAGCCGGCGTTGTCGGATTTGTGCATGGGGCTGGATACGCCGAAAGAGGCGAGGCCAGTATTTTTGGTTCAGTTTCTCAAGATGATCCGAATAGACGGATGGCTAATGCGGGCATTGGCGCTGCGAATCTTGTGAGTGATTATTTTTCTGCTCCCTTTGTGGCAGGCATTGCTGTTGGAGAAGCGGTTCAAGCCGCCGAGGTTTCGCATCTTGCTGCAGAGATTTATGGCCCACCACGAAGTCTGGATGAGCATCTTAAACAAAGATCAGAAAGGCCGGATCCCGTGCCGACACTGACGGCGGCGGTTAAAAAAGTCGGTGAGCATTTGAGCAAAATTGGCGAGCAGGTTTTGCAGGTTGAAGGGCTGGAAGAAATTTATTCCCCCTCTCTGCCGACGCCTGCGGCGCCGTCTGTCTCTCCCACGGGGGGAGAGACGAAAAGCAGAGCAGAAAAAACAGCGCCGAAGACCAAAGAGACAAAAGGCCCAATCAGCCGCTTCTTAGACGGTGTTGGTGAAGATCTTCGGTCTTTCGCTCCAGCGCCGGTCCAACAGCCTGCGCCGTCTCTGCCACCTGCGCCTCCACAGCCTTTAGTTATTCGTCCGACGTTTAGTCCCGTGGAAAATTTCACAGGGCATCTCTGGGCGCAGCAGCAACAGCAAAGTCGATTTGTAAGCCCCATCGATACCTGGCGTCAGCAGAATCAATTTAGATTTGAGGCGAGCAAAAGCTCCGTCTCGTATTTAAGTCCTGCCAATATTTATGGATCTTTAAGTCAGTCCAGTAGCTATTCCAGTCAGCCCTCTTGGTTCCAAGCGCCAGGCGCGAGTTTCGGTCCTAGCGCAGGGTCTTTATTAAGCAGAAATTCACGTCGGCCTTTTGATCAAGAACTTCGAAATCTTGCAAAAGCGGCCTATGAGAACCAGGGTTTTTATCGAGGCAGTTTTGGGGATGCCCATGCAACATTTTCTTCTCAATGTCGTAGCCATGGCTGGGGCAGTGGAGACTTTAGAGACTTCGTAAATTTATTAAGATCCACAGGGCTAGTGGCCTCGTATGAAGCATCCCATGCGGCACCCTGGAGTAATATTCCCAGACTCGGCGGCTTAAGAGGGGATATCGGTGGGGTGGCGACTAAAGTCGGTGTGATTGAAGGGTTAAAAGATTTATTAGATCGCGGTGAGATTACGGATTTTAATTTTGCTGTTTGCGTAAAGCCGGGTCATTTAAGTTTTACTCCGGAAGAAAATACGCAGATTCAATATGAAGTCGCCTATGCCGCTTTGGTTCAAGAGACTTTCGTATTTTTCTCTTTGCATTTTAATAAGCAGTCCAATATGTATCCCGTTCACCATCCAGCTTTTAATAACTTAGCAGGGAGAGTCGCGGCTTTCGCCGATGTCATGATGAAAGGCTTTTTAAATGGAGGGGTGTATAGCGAAGCATTTTTAGACGCTTGGCCACAGACTCAAAATTCAGATCCTGATTATTTAAAAGCTAATTTAATCGATTTGAAAAAATACTGCCGTGAGCATGGTTTAGATTTTACTTATAAATCTTTGCGCGAATTAAGCATGGAGATGGGTTTAGAAGAGCTGGGAGAGCGGGCCTCTGGGTCAGATACTTCGCCCTACGGCGGCATGAAATACATGACGAGTTTTAGAATTATTGCCAAGCAAGAAGAGAGTTTTCTATTTGATCCAAAGACTCGAACTTTTTTAATTAAGCCGTATTTCGACGTCAAGTACACGATAGATTTAATGCCGGATTACAAGGCTTATCTTGAAAAATATAAGGCCGAACATGGCGAGTATCCTGAAGACTATGAAAAAGTAAAAAAACTCTATGCGCGTATGGCAGAGCGGATTAAAACGCAGATGCCCCAGATCCCCTTATTTAAAAAATATTTTGAATTATTAGGGCTGATTAGTTTTTATTCGTACTTGTTTAATACCCTGAAAAAAAGCGGCTTTGTTCCCAAGCTTCCCAGCTTGCCAGACAGTGCAAGACAAAAAGTCGGGATTCCTGAAGTGTTTCCGCATATCCCTGTGAGGGCTTATCAAAAAATCCCGGTTGAAATTAATTTGGCTGAAGTTTTTTCTGGTTTAAGTCCTTTGGAATTAGGTTATTTAAATAACTTTTTTATTAAAAGATTCGAAGACCCTAGTCATAAATTAGAAATTAATCTGGGCTCAAATAAGGCTTTATGTCAGGCCTTAGAAAAAATCATTGCTCAGATTTTATTAAATAAAGTGGGTGAATCTTTAAAATCAGAAGACCCAGAAATTTTTGAAGCCCATCAAAAATCGGCGACACAAGATTTCAAAGAATTGTTAGAGGCTGTGTGTGAGAAGCGTCGAGAGTCGATGATGAGCGCGTTTGAAAAAATGCGAAGCAAGTGGGGGCTAGCTAGTTTGGCTTCTGATTTTAGCAAGCGGCCTAAAGTCTCTGATTTATTCAATCAACTAGAGGCTGGCGTGAGAGCGAAGTTTTTAGAAGAGACACAAGAGTTTCCTCAATCTACGCGAGAAACTCGTGGGCCCTTGGCTGAAAGCATTCGAGAAATTAACAGGCTGGCTCAGGAAAGAATTGCGAAAGAATTAAAACAAATAGACGCAGAAGCTAAGGCGCAATTAGCAACGATTCCGGCGCATCTTTTAGACATTAATCAAGAAAATATTCGAGCGTTTAAAGCGCAGATAGAAGCGGATAAAGCCGCCGTGCGTGCTGAAATTTTAGCGAATGGCGAGAAGATCATTGCCGCCTTGCGATTAGATTTTAAAGGTGAGCGTTCGAGAATAAGAGACGAGCGTCTTGCGCTATTAGCCCAGATGCGTCTGGAACTTCCAACGCCGATACAATCACTGGAAAGAGCAGCGCTTGAAGGGTCTAAAATTAAGTTTTCTTATATTGTTTCGACTTTATCTATTGGCGATCAGGCTTATTTCGACGCCTGTCCTTCTCATGCCAAAGTCGTGGGCGGTTGTTCAGTCAGCTTACCCGCGCATGATTTAAAGTTGGTTAATTTTGGCGAGGACTTTTTAAGGTCGGCTGAGTATCAAGGCCAGTCTTATGAGATGTTTTCTCTGAGTATTTTGTCAGAAATGGCTCTTAGCCCCATGGATTATTTAAAATTATTTCCAGGCGCGGCCCCTCAAGAAAAAGTTCTTAAAAAGCCTTTGCTAATCAGCGCGGCAGAAGCGGGAGATTCTGAAGCGAATTTGAAATATATCGACGGCTTAATCAGTGCAGGGGAAGACATCAACGCCTGCTTACCCAATGGCTTATTCGCGCTTTATATCGCCATTCAAGAATCTCATGTTCAGACCGCTTTGGATTTAATTCAAAAAGGCGCTGGGCGAATTAACTTAAATCAGGTTTTAGATACAGGCATGTCCGCCGTGCATTTGGCGGTGATGCTTGAACTTCAAGAAGTCGCAGAGGCTTTAATTCAAGCCGGTGCGAACTTAACGCTCAAAAGAAAATCCGATGGTGCAACGGCGTTTCACTTGGCCGCTGAACGAGGCTTAACAGACGTGTGCCAAGCCATGCTCAGTCGTTCTGATAATTCTATTGATGTTGACCAGGCTCTAGAGTCTGGAAAAACAGCCCTGCATCTAGCCGTTCAAGCAGGCTATTTAGAGACGGTTAAATTATTAGTGGATGACTGGGGTGCCAATGTTGATCTGGAAACTTTGGATCTAGAAACGCCGATTTTAATAGCCCTGAAACAAGGCCACCTGGAGATGGCTGAATTTCTAGCCGCGGAAATTTCTATGAGAGGCGATCATGAATCCAAAGCCGACTCAGCGCTTTTATTAGCCGCGCAATTAAGACTCTGGTCCGTCGTTGATATTTTAATTGCTCGAGGTATCTCGCCACTTAAGTTAGGAGAAAACGGGCGCTCTTGTATTTATTATTTATTAGCGCATGGAGAGCTTCAGCGTTATCAAGCCGTGGCTAAGAAACTGGGGCTGTCACCCCATTTGGAATTTAATGGATCTTCGAGTTTGGCGATTGCTTTAGCTCATGGGCATTTGGCATTGGTTTATCAATTAGGTCGTGTAGGGGCAGACCTATGTGTCCGCCCGGATAGAGAGGGGTCCCAAAGATTTAAAACCTTGCGAATCAAAGCCGATGATTTGGCGTGGCTCAGAAAATACATCGCTGAATCTAAACCCAAGTGGTCAGAAACAGAATTTACCAAGCAAATGAAAACGACGTTAAGCTGGGCCGCGGTTCATGGCAGTAAGGCTTGCATGCGAGAGGTTTTAAAAACTCTAAAACCCAATGAACTAGCTTATTTGCCTGGAGAAGGCGGTGGTCGTCATTCTATTCTTCATCCATTTTTAGCGGCTGTGATGAATGGTCGGAAATCAGTGATTGATCTGATGGTCCAGCATTCACCGAATGTCTTAAGCGCAAGGCTTCAAGAAGCGGGTGAGGTGACCTATTACCCGACGACAACAAAGTCCATGAAATATAACAAGGCGATTCATATCGCCGCGCAATATGGGCATCACCATTTGTTTAAATATTTCCAAGAGCAGGGCGTGAATCTTTATGAGCACCAAGAGAATTCACCGAATTGGGGCTATGACAATAACGCCTATCGAATCTTGCTGAAAAATAATGATAAGGCTGGTCTAGAAGCGCTATTTAAAATTACTTCTATTCAAGAGTGGATCGAACATGGCTGGTATGAAATTTTAAGAGATATCTTAGAAGCGGATCGCGTTGGCAGATCAGCGGGCTATCAAGTTTTAAAAGCCATGCCTGTCGAAAAATTAAGACAGCAAATTTTATTAGCGAATCAAACCTGGTGTTCTAGAGGGGATCTTGCTTTAAGTGAGGGATTAAAATCGGCTTACCAATCTGGCAATCAAGAGCAGGTGGAATGGCTTATCACTCTAGGGGCTATAGAAAAACCTGAAACAAGACTGCCTTCATTGAATGCTCCAACAGAACTAGGGATCGCGCTTGAAACAGCGTTTAAAACAGATGATCGAGAAGCTATTTCCAGCTTAAAAATAAAGCCCTATCTCTGGCTCGAGAAAGATGATCAGGGGCTCACTATTTTTCAACACATGGCGAGATCTCAAAATAAAATAAAAGTCACGGCTTGGTTTAATTTATTAATAGAGCGGATTTCTCCACGCGGGGGGGTCTTAGATGCGTATAATTTTATAAGCAAACTCGGTGGGCCCAGTGCTTTGGATCTTGCGAGCGCCTTGCAGCATGAGTGGTTTTTGAAGTTAGCTTATGAATATTCTGATGTTAAAAATCAAAATTTTTCAGATGGATCTTCCTGGCTGCATGTCGCCGCAATCTCTGGGTCCGTGGATCTAGTCAAATTTTTCTTAAGCGCAGGTGTGCCTTTAAGTAAAGATTTCCAGCAAAAAACGCCCTTAATACTCGCAGCAGAAATAGGTAATTTGCCCTTGGTGAAATTATTAATTTCGAGTGGAGATAGTCCGAATCATCAAGATATTTTTGGCAATACAGCCCTGCATTATGCCTTGATCAATAAGCATCAAGCGCTTGCGCTGGAGCTATATACCCACATGAGTGAGACAGCGCTTCGCGTCAAGAATAGGCTGGGGCATTCGCCGCTGATGCTGGCCGCTGCTAGTGATTGTCTGCCCTTGGTTAGATTATTAAATCCTGGAGATGAATCGCATCGCGTGGATAAAGAAGGGAATACGGCCATGCACCTGGCTGCAGCTTCAGGCTCAACGACCGTGATGCCTGAATTAGTCTCGAATGGATTTGAAGTGGATGCTGTTCGAAGAAAATTCTTGTTCACTCCGCTGCATATCGCCGCAATTGCTGGCAAGTACGAGGCTTTTGTATTGTTATTAGATTTCGGGGTGGATCCACTTAAAAAAGATGCCTTTGGCGTTTCACCCCTAGAGCGGGCGGTGATGGCAAGCAGCGTGCCTCAATTAGGACAATTAGTCTGTGGTCTAAGCCTCGCTGCAACGCTCAAAATTCAAATCAAAATTTGGTTTGCGGCGGCCATGGGGAATAATTTAGATGTCCTAAGGGAGCTTTTATTACTGAATTTCCCTGTGGATACCAGAGATAAAAAACAGTCGCGCAGTGCCTTGCATCTTGCCGTAATCAATCAAGCCGATCAGGCCGTGAATTTATTATTAGGAGCGGGGATTGACCGAGAGGGCATTGATTCCAGAGGAAATACGGCGATGCATTTTGCGGTGAAACATCAGGCGCTCTTATCTTTTAGATTGCTCTGTGAGCTGGGCGTTGAAATAGATCGGCAAAATAAACGAGGCAATACGCCTTTACACAAAGCAGTAAAAACAGGTTCTGTGTTCTTGGCCAAAAAATTATTAAGCCTGGGGGCCAATTCAGAAACTCAAAATAGCCAGATGATGACACCGAAAAGACTGGCGAAGAAAAAAGGCGGAGAAATGTCATGGGTGTTTGAACATGCGGGAGTTTAAAAAAGAGGTATTAAAAAGAGCGCGCGAATTAGATAAAAAATTAGATAGAGACAGGCAAGATTGTTTGGAAATTTTTTTTGAAAAACTAGAACAAGTTCGATTAAAAATTTTAAATAATTCTGAAAAAATTCAGATAGCCAAAATTTATTCTGAGTACATTTTTCTGGGTATTAAAGATCCAGATCCATCTCATGATGTTCTGAATGATCAGCCTGAGAAATTTATTCAGGCGGCCTGTGAATTAAAGCTTAAAGCCGGCATGGAAGAATTTTTAAGATTGTTTGATCTGGTAAATTTAAAATTAATTAAAAATATTTCTGGGTTTATTGGTGTGGCTGAACGATGGGCGATGGAGGCTGAAGCAGGGAGATTTGATTTTGAAATTTCCCCCTCTCTGCCTCCGATGGCTCTGCCATCTTCGGCTGTCTCTCCCGCAGGGGGAGAGACGAAATCAGAAGAAATTGAACGTGCAATGGAGGCTTTTTTAACACCCACGGAGCTTTTAAAATTTCCTCTTCCAGAAGAGGATCTCATAGAAATAGCCAAAGGATATGAGGCTTTTAAACATTATGCGGATCGTTATGCCCATAGGACTTTATCTGCGTTGCAGTTAGAAGTTTCACGTCTTCGAGAGAAATTTAAATTAGATCCAACGCTGCCCTGTGAATTAAGCACTGAGCATTGTGAATTGCTGGCGCTGATTGCCTGTATGGGCAAATTAAAATTAGGAAAGTTCCCTTATATCGAACAAGTCTTTGCCATTCTGGCCCTCTTAAAAAATCCCAAAGGCCGGCTGCTTCAAATTCGAACTGGTGAGGGAAAATCTTTAACCTCTGCTTTATTTTTAGCCTTGGTTGCTTGTTGTGGTCTTAAAATAAATTTGATTACTTCGTCTGAATATTTAGCGGTGAGGGATTACGAAGAATTTAAAGATTTCTATGACAGCTTGGGTGTGACTAGTTTTCATGTGTGTAATAACCGGCATCTGGTTAAGCATTATGATCAAGATATTCTTTATGGGACGACTTCAGAGTTTTGTTTTATCTTGATGGGTGATGCGCTGAAGCATCCAAAAAAACAGAAAATGTCCCGAGAGCCACGCGTTATTTTTATTGATGAAGTCGACAATCTATTGATTGATGCGGCAGGGTCCGCAGCTCGAATTGCCCATACGCCTTTTAATCAACGGACTTGGATGGTGAAACCCCTGTACAAATTCATGAGTCAATATGCCTCGGCAGAAGAATACGAATTGGCTACTGAAGATAAAGCTGGCTGGGAAGAAGTTTTTCTCAAAGTAAAACACGAATTAGCAGAGGCTGAAGACGGCGCTTATGCCGAAACAGTCGGGAAGCTTAAAAATGATCTACTGATGCATGCTTATTTAGAGCAAGCCAAAGACGTCTGTTTTGAAAAAACTAGGGGAACCCATTATGTGGCTAAGAAATATACCTCCGGGCCTAAAGTTGAAATCATGGACTTCGAAGACACGGGGGCGCGTCAAACCCACTCTCGTTGGAATGGATTAACGCATCTGTTTGCAGAGGTCAAAGAAGGTCTAGAGCCCACATGCCATACCATGACCATGGCTTCGATGTCGAATTTGGCTTTTATTAGCAATTTTGCCTCTGTGTTATTTGGCGTGAGTGGAACGCTGGGAACGTCTATTGAGCGAGAAGAAATACGAGAAATTTATGGTGTTGATTGCTTTGATATTCCCACTCATCAACCCTGTCTTAGAGTCACCCTGGAGCCAAGGCTATGCATGACTAAAGACGCGCATTATTCAGAAATTTTATTAGAAATTAATAAAGCTTTAGGGCTCGGACAGGCTGTTTTAGTTTTGTTTTTAAGTATTGAAGCCACGCAACAATTTTCTGCGTTTTTAAAATCAAAGAGTTTGATTCATCAATTGCTGAATGACGATCAAGACGAGCCCAAAGAGGTGATTATTGGGAGGGCTGGATTCCCTAGAACGATTACTATCGCAACCAATATTGCCACGCGCGGTGCGGATATTCGGGGTTTATACAAAGTCATTAAAACTTTTTTTGAAAACCATGAGCGTGTGGGTCAGCAGGCGGATGGACGAGTGGCGAGGCAAGGGAATCTAGGTGAGGTGATTTCTGTCTTATCTATGGAAGATCGTCTGATTCAAAGACTGATTCCAGAGAAGGCTGAAAGATTGCTCTTAGCTAAAGAGCCAAATTGGTTTCAAATTTTAAAAACATTAAGACAGTCTCATACAGCATTAGCGTCTCGCTCTCGTCAAATCAAATCCATTCAAGATGCAGCAATGTATGAAGGATTTAAGCGTTTTGAATTATTTTTAAAAAGAGTTTATTTAGCATTTGATGCCATTAATCTTGAAAAATTGGCGGAGCGATGTGAAGTGCTTGTTCTGAAAGATTTAAGCGGAGCGGTCATGACGACGAGTAATCATCATTATGTGTATTTCGTCTCTTGGGCGAGAAGCTTGATTCAGATTCAAGAGAAAAATCTGACAGCAGAAATAAAGATGCCGATTGACTGGTTGTCTTTTTTAAAGGCACTGAAAAAGAGTGGATTAGCCAATATCCAAGAATCTTGGGCCGATATTTTTACGGCAGTTTCTGATCTTCAAAATCAGTTGAAGCTACGGGCTATGAAAAAAGAGGGCTTGTTTAAAGAGGCTTATCAGGGCGTGCTTTTTGATGAAATTTTTAGTTTTTACGGCGACATGTTTAAAGCGTACACCCGGCCTGAACTGCGTTTTTCTATGATCTTGGCGGAGGTGATGAACTTACCTAGAGACTATTTCATAGAAGACTCAATGCACATTAAAAGTGAAGCACAGCGTCAGTGGAAACGGGAAATTAAAAGCCATTACCAAAGAGGCGCTTATTGTTTTGCCGGTGGGATCTGGGAGAAAGCTGAAAAAGAAGAGAGCGTCTTGGGGTCAGTAGGGTTTGATTTGTTTGCTTGATAGAAAAAAATGTAAAAAAATTGCTTTGACTTTGTGTAGCATGCGCACTGATTTTTTTATTAAAAATATTGAGGGATAGTTTCAAATGGACTTCACACAAGTCATGGGCCTATTAAAAAACGCGAGTTTGTATGATCTTTATCGGTTGCAAGTCGCTTTAAAAAATCAGATGGAAGACCCAGAGAAAATTCATCAGGCTCGACATTCTTTTGCCGTCGGGGATATGGTTTCTTATTTCAATGGCAGGACTAATTCGCTATCGCAAGGCCTGGTTTTAGAGAAAAACTTAAAGAAGGCTGTAATTAAAGATGTCGTAGATAATGGGACTTGGAGTCTGCCTTATTGCATGATTAATCTTTCTGGCAAAGACAGTGATATTAAGTCTCAGGGTCGAGAAAAATTAAGCAAAAATAATCTAAAAGTTGGGGACTTAGTGGGCTTTGACTATGAGGGTAAAAATTACTCGGGCGTGGTTAGTAAATTAAATTTTAAGACGGTGAGTTTAAGCACTAGGGATTCTAAAAATTATCGCGTGCCTTATGGGATGCTATTTAAAATCATGGAAGGTGAGTGTGAGCAGGCGGTGCAGGGGGATTGGGTTTTGATTGAGGGCTAAAAGAGCAAATTGAATGGCTTTAGATAAAAAAATTGCATTTTTAATTAGTTATTGTAAAATCCTATTATCCTAAATTAGGAATTAATAAGAGCAGGTGTCTTATGTCAGCAAGTCCAAATTTTCAAGCCATTAAACAAGTCGGCCTAAACGGTCAAATTTCTCTTGGGAAAGAGTTTGCAGGTAAGCAAGTGCAGATCTCTAAGATGTCTGATGGTTCTTTATTAATACAGCCTGGGCAGTTCATTCCGGATAATGAGCGCTGGCTTCATACAGAAGCGAATCTGAAGAGACTTGAAAAGGCTCTTGATTGGGCTGAAAGTCATCCTCGTCGTGATAATTTTGATGAAATTGCAGAGCGCATAGAAAAAAATGGCAAGTAAGGACCCATCTACAATTTTGATTGATATGAATATCCCTGATTTTCAAGATCAACTTTTTTCTTTAGAGAAAATAGAACAGCGTGCTTTGCTCAATACGTTACGTAAGATGAAAAAACTGACTTGGGATTCACTTTATTTAGACAAAGGCATCCGATGGGAGTTGATTACATCACGGAAAACAAAAATGGGTTCGGCACTTTATTCATTTAGGTTCTCTAAAAAATATAGGGGCATCGCTTATAGAGCGGATCAATACATTGTATTGCTTGATTTATGTCCGGATCATGACAGCGCATATGATTGATTTTTATATATAAATACTAAATCAGATAATGTGTGTTATGTAAAATTTATTACACGTCACCATAAATTCCAACACAAATATGCTAGGTATCTCTAATTCAATCCAGAGCTTCTTCTTTCGGTAAATTGCCCTGTGAAATATTTATGCAAAATGCTGGAAAGCAAAGTTTGATAGGGTAATCCTTCTTGCATGGCTACTTCCTTAGCACGAAGATAATCATTCTCGTTCATTCGTAAGCTGACACGGCTTGTTTTGTTTCCTGCCGTTTTAAACAGGCTGGTTAAACGAGCGACTTCCGCTTTGCTATTGAGAATTGGTTCTAACTTTCCTTCTTCGAAAGCATTTAGAATATCCTGCTCTTCTTGATCTAGTTGATACTTTTTCATTTTTTCCCCCTTTTTGATAAATAGGTTTTAGTTGCTTTTCGGCTTGGGAACGCAGTTTTTAAAAAAATATGATCTTCAGATTCAACAAATTGGACCAGTACAATGTACGAATCAATATCAATCACCATTACATTTTGGTGTGCATATTTTGGATTACTATGAGGAATAATTTCCAAAAGATGTCCTGTATCGATCGCAGTATAAATGCGCTCAAAGCTAAGGCCACGCTCCTCTTGAAGCTTTAAGTTTTTTTCTGGATCCCAATCGATACGCTTTTCAAGCATTAACTTTTCTTTTTAACTTAAATTTGTGTCTTTTAGCATGCATTGCGATGTCAATAATCCTCTAGTTCATTTAATTCTTGCTTTAGGTTATTGAGATCTAAAAGTAATTGCTTATATTTTTGTGCCTGTTGCTCATAGTGAGAAAATTGCTCGGCGGAATCTAATATCCCCCAATCAATCGCTTCTTGCTTTGTTTTTCCTACAAAGCCGCCACCAAGCGTAAAACAGCTCATAAGAATGCTTTCATAGTATTTTGGATCTAGGCCATATTCTCTGTCATAAAATGCTGTTTCTGATGGTTGAGAACCCCAGTTCATAACTTTAACTTTTTTGATCTCTGAAGATCCCGATTGAACGCAATATCCATAGTCCTGATCAATAAAGTTAATTTCGCTCATATAACCCTACAATTTTTCGATTGTGGAGGTCTCGCAAAGACAAGTGCACATGTTCAGCCAAACTATCGATTAGCTGATGCTGATTTTCGTCCTGGAATTGCTGGTGCAAAAGGTTCGTCAGCAAAGTCTCAACGGCTC